>Ga0302046_10002074_pt1 | contig 18791 bp, 10 predicted proteins | sample RVTome_11_FD_200261 | JGI IMG/M metagenome (GOLD analysis project Ga0302046, IMG submission 200261) | Soil microbial communities from uranium-contaminated site in the Upper Colorado River Basin, Wyoming, United States - RVT147D111 (version 2) ...
GGGTGAGGGGACTGGCATGCCGCTCCCCTCACCCGGTGGATAGTCAAATAGTCAAGTCTGACCCCTCGGTTTAGCCCCCGAAGCAGGCGCGTCCCTCGCAGCAATGCTCCTTGTCGGCCGGTTGCCCGTCCGGGCCGAAGGTCTCGTGGGTTTTCATGCACCAATAAAGGCCGCTTGCGAAGGCGGCGTCCTCCTGGCCTGGCGCATCGTGATACATCTCCTTGCTGCGGAGCTTGGGGCAGGTCTGGAGGAACCGGCTGGATGGCGTGGGCGAGTTCATAGGCATGGCGGCGAATGAGGGGGTTGCGTTCTATGCGGCGGCGCTGAGGATGGCGCGTTTCACGGCGGTCTTCACGAGTTGCACCTTGTAGGCGTTGCGGCTGAGCGGTTGGGCTCCTTCCGCGGCGGCTTCACCGGCCTGCGCGGCGGAGGTTTCATCCACCCTTTTTCCCTCCAACGCCGCGGCGGCGGCCTGGGCCGGCCAGGGCGTGGCCGCGACGTGCCCGAGATGCACCGACACCTTCGAGGCCACCCCGCCGGAAAGGAGGAAGGAAACGCTGGCGGTCACATAGGGCCAATCCAACCCATGCCGGTGACGGACCTCGTAGGTCGCGTTGCGCAGGCCCGACGGAGGCACGAAGACCTGGGTGAGAATCTCGTTCGGCGCCAGCACCGTCTCCCGTTCGTTCGCCGAGGCCGGAGCGCGGAAGAAACCGGCGGCTGGCACCTCCCGTGTCGCCCCCGTCGCGCCTTCCAGCGTGAGGGTGGCTCCCAATGCGGCAAGCATGGGGCCGAGGCTGGAGGCGCTGACAAACAACGCCGGCCCCTCGGTGCCGAAGATGGCGTGGTGACGATTGTCGCCCTGGCGCACCAGCGACGTCTCGCCGTCCATGGCCAGCAGGCCGTGTCCGTTGCGGAAATACCAACAGCGCGGTCGCTGGCACAAGTCCCCGCCCACCGTGCCCACCCCCATGATCTGGTCGGACGCGACACCGGCCGCGGCTGCGCTCAGGCCGGGGAACTCACTGCGGACCTCCGAGTTGGCGGCCAGTTCGCCAAGGGTCACCATGGCGCCGAGGGTGAGTCCCCTGCGCCCCGTGCGGATCCGGGCCAGGTCGAGGATGTTGCGTAGGCTCACCACGCGTCTCGGCTCGGTGATCCCCTGCTTCAGGCAGGTGACCAGATCGGTCCCGCCCGCCATGAGTTCCGTGACGCCCCATTCCTTGCCGAGCAACTCGGTGGCGTCCTTTACTTTCCTGGGTGCCGCGTATTCGAATGGTTTCATGCCTGGCCTCCTTTCTGCAGGGTTGCAAGGACCCGGTCCGGGGTGAGGGGGATGTGGGGCACGCGCCGGCCGATGGCGTTGGCCACGGCGTTGGCGATGGCGGCCCCGGGGGAGATCACGGGGGGTTCGCCCAGCCCGATCACGCCGCGGCTGTCGTAGGGTTTGCTTTGCATCATGTGCACCTTGAGCTGGCCGACGTCGCTCAGCCCGGCCAGCCGGTAGAATTCCATGTCGGCGTTGAGGAGGCGTCCGGTGGTGTGGTCATAGACGGCCTCCTCGAACAGGGCGTAGGTGATGCCCATGATGAGGGCGCCGAGGACCTGGCTCTCGGCCGTCTTCAGGTTGACGATGAGACCGCAATCCTGCACCGCGACCATCTCGTTGATCGTGACGATGCCGGTTTCCACATCGACGGACACATCGGCCATCTGCACGCCGCCGACGCCGGAGCTGATCATGCCGGCATCCACGCTCACGCGCGGGTCGTGCACGCCGCGCTTGGTGATGGGATTGGGGCCGAGCAGGGCGCAGGCCTCCTTCCAGGCCAGGCGCCTGCCTCCCGGTCCTTCCAGGTTGCCGCCCCGCGCCTTGATCGTGTCGGCGGCGGCGCCCAGACGCGGTGCCGCCACTTCGAGCAGAGCGTTCAGCGCCTCGGTCGCGGCCATGCGTGAGCTGACCGAAATGCCGCCGATGGTGGTGCTGCCCCCGGAAGCGCCCGACACCGGGTAGTCGTTGCTCCCGATTTCGACATTGATGTTGCCGGGACTCAGGCCGAGGGTTTCGGCCACGACGATGGCGATGCAGGTCCGCGTGGCGGTGCCCAGGTCCTGGGTGCCGATCCTGGCATCCACCGACCCGTCCGGGTGGAGTGTGACATCACACTCCGAGGGGTGGCCGCGCCCGCCCCAGGTGTGCAGCGAGATGCCCAGTCCGCGCTTGACCGGTCCCGGCGTCACGTCCCCGCGCGGGTGCGCCTTCTGCGCGTAGCCGATCAGGTCCGCCGCGATCTTCAGTTCCTCCCGGTAAACCTCGGGCCGGTCGGTCAGGTCGAGGTTCTTCTGGAAGAACTCGAGCGCGTCCATCTTCAGCGCCGCCGCCGCGTCCTCGATGGCCGCCATGGTGATCAGGCAGCTCTGCGGATGGTTGGGAGCGCGCCAGGCCCGTGCCCCGCCCTGGTTGGTCGTGATGCGCTTGGCCGTGCGGCGGAAGTTGGGAATGTTGAACACGTAGGGAATGTTGTCCGGCACGCGCCCCGACAATCCGGCCGTGCCCCAGATCTCCGCATCCATCCCCGTCAGCTGCCCGTCCCGCGTGGCGCCCACCTTCACGCGGGCAAACGCGCTGGGCCGGTTGCCGCCCAGAGCCAGCTCCTGATGCCGATCCAGCATGAGCTTGACCGGCCGGCCTGTCTGTATGGACAACTGGGCGCCGATCACCCCCCACTTGTCATAGGCGAACTTCGACCCGAACCCGCCGCCCATATACTGCACATCCACGTGGATCTTGTTCTGCGGAACGCCCAGCTCCTCGCCGAGACGGTCGCTGTAGCGGGAGGCGTTCTGGGTCGAGGGCCAGATGTAGAGGCTGTCTTCCCTCATGTCCGCCACCTGTCCGTGCGGTTCCAGGCAGCAGTGAGTGATGATCGGGCAGCCGTAATCGCCTGACACCACCACGTCCGCTTCGCCCAGGGCCTTGTCCGTGTCGCCCTCCTCGCGATTGGAGGGGCGTCCCTCGGCCAATGCCGGGTCGTTGTCGTTGAGTTGGTGGGGCAGCGGTTTGTAGGTGACCTTGACCCGCTGGGCGGCTTCCTCTGCGATCTCCTCCGTTTCGGCGGCGACGGCGGCCAGGATCTGCCCGGCGTAAAGAGCTTCCTTGACCTCCTCGTCCTTCCACACCGCCACCACCCCGTTCATTCCGGAGGCGGGTCCGGTGTCGATGTCCGTGACTTCCGCGTGGGCGTGGGCGGACGTGACGATCTTGGCCCACAGCATCCGGGGCCGGTTGATGTCGTAGGCGTATTTCGCCGTGCCGGCGGCCTTGACGGGGCCGTCGCGTCGATCCACGCGCTTGCCCAGCCAAGTGCGTTCCTCCATGGGGGGCCAATCGGGTTTTGCCATTACGCGCCTCCTTTCGCTCCGGTCACCTCGGCCATGGCGGCGAGGATGCCCGCGTAGGTGCCGCATCGGCAGAGGTTGCCGCCGAGCCCGGCGCGGATCTGGTCCGGGGTTGCCCTGGGGTTGTTCTTCACAAAGGCGGTGCAGGCCACCACGAAGCCCGGCGTGCAAAAGCCGCACTGCTGGGCATCGTGCTGGACGAAGGCCTTCTGGATGGGGGACAGGGCGGCCGGTGTCCCGATGCCCTCGATGGTGGTGATCTTTCTTCCCACCGCTTCCAGGGCGAGCATGGAACAGGCATAGACCGGCTTGCCGTCCACCAGCACCGTGCAGGCGCCGCACGTCCCCCGGTCGCAGACCTTTTTCGCCCCGGTCAGGTCCAGCCGGTTGCGCAACGCGTCGAGCAGGGTGACCCGCGGTTCGATGTTCAGTGCCTTGCGTTCCCCGTTGACGTTCAGCGTGACGGGGATTTCACCGGGCCCCAGCAGCTCGCCTTCCCGCACCGCCGCTTCGGTGGTCGCGGAAGGGGCGAGCAGGCTTGCCGCCATGGTGCTGACGCTGATGCCCTTGAGGAAGCCTCTCCTTGAGACGCCGGAGGGATCCGGCGGATGCGTGTGGTCCGACATGGTCGCCTTTCTCTTCGAGATGACGCGCGCTCGCGGCGACCCGGACTCGTCCGGTGAGTACAAGACGTCGCCCGTGAGTGTGCTTCAGAGTGTCGAATGCCAGATGTATCCCGGCCGGGGAAATCAGACAAGCCGGATTTTTGGGGGGGGAGGGGGAGGGGAGAGGGCTGCTGACAAAGTCCGCGGGTCGAAGCGTTGTCGCCCCTCGACAGGCCGGTTTCATCTTGCTCTTACCCTTTACCCGAAAAGAACGACCCACATGTTGTCGTTCTACCGGGCCCCTCACCCTGACCCTCTCCCGCCTGCGCGGCCGAAGCCGCTACGGCGTGGCGAAGGCCCGCGGGGAGAGGGATAGTGAGCCGGGATGGGTGAGAGGGATGAGCGCAGGGGCCTTTCTCCGCGGAGAGGACGGGTCTCCCTCTCCCGCCGGGAGAGGGCTGGGGTGAGGGGCCTTTGATGCTGTGAGATGTAGGGTGCTCTCCTCGCCCACTTGTGGTCCTGCCCGTGGGGGGGTCGGACGAATCGGTCGGATCCGACCGATCGGTCAAATTTGTCCGATCAGTCCTGCTGCTTGGACCCGCTCTCCTCCTTCTGGGGTGCGAAGCTCAATGCCGCGGTATTGATGCAATAGCGCTGGCCGGTCGGCTGGGGGCCGTCGTCGAAGATATGTCCCAGGTGCCCGCCGCACCGGGCGCAGTGCACCTCGGTGCGGCGCATGAAGAACGTGTTGTCCGGCTGGGTGCCGACGTGCTCCTTCTTGATCGGTTGATAAAAGCTCGGCCATCCGGTGCCGGACTTGTACTTTGTGTCCGAGGCAAACAGGTCCAGCCCGCATCCCTTGCACTTGTAAACCCCCTTGGCCTTGTTGTCCCAGAGCGTGCCGGTGAAGGGGCGGTCGGTGCCCTTCTTGCGCAACACATAATACTCCTCCGCCGTCAACTGCTTCTTCCACTCGGCATCGGTCTTGACGACCTTGTCCTTGGGGTTCCACTCGGTCTTCGGCGATTCCTCGGCGGGCAAATTCATCGTGACCAGCACCACGGCGATCACCAGTGCCAGTCCGATCCCCACATAACCAATGGGCTTCATGCCTCCTATTGTGGCAGCCCAACGCCATTCGTCAACTGTCCCCTCCATCCCACGCCGTCGCGGGATTCGGAGGGCAAGCCCATTCGTCTAAAGGCCCAAAGTCGCCGCGATTACAAGTTTGGGATCCCTGCGGAGCAAGAGCAGGTCATTCCCCAGATGCTGCTGGGGAAAGAAGGCTGCGCAGCGGGTTGCGACACAAGGTGAAACATGGGCGTCCTGAGCACTCTACATCGCACCCTATCAAAGGCCAGAGGGTAAAGGGTAGGAGCAAGAGCAAGAGCAAGATGGGTGCTTCTTGCTCTTGCTCTATTCCAATTCCTCCCCCCATTGCGTCACCCATGACAACAGGCTTCCGTCCCCCCCGTCCCGTGCCCTAGAGTCCGGTGTCATGACCTTGACCCGCCTTGCTTTGTGTCTTGCCCTCTGGATTTGTGCCTGGTCGGCCGGCGCGGCTGATCCGTTGCGCGTGTTCATCCGCGCCGGCGCGAAGACTCATGGACCCAACCAGCACGATCACCCGCGCTTTCTCAACGAATGGAAACCTCTCCTCCAGGAGCGCGGCCTGCAGGTGGATGGCGCGCTCCAGTTTCCCAACGCCGCCCAGCTCCTACAGACGGATGTCCTGGTCATCTACGCCCCGGACGGCATGAACATCATTGGGGCCGAGCGGGAACGGTTTGAAGACTTTCTCCGCGGCGGCGGCGGGCTGGTCGTCATCCATGACGGGGTGGTCAGCGCCGACCAGCATGAGTGGGCCAAGAAGGTTCAGGGCGGCGCCTGGCGCTGGGACGGTGAGACCAGGACAAAATGGAAGGAGGACCAGGTCGGCCTCTACATCGTCCATCCCGAACACTCCATCACCCGCGACCTTTCCAACTTCTTCTGGAAGGACGAGATCTACTACGACATGGACATGGCCGAGGATGCCCGCGTCCTTGCCACCAGCTTCGAGAGCGTGTTCATCATCGCGCCGCAGCTCTGGACCTACGAGAAGACCTGGGAAGGCGGCGCCCGGCCGTATCGGGCCTTCGTGTCGCTGCCCGGACACGAATACGACGTCTTCAACACGCCGCACTATCGCGCCGTCCTGCTGCGCGGCATCGCCTGGGCGGGCGGGGTCACCGACACGGATGCCTATTGTCGGCCCGAGGAACTCGCCTCCCTTCGCTACCCCGCCGGAGGCCCCACGCCGCCTGATCGAGCGCACGAGCTGATCGAGGTGCATCCCGAGTTCGATCTCTCGCTGGTCGCCAGCGAGCCGCTCATCCAGAAGGTGATCTCACTGGATTGGGATCCCGCGGGACGCCTCTGGGTCGCCGAAACCCCCGAATACCCGGGTGGCCGCACCATCAACTCCAACGACCGTCTCATCGCCGGCTGGAACGTCCGCCATCCCGAAGGCCGTCCGCCCGGGGACAAGGAGGATCGCCCGGCCATGGATCGCATCTGCTGGATCGAGGACACCGACGGCGACGGACGCATGGACCGCAAACAGGTCTTCTTCGACGGGCTGGAGCTGGTCACCTCGCTCGTGTTCCACAAGGATGGTGTCATCGTCGCCCAGGCCCCTGACATCCTGCACCTGCGCGATACCGACGGTGACGGGCGCGCCGACCAGGTGGACGCGCTTTACACGGGCTTCGGCACCTTCGACACGCATGCCGTTCTCAACAATTTCCGCTGGGGCCTCGACGGCTGGATCTACAGCGCCATCGGCTACAGCGCGGGGAATCCTTCCAGCGGTGATCGCACCCGTGACTTCGGGCGCGTGACCGCCGGTGTCATCCGGTTCAAACCCGACGGGTCCGCCCTCGAACAGTATGCCTCCGGTTCCTGCAACACCTGGGGCTTCGACGTGGCCCCCGACGGCGAACTGTTCTACACCACCGCCACCTGCGGGGAACATTTCCTCCACATCGTCCTGCCCGAATCCGCTCTGGCCCGGGGTTCCACCGGAGGCGTGCGCGCCAGTGCCGTCACGCCCGACCACCAGAACGTCTTCCCCGCCGTGGTTCGCGAGGACCCCCCTTACCGGCAGATCGACTGGGTCGGCATGTTCACCGCCGCGGCCGGATCCTGCTTCTACAACGGCGGCGCCTGGCCCGAACGATTCGACGGGTCCCATTTCCTCAGCGAAACCACCGTCAACCTGGTGCACCAGGAGTTCCTCACGCCCCGCGGTTCCACTTACGTGGCCCGCAAGGAACCCGGTCGGGAGGAAACCGAGTTCATCCGCAGTTCCGACCTTTGGTTCCGCCCCGTCCACGCGCGCGTCGGTCCCGACGGCGCGCTTTACGTGGTTGATTTCTACAACCAAGCCGCCATCCACAACGACACCCGCGGCCCCGACCATGGCGCCCGCGGCGCCGCCACCCGACCGGATCGCGATCATTACTTCGGTCGCCTCTGGCGTGTCCAGCATCGGGAGGCCCGCTCGCTGGCCCGCCCCGACCTGACCCGCGACGATGCGGCCCTCCGCGTCGCCGCCCTCTCCCATCCCAACGGCTGGGTCCGCCTCACCGCCCATCGCCTGCTGACCGAACAGGGCGCCGGCGCCGCCCTGGACTCGCTCCGCGCCCTGGCCCGTCAAGGCCCCTCCAGCCTCGGACGCATGCACGCCCTCCATGTGTTGGAAAACCTCGGGCAACTCGACGACGACACACTCCTTGCCGCCTTCCAGGCCGAAGACAGCGTGGTTCGCAAGAACACCCTCCGCATCGTGGCGCAACGCAACAGCGGTCCGGCGGACAAGACGCTCAATGCCGTCCTGGATCGGCTCGACGACACCGACCCGCGTGCGCGCATCCAGGCGTTGCTTGCGCTGGCGTTGACGGATGCCTCACCCGACGTGGCGCGGGCGGTGGTCGCCGCCTGGCCGGAACTCGGCGATGACTGGCTGCGAACGGCCGCTCTTGGCGTGGCCGCCCAGGATCCCCTCCGATTCATCGAGGCCGCCCTCGCCACACCTGATCCGGCCCTGGCATCCTTCGTTCGCGGCGCGGCTCGCCTTCTCGCCCAGCGTGGCGGGGCCGGCGACGCCGCCCGCCTGGTCGTCCTCCTCGGCGCCTCTCCCGCCGCCACCGATGCCCTCAAGCGCGCCGCGCTCGAATCGCTCGGGGCCGAGCTTCGCGCGGACACCGTCCCGCCCTGGAATGCCGAATTGCAGTCGGCGTTTGTATCGCTGCTCCAGTCACCCGATGCCGCCGTGGCCGGGGCGGCCCTGCCGCTCATTGGCCGTTGGGATCGGCAAGCCTCCATGAGCGAGGACCTCAAGCCCTTCATCGAGCGCCTGAGCCGGCAAGTCGAAGATCCCTCCCTGCCGGACGACCTGCGAGCCCAGGTGGCGGTCAATCTGGTCGGGGTGCGGCAGATGGATGACGGGATTGTTCCCCGTGTGGGGGGGCTCCTGGGATCCGGCGCCTCCGCGGCCCTGCAACAACGCGTGCTGGAGGCCCTGGGCGCCTCGGGTGATCCGGACGCCGTGCCGATCCTCATCCGTTCCTTCGACCAGGTGCCGGCCGGCCTGCGCGACGCCCTGTTCGCCCAGTTGATCAAGCGCGCGTCCTGGGCCGATCAACTGGTGGATGCTCTGGCGGCCCGGACCATTTCGCTCACGGCCCTCGGCCCGCCCAACATCCACCGTCTGCGGACCTACGCCGACGAGGCTGTGGCGCAAAAGGCCGGGCGGGTCATCGACGAGTTGCGCGGACCGATGCTGCAGCAGAAGGACGCCCTCGTCGCCGCGCTTCTGCCCGAGGTGCAGAAGCCGGGAGACGCAGCCAAGGGCCACGAGTCCTTCACCGCCAACTGCGCCAGTTGCCATGTGTTCAAGGACGAAGGACGCAACCTGGCGCCGAACCTCACCGGCATGGGGGCCCATGGTGCGGCGGATCTCCTCGTGCACATCATCGACCCGAACCGCCTGGTCGAACCCAACTTCCTCACCTTCAGCATCGAGACCAAGGACGACGAAAGCTACGACGGGATCATCCAAAACGAGAACCGCCGGGAAATCCTCCTGCGCAACGCCAGCGGCGATTACACCATCCAGCAGGATAACGTGGCCTCGCGCCGTTCCACCGGCCTGTCGCTCATGCCCGAGGGTTTCGAAGCGCTCGGTGCGGACGGCTTGCGGGATCTCCTCACCTACCTGACCAGCGAGGAGTCCCGCTTCCGCTTCATCGACCTGCAAGGCGCGTTCACCGCCGACAGCACGCGCGGGATCTACGCGGCACCCGAACGCGACCAGGAGTCGGTGGTCTTCCGGGAGTTCGGGCCGGTCAAGGTGGGCGACGTTCCCTTCGACATCCTGCATCCAAGCAAGTCGGCCAACGGCAACAATGTGATCGTGCTCAGGGCACACAACGGCATGGCCCGGCGCTATCCGCAGCGCGTCGAGGTCAAGGGCCTGAACCTGGCCGCGTCGCGTCTCCATGTCTTGGGCGCAGTGGGTGGCTGGGCCTGGCCCTTTGGCGGCGACGAATACAAGGGGCTCCCCGTGGCCCGAATCACGGTCCGCCATGCCAACGAAGCTCTGCAATCCTGGACCCTCACCAACGGCGTTCATGTGGCCGATTACAACGGCCGGACCGATGTCCCCGGTTCCCAACCCGCCCCCGGTCTGGTTCGACATGGCCAGTTGCGGACGCTGGTCCTGGATGTCGATCCCGCTTCGCCCGTGACTGGCATCGCCATCGAAAGCTTCAACAACGCCGTCGCCCCGACCTTCGTGGCGGTGACCGCCGAGTTGGCGGGGGCCGGCTTGCCGACGACTCCTGCCGGATTGCAAAGTGAAGGACTGTAGCGGGCGGGAAACCGCCTCGTGACCTCGGCGGCTACTTGTTGGCGAGAAGAGGGCAGGGCACGTAGCCGCCGCCGTGAGGCGGCGGACCTGTCGTGATGGGATGCGTCACGAACCACCTCCTGACGTCGGCGGCTACAGACCGCGGCGGTCCTGAAGGGAAAGGATGACTTGGGGCTTAGGAACCCGAAGGCGCCGGTGTGGTCGTGGCGCTTTCCGGCGCGGGAGCCGTTGGCATGAGTTCCACCCCGAGTTTCCGGAACTCATCGCTCAGGGCGCCCAGGGATTTCCGGAGAGGGACCGCGTGCTCGGCCGCCTTGGTGACGGTGTCCTTGATGGCGGCCAGGCCGCCGACGGTCAGGTCGGTGTCCAGGAACTTCTTGATGTCCTGCAGGTCGGACATGAACGGCCGGAAGTCGATTTCAGCCTGGGCATACTGGCGCTTGATTTCGGCGAAGCTCTTCGAGACTTCATCCTTTCGCTGCTGGCTGCGGGCCCGGATGTCCTCGTTCGCGATGGCGGCGAGGTTTTCATCCCATGCCTTGAAGTACTCGTTGCCCTTCTCGATCATCTGCAGGGAGACCTTCTGGACGTCGGTGGCCATGGACTGCAGGGAGCTGAGCGATGAGGTCCAGGTCTTGTACTGCTTGCTGAGGTCGCCCGTGGGGTTGGCGGTCAGGTTGGTCAGACCGGCCATGACCGCGCCCACCTGGTCATCGGTCTTGGTGATCTTGTCCGCGGCCTTTTCCAGATTGGTCCCGGCGGCGGCGCCCTGTTTGTAGGTGGGTTTGGATTTGCAGCCGGTCACAACCACGCAAAGCGCGGTAGCGAGGCTGAGGAGAGAAATGGTAAATATCCGGTTCTTCATGGGATTGCTTGTTTAGTCGTTGTTGTGGGCGGGATTGCGTCTGCCGCGGCTCCCATTTCCCGTCCTTCGCCATGGTATGTCAAGCCCTTGGTCCCAAGGTCGGGTGGAGCGGGTGTGATTGGAAAATGGGTGATGCTGGGATCCCATTCAGCCGCTACTGGGGAATGAAGGCTGCGCAGCGGGCTCCAGAGCAAGGTGAAACATGGGCGGTCAGAGCACTCTACATGGCATCGTATTAAAGGCCCCTCACCCCAGCCCTCTCCCGGCGGGAGAGGGAGACCGGTACTCTCCGCGGAGAGAGGCTACTGCCCTGATCCCTTTACCATGGGGTGGCATGCTGTTCCCTCTCCCCCCGGGAGAGGGTCAGGGTGAGGGGCCCGGTACAACCACAATATGTTGGTCGTTCTTTTCGGGTAAAGCGTAAGAGCAAGTTGGGCACTTCTTGCTCTTACTCTTGCTCTTGCTCTTGCTCTTGCTCTTGCTCTTGCTCTTGCTCTTGCTCCTTAGGGTCACCCACGTTTAGCCATGCCCGGTGCCTCGATCCAAAGCTGGCCGCAGCATCCGAAAAATTCCAGTAACACATTCTTTCCGGCGCTTCTAAGGTCTGTGTGACTGGAAACACACATATGACCTCACCCTCCCAGGCCCCGGCCACCTGTCCGCGCTGCGGCAGTCCAATGCCTCAAGGGCCGCTGGCAGGTTGGTGCCCCGCCTGCCTCCTCAACCAGGGCGCCGGCCCCGAGTCCGGAGAACGCACCGGCGCCCGCGCCTTCACCCCGCCTTCCCTCGAGGAGGTCGCGCGGTTGTTTCCACAACTGGAAGTCCTCTGCCTCCTCGGCGCCGGCGGCATGGGCGCGGTGTACAAGGCCCGCCAGCCCGCCCTCGACCGCATGGTCGCCTTGAAAATCCTCCCGGCCACCGGCCGCACCGGCTTTGCCGAACGATTCAACCGCGAAGCCCGCGCCCTCGCACGGCTCAGTCATCCCAACATCGTCGCCGTCCACGAGTTCGGGCAGGTCGAGCACCTCCACTTCTTCATCATGGAATTTGTCGATGGCGCCAACCTGCGCCAGTTGGAAAAGGCCGCGCGCCTCTCGCCGCGCGAGGCCCTCCAGATCATCCCGCAAATCTGTGACGCCCTCCAATACGCGCACGACGAGGGGATCGTCCACCGCGACATCAAGCCGGAAAACGTGCTGCTCGACCGCAAGGGCCGCGTCAAGATCGCCGACTTCGGCCTGGCCAAGATCGCCGGCGGCGACACCGACGCCCACCGCCTGACCATGGAAGGGCAGGTCATGGGCACGCCGCTCTACATGGCTCCGGAGCAGATGGAGCGTCCGCTCTCCGTCGATCACCGCGCCGACATCTATTCGCTCGGCGTCGTGTTCTACGAGATGCTCACCGGCGATCTGCCCATCGGGAAGTTCCAGCCGCCCTCCAGCAAGGTGCAGGTGGATGTGCGCCTGGACGAGGTGGTCCTGCGCGCGCTGGAAAACGATCCCGAGCGCCGCTATCAGAAGGCCAGCGAGGTGAAGCAGGGCGTGGCCACCGTGACCGAGGGGCCCGCTCCCCTGGCCGCCGGCTCCCATGCGACCCCGGGTGCAGCGGCCGCTCCCGCCCCGGCCCCCGCGCCCCTCCCGCCGCGCATCCGGTATCTGCACTGGGCCGGCATCCCGGTTGTGGTCGAACGCGACGGCGAGCGGGAAGTGTCGTTCACCGGCGCCCTGGGCGCGCTCGCCGCCATCCTGGCCGCCGTGGCGGTCGGCCTTTTCACCGTGCAATGGGTCACCGGCGCCGAGCATGTTAGTCCGCGCATTTGCCTCCTTGTGGCGGGCTGGACGTTGTTCTTTGCCATTCGCAGCACGCTCAAGCGCCCCGCGCCGGTCGAACCCCGCACGCCTTCCGGCACGGTTGTCGTGCCGCCCTCCAAGGCCTTCCGCTGGCAGCGCGGTTATGCCGCCTTGATCGGCCTGGTGGTGTTCGTGATCGGCGTCCAGGTGCTCAAGACAAAAGTGCTGGATCGCCACAACGAGGGTTGGGATGTCAAACCTCCGGCCGTCACCCAGGCCGCGCGGGATCCCGCCACCGGCGGCCTGGTCGCGTCGCTGCCGGGCGGCGCCACCGTCGAGTTGGTGGCCGTCGCCAATCCTGACGCCGCGCCCAACCAATGGTGGCTCCCCGATGGCCGGCCCGAGTCCAACCTCGCCTTCAGGGTTTACGATCCCGCCCGAACCACTCGCGACGTCACCGTTGCCAAGGATGTGCTGTTCCGACTCACCAACCTTCCGCAAGGCGCGGACTTTGGCTTCTTCTCCTCCGATCCCCCGGCGTCCATTGGCTCGGGAGGACACGTTTCCCGCGAAGGCCAGCCCGTGCCGCAGATGATCCAGGCGCAGTTCGGCTGGAAGACCGAGCCACGCGAAGCGACCATTCAGGCCGGGCTTGGACTCGAGCCCTGGCAGGCCCGGACTACGTTCCTCACCGACGGCCCCGTCATCCAGGTGCCACGCCAGCCGGGCATGCCATGGTGGAACGCCAACCTGCACAACCGGGCCGAGACCGCCGGCGGCGTGCAGGTCACCCTGGTGCTTTCGGCCATGCCTCCCGGATGGAACACGCGGATGGTCCTGATCGACACCAACGACGTCGTGCACACCTACAACCAGGCTTCCGGCATGCCGGGGGAAACGGCCGGCACCTGGACCTACACCTTTGCCGGGCTCACGCTCTCCCAGGTGAAGGCGTTCGAGTTCCAGGTGCGACCCATCCACACCGTTGTGTTCAAGGATGTGGCGCTTGAGCCCAACGCGCCTCTGTCTGCCGCCCTGCCGTTCGTGTTTTCTCCGGTCATGTTCCAGGTGTTGACCTTCAACAACAACCCCCCGGGCGTGACACTGCAATACAAGCGAGTGCTGGAATGAACAACCCGACGCCTGTCCCTCCCGATCCCGCCGTCCGCTTCGCCACCACGCGGTGGAGCGTGGTGCTGGCGGCCGGACGCCTCTCCTCGCCCGATTCCGAACAGGCGCTGGCCCAGCTTTGCCAGACCTACTGGTATCCGCTCTATGCCTACGCGCGAAGGCGCTGCCATTCCCGGGAAGATGCGGAAGACCTGGCCCAGGCGTTCTTCGCCAGTTTCCTCGCCCGCAACCATCTTGAAGGTCTCCATGCCGACCGAGGCAAGTTTCGCGCCTTCCTCCTCGCCGCCATGAAACATTTCATGGCCAACCAATGGGACAAGGCCGCGCGCCTGAAGCGCGGGGGTGGTGTGACGCATCTGTCCCTCGACTGGCAGGGCGCGGACGAACGCTTTCATCTGGAGCCCCAGGACAACGCCAGCCCCGACCGCCTCTTCGACCGCGAGTGGGCCTTGGCTCTTCTGGAGCGGGTGGTGACGCGCCTGGCCGAGGAGTGCGCTGGCGAGGGGAAGGGCCTGCTCTTCGACCAGGCGCGCGGCTATCTGATGGTGGGCGAGGAGGCCATTCCGTATGCCGAGGCGGCCCGTGCCCTGGGGTTGGCGGAAGGCGCGGTGCGGGTCGCCGTCCATCGCCTGCGCAAGCGCTACCGCGAACTGTTGCGCGAGGAGATCGCCCAGACACTCACGGACCCGTCTCGCGTGGACGAGGAACTGCGCTCGTTGCAGGCGGCTTTGGTGCAGGGGTAGGGGAGGAGCTGCCTGAAGGCAGGACTACGAACGTGGGCGGCGACGTTCGTAGTTCTGGCTTTAGCCAGTCCGGGAGGCCGTTGATGACATGGAGAATGGGAGGAGCTGCCTGAAGGCAGGACTACGAACGTGGGCGGCGACGTTTGTAGTTCTGGCTTTAGCCAGTCCGGGAGACCGTTGCAAGGATAGTCCTACAACGTTCTTTCCGGCACCTCGATGACGTCGCCGAGTTCAAGCAGGAGATCCTCGTGCTGCGGGGGCTGTTCCTCGGCGTTGACTTCAAAGATCTTCGGCCCGTCGGGTGACTTGCGCGTGACCTTGACGCGCTTGAGATCCGACGTGCTGAGCAAGGCCGCCTGGGCCTGCTTGCCGTGCAGGAGCCGGGAGAGATAACGGTCCAGGACGGATCGGATCGGCAGCTCGATGGTTTTGTCCTGCACCACCAGGCTGACCTGGCCGTAACGGCACGCCTCTATTAGTTCGATTTGCTCGGGGGGGATGCCGGTGTTCTTATCCGACAGCGCATGCGGACGTTCCGGGATGACCAGCACATCGCCGAACTGCAGGGTGATGTCCCGTTCGCAGGGAAGAGCGTTCGGCCACTGGGGATCCACGAACGCCACCCGCTCGTGCATGTAGGACCCATCGGGTTGCAACCTCCGCACCACCAGTTGCGTGAGATCGGGAAACGGGATGTCCTTGAGCGGAGCGGATTGGAGAATGCCTGCCAGTCTTTGCTGAAAAGTGGACCTGTTTACGGTGTTGACAGTGGGAAGGCTGGAGAGCGGGTATCCCTGCAACAACACGTCCATGAGCGTGAAGTGGTTGACGTAATTGCTGCTCCGGGTGAAGAGCGCGATCCCTTCGAGTTGGCCCGGGCGCCAGGCGCGGATGGTGTCCGGGTCGGGCGGCAATTCCTCGGGCGCCACGCGGGCGCCGTGTTCGCGGAGAAGATCGGCCAGTGCCCGGAGGGTGACGTCATCCGGTTCCGGCGGCACGCCCAGGATGCGGAGCGGCGTCTGGCCGTGTTTGGTGAGGGCGTTGACGTCGGCCCCGTGCTCGATAAGGAGTCGGGCCAAGGCGAGAGGTATCTCATTGAGGGGACGATCGGGATTGGCGGGGGAGGGGATGTTCGGCTGTTGCGTCTGCCTCCAATGGAAGACCAGGGCATGCAAGGGAGTGAATCCGTTCTTCAATTCCCTCACGTTGGGATTGGCGCTTTGTTCCAGGAGGGCTTGCGCCGCTTCCAAGTCGGACCGGTACACGGCGTAATGCAGAGGGTAGTGGTCCGTCAACACCCCGCCGTCCGGGTTGGCGCCGTGCCGGAGCAACGCCAGCACATTCGTGGTCCGGAATCCCCCTTCCTTCCTGCTCATGGCCAGGACCAAGGGTGTCTGGCCGCAGTCATTCGTGACATTGGGATCGGAGTGGAACGCAAGGAGGGTCTGCAGTTTCCGGGTGTTGCCTTCGAGGGCGGCGACATGAAGCGGGGTCTGGCGCTGGCAGCGTTCCCACACGGGCATTGTCTGGTTGGGGTCCGCACCCGCCTCGAGCAGGAGCTTGACCATGCTTTCCTCTTTCCCTCGCACCATGGCGTAATCCAATGGGGACCACCCAGAGTGCCAGTTGCCCTCGGAGACGAGGATGTCCACCGTGGCCCCGCCCTCGACCAAGCGATTGGCGACGGCATCCATGCCCCAGGCGGCGGCGTAATGAAGCGGGGCGTGCCCGGCTTCATTCAGGATGTCCGGTTTGGCTCCGCTTTGCAGCAACAGGCCGGTGATCTCCGGCTTGTCATAAGCCAGATGCAGCGCCGTGCCTGCGTTGTAGGGAATGTCCTGGGGATCGGGGGTTGGGCGTTTCGTCGGGCTCTGGCTGACCAGGTTGGGGTCCGCGCCCTTTTCAAGCAACATCCCGACCAGGTCGGCTTGAGCCTGTTTCACCGCGAGATGGAGCGGGGTTTCGTTGCCGTCATCCAAGGCGTTGACCGGTGCCTGGGCGTCGAGCAATAGGCGGCAGAGCGCCAGATATCCCCGGCTGACCGCCACGTGCAAGGGCGAACTGCCGTCACCTTTCTTCGCGTTTACATCCGCCCCACGTTCGATCAGCAATTCCGCCATGGCCAGGTGCCCACGTTCGGCCGCCGCGTGCAGCGGCGTCTGCCCCTCCAGGGAGACTGGCAGGACATTGGGCAGGTTGGGCAGGTTGGGCCGCCTTCGCGCGGCGCCGTTGACTTCCGCCCCATGATCGAGGAGAAAGCGCGCGACCACCAATCGCCCGTCCCGGGCAGCGGCAATCAAGGGAGTGTAGCCGTCCATTCCCGGCGCGTTGATGAGGTCCGGGCTGTTGGCGATGAGCGTCTTGATGCGCTGCACCTCACGCTCTTCGTCATCCGTCACCACGGGGGCCTCCCCGGGGAGGTCCTGGTAGGGGACGAGTTGGCGCTGCAGAGCCAGGAGCCGGCGCTTGGCCGCGGTCAGGGACATCAGGGGTTCGCGTCCCGCCTCAACCATCTTTTCCAACGTTTCAACCTCCTGCTCACTAAGCTTGATCTCCTCCTCCAACAGGCGCGCCTGTTCGCGGCGCGCTGGGTCGCTCAGGAGGGCGGGGACGGTGAGGGGGGGCGGCGCGCCCAGCCCTGTCAGGTTCTGGCGGCTGAGATTGGCCAGCACCGCCTGGTCGGGGAACTCGCGCAGCAACCGTTCATATTGAGCGATCGCCTCGTTGGTCTGGCCGAGCTTGCGATGACATTCCCCAAGCCGGAACAGGGCGGAGGCGGCCAGTTGACGCTGGCCCTCGTGCAGTTCCAGCACCTTTTGATAGGCGGCAATGGCGGCCGGAAGATTCTGGTTGGCCTCCTCCTCGAGCAGCCCCACCTGGAGGGTTTGCGACAGGCCATCCGCCGCGCCGGCCGACACGACGAAGGCCAAGGTCGTCAGTCCGATTAGGGAACAAAGCATTCTGTTCATGAACTCATCCTTTCACCACTGCACTGAGCGGTTGTCATTGTTTTGCAAACTATGCGTCCCGGCGTCCAGCCGCCGTGAGGGGGTGGAAGAGTTGGGTGTGATTAACCTTTACCCGAAAAGAACGACCAACATGTTGTCACTTTACCGGGCCCCTCACCCCAGCCCTCTCCCGAGGGGAGAGGGAACAGCAAGCCGGGATGGGTGAGTGGGATGAGCGCAGGGGCCTTTCTCCGCGGAGAGGACGGGTCTCCCTCTCCCCCCGGGAGAGGGCTGGGGTGAGGGGCCATTGATGGGGTGCGATGTAAGGTGCTCTCGTTGCCCATGGGTCACCTTGTGTCGCAACCTGCTGCGTAGCCTTCTTTCCCCAGAAGCGACTGGGAAATGACTTACTCATTCTCTTACACCCTTCATAATCCTGCGGTTGCATAGCATTTAGTTGTCAACTATTTCCAATCACGCCCGGTGGACCTTCACGTCATCCATCACGACTGAGTCCGCCTCCTGCCGTCGTCGGCTACGGGACCATCGATTCACTCATCCTCATTCGCCGATTCACCCATTCGCTCATTCACCAACCGATACCCCACCCCATGCACCGTCTGGATCCAGCGCGGTTTCTCCGGGTTGGGCTCGATCTTCTTGCGCAGGCTGGCGATGTGGTTGTCCACCGTGCGCGTGGTGGGGAAGGCGCTGTAGCCCCAGACCACGTCCAGGAACCGTTCGCGCGTGACGGGATCGCCCGCCGCTTCGGCGAGCAAACGCAGAGCCGCCATTTCCTTCACGGTCAGCCGGAGCGGCGCGCGCCCCTGCCAGGCGGTTTGTTTCCGGAAATCCACGCGCACGTCGCCCAACGCCAGTTCGGTCACGATGCGCGTGTCGTGCCCCGTGCGGCGCAGCAACGCCCGCACCCGCGCCAGCAGTTCCTGGGTGCTGAACGGCTTGACCAGGTAATCGTCCGCGCCGACATCCAGCCCGCGCACCCGGTCCTCGACCTGCCCCTTGGCGGTGAGCATCAGCACGGGCACGGTGCGCGACACCCGGCGCAGCTCCGCGCACAGCGCAAACCCGTCCAGGTGCGGCATCATGATGTCGAGAAGGATCAGGTCCGGCGACTCGCGCAGCGCGGATTCCAGGCCGGTGACGCCATCGGCCGCGGTCAGCACGCGATAGCCCTTGGCCGCGAGGGCATCCTCGAGCGCCGTCCGCATGGGGCGCTCGTCTTCGATGACGAGGATGCGTTCTTTCATGTGTTGCCGGGAGACCGGGCATTCTTGCGACCGGCGCGCGGCTCTCTGAGCCGCAGCGGGCTGGCCCAATAGCTGCGGCTCAGTGAGCCGCGCGCCCACGCGCCAGGTCCCCGCGGCGTGGCTTG
>Ga0302046_10002075_pt1 | contig 18791 bp, 12 predicted proteins | sample RVTome_11_FD_200261 | JGI IMG/M metagenome (GOLD analysis project Ga0302046, IMG submission 200261) | Soil microbial communities from uranium-contaminated site in the Upper Colorado River Basin, Wyoming, United States - RVT147D111 (version 2) ...
ACTATCCATCGCCGCGCCCGAGGGCGCGGCGATGGATAGTCAAATAGTCACGTCTGACCCCTCCGCACGAAGAGGCTGGCCCCGGGCGGGGGGATCGGGTAGAGACGTCGCATGCATCCCTATCTGGGCGAGCTTATTGGCACCGCCATTCTTGTGCTCCTGGGCAACGGCGTGGTGGCGAATGTCGTGCTCGACAACACCAAGGGCCACGGCGCGGGCTGGATGGTCATCACCATGGGGTGGGGCATGGGGGTCTTCGTGGCGGTGTTCTGCGTGATGGACATCAGTGGAGCCCACATCAATCCAGCCGTCACCGTGGGACTGGCGGCGGCGGGTGAGTTTGGCTGGGATCAAGTGGCGGGCTTTGTGGCTGCGCAGATGGCGGGAGCGATCCTGGGAGCGGGTCTGGTCTTTGCCGTTTACCGCGACCATTACAAGGCGACCGCCGACGCGGATGCGAAGCTGGCGACGTTTTGCACCGCCCCGAACATTCGGAACCTGCCGCGCAATCTTCTTGGTGAAGCGGTGGGAACCATGGTGCTGGCGTATGCGGTGCTGATGGCGTCGGCTCCGACCTTCGAGCATTTGGGCGAGGGCGGCGCGTTCGAGCCGAGCGCCAAGCTGGGGCTTGGGGCGATTGGAGCGCTTCCGGTGGGCTTGTTGGTGCTGGCCATTGGGTTGTCGCTGGGCGGCACGACGGGCTATGCCATCAATCCGGCGCGGGACCTGGGTCCGCGCATCGCGCACGCCTTGTTGCCGGTGCCGGGCAAGCGTGACAACGACTGGGGCTACGCCTGGGTGCCGGTGGTGGGACCGTTGCTGGGCGGGGTGCTGGCGGCGGCGTTGTACCGGTGGCTGGGCGGGGCGCCGTAATGGAGGGGGTCAGGTCTGACCCCTCCCACCTCCCACCCGGTTCCTGGCCACCCGCAACTTCATCCCCGTGCGCCAGGTGGAGATGAAGGGGGTGGACCTCTCCCAGTTCGAGTTCGACTTCGACCTCAATTGGGCGGCTGTCTTCATCAACGCGGACGGCACGGTCTATGGCCGCTACGGCACGCAGTCCGCCTCGGGGGCGGATGCCTACAATTCGATCGAGTCGCTGGAGAAGGCGATGTCGCGCGTGCTCGAACTGCACAAGCAGTATCCCGGCAACGCGGCGAAGCTGGCCGGGAAACGTCCGCCCGCCAAGCCCTACAAGACCGCCCTGCAGATGCCCGCGCTGGATCAGAAGGAGAAGCTGCACGGGCGCACCGAGCGCAACAACTGCATTCACTGCCACAACATCCATGATGCGCAGAACCGTCATGCCCAGGACAACGGCACCTTCATGCAGGACCTGCTCTGGCGTTATCCGCTGCCCGACAACGCCGGGTTCCGCATCGACCCGAAGGACGGGCGCAAGGTGGCGTCGGTTGAAGCCGGCTCGCCGGCGGCCAAGGCCGGGATGCAACCCGGCGACGCAGTCATGGAAGCCGGCGGCCAGGCCATCCTCTCGATCGCCGACATTCAGTGGGTCTTCCACAACTCACCCAACACCGCCACCACCGTGGGACTGGTCGTGGAGCGGGACGGGAAGTCGCTCAAGAAGACGCTTTCCCTTCCGGCCGGCTGGAAGCGGACAGATCTCTCCTGGCGCGGTTCCCTCTGGTCGGTGTCCCCGCGCATTCGGACCTGGGCGCCCCTGCTCAAGCCCGAGGAGTTGAAGGAACGCGGGCTGGCTGAAGATCAGCGGGTCATGCTGGTCAAGTGGATCAACCAGGGCACGCCGGGCGGGCAGGCGATGAAAGATGCGGGCATCCGGGAGGGCGATCTCATCGTCGGTCTGGATGGCAAGCCGTTGCACGACACTGGGGGGCATTTCCACGAGCACATCAAGCTCAACTACAAGATCGGGGACGAGTTGCCGCTGGACCTGCTGCGTGATGGAAAGGAAGTGCGCATCAACGTGCCCCTGGTGGAGTGAGCAGCGCCGCCTGGCCATAGCAATCAATAATTAACAATGCCCGGCTAACAATGAGGTCCGGGATTGTTAACTGGGCATTGGCCGGAGCGGATCACGGGCATCGCTGAAGGTTCCGCCGCCTCCTCCCGCAGTCGCAGGACGGCTACGTGGTCTGCGTTCGTGGTTCGGCCTCTTAAGAAGCTCCTTATGCAACTTGTTTGAGTTGAGAGCACGCAATGTTGCACGAAGAATCCAAAGGCCCCTCACCCTGGCCCTCTCCCGGCGGGAGAGGCCTGCGACGAGCTCAGTCGAGCGGAGAATGGTCTTCCGCCCGGAGAAAGGCTTCGGATCTGAACCCGTACCCTCCACGGGGCGCGCGGCTCCCTCTCCCGCCGGGAGAGGGCTGGGGTGAGGGGCCTTCGCACATCCGTGGCAATGGGGGTTTCTTCTCTATCTGGCTCCCCCGCCGCCTACCGCCCACAAATCATTGACCGGTGCCCACGTCGTTGGTCCACTGCGCCATGCACTGGCTCGGTCCCTTTCTGATCCTAATTCTCGGGTTGGTTACCACTTCCCATGTTTGGGCCGCGCAGATCGCGGTTCCCGAAGATGCCCCACCCCCCCGCACGCCCGAGCAAAGTGCGGCGCGGGTGTCGATCCCGCCCGGGTTTCGCCTGGAACTGGTGGCCAGCGAACCGCTCGTGCGCGAGCCTTCCGGGTTGTGCTGGGACGAACATGGCCGGCTCTACGTTAGCGAGCTGCACGGCTACAATCTCGAGGGTCAGTACGACATCGATGAGTTGAACAAGTCCGGGGAACTGGATCGTGTCGTCCGCCGAGTCCAGGCCAACGAGGAGGCCAAGCAAAAAGCCCAGGCGGGAACCTACGGCGTGGTCAAGCGATTGGAGGACACGGACGGTGACGGGCGCATGGATCGGGTGACTGTGCTGGCCGATGACCTTCCGCCCTGCTACGGGCTGGCGCCGGCGCGGGGCGGCGTGATCGTCGCCTGCGCCCCGCACATCATGTTTCTCGCGGACCGGGACGGGGACGGGCGCGCGGAGGTGCGGGAAACATTGTTCACGGGATTCCAGACCGGCGTGCTGGAGCGTGGCATCAATGCGCCGCGCTGGGGGTTGGATGTCTGGATCTATTTCGGCAAGGGCCATTCCGGCGGGACCATCACGGGGCCGCACCTCGAGGAACCGTTCGCAATGGGTGGTTCGAATTTTCGGATCAGGCCGGACGGGTCGGCGATCGAAATGATCACGGGCCGGACGGCGACGTTCGGGCATGCGCTCACGGCGGAGGGGGATTACTTTGTCATCACCACGTCGCGTCCCGGCTTGTTTGTCACGCCGCTGCCCTGGTCCTACCTCGCGCGCAATGCCAGCGTGGCCGCCCCCGAATCGGAGCATGACGCCGGTGGTTACACGCGCGTCTTCCCCACTTCGCAGCCGCATCCATGGCGGATCAAGCGTTCGGAGGACCCGGGCTTCTACAAGTACTACCGCGACCGTTACGGGCCGGGAGATTCCGACGCCGGCGGCTATTTCACTTCGGGGTGCAGTCCCCTGGTCTATCAGGACGTGGCCTTTCCCGAGGCGTATCGGGGGTCCTATTTCATGTGCGAGCCCGCCGCCAACCTCATTCACAACGCCCGCATCGAACGCGAGGGGCCACGGCTGCGGTTGAGGCGTCCGCCGGGGATGGAGGAGAAGGAGTTCCTGGCGTCGCAGGACATCTGGTTTCATCCCATGAACCTCCAGCACGGCCCGGAAGGCGCCCTGTACATCGTCGATTTTTACCGCGAGATCATCGAGGACTACTCGGCGGTGCCGCGCTTTCTGCAACAGCAGTATGGACTGACCAACGGTATTGCGCACGGCCGCATCTGGCGCCTGACCCACCGTGACGCTCCCGCCGCGCCCTCGCCCGACATGTCGCGTCTGGACGCGAGGGAGCTGGCCAGGGAGGTGGGCAGTCCACATTTCTGGCGACGGCAGACGGCGCGCCGCTTGTTGGTGGAACGGAAGGACGTTTCGGTGGCGGACCAGTTGGCCGCAGGGGCCCGGCGATGGAGCGATTTGGAAGGCGTGTTGAACGCCCTTTACACGCTGTACGGCCTGGGGAGGCTGACGGCTGACGTGATCTCCGCTGCGCTGAGTCACCCGTCGCCGGCGGTGCGGCGTCATGCGTTGCGCCTCAGTGAACCTTTCCTGGACACGCATCGTGAGCTGCTGGCGCAAGTGATTGGCGTCTCCAGCGACGCGGCCCTGGCCGACGAGGTGGAGGGTGGGGTGATTCTGCAGTATGCCCTGACGTTGGGTGCCAGTCGGGATCCCTTGGTGGTTCCGGTATTGGCCCTCCTGGCCATGCGGCATGGGGATGTGCCCTGGATGTCCAACGCCATTCTCAGTTCGGTTTCCGAGCGGGCAGGTGCGTTGCTTGGGGTGTTGCTTGTGGATCCTGAGCGCCTGGGTGCTGCGACCGGACTGTTGGAACCGCTTTGTGCCAGCATCGTCGCACGCGGCGATGCGAACGAATTGGGCACTGCCATTGCACGGATCGGCGCAAAAGATGGCGCCGCCTGGCAGGTGTCCTGCCTGCGCGGGCTGCAGGTCCGCGACGGCGAACGAATCAAGGTGGCCTTGTCCACGGAGGGGAGTGAAGCCCTGAACCGGCTGCTCGTGGCGGAGGATGCGGAGGTGCGTCGGCTGGCTGCCTCGTTGCTCGAGGCGTTTCAGGTGGCCGACCCTGTCCAGCGCGGCAGGATGGTGGCGCAGGCCGCGCGCGATGCGGCGGATGTGACGTTGCCGGTGGAGAGGCGTTTGGCGGCGGTGACACAATTGGCCCATGCCGGGGAACCGGAAGCCACACCGGGCCTGCTGGCGGCCTGGCCGGTCAACACGCCCCAGGTGCAGTCCGCGATTCTGGACGCTGTGTTTCAGCGGCGGGATCGCCTGGGCGACCTTCTCGATGCCATCGAGCAGCAACGGATCCCTGTGTCGGCGCTCAATGCCTTTCAACGGCTCACCTTGACCGAGCACGACCAGCCCGGCATCCGCGAGCGCGCGGCCGGGGTGCTGGGGCGTGCGACCGGTCCGGACCAGGCGACCATGGAACGGTTTGCCGCCGCGTTGTCCGGAGATCGTAATCGTGCGCATGGGGAGCAGGTCTTTCGGGAGCATTGCGCCACGTGTCATCGGTTGCGGGAGATCGGATTTGAGGTGGGCCCCGACCTGGGGGCGGAGTTTCAACGGGCCGACGAGGCGATCCTCAGGGACATTCTCGCGCCCAACGACGTCCTGTCCGCCGGGTATCCGACCTTCCTGATCGAGACGCGAGACGGGCAGTCCTTCAACGGGATCCTGGCCGACGAGACCGCGACCAGTCTCACGCTGCGGCAGGCGGCGGGGTTGGAGCGCGTCTTTCTGCGGAAGGACATCGAGTCGTTCAGCACGCTGGCCGTGTCCCTGATGTCGGAAGCCCTGGTGGAGACGCTGACGCCGCGGGATGTGGCCGATGTCATCGCCTGGGTGAAGGGAAGCGCAGCCGCGGCGGAAAGGGGATCCAACCCCGTGGTGTTGTTCGATGACGAACCGGGTTTTGCCGGGAGACTGAAGGAGGGAGGGGGCACGGCGGTGATCAAGAACGGAGGGGCCGCATCGGGGCGCGCTTACCTGGTCATCACGCCGAGCCAGCGCTATGCCGTGCGGATACCGGGGTGGGATTATCGCATCGTGGAGAAGCCGGAGCCCGGAGAGTATCGCTACCTGCGCCTTGCCTGGCGCAGTCGGGGAGGGGAAGGCGTGATGGTGGAGCTGGCCGCGGAAGGGAGTTGGCCGCGGCCGGAGGATGCGCGGCGCCGCTATTACGCGGGCAGGAACACCACGGAGTGGAAGGCGTTGGAGGTGTCCCCGATGACGCCCGAGGAATGGCGCGTTATCACGCTGGATCTCTGGAAGGACTGTGGTGCGTTCACCCTGACCGGCATCGCCCCCACGGCGATGGGTGGGGAGGCGCATTTTGACCGGATCGAACTGCTGCGTGATCTGCGCAGCCTGACGGAGGAGTAAGTAGGGGGCAACAAGCATTGGCGGAAGCCGCTAGCAGCCCGTTAACAACCACTGACTCGGTGGTAGCCGTCCCGCGGCCGCGAGATGAGGGCGCGGATTCGGCCGGAACATGCCTGCGCGCGTCCACCGCGTCACCGCGGTGGCTACTTTTTTAACGGGCTGCCAGGGATTGTGGAGCCGCCTCTTGAGACACGCTTTGAAGTCTCAACGCCCGGCCACGTAGCCGCCGCCGTGAGGCGGCGGACCCAGTCGTGGTGAAAGGTCAACGCTCAACGCTCAACGCCCAATCGAAGAGTCACTGAGGTTTGACCCGGGGGACTCAATCCGATGATGATGACCTGCATGATACGGTTCCTGCTGCTGTGGGTGGTCCTGTTCCTTGGTCTGTCCCTCTGTCGGGCTGCGGACAGGCCGAACATCCTCCTCATCCATGGCTATTATGCCAGTGCCAGCTTCACCGACGCCCAGGTGGGCAAGGTGATGGACGAACTGGATCGGCTGGGGCTGGCGGACCAAACCATCGTGGTGCTCTGGGGGGATCATGGGTTTCACCTGGGAGACCTTGGCATCTGGACCAAGCACACCAACTACGAACAGGCTAATCGCATCCCAATCTTCGTCATCGCTCCCGGCACGACCCAGCCCAACTCGTCCACGAGACAGTTGGCCGAGAGCGTGGACATCTTCCCGACTCTGGCGGAGCTGGCAGGGCTTCCGGCGCCGACCGGGCCGCAGCCCATCGACGGCAAGAGCCTGGTGCCGGTGTTGAGGGATCCATTGGCGCGCGTGCGCGATCACGCCTATCACGCCTATCCCAAGGCGAAGCTGGGCCGGGCCATCCGCACGGAGCGGTATCGGTTGGTGGAATGGAAGGGACGCAACGGCGAGGCCGAGTATGAGCTTTACGATTATGAGACGGATCCCCTCGAAACGCGGAACTTGTCGGAGGACCGGCCGGAAGTGGTGGAACGCCTCAAGGCGATGCTGGCCACCTACCCGGCACCCAAGTAGGGGGCGACGGATAGTCAAATAGTCAAGTCTGACCCCTAGGGACCCGAGGTGCCGTCCATGTAGGTGATGGCGAGGACCTCGAAGCTGAAGCGGAATTGCTTGGGGTTCTCCCGGAGCTGCTGCACGAGTTCCGCCTTGGACCCCAGTCCGTAGGGGGACAACAGAATGGTCTCGCCGACCTTGGCGAAGACCAGTCCCTCCACGGTATCGGAGTGCGCGGAGGCAAAGACCAGCTTACCGGACGCGTCCTCCATGCGGAAGCTGCCCCGGATGGTGTCGATGTCCTTGTCGGTGGTGTTGCGGACAGAAAGGATGGGATAGCCCTTCTTGTTGATCTCCTTGAACGTCACATCGAGAAGGGTGCGGCTCCGGGCGAGGGCTTCCGGGGAGGGCATGGCCGGGGGAGCCGACGCGGGCGAGGGCGAGGGAGCGGGCGCGGTGTCGCGCGCCGAGAGGATGTCACCCTGGGGTTGGGCGGGTTGGGAGGGCAAGCCTTGCCTGGCAGAAACTGCCGTGTCCTGCGCGGGGGTGCAGCCCATCCAAAATCCCGCCGCGATTAAAAGGGTACATACCACGTTCACCTTCATGCCTGGAGAGGGCATGCAGGATTTGTTCCGAGAGGCGGGGGTGGAAGCCAGATGGAATTGTAGCCGCCGAGGGAACGAGGCGGTAGCCGGTGAGCGTCACGTTGAGCGGTGAACGATGCGCGGTGAGCGGAGCGGTTCCCATAGGCGAGCTTTCGCACGACCAGGTCCACCGCCTCACGGCGGTGGCTACGTTTCCTGTTTCCCGTTTTCAATTGAGCGTTGAACGTTGAGCGTTGACCGTAGTGGCTACGTTGTTTGGAGGCGGTGGATTTCGACCAGGCCGAAGTCGGGCCATTGCCCATCCTTCCTGCGCTCCTGGGAGGTGGCTTTGCCCAGGAGCAGGCGGGTGCCGTCGGCCGTGAAGCAGGCGTCGGTGATGCGGTGCTTGGCGTCGAGGGAGAAGACATTCCGGCCGGAGCCGGCGTCGAAGAGGGCCATGTTCCAGTTGCCGTTGACGAGGCGCCCGCCCATGAAGAAGAAAGGTTGCGTGGGATGAAAGGCGAGGCTCTCCATCAAGCCGCGCCCGCTTTCGTCCTCCCTGGATTCCCCGAGCTTTTCTCCGGTGCGCCAGTTGAAGCGTTGCCAGCGTTGGACGCCGTTCCCGGCCATGGGATCGCGCATCGGCCCCATGCCGCAGGCGTAGAGGTCAGTGCCATCGAGGCCAAACGTCATGTCGAAGACGCCGCCCAGGTAGTGGTGGCTCTTGATGATGCCCCAACTGGTGAAATCGTCCGTGGTCCATTGCGCGACGGCGTCGCCGGAAGCGACGTTCCACACGCGGATCTCGCCCATGAGATTGCCGGCTGCGACGTGCTCCCCATCCGGCGTCAGGGCGACGGCCTGGACGGGAGGGACGTGCGGCAGGGAACGGAGGAGTTCGCCGGTCGCCGCATCAAACACCTTCACCGAAGGTTCGCGTTCCGGCGCGGGTTCGTACTTGTATCCGCCGGCCTCGTAGCGCCCGGTGACGCTGGCCAGCACGCGGCCGTTTCGGCTGAGGGCCATGTCCCAGACCCAGAAGTCATGCGCCTCGATGCGCCGGACGACCTTGCGTTCGGCGAGGTCATGCCAGAGGAGGCAGCCGTCATACCCGCCGGAGATGAGGGTGTTGCCATCGGGCATGAGAGCCACGGCGCTGGCATAACTGTCGTGGCGCCCGAGCACCTCGGCCTGGCCGGACTCGGCGTTGACCACCTGCACGCTTCCATCCAGGCAGGCGGCGTAGATGGTGGCCCCGTCGGCAGTGGCGTCCAGGGCGAGCACGGCGGAGGGCAGGGAGATGTCCTTCACCTTCTCCGTGCGCGGTTTCGGCGGTTCGGGGGGTGGAGCATCGTCAGGCATGGGGGATCCTCAGGCGAGTATGGCGCGGATGGGTTCGGCCTTGTCCTCGACGCGATGGAACGTGGGCAGGTCGGGCAGATCGTAGGCGGCGTAGGGATCGATGCCCAGGGCGGTGAAGATGGTGGCGAAAAGGTTCTTCTCGTCGAAGGGATGTTCGGCGACATCCACGCCATCCTCGTCCGTGGCGCCGACCACGACGCCCGGTTTGATGCCGCAACCGGCCATGGCCAGGCTCCAGGCATTGGGGTAGTGGTCGCGTCCGCGCGCCTGATTGATCCAGGGCGTGCGGCCGAACTCGCCCATGGCGATGACCAGGGTGTCCTCGAGCATGCCGCGCTGTTCGAGGTCGGTCACGAGGTTGAACAGGAGGCGGTCCAGCTCGGGGACGAGCATCTGGTAGATCTCGTTGTGGAAAACGTGGCTGTCCCAGGGCATGCCATTGGCGACCATGACGAAGGGCGCGCCGTTCTCGACCAGGTGCCGGGCCAGCAGGGTGTGAAGCCCGAACGTGGCGGGGCCGTAGCGTTCGCGGTCCTGTTCCGGCAGGCTGTCCAGGTCGAAGAGGTGGGCGCAGCTCATCAAGCCTTTGACCCGGTCGAACACGGCATTCTGGGAGGAGGCGGCGGCGCTGCGGCGGTCGTTCTCGAACTTGCGCGTGAGGAAGCGGCGCAGCGCGTTGCGGGCTTCGTGGTCCTCGGCGGAAAGGTCGGCCATGCGTTCGACGTTCTCGATCTTGTATTCCCCGCCGACACGCACCGGGCCGTATTGGGCTCCCAGCCAGCCGGCCCAGTTGCCGGCCTTGAACTGCTTGAACTCGTTTCCCTCGGGACAGGGGTCGAGCAGGATGAAATTGGGGATGGGACTGTCAAGATGTCCGAGCTGCTGGGCCAGGACGGCGCCAAGGGTGGGGCGCACGAAGGGCGGACGCGGGGCGGCGCCGCGATTGAGCAGGTCGATGCCCTGGAAGTGCTCGCTCTGGTTGGTCTTCATCGAGCGCACCACGGCGAGCTTGTCCGCGATGCCGGCGCAGCGGGGCATGAGTTCGCCGAATTGCACACCCGGAATCCTGGTTGGAATGCTGCCGAATGGACCGGCGGTGCGGCGTCCCGGTTTGGGGTCCCAGGTTTCGAACTGGCTGGGAGCGCCGCACAGCCAGAGGAGAATGCAGCGTTTGCCCGAGCGCTTGGCCTGTTCGGCGAAGGCGGGCAGCGAGAACAGGCCGCCCCAGCTCATGAGGGAAAAGGCCCCGGCGCCGGCGATGCCCTGCAGGAACTTGCGGCGGTGGATGGCATGGTCCGCGCCGCCGCACGCCGGATTGGGAAGGTGATGAAACGGATCGCGCATCAGTGGTTCAGGGTGAATTCCGCGCTGGTGAGCATGGCCCAGAGCAGTTGCGTGAGACCGGCAGCGTCGCCGCGCTGGGCGAGGTAATCCACGGCGGCCTGGCGTTCGTCCTCCTGGGGGGAGCGCCCATACACAATGGTAAAGGCCGCATTCACGCGCGCCTCCGAATCGGGCAGGGCGGCCAGGCGCGAGGTGAGGTTGCCCTCGCGCGGTTCGAGCAGTTGGTCGATCACCGGCCCGTTGGACAGGAACATGGCCTGTTGCAGGGTGGGACTGTATTCCTCGGCGAACAGGTCGGGAAACTCCTTCACCAGGGCCCTGCCCAATTCCTGCGCATCCGGCGATGTCTCCGCTTCCTCGCCCGCCACGGTGTCCGGACCGGTGACGATTTGCAGGGCATGGAACAACTGTTCCGCCGACAGCGGCGTGGTCAGGCGCCGGGCAAACGCATCCACGGGAGGCGGGGGTTCCTTGGAGCTGGTCAGCAGGGCGGAATCGAGTTGGTAGGCTTCGGTTTCGCACAGCACGCGGATCAGTCGCTTGACGTCGTAACCGTGGGCGGCGAAGTCCGCGGCGAGCCAATCCAGCAGTTCGGGCTGGCTGGGGGCGTGCTTGGAATCCATGCGGTCCACGGGATGAACCATGCCGCGGCCAAAGAGCATGGCCCACACGCGGTTGACCATGGCGCGCGCCAGGAGCGGGTTGTCATCGGTCATCAACTCCGCAAACTCCGCCCGGCGCGAGAACTTCGGAAGGGCGGGCTTCTCGCCCTGTTCCTTCTCCGGCGGCGGCGCGACCAGGTAGAGTTCCGGAGTGTCCTTGGGTTCCTGGTCTTTCTCGGGCCAGGGTTCATCGATGGAGCGGCCGTTGAAGAAGGTCATCCTGGCCGGCTGCGATTCCTTCTTGAGGTTGGCGAAGGAGCCGAAGCCGCCGATGGCGGACTCAGCCACGCCGGGGCCGGCCTGGGTGTCCACGTTCTTGCTGCGGTTGAAGACCGAGACCATGGCCCAGTAGTGGGCCTGCTTGATTTCGCGGGCGATCATGTGGTCGTGGCACTGGGCGCATTGCACCTGCAAGCCAAACACCATGGGGGCGACCGCCTCGGCCATGGCCTGCGGGTCATCCCTGCGCCCGTAGAGAAACCAGATCGAACCGCGGTCCGCCGGGTCCTCCGGCCGCGCCAGGATCAGGTCGCGCACCAACTCGTTCCAGGGCCGGTTCTCACGGAACGCCTCCTCGAGATAGGCCTCCCAATCACGGCTCAGATTCGTCTCCCCGCCCCGGCGGCCGCGCCGGCGGTTGGGGCGGTGCTCCGAACGGCGTCCCATAAGCACCACGTTGAAGACCTCGCGCATGTGGCGCGGATAATCCTCTCCGTCGAGCAGGGCTTCGACCAGAAGTCGGCGTCGGTCGGGGCGTTCGTCCTTGAGAAAGGCGTCCAGCTCGGCAGGGGAGGGAACGCGTCCGGCCACGTCGAGGTAGAGGCGGCGGGCGAACGAAGCGTCATCGGCGATGGGGGCGGGCCGGATGCCATCCCGTTCCCAGGCCAGCCGGAGAAACCGGTCCACGACATGGGATGCGGGCATGTCGGTGGGAGGTGTCCAGTCCAGGACGGGCCGGGTGGGTTCCTTGTCGGCGGTCCACGCTGGCTCCTTGCCTGGGACCGCGGGAGCAGGGGCCGCGGAGGCGGGTAATCGGTCGATCCATTGCCGGATCAGGGCCGCCTGATCGTCGCTGAGCTTTTCGCGTTTGCCCGGCGGCATGTGCGGATCGGCATCGGCATGCAGGAATTTGAAGAGGTTGCTTTCCTCAGGCTTGCCCGGAATGACGGCGGGGCCGCGGTCGCCGCCTTGGAGGATGCGTTCCGGGGAGCTGAGGTCGAGCCCGCTCTTGGTCTTGTCGGCGTTGTGGCAATCGAGGCAATGCTCCTTGAGGAGCGGTTCGACGTGCCCGCGCCAGAGGGCGTCGGTGTCGGCGCGGGCGCCTGTCGCCAGCAGTGTCCCCATTGAAAGCAGGATGACCCTTCGCAGCGAAGGCCGACATGACCGCGAACGGGATGCGATGACGGGAATCATGAGCAGCACCAGACGGGCGGGATCCTGTCAGAATTCAGCGCGTCACTCAAGTAAAACGGCGGGCCTGAAGGAGTTGCGGAGCGGAGGAAGATCGGCGCGTGGATCGGGGCAGTTTCATGGGGAGCCTCCCACCTCCACACGGATTGGACGCGCATAGGGACCATGAACCGTCTCCTGCAAAAGCCCCTCACCCCTGCCCTCTCCCAGCGGGAGAGGGGGCCCGTCCTCTCCGCGGAGAAAGGCCCGTGCGCTCATCCCTCTCACCCACCCCGGCTCGCTGTTCCCTCTCCCGAGGGGAGAGGGTCAGGGTGAGGGGCCATTAAATAGTACGTCCACTGTCCCGGTTCATGGGGCGCTCCTTGATCCTTACGGACCTGGCCACAGCCATGAACCCCACCCAATTCCAAACGAACAATGGCCAATGAACAAGTGGGCATTTTTCATTGAGAATTGCTAATTGTTCATTGTGGGGAGGAGGCATCAAGGCGTCAGGGTGTGCCGACCAGATAGAGGTTCTCTTCGGTGCGGATGAGAAGTCCCTGGGGCGCGACGGCGAAGGAGGCCAGGGACGGTTCATCCAGGTTGTTTTCCGCCAGGACTTCGAATGTTTTCCCCGCCCGGAGGACCACTCCCTTGCCCTCCTCGCTTTGGAGATAGATCCGGTCGCCGGACTGGAGGGGTGAGGCCGAGTAATTGCCGCCGACCCGCTCCTGCCAGTGCACGTCTCCGGTGCGGGCGTCCGCGCACGAGGCGATGCCGCCATCGGACACCATGTAGAGTTCCTCGCCCACCAGGAGGAGGGACGGAGTGGTCGGTCCGCCCCGACGCAGGGTCCAGGCCACGTGCGTGTCGGTCACATCGCCGTTGCCGCCCGGTCGGATGGCCATGACCACCGGACGATCAAACCCGGTGCTGATGTAGATGAGGCCGTGTCCGAACACGGGCCGTGGCACGATGGAGTATCCGTCATAACGCACCTTCCACAGTTCGCGGCCGGTGGCGGGATCGTATCCCCCCACCATGTTGCTCGCCGGACTGATGAGTTCCTTGCGTCCGTTCACCTCGATGAGGAGCGGGGTGCAGAAGGAGAAGGTCTTGCTGACGTCAGGCTCCGTGCGGGGTGTCTTCCAGGCAAGCTTCCCGGTCGATGCGTCAAGCGCCGCCAGGTAGGGATGGTCGGCACCGTCACAGCTGAAGATGAGACGGTTGTCCACCAGCACGGGAGACCCGCCATTGCCGTGCACCGGATTGAATTCGAGTTCGTTCTGGCGCCAGAGAACCGTCCCGTCCGTGTCGAGGCAGGCGGTGCCCATGGGGCCGAAGTGGGCATAGATGCGGTTGCCTGCAATCACCGGCGTGGGGCTGGCCTGGCTGTTCTTGCGATGCATGCGGGGCAGGGCGCCGGACTCGACCTTGAACACATCGCGTTGCCAAAGCTCCCTGCCGTTGGCGGACTCAAGGCAAAGCACGCGCAACGAGAGCGGGCCGGAGTCATTTCCCGCATCCGAAACCGCGGTGGTCAGGTAAAGGCGCCCTTTCGCCACGACCGGTGAGGACCAGCCGCGCCCGGGAATCGTCTGCCGCCAGACCACGTTCGACTTCGGGCCCCAATGCAGGGGAAGGCCGTCGGTCCCGGCCAGGCCCTGGCCGGTCGGCCCGCGAAACTCGGGCCAGTCGGCCCGGGACATCGATGCAACAGAGGCCAGTGTTGCCAGACTGGTGATGCAGATCATCAAAGGATGTGGCATGGCGTGACCATGGTCAGGGGAGGAGGCGGCGTCAAGTCGGCGGGAATCAGTAGAGCTTGATCCCAGACCTGCCCGCACTTTGTAGCCGCGATCTTTAGATCGCGTTCCCACCCGTACAGGAGCACAACGCGAACTAAAGTTCGCGGCTACAGGCGTTGAGCCCGGGTGCAAGTCCCATCCGCAATTCACACCTCGAGATGCGAAGCCCATCAAGGTCGCGAGTGGACTTCCCATAGATGGTCCGCCGGATGCTAGAAGGAAGGGGAAGACCAGGAATGTCGGTGCCCGCGTGCCAAGTGAGACGTTTCGGGTTCGCCTCCTGAGTGAGGTTCACTCCTGATGCGTTGTCTTCACGCGCCGCCCACCCGAGAGGGGGAGGCACCGTGACCTTCTGTGTCCGCTGCAACTCCGAACGAAGGCCCACCATGAACGACGAACCCATGACCCCTGCAGGCGGCGAGGAAACGCAGTCCATCGTTGTGCCCGGCGCCGCGACAGTTCCGCCTGAACCGCGACGCGTATGGCTCTGGCTGTGGAACGTCCTGGCCGGAAACCCATTCTATCCCTTGAGCGCGCTGCTGTTGCTCTGGGGGATCAGTTGTTGTGTCCAGGGAACGGGCCTGCTGGCCGGGGAACTGCGCCAGTTGTACTTCAATTTCTCGGCGCTGCAGCTTTACGAGGCGGTGGTGGTGCTGGTCGCGTGGTTTCTGGCGCGACGCCGGCTTTGGTATGACTGCACGCTGCTGGTGGTGCTGGAGAACGGACTGATGTTCGTGCCGCTCATGCTGGTCATGCAGGCGCTCATGATCACGCAGTCCCTGGCGGTTGGGATCAGCATGGTGGCGGCGGTGCTCATGGTGGGACGCGCGCTCCTGCTGCGGCGCGGCGTGCCCGGGCTGAATTATCCCGCGGCCCTGATGGGGGCGGGGATGTTGATCATGCTGGTCAACCTTTCGCTCCCGCTTGTCTATCGGCCGATGATCATGGATCTCCTGCCCGATGCGCGCGAGGCCATCAGCCGGTGGATCTGGTATGTGGGGCTGCCCTGCCTGCCGGCGCTCGGGTTTTTTCTGCCGCGGCGCGGACGCTGGAACGGCGTGGAGGCGGGGCGTTGCTGGCTGCCGCTGTCGCTCCTTAGCCTTTGGGTGGCGGGCACGGTTGTGGCGGTGCGATGCGCGGAGTATGTGGCCAGCCTGCCTTTCACCGTGCATTACCTGGCTCCAGTCTGTTGGGTGTGGGGTTGGCTGGTCTATGCGCACCTGGGCCGGATGCTGCCCGGGCGTTTGGCCAACGCCGGGGAGAACCTGGCGCTTCTGCCGATGGCGGGCGTCCTGTTGCCGCTGTTCGATCATGGTGACCAGGTGCTGGTGGTGCTGGTGGTGCTCAACACGGGCGTGCTGGCGGCGCTTTACGGTCTGCGTCGTTCCCCCTGGATGAGGCAGGCGCTGGTGGCGAGCGTGGGGCTGCTGGTGGCCTTCATGCCCGTTCCCTGGGCGCAGGTGCTGGGGATGCAGACCCGTGAGAGCTGCGTGGTGGGCGGGTTGGTGGTGTATATCCTGATGCAATCCCTGCTCCTGCGCACGGCCGGCACCACGCTGATGGGGGCGATGGCGATGTTCATCGGGTCGCATCAGTTGCGCGTAACGGAGCATGAGGCCCTGCAGGTCGCGCTTGCGTTTGGTGTGCTGCTCAGTCTGACCTGGCGCCGCGCGACCCAGCCGCACTGGGTGATGCAGCATGTGATGGCGGTGATTTGGGGGTTGCATGCGGGTGTCCTTGTGCTGGTCGAAGGCGCGGGCGTGCTGGGGATGCAGGCCTGGGGAGCGATGGCGGTCCTGGCGGGCGTGGGCGTGGCGCGCTGGCGGCAAGGAGCGTGGCACGCTCAGGGCGTGGCCGCGGTGGCGATGTGCATCCTGACCCTCGCGCCTTGCCAGGTGGTGTTGAGGTGGCTTCGGCTGGTGGCCCCCAATCTCTGGGCGGTGGCGGGAAGCTTCGTGCTCATGGGCATCGGCACCGCGTTCGCCCTGGCGCGGCAGCGCCTGGCGGACCTCGCGCATCGGCTGGCGCACTGGCGCAGCTAGTAGCCGCCGCTGATAGGCTCGGCCCATGAACGTCGCGATTGTTAACTGGGCATTCTTTGATCACGGGGATGGTTCGCGGAGGGACTCCAGTTCCTCCCAGCGCGCGTAGAGTCCTGCCACGGTTTGTTTGGCGGTTTCCAGTTCCGCCATCAGTGCGGGCGTATTGGGACCGTGCTTGACATGAAACCCGGGGTCGGCGAAGAGCGCCTCGATCCGTTCCACCTCCGCCTCGGCTTCCTGGATCTTTTGTTCGATGCCTTCCCACTCGAGCCTTTCCTTGTAGGTCAGCTTGCGCGGCTTGGGGGAGGACGCGTCGCGCGCGGGTCGGGCCGTGGGCGCGGTCTCCTTCGCCGCCGCCACCCGCCGGGCCGCGTCGATGCGGCGCCGTTTCTCCAGGTAGTAGTCGTAATCTCCCACGCTGTGCGCGACATGGCCCTGGCCCTCGAAGGCCAGGATGTCGGTGCAGACGCGGTTGAGGAAGTAGCGGTCGTGGCTGACGACAAGGACGACGCCGGGGAAGCTGGCCAGGGCCTCCTCCAGGATCCGCAGGGTGGGCAGGTCGAGGTCGTTGGTCGGCTCGTCGAGGACGAGGAAATTGCCGCCGTGCTTGAGGATGCGGGCGAGCAGGAGCCGGCTGCGTTCGCCGCCGCTCAGGTATTTTACCTGCGAGCTGATCCGGTCGTCGGTGAAGAGGAACCGCTTGAGGTAGCCGCGCAGGGAGAGGCGATGATTGCCGAACATGACAAACTCCGAGCCGTCACTGATTTCCTCCAGCACGGTGCGTTCGTCGTCCAGCAGGAGGCGTCCCTGATCCAGGAAGTTGAACCGCGTCAACTCGCCGGTCTTGACCTCGCCCGTGGTGGGGGGGAGCTGGCCGAGGATGACCTTGAGCAGGGTGGTTTTGCCCAGGCCGTTGCGTCCGGTCACACCGACCCGCTGGCCCTGGCGGAACTTGAAGTTCAGGCTGGAGAAGAGCGTGTGGTCGCCGAGCGTGACGCCGACGTTGAACAGGTCCACGACGCGGTTGCCCAGGGGCGGAGGGGGCGGCAGGACCAGTTCGATCTCCCCGTCGAGCACCGGGACCTCCTGTCCGGCGATGGCCTCGAAGCGTTCGAGGCGGCTCTTGGATTTGGTGGTCTGCGCCTTGGGGCCGCGGCGGACCCACTCCAGTTCGCGGCGCAGGAACATCTGCCGCCTGTGTTCGTTCACCTCGGCCACCGCCTCGCGCTGCGTCTTGGCGAGCAGATAGTCGGTGTAGTTGCCGGTGTAGGCGTAGAAGGTGCCCTGGGACAGCTCGACGATGGAGCCGGTGATCTGGTCGAGGAAGCAGCGGTCGTGGGTGACGAGGAGGAGGGCGCCTGGAAAGGACTGCAGGAATTCGCCCAGCCACTCGATCGATTCATTGTCCAGGTGGTTGGTTGGCTCGTCGAGGATGAGCAGGTCGGGCTGGGAGATGAGGGCGCGGCAAAGCGCCACGCGCCGTTTTTCGCCGCCGGACAGGGTGGCCACGTCGCGGTCCGGCGCGGGGCAATGCAGGCGGGACATGGCGCCGGCGATGCGGTGGTCCAGGCCCCAGCCGTCGTAGTGGCGGATGCGCTGTTCGACCTCCTCGTGGCGGGAGGACAAGGCGGGGAGGGATTCGAATTCGTGGAGCAGATCCAGCACGTGCCGCGCGCCGGCGCGGATGTTCGCCTCGACGCTGAGGGATGGATCCAGGGTGACCTGCTGGGGGAGATACCCGATGACCAGATCGCGGCGGCGGGACAGGTCGCCGCCATCGGGGAGGAGTTCGCCGGTGAGGATCCGGAGCAGGGTGGACTTGCCGGCGCCGTTGCGTCCCACCAGGCCGATGCGTTCGCCCTCGTGGATGGCGAGGGTGGCGCGGTTGAGCAGGACACGGTCGTTGAATCGGACGACCAGGTCCGTGGCGGTGAGGATGGTGGGGGCGGCGTCGCCAGACATGAGCTTGGGACAGGATCATTCCGGTGTGGCGGATGATCACGACGGGGGAGGTGATAGCAGACAGGGTGGTGGATGGGGAAGGACGCAAATGAGGGGGACGGGCGGTCAACGCTCAACGCTCAACGTTCAACTTCAGGGGGGCCGATTTATGGGGAGTGTCCTGTTTCGATTGGACCTGCCCACGGTTCAACGAAGGTGGGAGGTCGAGGACGATTACGAGCACGAGCACGAGCACGAGGGAGGGATGTAGCCGTCCCGCGAAGGGCAATTTTCTCCCGCCAAGTCGCCAAGCCGCCAAGGTTGGGAAGAGGCGTCTTGAGGGCTCCTTGGCGGCTTGGCGCCTTGGCGGGAGAATCTCCCGCTCACGCGGGGAAGACACGCCGGGCTGCTGACAAAGTCGGCGAGTCGAAGCGTTGTCGCCATCAGACCTGCCGGGTTCATCCTGCTCTTACTCCTACCCTGCAGAGGCGAGCAAGAGTCAGAGCAAGAGTCAGAGCAAGAGCAACACGGGCATTTCATCTGATGAGCTTGGGTGGGGCCGGCGCGTCTGGGACGCTGACCAGGAGCTTTAGCGGGAGGCCGGCGCGCCGGAGCAGTTCCTTAAGCTGAACCGGCGCCGAG
>Ga0302046_10002076_pt1 | contig 18791 bp, 15 predicted proteins | sample RVTome_11_FD_200261 | JGI IMG/M metagenome (GOLD analysis project Ga0302046, IMG submission 200261) | Soil microbial communities from uranium-contaminated site in the Upper Colorado River Basin, Wyoming, United States - RVT147D111 (version 2) ...
ATGTTCCAGATCAACAACCAGCGGCCCCCGCTCACCGACGTGCACGTGCGCCGCGCCATCAGCTACGCCTTCGACTACGACGGCTTCAACAAGGAGATCCTCGGCGGCTCCGTCGAGCGCAACCCGGTGCCGATCCCGAACAACATGTGGGGTGTGCCGCGCGACGTGAAGGGGTACAGCTACGACCTCGACCGGGCGAAGGCGGAGCTGGCCAAGGCCAAGCTCAAGGTCGACCGCCCGCTCACCATCGGCTACCTCCAGGGCTTCAGCCAGACCGAGCAGGCGGCCACCGTCATGGCCAACGGCCTCCGCAAGCTCGGCCTCGAGACCCGGCTCACCAGCGAGGTGTGGCCGACGATGGTCGAGCGCATGAAGAAGGTGGAGACGTCGCCCGACCTGGTCGTCTACTGGATCAGCACCTACTACGCCGACCCCAACAACTGGATCGGCGAGATGTTCCACTCCGGCCAGTGGGGCACCTTCAAGGCGTCGAGCTTCTACAAGAACCCGAAGGTCGACGAGCTGCTCGACGCCGCCCTCAAGTCCACCGACCGCAAGGTGCGCGAGAAGGCCTACCAGGATGCCGCCCGCATCGTGGTGGAGGAGGCGGCCGGCGTGTGGGTCTACAACACGAAGTACTTCGGCCCGTGGGCGAAAACCCTCGAGGGCATCCGCTTCAGCCCCATCGGCAACGGGCAGGAGATCCGCTGGCTGTACTACGCGAAATGACTCGGAGGGGGGCTCCGCCCCCCTTCCGACGGTCGGCAGCGCGCCTCGCGGCGCGCTGCTCGACCTGCCTCTCCCCAGGATTCGATAGCGCCGGCAAAGCCGGCGCTCGAAGCGTCCATACCCCGGTCAGGCGATGAGGCTGCTGGCGCTCGCGCTGCATCGGCTCGCGTGGTTCGTGCCCACCCTCCTGGGGCTGCTGGTGCTCACGTTCGTGATCTCGCGGGTCATCCCGGCGGATCCGGTGGCGCTGGTGGCGGGGGAGACGGCGACGCCGGCGCAGGTCGAGGCGCTCCGGCGCCAGCTCGGGTACGACCGGCCGCTGCCCGTGCAGTTCGCCGACTACCTCGCCCGGCTGGCCCGGGGCGACATGGGGACCAGCATCTTCACGCGGCGGCCGATCGTGGAGGACCTCGCCCACCGCCTGCCGGCCACCATCGAGCTGACCGTGGTCGCCATGGTCGTCTCCGTGCTTGCCGGCATCCCGCTCGGCGTCGTCTCCGCCCTCTGGCGCAACTCGCTTCTCGACCACGCGCTGCGGGTCGTGACCGTGTCCGGCCTGGCCATCGCCAGCTTCTGGCTCGGCATCATGCTGCAGCTCCTCTTCGCGATGCGGCTGGGCTGGACGCCCCTCAACGGACGCCTGCAGGGGTTTCCGCCCGAGGCCATCACCGGCTTCTACCTGGTGGACGCCCTCCTCACCGGCGACGGGCCGGCGTTCGGCGCCGCGCTGCGCCACCTGGCGCTGCCCGCCGCCACCCTCGCCTTCCCGGCGCTGGCCACGCTCGTGCGGTTCACGCGGGCGGGGGTGCTCGACGTGATGCAGTCGAACTTCGTCCTCTACGAACGCGCCATGGGGCTGCCGCGCTCCGTCATCGTCTGGAAGTACGTGCTCCGCTCCGCGCTCACCTCGACGGTGACCCAGATCGGCCTCCTGTTCGGCATCCTGCTGGCGGGGGCGGTGGTGACGGAGGCCGTGTTCGACTGGCCCGGGATCGGCACCTACGCGGTCAGCTCGATCCTCCAGTCCGACTACAACGCCGTCATGGGGTTCACGATCTGGGCCGGGACGATCTTCATCGTCGTCAACCTGCTCGTCGACGTCGTCCACACCCTGGTCGACCCGCGCGAGCGCACCACGTGAGAGCTTCGAAGGGGGCCTCGACGGCCCCCTCCGAGCCACCCCCAGGATTCGATTGCGCCGGCAACGCCGGCGCTCGAAGGGAGGTCGAGTGAGCGCGGCGTGGTTCGTGGTGAGGCGGCTGGCGCGTGACCGCTCGGCGCTGGTGGGGTTGATCCTGATCGGCGCGCTGGTGCTGGCGGCGCTGCTGGCGCCGGTGCTGGCGACGCATCCCGACGACGTCTTCGAGCTGCACCCGGCCGAGCGGCTGCAGCCGCCGAGCCCGGCCCACTGGCTGGGCACCGACCGGATGGGCGCCGACGTCTACAGCCGCCTCCTCTTCGGGGCCCGCATCACGATCCTCATCGGCGTCATCGCGGTGGGCGCCTCGCTGGCGGTCGGCGTGCCGGTCGGCCTCGTGGCCGGCTACTACCACGGCTGGCTCAGCGACCTGCTGATGCGGGCGTCGGACATCTTCCTGGCGGTGCCCCAGGTGGTGCTCGCCATCGCGATCGCGCAGACGCTCGGCCCCTCGCTGCCCAACGTCATCCTGGCGCTGTCGGCGACCTACTGGCCGTGGTTCGCCCGCGTGGTCTACGCGGAGACGCGGACCCTCCAAAAGGAGGTGTTCGTGGAGAGCACCGCCGCGCTGGGCGCCTCGCCGTGGCGGCTGACCGCGCTGCACGTCCTGCCCAACATCGCCTCGCCGATCATCGTGCGCGCCTCGATCGGCATGGGGTTCACGATCCTGACCGCCGCCGCCCTCGGCTTCCTCGGGCTGGGGCCGCCGCCGCCCACGCCCGAGTGGGGCCGGACCATCGCCGAGTCCCGCGAGTTCCTGCCGGACGCGTGGTGGTACGCCGCCGCCCCCGGCCTCGCCATCTTCCTCACCGTCATGGGGTTCAACCTGCTCGGCGACGGGCTGCGCGACGTCCTCGACCCGCGCCTGCGCCGTGCCCGCCAGGCCGCCGATGGCTGAGCTGCTGGCCGTCCGTGGGCTGCGCGTGGATTTCGTCGGCGACGGGGGCGTGGCCCAGGTGCTCGACGGCATCACGCTCGACGTCGGGCCCGGCGAGGTCGTGGGCCTGGTGGGCGAGAGCGGCTGCGGCAAGACCACGCTGGCCCGGGCCATCCTGGGCATCCTGCCGGCCGGGGCCGCCCGCGTCCGTGGCGGCGAGGTGCGCTTCAAGGGCGCCGACCTGCTGCGCGAGGATCCCGCCGTGGTCAACGACCGCGTGCGCGGGCGCGCCATCACGTTCATCCCCCAGGACCCGTCCACCTCGTTCAGCCCGCTGTTCTCCGTCCAGACGCAGATCATGGACCTGATGAAGTGGAAGTCGCCGCGGGCGGACGCCGGCGGCGGCCGGCGGCCGCCCTTCCGGCGCTACCCGCGCCAGCGCTACCGCGCCGACCGGGCCGCCGTGCTGGACACCCTGCGGGCGGTGCAGATCCCCGAGCCCGGGCGCGCGCTCGGCCGGCTGCCCCACGAGTTCTCGGGCGGGCAGCGGCAGCGGCTGATGATCGCGATGGCCTTGCTCCCGCAGCCCGACCTGATCATCGCCGACGAGCCGACCACCGCCCTCGACGTGACGATCCAGGCCCAGATCCTCCGCCTCCTGCGCGCGCTGGTGAAGGAGCGCGGCGTGTCGGTGCTCTTCACCACGCACGACCTGGGCACCGCCCACGAGATCTGCGATCGCGTCGTCGTGATGTACGCCGGCCAGGAGATGGAGGCCGCACCCGCCGAGGCGTTCTTCGCGCGGCCCGCCCATCCCTACACGCGCCGGCTGCTCGCCAGCGTGCCGGGGCCCGCCGGCGAGCTCCGCGACATCCCGGGCGAGGTCCCCAGCCTCGTCGCCCCGCCCTCCGGCTGCCGCTTCCACCCCCGCTGCGACTACGCCACCCCCGAGTGCCGCGCCGGCCGGCCGGCCCTCCGCACGCTCGCCGCCGGCCACGGCGTGCGCTGCCACCATCCCGTGGACGGGCCGCTCGGCGCCGACGCGTGAACGCCAACGCCACGCCGCTGCTGGAGCTGGTCGACCTCGCCCGCCACTTCCCCGTCCGCGACGCCTTCGGCCGGCGCACCGGCTGGGTCCGGGCCGTGGACGGCGTCTCGCTGGCGGTGTGGCCGGGCGAGACGCTGGGCCTCGTGGGCGAGAGCGGCTGCGGGAAGTCCACGCTCGGCAAAACCGTGATGGGCATCTACGCGCCGACGGCCGGCGACATCCGCTTCGCCGGCCGCGAGATCGGGCGCCTGCCGCCGCGCGAGCGGCGGGCCGTCGCCCGCGACCTGCAGTACGTCTACCAGGACCCGGGCGCCTCGCTCGACCCGCGCTGGAAGGTCGTCCACTCGCTGCACGAGCCGCTCCGGATCCACACGCGCCTGGGGCGGGCCGAGCGCGAGCAGCAGGTGCGCGCGATCCTCGCCGCCGTCGGCCTGCCGGACGCCCACCTCGATCTCTACCCGCACGAGCTGAGCGGCGGCCAGCAGCGCCGGGTCGGGCTCGCCCGCATCCTGACCCTGCGGCCGCGAATGGTCATTCTCGACGAGCCCACCTCGGGGCTCGACGTGTCGGTCCAGGCCAGCGTGCTCAAGCTCTTCCGCAGCCTGCAGGCGACCTTCGCGCTCACCTACGTGTTCATTTCCCACGACCTCGCCGTGGTGCGGGCGATGTGCTCGCGCCTCGCCGTCATGTACCTGGGCACGATCGTCGAGCTGGGCGACACGGCCGCGGTGTTCGAGCGGCCGCGCCACCCCTACACCCGCTCGCTGCTGGCCGCCGTGCCCCGCATCGGTGGCCGGCGCCTCACCCTCGACTTCGTTCTGGAGGGCGAGCCGCCCAGCCCGCGCGACGTGCCGAGCGGCTGCCGCTTCCGCACGCGCTGCCCGCTCGTCCAGGACGTCTGCGCGGCGGAGGCGCCGCCCCTGCGCGAGGTCGACGGCCGGCGCGTCGCCTGCCACTTTGCCTGACATGCCTGAGCACGCCGTCGATCCCGGGAGCCGGGTGGAGGACGCCTCGCGTGGCGTGCCGGAGTCCGTCTACGCCTGGACCCGGCTCTCTGCCGCGCTGTTGCTGTCGGCCATCGGCGGCGTCGGCATGTGGTCGGTGATCGTGGTTCTTCCGGCGGTCGAGGCGGAGTTCGGCGTCGCGCGCTCCGCCGCCTCGCTGCCCTACACCATGACGATGATCTGCTTCGGCTTCGGCGGCATCCTGATGGGGCGCCTCTCCGATCGCCTCGGCATCTTCGTCCCCGTCGTGGGAGGCGCCGTCTGTCTGGGATCCGGCTATGCCATCGCCAGCCAGGCGACGGGCCTCTGGCAGTTCATCCTGGCCCAGGGCCTGCTGGTGGGCGTCGCCAGCTCGGCGACGTTCGCGCCGATCATCGCCGACACCTCGCTCTGGTTCACCCGCCATCGCGGCCTGGCGGTGGCGATCATCGCGAGCGGCAGCTACCTCGCCGGAACGGTCTGGCCGCCCGTCGTGCAGCACTTCATCGAGAAGGGGGGCTGGCGCTGGACGTACCAGGGGATCGCCGTCTTCTGCGTGACGACCATGGTGCCGCTGGCGCTGACCCTGCGACGGCGGTCGCCGCGGACGGAGACGACGCCCGCGACCTCGCCCGCCGCCTCGTGGTCGCGGCGGCCCCTGGGGATGTCGCCGGCCGCGCTGCAGACCCTGCTGATCGTCGCCGGCCTGAGCTGCTGCGTCGCGATGTCGATGCCGCAGGTCCACATCGTCGCGTACTGCCACGACCTGGGCCATGGCGCGGCGCGGGGCGCGCAGATGCTCTCGCTGATGCTGGGGTTCGGAGTCGTGAGCCGGCTGGCGTCCGGCTGGATCTGCGACCGGATCGGCGGGCGGCGCACGCTGCTGCTCGGCTCGAGCCTCCAGGCCCTGGCGCTGATCCTCTTCCTGCCCTTCGACGGGCTGGCCTCGCTCTACGTCCTGTCGGCGCTGTTCGGCCTGGTCCAGGGCGGGATCGTGCCCGCCTACGCCGTCATCGTCCGCGAGTTCTTTCCTCCCGAAGACGCCGGGGTGCGCGTCGGCACCGTGCTCATGGCCACCGTCTTCGGCATGGCCCTCGGCGGCTGGATGTCCGGCGTGATCTTCGACCTCACGGGCTCCTACCAGGCCGCGTTCCTCAACGGCATCCTGTGGAACCTGCTGAACGTCGGCATCGCCGTGGGGCTGCTGCGGCGGCCGGCGAGGCCGGTCGTGCAAGGGCACGCCGGCTGACCGGTCTACCGCCCCCAGTCAGTGCCAGGAGGCGGCGATCCCTCAACCCGAACCGTCCCTTCCCCGTGGTCCCCGGGCTCGCCAGGTAACACTTGACACGTTGATGAATCAATTGTTACATTCCGGCCATGTCGAGCCGCCGGCACCACCGGGGAGGGTGAAATGGCTGAGCATGCGGGTCTCGCCCAGACGGCCACGGTCGAACGCCGGGATGCCTGCGCAGGCTTCTGGCCGCTCGTGAGGTACTTCCTGAGGCTCGGGACGCTCGGATTCGGAGGCCCGGTCGCCCTTGCCGGGTTCATGCATCGCGATCTCGTCGAGGAACGGCGCTGGATCGAGGAGGACGACTATCAGCTCGCCCTGGCGCTCGCCCAGATCATGCCCGGGCCGCTCGCGGCCCAGCTCGCGATCGCCCTCGGATACTTCCAGCACGGGGTGCTGGGCGCGACGGCGGTCGGCCTCGCGTTCGTGCTCCCCTCCTTCTTGATGGTCGTCGCGATCTCGATCGCCTACCTGGCCTATGGCGGCCTGTGGTGGATGCAGGGCCTCTTCTACGGCATCGGGGCGACGGTCATCGCCGTGATCGCGATCGCCGCCTTCAAACTCGCCCGCTCCACCAACAGGCGCGACCCACTCCTCTGGGGGGTCTTCACCGTCCTGGCGCTCGTGACCGTATGGGCGGAGGCGGAGCTCGCCGAGTTCTTCATCCTGGCCGGCCTTGTCGTTTTCTTCGTCCGTACCCGGCCCCGCCTCCGGCGGGTGCTTGCCGCCGTCGCGGGGGCCGGGCTCGTGGGACTCCTGATCTGGCTCATCGAGACCTCGTTCGTGAACGTCGGACACGGCGAGGGCGGCCCGCTCTTGCAGATCCTGCTCTTCTTCACCAAGGCGGGGGCCTTCGTCTTCGGCAGCGGCCTCGCGATCGTGCCCTTCCTCCATCAGGGGGTGGTCCAGCAATTCGGGTGGCTCACGGAGCAGCAGTTCCTCGACGCCGTCGCGGTCGCGATGATCACGCCGGGCCCGGTCGTCATCACGGTCGCCTTCATCGGCTATCTCGTGGCGTCGCTCTCCGGCGCTCTCGTCGCCGCGGTCGGCATCTTTCTCCCTGTCTACCTCTTCACGGTCGTTCCGGCTCCATGGTTCAAGCGGAACCGCAGCAGCCGAGAGCTCAGGGCCTTTGTCCAGGGCGCGACCGCCGCCGCGACGGGCGCGATCACGGGTTCGGTCGTGATCCTCGCTGCGCGCGCGGTCTATGACGTGCCGACTGCCGTGATCGCGCTCGCCAGCCTCGGCGTCCTCTCTCGGTTCAAGCTCCCCGAACCAATCCTTGTCCTGGCGGCCGGCGCGATCGGGGTGCTTCTCTGGCCACTCGTCCGGGGAGGCCTTTCGTGAGGGCCGGGCAGCGGTATCCGCATCGTCCCAGCGCGCTGAAGGAGCTCGCGGAGTCGCCCCGGCTGGAGCGCGTGCTCGCCCGTGTCATGGAGCTGGACGGAAACTGGGACCGCGTGTTCGGTGGGGTCCTCATCATCCACCTGCCGCGAGACTGCCCGTACGATCCGATGGCCGGGCTGAACCGGGACGCCTGATCTCCGTGATTCGGCGGCGGCGATGACTCCGCGAATCCCGGCCCTGGGCGACACGGTCCTCCGGGTGCGAGACCTGGCGGCGGTCCGCCGCTTCTACACCGAGGTCATCGGCCCGAGCATCACGAGCGCGGTCGGGACGGGAGCTCGAACTCCGCCGCCCACCGATCCAGGAAGAGCGCGAGCATCTTCGTGCGCTCGAGCAGCGTGGCCACCTCGATGAACTCCTCGGCGCTATGGGCCCGGTTGCCCTTCGGCCCCATCCCGTCGAGCGTGGGCGCGAGGGCGGAGGTGTGGTTGCCGTCCGAGCCGCCGCCGGTCTTGATGGCGCGCACCTCCACGCCGAGGTCGCCACCGGCCGCCCGCATGATCTCGAGCAGCCGCTCGGTCCCCGGCAGGCCGGGAGGCCACGGCGGGAAGCTCACCTCGCCCCTGAAACGCGCGCGCGTGCCCGGCACGTGGGGCCGGGCGCAGATCTTCTCCATCGCGGCGATCGCCGCGTCGGCGTCGGCCCGGGTCCACGCGCGCAGGTCGATCTCGGCGACTGCGCGGTCGGCGACCACGTTGGGCCGCTCGCCGCCACGCACGGTGCCGACGTTGACGGTGACGCCGCGCTCGAGGTCGGTGAGCGCGTGCAGCGCGGCCACCTTCTGGGCCAGGTCCCAGATGGCGCTGGCGCCCAGCTCGGGCTGCAGGCCGGCGTGGGCGGCGGTGCCCGTCACCTCGAGGTAGAAGGTGCCGGCGCCCTTGCGGGCCATGACGTACTCGCCGCCCGGGCGGGCGGGCTCCAGGATGCCGACGCTGTGCGAGCGGCGCGCCTCCGCCCCGATGACCTCGCGCGAGGTGGGCGACAGCCTCTCCTCGTCGGCGTTGAAGACGACGCTCACGCTGGTCTCCGCCCACGTGCGCGTGCGCGCCTCTTGGTGCGCGCGCAACGCGTAGAGCAGCGCGGCCAGGCCCCCCTTCATGTCGTACACGCCGGGGCCCCAGGCGCGGCCCTGATCGTCGATGCGGAACGGGCGGCACTTGGCCGTGCCCGACGGGAAGACCGTGTCGTAGTGGCCGACGAAGAGAAAGCGCTTGGGGCCGGTGCCCGGCTTGTCGCCGACCAGGTGGTCGCCGAAGCGGTCGTTGACGACGCGGCGCACGGCGAAGCCGAGGCGCTCGAGCCGCTCGGCCAGGATCGTCCCCACCCGGTTGACGTCCAGCACGTCGTCGGTACCGCTGTCGTGGTTCACCAGACGCGCCAGGAACTCGACCTGCTCGTCGCGCCAGCCGTCGAGGCGGTCCAGGAGGTCGCGCATCGCGCTATGGTACCCTGAGCGCGCCCAAGGAGGACCACGGTGCAGATCGGCGTCGACATCGGCGGCACCTTCACCGACATCGTGGCTCTCGACGGGACGGGCCGGCTGGCGCTCACGAAGGTGCCGAGCACGCCGAAGGATCTCCTCGAGGGCATCGCGGCCGCGGTCACCCAGGTGCTTGCCCTGGCCGGCGCCCGCCCCGCCGACGTCGAGCGCTTCATCCACGGCACCACCGTCGCCACCAACGCGATTCTCGAGCAGAAGGGCGCCGTGACCGCGGTCCTCACCACCGAGGGCTTCGAGGACGTGCTGGAGCTGGGGCGGATGAAGCGCTCGCGGATGTACGACCTGAACATGGATCCGGAGGTGCCGACGTTCCTCGCTCCGCGCCGGCGCCGCGTGGGCATCCGCGAGCGGCTGGACGCGCGGGGCCACGTCCTCGCCCCCCTGGACGAGAGCGCAGTGCGCGGCGCGGTGCCGACACTTCGCGCCCAGGCCGTGCAGGCGGTCGCGGTCTGCTACTTGTTCTCGTTCGTCAACCCCGCCCACGAGCGGCGCACGCGCGATATCCTGGCCGAGCTGGCGCCCGAGATCAGCGTCTCGCTGTCGTCGGACGTCGATCCGACCTTCCGCGAGTACGAGCGCCTGTGCGTGACCGCCTTCGACGCCTACCTCGGCCCCGTCGTGAAGCGCTACCTGGCGGGTCTCGCTGACACGCTGGGCCGGCTCGGCGTGCCCGGCATCCCGCTGATCATGCGCTCGCGGGGCGGCATCGTATCGGCGGCGCTGGCGGCGCAGCAGCCCGTCACGCTCTTCCTGTCGGGGCCGGCGGGCGGCGTGATCGGCGCCGGCTTCGCGGCCGAGCGCTCCGGCGTGCGGGACTTCGTCTCGCTCGACATGGGAGGCACCAGCAACGACGTCGCGCTGGTCCGGGACGGCAAGCCCCTCCTCGCGAGCGAGGGCTCGATCGGCCCCTATCCCGTGCGCACGCCGATGGTGGACGTGAACACGATCGGCGCCGGCGGCGGGAGCATCGCCTGGATCGACGCGGCCGGCGGGCTGCGGGTGGGCCCGCGCAGCGCCGGCGCCGACCCCGGCCCCGCCTGCTACGGCCGTGGTGGTGACGAGGCGACCGTGACGGATGCGAGCGTGGTGCTCGGCTACCTGAACCCTACGCGCTTCGCCGGCGGCTCGGTGGCGCTCGACGCCGGTGCCGCCGAGCGGGCCGTCGGCGCCATTGGTCGCCGGCTCGGTGTCGATCCCCTGACCGCCGCCGCCGGCATCCATCGCGTGGTGAACGCGCGCATGGCCGACCAGATCCGCCTCGTCACCATCAAGCGCGGCTACGACCCGCGGCAGTTCGCGCTGGTGGTCCTGGGCGGCGCGGGGCCGGTGCACGGCGCCGCGCTCGCCGCCGAGATGGGCATGGCCGAGGTGCTGGTGCCCGAGGCGCCCGGCGTGCTGGCCGCCTTCGGCCTCCTGGCCGCCGCCGTCGAGCACCACCACGCCCGCACGCTCCAGGCCCGCACGGACGTGGCCGACCTCGACGCCGTCAACCGCTGCCTGGACGAGCTGGACGCCGGCGGGCGCGCCCGCATGCGGGAGGAGGGCGTGCCGGCCGGCGAGGTGCGGGTGGCCTACGCCGCCGAGATGCGCTACATCGGCCAGGCCTACGAGCTGGAGGTGCCGATCGCGGTGCCGGTCACGCGCGAGGGCGTGCCCGGGATCCTGGCGGCGTTCCACGCCGTCCACGAGCGCGTGTACGGCTACGGGCGCCCGCAGCAGCCGGCGGAGTTCGTGAACTTCCGGGCCGTCCACACCTACCCGCTTCCGCGGCCGGCGGTGACGCCGGCGGCCCGCGCGACGGGCACCCTGGCCGACGCCCGCCTCGGCGAGCGCCGCGCGTTCTTCGGGGGCTTCGTGGCCACCGCGATCTACGAGCGGACGCGGCTGCCGCTGGGGGCACGGCTGGCCGGCCCGGCCATCGTCGAGCAGAGCGACACGACCACCGTGATCCCGCCCGGCGTCACCGCCCTGGTGGACGACGCCGGCAACCTGCGCCTGCGGAGAGCCTGATGGGCATCGACCCGATCCTCCTCGAGGTGCTGCGCAACCGGCTCGACGCCATCGCCGACGAGATGGAGCTGACGCTCCTCAAGAGCGCGGCGTCGCCGATCGTGAAGGAGGGCCTCGACGCCTCCGCCGCCCTGTTCAACACCCGGGGCGAGACGGTCGCCCAGGCCGCCGCCATTCCCATTCACCTCGGCGCCCTGCAGTTCGCCGCCCAGCGGCTCGTCCGCGCCTTCCCGCCCGAGCGCATGCGCGAGGGCGACGCGTTCCTGCTGAACGATCCCTACGACGGCGGCACCCACCTGCCCGACATCACGCTGGCGGTGCCGGTGTTCGCGGGCGGGCGGGCGGTGGCGCTGGCGTGCACGATGTGCCACCACCAGGACGTGGGCGGCCGGACTCCGGGCAGCGTGCCGACGGACGCCACCGAGCTCTACCAGGAAGGCGTCATCATCCCGCCCACCCAGCTCTTCCGCGCCGGCGAGCTGGACGAGAACCTCTTCCGCCTGCTCGCGCGCAACGTGCGGCTGCCGGACGTGTTCACCGGCGATCTCATGGCCCAGGTGGCGGCCGGGCGCCTGGGCGGGCTGCGGCTCCAGGAGCTGTTCGCCGCCCACGGCGCCGACACGGTGGTCGCGTACGTCGACGAGCTGCTGGCGCGGGCCGAGCGCCTCACCCGCGCCCGGATCGCCGACATCCCCGACGGCGATTACGCGTTCGAGGACTGGCTGGACGACGACGGCGTGGCGATCGGCCACCCGGTGAAGATCGCGGTGACGCTGCGCGTGCGCGGCTCCGCGATGACGTTCGACTTCACGGGCAGCGCGCCGCAGGTGCGGGGCCCCTTCAACTCGGTGCCGGCGTCGACGATGTCGGCGGTGTACTACGCGGTCCGCGCGATCTCCGACGCCTCCATCCCGAACAACGGCGGCTGCTTCCGGGCCGTGGACGCGGTCCTCCCGGAGGGCACCGTCGTCAACCCGACGCCGCCGGCGCCGGTGAGCTGCCGGACGGCCACCATCAAGCGCATCGCCGACACGATCCTCGGCGCGCTGGTCGGGGCGCTGCCCGGGCGCATGCCGGCGGCCAGCTCGGGCACACTGCTGGTGATGGCCTTCGGCGGCCACGACCCCGAGACCGGCCGCCCCTTCGTGGCCAGCGAGCTGGCCGCCGGCGGCATGGGGGCGCGGCCGGACAAGGACGGCATCGACGTCATCGAGACGGACGTCTCCAACTGCATGAACATCCCGGTCGAGTCGGTGGAGATGAACTTCCCGCTGCGCATCCCCCGCGCGCGCCTGTGGGCGGGCTCGGGCGGCGCCGGGCGCTTCCGCGGCGGCCTCGGCCTCGAGAAGGTCTTCGAGGCGACGACGACCGACGTGATGGTGTCCCACCGCGGCGAGCGCTTCGCGTCGTCGCCCTGGGGCCTGGAGGGCGGCGGGCCGGGGGCCCGCGCCCGCGCCTTCATCATCCGCAAGGACGGCGCGCGCGAGGAGCTGCCCTCGAAGAGGATGATCGTCCTGCACCCGGGCGACCAGCTCTGGGAGTACATCGCCGGCGGCGCCGGCTACGGCGACCCGCTCGACCGGGATCCGGCCTCGGTGCTGGCCGATCTGCTGGACGGCAAGGTGTCGGCGGCCGCGGCCACCACCGAGTACGGCGTCGTGCTGGCACCCGACGGGGCGGCGGTCGACGAGGTGAAGACGAAGGAGCGCCGCGCGACGCTGTGCCGGACACGCCCCGCCGGTCAGTAGGGGACGTCGATCAGCCGGTCCACCGCCGTCCGCATGTCCTGCTCCAGAAGCTCGCGCAGGGCCCCCGCGATGGGACCGGGCTTGCCGTCGCCGATCGGGGCCCGGTCCCACTCGACGATGGGGGCCACCTTGACCGAGCTGCCGATCAGCAGCATCTCGCGGGCGCCGCGGGCCTCGGCGACCGGGACGTCGCCGACCTCGACGCCGCTCAGGCGCGACCCCACGAGGCCCCGGGCCAGCTCGAGGAGCCGGAGCGAGGTGCACCCCGAGAGGATGTGATCGAACCGGGGGTGCTTGAGGACGCCGGCCGGCGTGACGAAGGCGACGTTCATGTTCGAGCTCTCGCCCACGTTGCCGTCCGCGTCGACGAAGACGCCGTTGTCCAGCCCGGCCGCGTGCGCCTCCATCTGCATGAGCACGTTCGGCAGGTAGTTGGTGCTCTTGGTGACCGCGTAGAGCGGCGGCTTGATGGGATACGTGGTCGTCATGACGCGCAGCCCCTGCGAGTGCCAGGTCTCGGGATAGACCAGACCGGCGAAGATCATGACGAAGAAGCCGGGCTCCGCGCCCGCCGCCGGCGCCAGTCCCAAACTGCCCGGCCCCGCCGAGATCCAGTAGCGGATGGAGCCGTCACGCTTGCCGCTGGCGGCCGTGGTGGCGACGATCACATCCCGCATCTCCTCGCGGCTGCACGGCAGCGTCAAACGCGAGGTGCCCGCCGAGCGGACGAACCGGTCGAGGTGGGCCTCGAGGTCGTAGATCTTCCCGTTCACGATGGCGGCGGTGTCGAAGACGCCGTGGCCGCGGTGCACCATGTGGTCGTCGAACGGCAGGACCATCAGCGCGGGATCCGTCACGATCCCGCCGAGCTGGCTCGAGTAGAACGCCCAGTAGCGGACGGGCTGCCGGCCCCGGAGGGCGCGGAGCTGGTCGAGGACCGCATCAGCCTGGAGCACGCGGGGCATACCGGCGATCGCCATGGGGCCTCCTCGTTCGTCGCTTGCGACGGGGCGCAGCCTAGCGAAGACCGCGGTGCTTGTCCAGCGCGCACCCCCGGGGCTCCTCGTCGGGCTTCAGCCCGGCGGCGCGATGGTACTCTCGTCCCCGGAGAGGAGCGGCGCATGCGCGGCAAGCAGGTGCTCATGGAAAGCCTGATCGCCCACGGGGTCGAGCACGTCTTCGGCAATCCCGGCACCACCGAGAGCCCCATTCTCGATGCGCTGCTGGACTATCCCCAGCTCCGGTACATCGTCGCCCTGCACGAGGGCGTGGCCCTCGGCGCGGCCAGCTACTACGCCCTGGCGAGCGGCAAGACCGGGGTCGTCAACCTCCACGTCGCCCCCGGCCTCGGCAACGCGCTCGGCATGCTCTACAACGCCTTCAAGGCACGGGCGCCGCTCCTCGTGACCGCCGGGCAGCAGGACACGCGCCTCCGCCTGCGCGGGCCCGTGCTCGGCCACGACCTGGTGGCGATGGCCGCCCCGCTCACCAAGTGGAGCGTGCAGGTGGAGCGCGCCGACGAGTTCGCGCTGATCGTGCGCCGTGCGCTGAAGATCGCCACCGACCCGCCGGCGGGCCCGGTCTTCGTCGCCCTGCCGATCGACGTGCTCGAGCAGGAGACCGACGTCGAGCCGTTTCCCCCGGGCCGGCTCTACCGGGCGCCCGAGCCCGACCCGGCGGGCACCCGGGCGGCCGCCGAGCTCCTGGTCGGAAGCCGGCAACCGGTGATCGTCATCGGGGACGAGGCGGCGAGCGCCGGCGTCGAGCTGGCGGCGCTGGCCACCGCGCTGGGAGCGGCCGTCTGGTGCGAGGGGATCCGGACGCACCAGGCCTTGCCGAGCGCTCACCCGAACTTCCGCCTCGGCCTGCCCTTCGACACGGCCGCCATCCGCAAGGCGCTCGACGGCGCGGACGTCGTGCTCCTCGTCGGCGGCCCGTTCTTCGAGGAGGTCTGGTATGCACCCGGCTCACCGCTGCCGGCCGGCGCCACGGCCATCCAGCTGGAGTCCTCGCCCGAGCGCCTGGCCCACAACCTTCCCGTGAGCGTCGGGCTGGTGGGCCAGCCCCGGGCCGCGCTGGCGGCGCTCCGGGCCGCCGTGGAGCAGGGCGCGGACGGCAGCTTCCGCGCGGCCGCGGCGCGACGCAACGACGCGCTCCGCACCTTCAAGGCGCAGGACGTCGAGGCCCAGCGCGCGCGGGCGGCCAGGCGCTGGGACCACGCGCCGATCTCGATCCCGCGCCTCGTGGCCGAGATCGAGTCCGCGTTGCCTCCCGACGCGATCGTCGTCGACGAGTCCATCACCGCCAGCCTCGACCTGGCCCGCACGGTCCAGTTCGAGCGGCCGGGGGACTACGTCGGCGCGCGCGGGGGCGGCATCGGCCAGGCGCTTCCGGGCGCGCTGGGCGTGAAGCTGGCCCACCCCGATCGCCCGGTAATCGCCCTCTCGGGGGACGGCTCGGCGATGTACAGCATCCAGGCGCTGTGGACCGCGGCCCATCACGACCTGGCCGTCGTCTTCCTCGTCCTCGACAACCGGGAGTACCGGATCCTCAAGCACAACATGGACACCTACCGGCAGCGGTTCGGCGCCAAGCCCGATCGCGGCTACCCGCACATGGATCTCGTGACGCCCGACCTCGGCTTCGTCGACCTGGCGCGGGGGATGGGGGTGGAGGCTGCGCGGATCACCACGCCGGGCGAGCTGCGTCCGGCGCTCGACAAGGCGCTCGGGGCCGGCCGGCCGTTCCTGCTGGACGTCGCCATCGAGGGGCGCGCCTGAACACCGGCCGGCGTCAACGCGAGAGGGCGCTGAAACCTCCGAACGCGATGTTGGTGTAGACGACCGTGCCGTCGGGTTGCACGATCCGGCGCACGCCGCCCGCACGCAGCTCGACACGCTCGATCGGCGCCTTGTAGTAGCGCAGCACCTGCGCCACGTACTGGCGGGTCTCCGGGTACGGCGGGACGCCGCCATGCTGCACGACCGGCCTCTCGCCGGCGTTGTAGGCCGCGAGGGCCAGCCGCACGTCCTGGCGGAAGCGCTCGAGCATGGCCCGGAGATGGCGCGTGCCTCCATGGATGTTCTGGCGTGGGTCGAAGGGGTCCCGGACGCCGAGGATCGCGGCAGTCTCCGGCATCAACTGCATGAGTCCACGCGCGCCCGTGGGGGACACGGCCCGATGGTCGAATCCGGACTCCACCCGGATGACCGCCCGGATCAGGCGCTCCGGCACCGCGTATCGCGCCGACGCCTCGGCGATTTCCCGCGAGTACGCCCCGTGGTCGCGCGGCGCCGGCCGCCGCACGGCGCGCGGCACGGTCGGCGTGAACGCCACCTGCTGGTATGACGGGCCCGTGCGGGCGCACTTGCCGCAACTGGCCCGGTCCGCCACCGTGCGGACCTCCGCGCCGGCGGAGGATGCCGCCGCAAGCACGGCGCTGACGCCGAGGACGATCAATCCGCGATGACCGGAACTCGCCATGACCGAGCTCCACGGCAAGTCCGATACCGAGCCCTGGACTCCAGCCATTTCGAGACGTTCCGTCGGGGGTGCCAGAAATGACCATGGCGAGACTCTTACCCGGATGGATGATTCCTGAACCCGGCGACATGCCGTATCCAGGCACATCGACAGCGTCAGCCCCAGGCTTGGCAGGATCCGATGGACCAAGGTCCAATGATCCCGGCGTCTACACTGACGTTGTGATCGGGCTCGACGCCTTCGCGGCGCGGTCGCAGCCAGACCGCGCATTCCTCCGAGCAGTCACGCGCCAGAGGCCTGGTCATCCCGAAGGAGCCACGATGAAACGTTTCGCTTCGACACCTTTGGGAGCGAGGCGTTCTGGGGCGATACGCTCCAGCTCCATCGCGCGATCGCCGGCGACAAGCGCGGTGGCGTCGGCGACGGTGTCAGCCCGAAGACTGCGCTTGCCGTCGCCCTGAAGGTGGACAGCGAGGCCCTGCCTGCCTCGCTCGTCGATCAGATCCGGAAGGGCGCGGTGAATTTCGATGATCCGGCGACCACGTTGGCCTTGCTCAAGCTCGACGCGGTGGTCGGCGTGAAGGGCCTGTTCGACGGCGGCGGGGCGCTGGGCTCCATGGGCGTCACCTGCGCCTTGTGCCACTCGACGGTCGACGACTCGTTCGCGCCGGGCATCGGACGTCGGCTCGATGGCTGGGCGAATCGGGACCTCGATGTTGGTGTGATCACATCGCTGGCGCCCAATCTTCAGCCCCTCGCCGACCTGCTCAGAGTCGACGTTCCGACCGTGAAGAAGGTGCTCACGAGCTGGGGACCCGGCAAGTACGACGCCGAGCTCGACAAAGATGGGAAGGCGTTCCGTCCCGACGGGAAGCCCGCGGCGACACTGCTCCCGCCCGCCTTCGGGCTCGCCGGAGTGAACCTCGCCACGTGGACGGGGTTCGGGTCGGTCACGTACTGGAATGCCTACGTCGCCGCGACCCAGATGCACGGGGTGGGCACGTACGTCGACGACCGCCTCAAGGATCCGCAACAGTTCCCCATCGCCGCCCGCTCCGAGTCCTGGAACACGCGCGGCAAGCCGGACCGGATCACGCCGACGCTCGCGGCGCTGCACTTCTATCAGCTCGCGATCCCGGCGCCACCGGCGCCAGACGGCAGCTACGACAAGGCCGCGGCGGCGCGCGGCGGCGCACTCTTCATCGGCAAGGCGCGGTGCTCGACCTGCCACGTCCCGCCGCTCTTCACCGAGCCCGGCCACAACCTGCATGCGCCGGCCGACATCGGCGTGGATTCATTCCAGGCCGATCGTTCCCCGACGCGCGCCTACCGGACGGCGCCGCTCAAGGGGCTCTGGACGCATCAGAAGGGCGGTTTCTACCATGATGGCCGCTTCGCCACGCTGCGCGACGTTCTCCAGCACTACGACCAGTTCTTCAGGCTGGGGCTGACCGAGCCGGAAAGGATCGAACTCGGTGAGTATCTGGAATCACTGTAGTTGCGCCTGGGCCATCCTTCCGGCGACGGCCCTGGCGCCGCGACGAAAACGCAGCACCGGGCCGCGTTCCGCAGGTCGCGTCAAGGATGCCGCGTGGTCGCAGAGGCGCGCGCGGTGAGTTGGGCCACGGCGCCCGCCAGATCGACCGGGTCGATCGGCTTTGCCAGGTGCTGATTGAAGCCGGCGGCCACGACGCGTTCGCGATCCTCCGGCCGCACGTAGGCGGTCAGCGCGAGGGCGGGCACCCGCCCGCCCTGTTCCGGGGGGACCTCGTTCGTGCTCTGCAGCTCCTCGTTGGTGGACTGCAGCTCCTCGGAGGCGGACTTCAGCTCCTCGTTGGCCGCCTCTCGTTCGTTGATGATTGCCTGCAGATACTCCTTGGTCGACTTCAGTTCCGCTCTCAGGACTTGCGTGGTCCGCCGTTCCTGGCCCCGGAGCTTCGTGCGATCGGCTCCCCGACGCTTGCTCGCGGACGCGGCGGGCGGCGGGCTGTCCTCGAACAAAACGAGGAACGCGCCGGGCGCAGTCGATGCGCGGACGGGAACCACCACGATGTTGACGCGCACGAGGCCACCGTTCCGCCGCACCTGGGCGCCATCCCTGCGGACCGGAGCCCCCGTGGTGCGCGCGCGCTTGACCGCGGCGCGTACGTCGACGAGCAAGCCTTCACGCAGCATCTTCAGCAGATTGAAGCTCGCGGCGCCGGATGGCATTTCCAGATAGGGGCCGGTGCGTCCGCGGACGTGCAGAACGTCGAGATCCTCATTCACGATCACGCCAGCCGGCGCGTACTTCGCGAGGAGGATGCGGTCGGCCAGGCGGGACAGGTCGATTTCCCAGGGTGCCTGCACTTCCTCCGCGGGCTCATGAGGCGCGTTGACGGTGCCCCGGGGGGGGGGGTCGTCACCTCCGTCGCCGGGCTTCAACGAAAGATCCCGATCGCGTCGACGGTGATCCTGACCGCGGCGGAGGAGGAAGCGCGAGCGTGATCGCCCGGGAAGAGAGCGGCGGACTACCG
>Ga0302046_10002077_pt1 | contig 18788 bp, 17 predicted proteins | sample RVTome_11_FD_200261 | JGI IMG/M metagenome (GOLD analysis project Ga0302046, IMG submission 200261) | Soil microbial communities from uranium-contaminated site in the Upper Colorado River Basin, Wyoming, United States - RVT147D111 (version 2) ...
GATCGGGAGCGGCAGTTCTGTGCCTCGGTCATCTATCTGAGCGGCACCGATTCGCTCGCCTTCACCCGTCAGATCGCCGACCGTCTCAGGGCCAACGAATTGGTGTTCATTGCCGGTGATGGAAGGGTCGGGCAAAAGAGAGTCGAGGTCCGGTTCCTCGACCGCCGGTTGCTGTTTGCCACGGGCGCGATCAGCCTGACGCGGCTCACCGGCGCTCCCGTCTTGCCCGTCTTCTGCATCAGGGAACCCGAGGGCATGTTGCGCTCGATCGTCGAGCCCGCGCTTCAAGTCGACGACGGCGGCCGAGGCGTCCAGGCGGCCATGGCCGAATTCGCGAGGCTCTTGGATTCCCACGTGCGTCGCCATCCCGGCCAGTATCACGGCTGGCACAAGCTGGACCTGTACCACCAAAGGCCCGCCAGTTCACGCTCGGGGTTGCCGCCCAGTGCTGGATCAGCGTGATCGATTCGACGGCCACCGATGCCTATCCGCTGACATCAGACGAGGTCGAAGCGATCCAGATTCATCACCTTGTGCCACGCGGCCACGAAGTCACGCACGAACTTGTGCTGCGAGTCGCGACATGCATAGACTTCCGCGATGGCTCGGAGCTGGGAGTTCGAACCGAAGACGAGGTCGACGGCAGTGCCGGTCCACTCGAGCTCGCCGGTCCCGAGATCGCGTCCCTCGAACACGTGCTTGGATCCGGAAGACACCTTCCACGTCGTGCTCATGTCGAGCAGGTTCACGAAAAAGTCGTTGGTCAACGTCTCGGGTCGCTTGGTGAAGACGCCGAGCTCGGAGCGCCCGGTGTTGGCGTTCAGGACGCGCATGCCGCCGACGAGCACCGTCATCTCGGGGGCGGTCAGCGTCAGCATGTGCGCCCGATCGACCAGCAGCTCTTCTGCCGATCTGTGGTTGCGATTGCCGTAGTAGTTGCGGAACCCGTCTGCGGTGGGTTCGAGCACGGCAAAGGAGGCCACGTCGGTCTGCTCCTGCGAAGCGTCCGTGCGCCCTGGCGAGAAGGGCACCTGCACGTCGTGCCCGGCGCTCTTCGCAGCCTTCTCGACCGCCGCGCACCCGCCCAGGACGATCACGTCCGCGAGCGAGACGCGCTTCCCGTTGGACTGCGAGTCGTTGAACTTCGTCTGGATGTGCTCCAGGGTCTGCAGCACTTCCCGCAGTTGGGCCGGGTTGTTGACCTCCCAGGCCTTCTGCGGCGCGAGGCGAATACGCGCCCCGTTGGCCCCACCGCGTTTGTCGGTGCCACGGAACGTCGCCGCCGACGCCCAAGCGGTCGACACCAGCTGCGAGATGGACAGACCCGATGCGAGGATCTTGCCCTCGAGGTCGGCGATGTCTTGCTTTCCGATCAGCTCGTGCGTGACGGCGGGGACGGGGTCTTGCCACAACATCTGCTCCGCGGGAACCAGCGGGCCGAGAAACCGCGAGTGGGGCCCCATGTCGCGGTGTGTCAGCTTGTACCACGCCTTGGCGAAGGCGTCTGCAAGCTCCTTCGGGTTCTCGTGGAAGCGCTTCGAGATCGGCGCGTAGATCGGGTCCATCCTCAGTGAGAGGTCCGTCGTGAGCATCATGGGGGCGTGCCTCTTCGACGGATCGTGAGCATCCGGCACGGTGCCCGTGGCCGACGCATCCTTGGGAGTCCACTGCCACGCACCGGCAGGACTCTTCACCGGCTCCCACTCGTAGCCGAACAGGTTGTCGAAGTAGTTGTTGTCCCACTTCACGGGGTTCGTGGTCCATGCGCCCTCGATGCCGCTGGTGATCGCGTCGCCGCCCTTGCCGCTGCCGAAGCTGTTCTTCCAGCCCAGGCCTTGCTCCTCGAGGCTCGCTCCCTCCGGTTCGCGACCGACGTGGGTCGCCGCGGCAGCACCGTGGCACTTGCCGAACGTGTGCCCACCGGCAATCAGCGCAACCGTCTCGTCGTCGTTCATCGCCATGCGAGCGAATGTCTCTCGAATGTCCCTGGCTGCGGCGACCGGATCCGGTTTCCCATTCGGCCCCTCCGGATTCACGTAGATCAGGCCCATCTGAACGGCCCCGAGAGGATTCTCCAGCTCCCGGTCGCCGCTGTAGCGCTCGTCTCCGAGCCAAGTGCGCTCAGACCCCCAGTAGATGTCCTCTTCGGGTTCCCAGACGTCCTCGCGCCCGCCGGCGAAACCGAACGTCTCGAGTCCCATCGACTCCAGGGCACAGTTGCCGGCGAAGACCATCAGGTCGGCCCACGAGATCTTCCGGCCGTACTTCTGCTTGATCGGCCAGAGCAGCCTGCGCGCCTTGTCGAGGTTCGCGTTGTCGGGCCAGCTGTTGAGGGGCGCAAAACGGAGCGTGCCGGAGGATGCGCCGCCGCGGCCGTCGCCGATGCGGTACGTGCCCGCGCTGTGCCACGCCATCCGAATGAAGAGCGGTCCATAGTGGCCGTAGTCGGCCGGCCACCAGTCTTGGGACGTCGTCATCACTGCATGGACGTCCTTCTTCAGCGCATCCAGGTCGAGGGTCTCGAACTCCTCGGCGTAGTTGAACTCCTTGCCCATGGGATCCGCCAGGGGGGAGTTCTGGTGGAGCATCTTCAGGTTCAGCTGATTCGGCCACCAGTGTTGGTTCGAAAAGGACCCAGCCGCGGTGTGTCCGTGAGACCCGCCCATTACCGGGCACTTGCTCTCGCTCGCCATACTTCCTCCCATTCGTGCTCTGCGTGTTTCCTTGGTGCGGTTGTCGGTTGCTCTTTTCCTTTCCTTCGGACGGGTTGCCGTCAGGAGCGCTTCCCTGCCGCGGCCTTTGCGGCGCACCCGGCGCAGTGGCCGCGGAAGATCACCTGTGCCTCGTCGATGGTGCTGCCGGGCAGACTCTTCGGAGGCAGGAGGCACGGCCTGCGACTCTCCAGGCAGGGCACGTCCTCGACCCTGCCGCAGGCGCGGCAGACGAAGTGGTGGTGCCAGACGTCGCCGGCCTCGTACAACGCCCGACCCGGGCCGGTGTCGGCGGGCATGACCAGCGACGCTTCCGTCAGGTCGGCCATGACGTTGTAGATCGACATGCGCGGGATCGACTGGCCGCGCTCTTCGAGAAGCTCCAACACCTCGTCCACCGAGCGGTGGCCCCCGACCTCGCGCAGCACGGCGTAGACCAGGGTGCGTGGCCGGGTGGCCCGCAGGCCCACGGCGCGCAGCCTTTCGCGGGCCAGGGCCTCGGCATCGGCCGGCCGGGGCGGGGCGGGATCGGTCGTCTTTCTGGGCACGGGGGACTTGTGCTCCCGGCCGGAGGTTACCACGGCGTTTTTATATTATCAAACTTGCCTCTGGGACACCTGGGACGCTGCATGGTGTGGAGAAGAAACAGGCCTGAACATACCCAAAAAGGGTATTGACATGCCCAATATGGGTACAAGAGCCACCGCCCCGAGGCCCGTGTCTCCCGCCGACGCACTTTTCTCCGCCACCCAGCAACGGGTGCTGGCATTCCTGTTCGGCCGCCGGAGCGCAGCTTCTTCGCGACCGAGTTGATCGGTCTCGTCGGCGCTGGGTCCGGCGCAGTGCAGCGTGAGCTGGCGCGGCTCGCGCAAAGCGGGTTGGTGACGGTCACTCGCGTGGGTAACCGGAAACACTATCAGGCAAACCCGCAGTCGCCGATCTTCACCGAACTCCGCGACATCACGCAGAAGACTGTGGGTCTGGCCGAGCCCTTGCGGGAAGCGCTCGCGCCGTTGGCGCCTCGAATCGTCGCGGCCTTTGTGTATGGCTCGGTGGCCAAACGCAGCGACACGGCCGGGAGCGACATCGACGTGCTGGTGCTCTCCGAAAGCGTGGACTACGCGGACGCCTTCGCCGCGCTGCAATCCGCCGAGGCACGTTTGGCTCGCCGCATCAATCCCACGGTCTACTCCCCGGCCGACTGGCGGAAGAAACGGAAAGCAGGCAATGCTTTCGTGGCGAAGGTGTCGGCACAACCCAAGGTGTTCCTCATCGGGACGGAAGCGGCTCTTGGCTGATATCTCCAAGGAACTCGCCAACCTCGCGAGGATCGGGAAGCTCGTGGTCGAGCCCGGCACTAACGCCGAGATCAACGGACTGCTGACTTCCGGAGGCGAGTGTTTGGCCGACGCGCGCAACGAGGCCCTGACCCTCTCCAGCCGATTCGATCTGGCATACAACGCCGCCCATTCCTTTTCGCTGGCCGCACTGCGCCGGCACGGTTACCGCTCGGAGAACCGCTACTTGGTGTTCCAGGCCCTGCCGCATACTCTCGGCTTGCCCGCGACGGTGTCGACGCGATGCTGCTCCGAAATCTGATCGATGCCGCCGAGGCAGTCCGGACGGCTACCGCGGCGCTCCCTGCGTTGCCGGGGGGCTGAGCTGCAGCGAGGGCTCCCTACGTGCGATACGAGCCGTTTCGCGATCGGCTCGAACAGGGGTTGCGAAGAATGGGCCCACCACGACTCGAACGTGGGACCAGCGGATTTTCGGAGCTTCGACTGCGGGTGCCGTTTCAAGGGGTGTCTCGAAGCGGCGCCCACCTTGTAGTCCGGAGGCCCAGAACTTCCTCCGCCACCGTTTCCTGCTCGATCCACCTCCCGGCATCGCGGATCGCACCGAGCAGGTCCCCGCCGAGGGCATCAGGCGACGCCGACAACACCGACTCAATCTCCTCTCTTTCACACTCCGGTAGCGGGAGGCCCGCAGCAGCGAATCGCTCGAAGGTCTCAACGTCCATCCATTCGGGCATGATTGGAAGGACGGTGCGGTGGCGCAGACTGCGCAGGATCAGCACTCCAAACCGGTCCATGTCACCCCAGTGGACGAGCGGCAGCGCCGGCGCGGCCGTGGCGAGCATGCGGAGCAGTCGAACGACGGCCCAGTTGGCCTGGCCCTCGCTGAGCAGCACGATCTCGTTGCGCCCGTGCGATCGCACCCACTCCACGTAGTCATTGAACGTCGTTTCGTTCTCGATGCTCACGACCCGGTCGGCGTGAAGCTCTACGACTCGTGCATCCCGAAGATGCTCGAGGAGCAGCTTGCAAGGTTCACCGAGCTCGTGGTGGACGGCCGGAGCGTCGAGGCGCCGCCCCCGCTTCTCGAGGATGCAATGGCCGTGGCAAAGGACATCGATCGGGGTCTCGTTGCGGAATATGCCGAGACACTCGAGCGCCAGTCGGCGTCGCTCCGAGGGGTCCCTTGGGCCCTCCGCCGCCACCCGGTCGCCGAGCCCAGGCAAGTGTTCGAGAAGGGCGTCGGCCACTCGGGAGTAGCGCCGGTCTCCCGCTCGAAGTCCCTTGGTCGAATCCGTGGCGCGCCGCGAGAAGTTGGCGAGACGTACAGGCTGCCGGTTCTGCTCGGCCAGCTCGATGGAGCGTGCCGTGATCTCGAGTTCCTTTTCCAGACGTTCCGATCCCGCGGGACCAGCCGCCAGCTCGAACAGCTCGCCGGAGCCAGCGGCGAGCCTCTGCGCCTGTGCGCGCAGGAACGCACCCGCAGCGCCGGCTCGATGATCCGCGAGCGCGCGTGCGAGACCGGCCGCTCGCTCACGGAGCTCGACCGTTTCGGCGCGCAGGTTCCGTGGAATGCGCCGGGTGACCTCGTAGAGCACCTCGGACAGCCCCGGCCAACCCTCGGCACGCAGCCGTGCGTCGGCTCGGGCGAGGTCGAGGCGTACCGCCGAGCGCCCGCCCCCGATCGGTCGGACGGCGACGACGGCGAGCAGTCGCTCCGCGGCCTCATGTTCCTCGCGGGACCGACAGTGAAGAACCATCGCCTTGGGGAGTGCGCCGCGCCTGTCGCATCGATCGAGGATCGCCGCGACGACGGTGCGCATGGCTCCATCGACCGCAAGTTGAGCGCGCAGGCTATTCACCGGGTCCGAGGTCATGCCGGGATGCACCGATCACGAGATCATCGAGCTTCAGCTCGGCCGGGCGGTCGAACAGCCCGAGCTGGGCGTCCGGCCGCTCCCAATGGTAGTCGCTCACGAAGACGTCCTGCTCGGGCGTCTTCTCGACGAACAGCGTGCTGGACGCGGCCAGTGCCGGTGTGACGCCGTCGAGTTCCGGGGTCGCGACGACGAGATCCACCCCTGCGCGATCGGCGAACTGCATCAGAACCTCGCGGCGCCCGGCGTCGATCCCCAGGAACGCCTCGTCGAGGAGCAGCAGGCGGAGTCGCGCATCCGTTCGGTCGTAGAGCAACGACGCCACGGCAATGACGAGGAGGTACGTGGGGACGGCCTGCTCGCCCGTGGAGCCGAAGCGCAGTCTTTGCCGCGGCAGGTCCTGTGCCACATCGTCGCTCCGGCTCTGCACTTGGAGCATGTACTCGAACCACCGGCGGTAGTCGAGGATCTCGGGAACTTCGCCCTCGCGAGCCTGCCGGAGGTCGTCGAGCCGGGCCTGGAAGAAGTCCCGCAGCTCCTCGCGGAGCGCCGGCTGAAGGACGGATTGCTCCCGGAGCAACTCGAGAAGACGCTGGAACTCAGGTCGCTTGCGGAGCGAGAACTGGAACCGGCTCGTGCCGAAGCGCAGGTCGGCAGCCAGGCCGTTGATCCCCTGGATCGTCTGGTGCAGCTCTCGCACTTGTCCTTGCAGTCGCCTGACCAGGCCGGCCATCACGACCCGCTCCAGCAGGTCACGAGTCCGCTCGTCCAGCGCCTTGTGGAGCGAGTGCACCTCCGCCTCGCGCTCCTCGAAGACCTGCTCGACCGGTCGCCCGGCCTGGTCGCGGACGTCGCGCTCGGCTTCTTCGATTCGAAACGCGTACCGCTGCCAGAGGCGCTCGTTGCGCACGCCATCGGAAGAATCGAGCCACTGGAACGCGCGCGCACGCGCCCGGTCCGCCTCCCCGACCAACTCGGCGACGTTCTCCGCGCGGATCTGGTTGCCTCGCATGATGCGGAAGGTGTAGTCGTCGACATCGACCCGGTAGCGAGGCTCCACGAGGGGGAGGAGCGCTTCCCTGCAGACCTCCACTTGTCCGTAGGCTTGCTCGAGGGTCCCGGCGGCACGTGTCTCTTCACCCGCTCGCTCCTGCGCTTCCGTTCGTGCCCGCCCGGCCCTGTCGATGGCTCCCTTTTCTTTCTCCCGCGTCTGTTCGAGATCCAGCTCCATGCCGGCGATGCGCTCCCGAAGATCGGAGACACCCGCCGTGTCGACCGCCTCGGCGAGCTCCGCGTGACGTCGCTCGAGGGTCGAGAACCTCGTCCTGGCACGTTCGACGCGCTCGGTGGCGTTCCGCAGCTCTCGCTCCAGCTCGTGAACGCGAGTGCGGCCGCTCGCAACCGCGGCGACGAGCGCGACGAGAGGCTGCGGCTCGCAAGCGCCGAGGAGCTTCAGCGACTGACGGCACGCAGCGGCGGCTTCGCGTCGAGCGGCGGCCTCCTCCTCCCTCCGCTCGGCAGTGGTCGTCAGGTCGCGCGCTCGGTCTCGAAGCCTTCGCTCCTCTTCGGCCGCCGCGCGCGCACGAGCCTCCGCCCCGAGGAACCGCGGTGGCGCGAGGTCCACACGGGACTCCGCTCCATGCTCGTAGATGTGCCCATCCTCCCAGAGCGCACGCTCGGCGTCCCCGCGAGGGGCACCGGACCGAAGGACCCGGATGTCGGCCGTGTTCTGCTCGAGGAAGAACCGGGCGACCGCGCTCAGATCGGAGACCGCTACGTCGGACAGCGCGGCAGGGAGCGTCCCCTCCGGTGCGGGTTGCCCAGCGGGCCGACACTCGGCAGGGTCGATCACTTCGACTCCGCAGCCGTGCGCGATCACTCGGGAACGTGCGGCGGCATGTTGACTCGGTGGAACGACGATGGCGCCAAGAAGGCGCGGACCCAGTAGACACTCGATGGCGCCTCCCAGGGCCTCGTGGCCGTCGGGCGCGAGCGCGAACAGGCGGTACAGGGGAACCGCGCTACCGGCGTGAGTCGCCAGGTCGTCCAGGACCGCTGCATAGCCTGGCAGGTCGGGCAAGATCTCCGCTCGGCGGTGGAGTTCCTCCGCCTCCAGAATGACCGCGGCGGCCTCTGCGTGCAGTCGCGCCGCGTCGCCTTCGGCGATTCCGGCTTGGCTCGCAGCGGCGTCTCTCGCCGCCTCGAAGCCCAGCTGGAGCGCGGCGAGCGGTCGCGCGGCGAGCTCGGGACTGGGTCCGCCCTCGCCGTCGAAACCGGCCAGGGCTTCCGCAAGGGCTCCCACCGCAACCACGGCATCCGGCTCGAGGTGCTCGCGGACGGCGGTCTCGACCGACCGCAGTGCGGTGACCGCTCGTGTCCTGGCTTCGTCCAGCGCCTGGGCGGTCCGCGCCGCCTCCCGGGCAGCGCGCTGGTGGTCCTCCTGCGCCGCCGCGAGGTCTTCCTCCGCGCGCTTCATGTCGCGTGCGGCTTCTACGGTATCCCGGCGCGCTTCCTCCTCGCGCGCGAGAAGCGTCGCGCCCTCGCTGGCCTGGAGGGCACGCAGTGCGGCCTCGCGCGTCGTCACCTCGCTTGCCGCAGCACTCCTGTGCTCTTCCGCCTGCTCCGCAATCGCACTCGCGGCGTACGCCCTCTTCCGTGCGGCTTCGTGCAATACGGCGGCGTTCCTTCGCTCCAGTTCCGCACCGACGAACCGGTAGCGCGCGATCTTCTCCGTCTCGCGCCGCGTTTCCTGCAGTTTCTCGATGACACGCCGCAGGATCATCAACTCCGATTCGAGATCCGCAAGGTCGCTCCCGATACCCTCGATGGCGCGGAGCGCGGATCTGACCTCCTCGAACTCCGCCTCGGCCGGGGGTGGGAGCAGACCGATGAACAGGTCGTCCAGGTTGCGTGCTCGAGCGACCATTTCGCGGTAGGCCTTGCCCGCCGAGACGAGCTCCAGCGCCCGAACGTAGGCCTCCCGATCCCGGAATAGAAGTTGTGCAACCGCGGTGCGGTAACGTCCTTTGTCCAGAACCGCGCCTCGCCCGAGTAGTTCCTCGAGCTCTTGGCGGTCGCGCGGCCGGTGCCGGACGCCGTCCGGTTCATCGACGCAGAGCCCGACCTCTTCCAGCGCCCGATCGCGCGCCACGAAACCCCACGCGTCCGGTTGGGCGTCGAGCGAGGTCGCGAAGGCGCCGGCGCCAAAAGTGTGGGTCGCTCCGGAGCCATTGGCGATCTCGATCGCGGAGTACATCACCGACGGCCCGCGCTGGGCGACGTCGCGCTCGAGGTCATAGCGCAGCACGATGCTCGCGAGGTTGCGACCCGCCTCGGTGCGTGGGCCGAAACGGGCGGCTGCGTTGAACTCCATCTCCACACCCGCGGACAGCGCGAAGTGGACGGCGTCGAGGACCGTCGTCTTCCCACTCTGGTTGTCCCCGATGAGGAACAAGTTCTTCCGGACGGCCAGCGTCTCGTCCACGAAGTTGTGGAAGTTGATCAGGCGTATCCGCCGGATATGGAACCGATCGCTCACGGCTCCATCGCCTCCCCGACGAGGTTCCCCGAGGTTGTTGGAGCGGCCGGGGCGTCCGCCTCGTCGCCGGGAGACGTCCGGTAGGCGCGGAGCACGACGCTGCGCGCGGCCGCCGACGGGTCGTAGCAGCGAATGCCGGGCAGGAACTCGAAGAGCAGGTGCTCGGCCATGCCCGCCGGCAGCTGCTCGCCGGCCTCCGCCTCCTTCTTGTCGACGAGCCGCACGAACCGGTGCCGCTCCAGCTGGTCGAACAGGGGACGAGTCGCCTCAAAAATCCGCGCCTCGGCAGGCGTGGCTTCCCCGAGCTCTTCTCCAAAGCGCCGAATCGCGAATGCGACGAAATCCGCGAGCAGAAACCGAAGGTGCCGATCGTCGTCGGGCGTCACCCCTTGGCGCTGACCCTCCTCCTCGTGGAACTCGAGCAGCAGGGCGAAGAGGAGGCACTCGTCACGCCGCCGCAGGTCGAAGAGCATCCGCTGGGACGGACGCAGCGCGTCGTTGTATTGCCGCTCCTTGATCAGGCGCGCGCACTGCCGGTCCACGTACAGGCGCCAGCCGAAGTACTCCTCGACAAACTCGCGCGCGGAGGCCTGGTTGCGCTTCAGGAAGAAGAACAGATCGGGGTCATCCTCCCGGTAAAAGAACGTCGATTCCGTGAGCACATTGAGCAGCGCTCGGACGCGGTCGCGACCACGTCGATCCAGCGCAAGGGCACGGAGATCGGGGCTCTCCGGTTCCTTCGGAAGCGAGCCGTCGGTCATGTCTTCCCCCCCGGCGCCGAACGAGTGAAGACGAGATCCGGCGCGTCCAGTCGTCCCTCGGCCAGGGCGAAACGGGCGCGGCCGCGCGCTGCGCCGTTCCCACCTCGGACGACACGGTAGGAAAGGAGCTTCCTCGTCCGTCCCGCCCTGAGCTCGTGCAGCTTGATCGCCTCCAGCAGCCGCCGGAAATCGTCCACACCGGCGAGGGCCGACCCGGCCAACCGGGCGCGGGGTTGGCCCTGGAGGATCTTGTCCTCCACGAAGCGATCTAGCTGCAGCAGCCGAAGCCGCTCGAGGGCTCGCGACTGTCCCGGCACTCCTCGCTTCTCGGCCAGGACTTCACTCCGGTGCGCGGCGCGACGCGCCTCGTACCTTCGCGCCGGCCGCGGCAACGCCGATTTCTCCTCGGGAGTCCCACAGCGCAGGTCGGTAACGACGTGTGCGGACGCGAACAGTCCGTTGACCCACGCGACCGCCGCCGGGATGTCGTCGTCGCCAAGGCCTGCGACCTCCCGCGACCGGTCGCGCAGCGTCTCGATTCGGATGTTCCGCGCCCTCACGTTCTCGACGTGCCTGTGCACCCGGCGCACCACGTCGCGCGCGGAGGCGTGCACACGTTCGAGAAGCGCCTCGAAGCGACCTCCTGGAGCGAAGAACGTAGTCAGGCCCGCGAGGATCTGCCGAAGATCGGGTACCGTCCCAGGCGCGCCACCAAAGAAGGGATCCTCTCGCACGCGCCGTTCTGCGCATTCATGCGAACGGGCGAGCACATCGGCGAGCGCAGGGCGCAGGAACTTCCGCGCGTTCCGGTGCAACGATCGGGCACGCTCGGAGGCCTCGGCCACGTAGTCCTCGACGTAGCGTTCCAGACGATCCACCACTTCCGCGAGCGCTTCCATGCGGAAGGGGCTGACGGCGAACTCGACCAACGCCGCGTCAAAAGCCGCGAGTTCGCGCGCCGCATCATCGATTTTCCGATCCACCTCCAAGCATAGGTGAGACAGTCGGAGCAAGTCGTCCGAACGCGCGACGTCCGGCACTTCCGCCGTCTCGCTCGCTCGGACCAGGGTCCGGGCGATCTTGAGGGCGAGACGAAGCGCCTCGGCGAGCCGCTCCGCAGCATCACGCAGCAGGTGGCGGCCCCGGTCCGAGAGGGCAGCGGCCGTCGCGCGCGACCGCCCTTCGAGGAACTCGAGAATCGCTACCGTGTCGTCGTCGAGACGACACAGGAACTTCTGGAGGCTGCGATCGGCCAGGGTCTCGATCCGCCGCGGCTCGAGGCGCCGCGGGGCCAGACTGCCCCAGTCTTCGAGCTGCTTCACGTCGCCGCGGAACGCATCGGGCGTGTAGGGCCCCGGTTCGACGGCGGGAACGATCGCCAGCGCCTCGATCATCAGGTCGTCGTAGTAGACCTCGATCTCGTGTGCACGCCTGTGTCGGAGCAGCGCCCACAGGATCGCGGCATAGGCCCGGCGGCGATCCGAAGTCAAGAAGCGCAGACGGTCCACCGGGATGGTATCGACGAGCGACCTCAGTCCGGTGAGCGAACCGAACTCAGTGGTCATCGGAGGCTCTCCGAACTGGGGGCGTCGTCCACGATTCGACAGTGGGGTTCCCTTGCTCCATGTTCTCGATCCGGCTGCACGGAGTCAACTCCCGACAGGTGATGGCCCAGTTCCGTAGCCCACTCGGATTTCCGACCCGCGGTGCCCACAGCATATACCAACTGCTCCCGAACGGACCTCGGCGTCTCGAACTCGAGCCCCGGCTTCGACGCGTCTTCGTCTCATCGGTGCTTTCGGCTCCCCCTTGCGTGCCTGCTTCTGCTGTTTCCGCTTGAGGTTCTGTCGCTGGTGCTTCTTCGGTCGGCGAGTGCCGGGCGGTGGCGGCGACCATTCCGCCGCGCCCTTCGCGCTGGATTCGACTTTCGTGGCAGACCCAAGGCTCTTGCGGTAGCAGCGAGTGAGCCCTTCACTCCTCCCGGAGGAGGGCATCGACCTCTCGGAGAAGCGCGGGGAGTTTCGTTTGGAGGATGTCCCAGACGAGATGATCGTCGACCTCTGCGTAGCCATGGATCAATATGTTCCGAAACGCGATGATTCGCTCATGCTCACGAACCCGCGCGGCGGTTGCCGGATCCTCCTTGGAAAGCCGGCGAAGCGCTTCACCGACGATCTCTAATTGGCGCTCGATCGCCGAACGGAGCAACGCGTCGGCTGTGCAGTCCGTGAAGGCTTTCCCGCTGCTGAACTGTTGGAGCTTCTTCGCAGCCTGGAGTACGTCGTACAGATACCTCTTGGACTCAAGCCGCATAGAGCAGAGTCCTCGATCGCTCAATGCTCTCCCGGAAGTACGGGTTCTTGACCGCGGCGGCCATGACGAGATCCACATCGCGCTCGAACAACCGTTTGAGCTCCTCCAGGAGCCCGAAGTAGCTGTCGGCGTACTCGTTGTCCCGGAGCTCATCGAATTCGACGAGGAAATCGAGGTCACTCGATTCCAGACGGAATCCCCCGCTCGCCGCCGAGCCGAAGAGATCGAGGCGTCGAACGCGGAATCGGCGGCAGAGCGTTGCAAGTGCTTCCCGTTTGTCCTCGATCATGCGCTGCACGGTCCAGCCCCTTTCGTTCCAACTCATTGTAGCCCACCGGACCTAGTGGCTTTCCCCCGATCTCCTAACAGCGTAGGCGCGTCCGATGATCAGGGCCGACTCCGCCGCCTTGAGATCCGCCAGGTAGCCGACCAGGAAAGCGTTGAGCGAGCAGACGTCGGGCTGCCCCTTCGCCAGCTCGATGGTCAACGTGTCCACGACCAGCCGGCGGGCTTCCGGATGTCGCTTGGCAACCTCGCACAAACCGTTGGCCGCCGAGATTCGGGGAAACTCGCCGTGGCCCCGATCGGCCAGATACGTGGCCAGCGCAGCGACCGCCGGCGGGCCGATCAGGCCGAAGAGATCATGGAACTCCTCCAAGTACCATTGATCTCCGAACGCGTCGAGACTGTCCTGCGTGGCAAGGAGTGGTTCGACGGCCTCCGCGGCCCGCAGCTGACCCAGTGCCCGCCATGCGTGAATCGGAGCGTACAGGGAATCGTCCTCGGGTTTCTCGGTGTCGGTCCAGTGGCACGCGATGTCGATGAGGACGGGAACGTCTGTCCGGTGGAGCCCGAACTCGGCAACATAGTCGGGGTCGCCCCTGTGCCATCGCCAGGTGCGGCGAGGATCGCCTTTGCGGCCTAGACGGTCGATCCGGGATGGAGTGTTTGGCCTCTCCGGCATCGGAAACTCCGGGCCAGACGGTGAGGTGGGTAGTAACGCCGCCGCGGACCAGCCGGCGCGCACGACAAGCAGCAGCGGCTGCCCACACCGTTACGCTGGCTGCATCGTCTTGGGGTAGAGCACGTCCGCGTGTTCATGCAGCCGGCTCGTTGCGAACTCCAGTTCGTCCTTCTTGAACAGGCGCGCCTTGCGTTGCCCGGCGGCAGGTGGACCCGGCCATTTGCCCAGTGCCGCCCTGATCTCCTCCACGCCAGAGGGGCCCGCTGGTCGGGCCAGCCAGTCGACCGTGGCCAGGAGCTCCATCAGGTAAGGAGACTGGAAGCCGTCGATGAGCCGATCCACGCGGTCGACGGGTCGTTAGCCTTCACCCTTCCCACAGGCAGCAGCGTACGCGGTGAAGTTCTCCGGGAATGCCTCCTTGAACTGGAGAGCGACGCCCTTCCCCATCACGCCGACGGTGTTGACCGTGTTGACGAGCGCGTCAGCCCGCGCCTCGAATAAATTGCCTTGCGTGAAGCGGATCATCAGAAGTACCAAGTGCGCCGAACCTCGACGCGAAGATCGAGGCCTCGCTGAACGACCTCCACCCTAATCCTCGTAGCAAGCTATTCCGAGGAGGCCGATGGCGGGCAGAGCCGCTCCAGCTTGTCGGGCCGATTCGGATCCCGTCGGCTTCGAAGGCGTAGGCGAACTCCTCTCGCTTGGCAAAGTCCATCTGGAGCAGCCACTCGCGATAGCGCGTGTGGTGAAGCCCGATCGACTCCCGCTTCCAGTGGAAAACATGGGCGGCCTCGTGGACCGCGAAGTCGGCGAATGGATCGTCCTCGGTCGAAATACGTCATGGAAAGGTAGCAGGTCGTTTCTTGGCTCGGCCCCACCAGATAGGATGGCTTCCCGTCGAGACATTCAGCACCGACGCTGCCGAGATAGAGATTGGCCAAGTCCCGGGCGGTGCACCCCTCTTGACCTGCAAGACCGGACCTGCTACAAGCTAAATTCATATTTTTAGCTTGTACGGAGGCCCTTTGATTCCCGACGAAGCCATCGGCGTCCTTCGGGACATGAACCCATGGTGGGAGGACGCTACGATCGTACGGCCGGACCCTCCTGTTTACCGCCGCCGCGCGATCCTCGACATCGAGAAGCGACTCGTTGGCCGCGGGAAGCTCATCGAGGTGATCCGGGGGCCGCGGCAAGTCGGCAAGACGACCGGGATCCATCAGATCGTTCAGAACCTGCTCCGTCGACACGGAGTTGCGCCACGGGAGATTCTCTTCGTACGGTTCGACCTCGAGATCCTGCGGGAATGCCCGGGCGGACTCCTGGGTATCGTCCGGTGGTTCGCCGAGAGCGTCCGTGGTCGCAAACTCGGGACGCGGCCTGCACCCTACGTGTTCCTCGACGAGGTTCACAAGCTCCCACGCTGGGATGCAGTCATCAAGCACCTCTTCGATACGTTCCCGGTCCGGCTCCTTCTGACCGGTTCGTCGAGCGTCCTCGTGGCGAAGGGCGGGAGGGAGAGCCTCGCGGGACGCGCCTTTTCGACGGAGCTCCCTCCTTTTCTCTTCCGCGATGTCCTGGAGGCGTGGTCGCCGGATCTGTCCCAAACTCTTCCGCCCAGGCTCCGATTCACCGACGCGTATGACGAACGAGTCGTGGAGCTGGCAGCAGCAATCCACCGTCTGAGGCCCCAGCAGAGGCTGTCGCTTTCTCGGAGGCTGGAGCGCTATTACAACCGCGGCGGATACCCCCGCCTCCACTCGGGAGAAGTGGGCGACGACGTTTGGGCGGACTACCTCGTCCAGACTGTGTTCGAAAACGTCCTGGGAGCGGACATCCCGGATCTGTTCCCCGTGCAGGACCCCGGCCTATTGCGGCATCTCTACCTCTCGATCGCGCGTTTGACGGGCAACGAGGTGTCCCAGCCGTTCCTCACGCAGGAGGCGAACGCCGCCGGTTTCAAGACCACGCAGCCGACAGTCGGTCGGTATCTCCACTATCTCGCAGATGCCCTGCTCATCCGGGAGTTCCGCCGTTATCCCCTCACCCGCAGAAAGTCCGTGCGAGTGCCGGCGAAGATCACGTTGACCGATCTCGGGGTTCGGAACGCGATCTTCCGCGGAGCACCATCGCTCGCGGAAGGCGACCCGGCCGTGCTCGGTCCCCTCGTCGAGACACTGGTTCAGGGGGTGATCCGCGACGTGGATCTGCGCACCTACTTCTGGAAGGACTACGAGAAGTCGGGCGACCGCAGGACCTCGTTGCTTGAGGTCGACTTCGTCGCCGAGCGCACCGACGGTGCGACTCTTCCGATCGAGGTAAAGTTCCGGCGGAGGATCGACCCCGAGGATTCTCACGGGCTCAGTGTTTACATCGATCGACTGGGTGCTCCCCAAGGTATCCTCGTGACACGGGACCGCTACGAGTGGCGACCGAAAGAGCGCATTCTCTGCGTTCCCCTGCTGGACTTTCTTCTGCTGTTTTGAGGGGTGTCGGTGTTCGGACTTCCGTCTGAGCTGGCGAAGAGCAACCTGATGGAAGCCCGGTGCAGGCGGTGAGAGAAGTCGCGGCAACCGTGCGGGAAGAAGGCACGGACTCGGCGGCGCGGTAGGAAACAGGGCAGTGAGTGAGCACATCCGCAGCGACAGATGACGATGCGGGTACGAGGGTCTTCCGCGGTCTCGTGGTATAAGGATGTGAGCACGAAGAAGGTGACACGGCATGAGCTTCGCCGTCGGCCAGACCGTCAGGATCCCCTGCTCGGTCGAGCCGGGTGCTTTTCCTGGAGAGCAGTTGATCACGATCCAGATCGGAGATGAGCGCGTATCCGGCTTCGTTCGCTCGGAATACACCCGTGACAAGTACGTGCTGGGACCATCGTCGGGGTGGAAAGCGAAACCGTGACTGTTCACATCCCGGGCTCTTTCTTCACGAAGGCCTCCGGCCGGACCATGGTTCCCGCTGCTTGGGCATCGGCCAACTCCAGCCCGCACGGGCGTGAAGTCGGGCGAATGGTCCTATCGCAGCCCGACCTGAGAAAGGCGGTCGCCGAAGATCGGGTCAGGTTTGATCCGCCCCTCGAGGGCGAACTGCCGGAAGGGTTGGCGTACGGTTCTCGCCAGATGGATCGGTACAAGGATCAAACCCATTCGCTGCGACACGAGGAGGAGGGTTGAGATGGCGTTCAGGATCGGTGATTCCGTGAAAGTCAAGGCGGGCGTGAGGTCTCCCGACGATGACTCGCTTTCCATCGCGGGCTGGCAGGGACGACTCTGTCATATCGATGAGGATGAGGAGACCGTCGGGGTCCCGTGGGACAGCATTACACTGGACGAGTTGCCTCCAGCATTCATCAACCACAGCGAGATCGAGGGGCTGGACTGGGCGGAGATGTACCTGGGTGTCGACGAAATCGAGCTCGCGCCTCCACGGGACAGCGAGGCGGAAGCCAAACGGGCGCGGGAAGCGCTGCACTCCAGGTACCGCTGGTTCGACGGTAGCGACGAGGGTATGCGGATCGCCGCGGTCATCGCCGCTACTGATGAAGGTGGCGAACTCGATGCCTGGTTGGAGCACCTGTCGCGAATTCTCTCTTTTCCATTCGATGCGAAGGTAGCGGAACACCCGGATCGGGGGGCGTTGGAGGAGGGGGACAGGGTGAGCGTGGAAGGACTCGCCGAGGCGAACGACACCTGCGGCGTCCTCGTGAGCGTCACCCGTGGTGAAGAGCGCTTCGTCTTCCCACTGTGCGACTTGACCGTTGTGGACAGGAAGAGCCCATGCGACGTGCCGGTCGAGGACTACCGCTTCTGGTTTGCCAACCGTTGAGGCCGCCGTCTGGGGACGCCCTGGAAGAGCGCGAGTCAAAGCCGCTGACGGGGCGAGCCGACCGAGCCGATCGTCAATCAAGTGGCAGGCCCGGCCGACGGCGGCTTGAGCTTGTAGGTCCGCTCGATCACCGCGGCGATGTCGGGCCCTTTCCAGTGAGGCTTGATCCAGCGAATGCGTTGGTCCTCCCACGAAGCGGGCGGTCGGCGCCAGTGGCCGCGGACCATGAAGCGGCAGGCGATCGTCCGTCCGCTCGGGATTCGCTCCAGCTCCTGCATCCTGCGCACCGCCTTGATCTCGATAGCGCCGGGCAGGAAGAAAACGCTCTCGGAGGTGAAGATCGCGGGGCGCGCCCCCCCGGCCCTCTGCCCGCGCACTTGGACCGGACTCTCTCGGAGCAGCGGCTCCACGCCGGCGCTGGTCGCGTACAGGATCGCGTTCAAGGTGAGCCGAAGCAGCCCGCGCAGGGGGTTGGCGTCGGCGACCGGAGGCTCGACCCCCACCGGTGGCGCCAGCCGGTCGAGAGAGCGCTCGACCGGCTCATCGTCCGGCAGCGGAACCCGATGGATACCGATCCGTGAAAACGACCGCGAAAGACGGGAAAGGAACCCGCAGATCGCGCCCGTTCACGTCGGGCTCGGTCCGTGCCGCATGGTTCGGCTCCCTGCCCACGAGTCTGCGTGCCTTGCGGACCGACAGCGCACCCATCCGAACTCCCGTGAACATCGGCGCATGGTCCCCGCGGCGCAAGCGCCGGGCCGGTGACGTGCTGGAGATCTACGAGTCCCCTCCCCGGCCTAGTGGGCCGCCAGTAGTATGGAGGATGGATGTCCCCTGGGCGTGCGTCACGCGAAAACGTGTTGCAGATCTGCAATCCGACGGCCTCGCAATCGCGACGCGGTTCCATAGCAGCAGCATGAGCCAGTCGCTGTGGCGCCGCTTTTCTGGGTGAACCTATATTCCAGCTGGCAATGCGACATGGGTTCCTGATCGGGCTTGTCGTGATAGCCGGGCCCCTGTGGGCCGGCGACGACCTCGACTCGTTGCAAAGGGCGGCTGCGGAGGATATCCGCATGATCGCGGAGGCCGTCCACCGTTTCGCAGTCGCCAACAACTACTACCCAGGGCGCTCTCCGGGCTCCGAGTTCGTTCCAGTCGAGACCTTGCGGCAGGATCTTGTTCCTGAATATCTCAGCGTCGTCCCGGCTGCCGACCCATGGAGTCGGACTTACTGGTACTGGACCAATGGCGAGCACTTCATCGTCGGGTCTGGAGGACCCGAAGCGGCGGAGGGGACGTGGCACGACGTGATTGAGCAGAGTCCACGTGGCCCCTCCCCCGCGCTCGAGAGTCTGTGCAGCTCACCGGGAAAGGGTAGCGTGCTCCTGATCGACGGGCGGTTCTGCGCGCTGTCGAAGGACATCACCCACGGTCCGCCAACCGGCGCACTCACCGATCAGGAGCGCGGTGCGCTCAGCATGGAGGATCTTCGCGCGATCAC
>Ga0302046_10002079_pt1 | contig 18784 bp, 21 predicted proteins | sample RVTome_11_FD_200261 | JGI IMG/M metagenome (GOLD analysis project Ga0302046, IMG submission 200261) | Soil microbial communities from uranium-contaminated site in the Upper Colorado River Basin, Wyoming, United States - RVT147D111 (version 2) ...
CGGTCCGAAGAGAGATCGCCGACGACTTCGGGCGGTGGCTTGCCCAGCTACAGTTCCGCGGGCAGGGATACAGGGAGGGCGAGGTCTACGACTCGTATGGGATCGTGTTCGTGCCGGACCCGTACGAAGCGAGGCGATGAAGAAAAGGAGGCAACGCCGTCGGAGCCACCCGAAAGCAGCCCCTGGGCCGAGCCTCCGAGGAGAGACTAGGCTGCCGGCCTGGATGAAGTCAAGCGAGAACCCCTCCCCGGCGGACAACCGCCGGATCGTCATCGACGCCTCGATCGCCACCACCTACCTCGATAGGCGGTTCTTGCGTGAGCCGTACGCGGGCTTCCTGCCCGAGCACTGGCTGAACGGGGAGGGGCAGGAGGCGTTGACGGGGGATCCGGCGGACGTGGCGGCGGAGTTTTTCGGGGTGCGGTGGGGACTGGCGGAGGCTGAGGGCGCGGCCGGTCAATCAGGTGGCCGCCTCGACAGGTCGCTCGACCGTCTCCTCGGGGTCTCCCGGTATACTGGCGATCCAAGCCGGAGCAGCCGAAGTCAATCGAGGCGCTCGCCGCCGAGGACACCGACCGGCAAGCTGGAGTGGAGCCATGACAGGGCTGGAAGCACTCAAGTCCGTCCAATACGTCGAGACCAAGGGCAAGCGGTTCGCCGTCGTCCCGGTCGAGGACTGGGAGGCCATGATCGAGTGGCTCGAAGGTCTCGAGGACCTCGACATCGCACGCCACGCCCTGGCCGAGATCCGCGAGGCCGGCGGCGACCGCGAGCGGGCCGGGTGGCTGCGATGGGACGACGTCAGAGAGGAGCTGTAGAGCCGAAGTTCCGGCTCTGGATCACGCCAGCGGCCTGGGCTGAGCTGAAGAGCTTGCCCGGCAATGTCCGCCACCGAATCAAGCGTGCGCTGGACTCCCTCGCCCAGGAGCCTCGACCGGATCGCAGCATGAGCCTGGACTTTCCGGAGATGGCCGGTGATCTCCGACGCTTGCGGATCGAGGACTGGCGGATCATCTACGCAGTCTCTGACCCCGACCGGACCGTCGACGTGCTCGGTGTGCGCAGGAGACCGCCCTATCGCTACGAGGACTTGGCCAAGCTGATCGCGCGGCTCTCGCCCTGAGGCTTCGCGCCCAGCCCAGTCGAGACCCCCGGATCGCCATCGACGCCTGGATCGCCACCACTTGGCGCGGTCAGGTCGCCGCCTCGACGGGTCGCTCGACCGTCTCCTCGGTCTCGATCAGCCGGTCCCGGTACTGCTTCTGCAGCTCCATGTAGTAAGCCACCAGCCGCTCCGGGTCGTGGTCGAAACGCGCCGAGATCTCGTGGCGCACCGCTCGAACCTCATCGACGACCGGATCACTCTGCTTCGTCATCGTTCTCTCCAATCAGCTCCAGGGGCGTCACCAAGGCCGGGACGAACAGCCCCAGCATGGTGTTCACCCGCCGAATGTGCCCGAACTTGTTCGCGTTTGCAAGGTGCAGGCAGTGCAGGCAGTTCCAGGTGAGCAGGAAGTCGCACCTGTGGTGGGACACCAGCGCCAGGTGGAGGGCATCTCCTCCCGGGTCGGCAGGCATGACGCGATGGCGGAGATGCCGCTCCAACGACCCTACCGGCGCAGCTCGCGAGCAGCCACCGAGTCCTCGTGCTCGAAGGCCGACGCCAGGCGGTCGATCTCGGCCTCGGTCAGGCCGTGACGGCCGGCCACCTGGCGCCAGGCCGCCACCGCCTGCCCGACCTTGGGCTGGGTGAGCGCTTTCTTCGGCGGGTGGAGGACGCGACCGCCTTCATGCAGGAGTATCCGCGGGGCGCGCCCATCATGCAAGGCGCGGCTCGGGGCAAGGTGGTCTCACGGTTCCCCTACACCGTCCTCTACAGCATCGAAGAGCGCGGCATCTACGTCCTGGCCGTCGCCCACCACAAGCGCAGGCCCGGCTACTGGCGGAGCCGCTTGGCTGACCGCTGAACCCGGCAGCCAGCGGCTGCATCGGGGCGGCAGCCGCCAACATCCTTCCCCATGGGCGCGATCTTCCACCGACCCTACCGGCGCAGCTCGCGAGCAGACACCGAGTCCTCGTGCTCGAAGGCCGACGCCATGCGGTCGATCTCGGCCGCGCTCAGGCCGTGACGACCGGCCACCTGGCGCCAGGCCGCCACCGCCTGCCCGACCTCGAATGCGATCGCTTGGGCCTCACGGTCGTCCAGCTCGAAGTACGCCGCGACGCCTCGCGCCAGGTCGAGCGAGGCGCTGCCGTCATCGAGGTCGATGTCGGTGGTCAGGACGCGGGTCTTGATGTCCACGGGGACCGAATTGAGGTCGTAGGCGGGAGCCAGGCGCCATCCGTCGGGGCCGCCGTAGAGGAAGGCGTGGTTGCGGAGGTGGTCGTCGGTGTTGGAGATCAGCACGTTGAAGACGATCCGCCGCCACAGGGCGTGCAGGTCTTCCTTGGGGGCGGCTCCGTACCGGCGCAGCACGTCGACGAGCTCGAGGTAGCTGCGCATCTCATGGTCGCCGGCGCCGAGCATGCTCAGGGCCGAGAGGAACGGGATGCGGGTCGATGCCGTGCGGTCGAAGCGTCGCAGGATGAGCACCGGCCGGCCGGCGACGATCTGCAGGCGCCAGGCTCCCGGCTGCTCTCTCGCAAGAGGCACCGGTCACGCGCCAGTCAACGCTGGGCACGGTCGCGGGCTTCGCAGGATCACGTCTCTCACCTGGCGATCACTCGCAGGCGCAGGCGATGGTCAAGGCGCGACAGACCTCCCTCATCTTCCCGCGGCTCACCGTCCCGACGTAGGCTCCCAGTTCCCCTTGGCGGACTGTGAAGAGGTTGCAGAGGTTGACGCACGAGGCGTGCTTGAGGCCTTCCTCGATCCCGAGCTCGACCTCGGTCGGCGTGCCGCGGAGGCTTGAGGTGACGGCCGCGACGGTCACCGTGTGAAGCAGGGGGATCAGGGCCGGGCGGCTGAGGATCAGCACCGGCCTCCGCTTGTCGGGGCGCGGGCGATCGAGCAGCCGGATCTCGCCGCGGTTCAGTCGCTCGGCCATGACTGCTCGCCCAGGAGGTCCTCGATCTCAGCGAGTAGCACGTCCGCCTCACCCTGATAGCCGCGGGCGAGCCGCGAGTCGATCTCGCGGCGCTCCCTGGCGGTCAGGTAGATCTCGACCGCGGAACGGATGAACGCCGACCGGCCCCGCTCCCGCGCCTCCGGATCGGCGTCGATGCGGCGGAGGAGGTCGGTGTCGATGGAGACCTGAACGGCCTTGGCAGACATGTGGGCACTATACAACAGAATTCTTGTTGGCAAGGAAGCCTGACGGATCTCCTGATACGACCGCTCGCCAGGCGTCTCGGGTCGGGCCCTACCCACCCGCCGGACGAGGCGCCGCCGGTCCAGGAGCTGCAGGTTGTCGAGGTTGACCACCGATGCCATCCGGACTCCGTCTTCCGGTCCCACTTCGACCTCGGTGCTGAGGCCACGGATCGTGGAGATCACCGGCCCGATGATCACGGCATGGAGATGACGCCCCAGGGGATCCCCGGTGAGCACGACGACGGTGCGGCACTTGACGAGATCGGCGAGCTACACAAGATGTCGGCGGTCGTCTCTGGTTCGAGCACGGCGGCGAGGAGGTCCGGGAAGGGATGGCTGGCCAGGACGCTGTGAAGGGCCGGCGAGTCGCTCCACCGACCCTACCGGCGCAGCTCGCGAGCCGCCACCGAGTCCTCGTGCTCGAAGGCCGACGCCATGCGGTCGATCTCGGCCTCGGGCAGGCCGTGACGACCGGCCACCCGGCGCCAGGCTGCCACCGCCTGCCCGACCTCGAATGCAATCGCCTGGGCCTCACGGTCGTCCAGCTCGAAGTACGCCGCGACGCCTTGCGCCAGATCGAGGGAGGCGCTGCCGTCGTCGAGGTCGATGGCGGTGGTCAGGACGCGAGGCCTGATGTCGACGGGGACCGGATTGAGGTCGTAGGCGGGAGCCAGGCGCCATCCGTCGGCTCCGCTGTAGAGGAAGGCGTGGTTGCGGAGGTGGTCGTCGGTGTTGGAGATCAACACGTTGAAGACGATCCGCCGCCACAGGGCGTGCAGGTCTTCCTTGGGGGCGGCTCCGTACCGGCGCAGCACGTCGACGAGCTCGAGGTAGCTGCGCATCTCATGGTCGCCGGCGCCGAGCATGCTCAGGGCCGAGAGGAACGGGATGCGGGTCGATGCCGTGCGGTCGAAGCGTCGCAGGATGAGCACGGGCCGGCCGGCGACGATCTCCAGACGCCAGGCCGGGACGCTCAGGCCGGCCCTTCGTGCGAGCGCGAGGGCGGTGGCCTCCCAGCGGACGGTGTCGGTCTCGTCGTTCCGGTGGGGAAACTTGGCCAGGGCGAGGTGGCCGTCGCGGTCCCGGATCGAGGCCTTGGGCCGGGCTCCACCGAGGGAGGATCCGGGGGCGAGCAGCAGACGGAGATCCTCGTCGCTGTCGGTGTCGGCGACGACGTTCTCGGCGGCCGAGGACCGTCTCCTCGCGGTCTCCCGGTATACTGGCGATCCAAGCCGGAGTGGCCGAGGTCGATCCAGGCGCTCGCCGCCGGAGACGCCGACCGGCAAGCTGGAGCGAAGCCATGACAGGGCTGGAAGCACTCAAGTCCGTCCAATACGTCGAGACCAAGGGCAAGCGTTTCGCCGTCGTCCCGGTCGAGGACTGGGAGGCCATGATCGAGTGGCTCGAAGGCCTCGAGGACCTCGACATCGCACGCCACGCCCTTGCCGAGATTCGCGAGGCCGGCGGCGACCGCGAGCGGGCCGGGTGGCTGCGATGGGACGACGTCAAAGAGGAGCTGTAAAGCCGAGGTTCCGGCTCTGGATCACGCCAGCAGCTTGGGCTGAGCTGAGGACCTTGCCCGGCAATGTCCGCCACCGAATCAAGAGTTCGCCGTTCTCGAGGCTGCTCCAGCCCTGCTGCTGAACGGTGCGGCCCTCGCAGCCGGAGAGCTCGCGCGCGAGCTGTCGGGGAAGCGACTCGTCTATGAGGACTCGCACGCGGCTTCCAAGACGTGCGCTGCCTCTTCCAACGCGGCGATCGCCTGCTCACGCGTGACCGACGGGAAGTCGTCGAGGAACGTGTCCAGGTCGTCGCCAGCCTCGCGGTAGTCGATGAGATTGCGCAGCGGCACCCGGGTGCCGCGAAACACAGGCGCTCCGCCCTGGATGTTGGGATTGCGGTGGACGACCGATGGTGCCGACATGGTGACGTCATTCTAGCACTGGCGGTTCCCTTCGCTGGCGTCGCTTTCCGCGCTCTCGCCGCCCAACCCGTTCCCGGCGGACAACCGCCGGATCGTCATCGACGCCTCGATCGCCACCACCTACCGCGAGCGCCCGGCCTACTCCCCGGTTAAAGCCTTGGGTTCCACCTACGCGAATCACACCCCCGCCGCCACACGCATCGTTCGTACACGTCGCGCTGCAAGTGCTCGGGCAGGCGCCGTTGCTCGCGCCGAGGTCGCACTGCTCGAGGGGCGCAGAGCCGCTCGTCTTGATGACGCCATCGCCGCACACGTTCCACTGGCAGTTGTTCTTGCAGTTGTCGTTCGAGTTCCCGTTGCCGTCGTCGCACTGCTCGACGCCGGTGCGGACGATCCCGTCGCCGCAGATGTTCAGCGTGCAGTCGTTCTTGCACGCGTCGCTGTCGTTCGCGTTCCCATCGTCGCACCCCTCGCCTGAGTCCACGACTGCGTTCCCGCAGTACGAGCACGTACCGGTCGCGTTGCAGATCGACGAGCCGCAGCACTGGCCCTTAGAGGTGCAGGTCGCGCCGACGGGCTTGCCGCAATCGTTGCCGCCATTGCAGACGACATTCGGCGCTAGGCAGGCGCATGAGCAGTCGCCGTCGTACACCTCAATGGCACCTTCCCCTCCCTGACAAATGTTACCTACGTCTATGCAACCGCATGTCCCGAACCACGCCCCAGGACACTGATCTCCTGAGCAGACCGCTTGCGCTTGGTCGAATTGAGGCTCGCCAGGGCACCACACCCCCTCGCCCGGGGGGTAACAACCCGTGGAGCACACGGGGGCAGCCTGCGCGGAGGGCGCGGATAGAATGAATAGGCCTATCAGCAACGCCCACGAGAGATACGATACCCTCACCACAGCCCCATCTCACGAGCAGGACTATAAAAAGGTTTTGGATGGTTGACAGGAGAGAGCGATGCGACTATAGCTCAATCGAACGGCTGGATGGGAGTTCTCCAGTCAAGTGGAACTTCCATGGAAGGGTAGCTCGTAACAGTATTGCCATCCGGGGGAGGCTGAATAACGCCAGAATCACCATTCAGGCTAGTGCCAATACCATAAAGCCGGGGGCCTTCACGTACGGGTAAATAACTCATACCTATCAGATTCCCAGGTTCCGCGTGCCATTCTGTCGAATGGATGTTAGCGTTACCTTGCATTCCATTAGTGTCCGTCTGCTCCCATTTCATATACTGGTTCGGCCCTCCGAACAGCCCCTCGACCCTCGTCACCGCGGCGTTCGCCATCGGGGACACGATCGCCCCCGACTGGTTCTCGCAGTCGTTCGCGACGTTGCAGTAGAGCGTGTTAATCACGTGCGGCACCAGGCTCATCTTGTTCGCCTCTTCCGGCGTCACGCTGATGCCCGAGTACGAGAAGCCGCGCAATGCCGGCCCGAACACGCCGTCGCCCGTGCTCCCGATCGCGTACTTGGGAGCCGCGCCCGCGCTGTTCGACACCGTCGCGTTCCCCAGCGTCGTAGTCACGACGTCGGTAGAGGCGTTCACGACGCCCTGCGAAACGTACGGATCGGTCAACAGGGCGTATGCCGTCTGAGAACCCGTCGTGGGGATCTCACGGAGCAGGATCATCTCACGCACGTCCCCGTTGAAGTACGGCGTCGCGTCCGCGACGTTCTCCTCGTTCCTCGCCGAAACGAGGACCGCGCCGCCCACCTTCTGGTCGAGGCCGACGTGCGAGACCACATGGCCCGAGCGCGCCGTCCCGGCGGGCGTGTCCACGTCGAGCCGGTTATACACCTCATGGAGCGCGACGCGGTGGTTCGTGAGCGCCGTCCCGCCCGTCGCGGGCGCAGCTATCTGCTCGAGGCCCGACATGAGCGGCGAGGATGCGTTGCCTGTCGAGTTGACGGGGCAGTCCGTGAATATCGTGTCAGTATCCAAAACGGTCGAGAACGGTCTCCCTGAGGGGTTCGTGACGTGGTAGACCTTTCCGAAAGCGGTGTCCTCCACATAGAATTCGACGGGGACGTTCGTCAGCCCGCCGGCGAAGACCCAGCTGTTGTTCCAGGGGTCGACGCACGCGGGGTGTACCTTGAAAAACAGCTCGACGTTGCTGTCGTTGAAGAACGTGCTGTACCCCGATTCGTTCGTGAGCTGCCATTGTTTCGCGTCTCCGCCACCGCCCTGGAAGTTTTCGAACGTCGCGTGGACGCGGAAGCGGCCGTTGTTGAGGCACATCGTGTTCTGGTCGGGAATGCACGCACCTATGACGCTCGGATCGATGTACTCCTCTACGATCGGATTCGCGTTCGGAGGCAACGATCTCGTATCGAGGAACTCCGAGGGAGGCAATCCGCTGCCGTCACCCGAGCCGCACTCCGTGAAGATCGTGTTGGTGGCAAGGATCGCCGGCGCGATGTATCCTTGCGGGTTGAACGTCGTGCGTACCTGGTTGGTCTGCGTGTCCGTCACGGTGATCGTGTACTCCACGTTGGACAGGTGCGTGCTAAAGACCCAGAAGTCGTTGTACGGGTTGAACGAGCACGCGTCCAGCACCTTGATGAAGACCTCCGCGTTGTTATCGTTGAAGAACGTGCCGTATGCAGCATCGGGAGAGATTCGATGCATCTTCGCGGGGCCCGAGTTGCCGAATGGAGTGGTCCAATCAATCGTGACGTTAAACCTACCGTTGTTCAGGCAGATGTTGTACAGGCCGTCGGAGCACGCGCCGAGCTGGGTCAGGTCGAGGTCGGTCCGCATGCTCGGCTGCCACCCGCTCGTCGCGTGGATTACGCTGTAATCACCGACGAGCTGGTTCCTGTCCTGGTGGTTTCTGTACCCGATCTGCATCTGCTGCGTGCCGAGCGTGTCGTTCAGTACGATGAGGTCGCTGTGCTGTCTGGCCGTGTCGATCGCGACGGTGAAGTCGACCTTCTTCGTGCCGACGAACGAGTGGAGCTTGTAGACGTCCCACCCCTTGCTGTTCAAGGTCTTCCCCGGCTCGATATAGCTCTTCGTCGGCATGCCGTTCGCGCGCACGCCGATCTCCCTGCCGATGAACCGGTAATCGTCGAGCGTGTCCTTGTCGGGCGCTCTGCCCGTATCTGCGAACGTGGCCAGCCACGCGCCCTGGTTATCGGGGTTCACCTGCATCCACGCCGGCGCATCCGAAGAGGTGGTAATCATGATGTTCCCGCCCACCGGGTTGCGCAGGCCCACCTGGGCCGCTGTTCCTACCCCCTCTACTCCCTTCCCGGGCGCAGCGTACATCGAGACCTTCGCATCCAGCGATTCGTTCGGGTGGTGGCTCGCGCCGTTCCCGAAGACGAAATACCTCTTCTGGCCGTCCTGCCGGTCCACGTACCCTTCGGAGCCCGGCCAAATCGCGGCGTGGTTCACGCCGCTCCCGACCACGATCTCGTTCCGCACTATGCTCTCGAGGTTCTGCGCAGGGGTCGCCGCGTTCACGGGCGTAGCCGCAAGGCCGCCCATTAGCGCGAGGGACGCGGCGACGGCTGCCTTCCTAATCCCCTGGGATATGACCATCTGTTTCCTCACGAAATGGGAAAAATGTTGCTACTGGAAAGTCACTATCGATTCACGCTTCTAAACCTGGCGCTCCCGATTTATAAAGTATACGTCAGCCCAGCCACCGCGACCCCGACCACCGCACCGACCACCGCTTGCGCGGGCGTGTGTCCTGCAGGGTGCACACGTTCGCCTCACAGTATAGGGCCTCGCCTCGCATTCGCGCAAGCAAGGTGCGTCACTGGGCATGCGACAGTCCCTCGGGATGAGAGACGGAAGACGGCTGGTGATGTCGAGCGGCCGGCGGTGAGGGGGACCGCGAACCGAGAGGAGGTTGCAAGAGGTTGACGCAGCAGGTGCGTTCGAGGTCGGGGTGCCGCGGAGGGTCGAGGTGACGGCCGCGACCATCACGGTGTGGAGGAGAGGGATCAGGACCGGAGGGCTGAGAATCAGGAGCGGCCTCCGCTGGTCGGGTAGCGGGCGATCGAGCATCCGGATCTCGCCGTTCGGTCGCTCGGCTGCGTATTCCGACCGAAGGCGGCCAGCGATTCGGACGCAAGGCGGCCACTGAGTCGAGTCCACGACTGCGTTCCCGCAGTACGAGCACGTACCGGTCGCGTTGCAGATCGACGAGCCGCAGCACTGGCCGTTGGAGGTGCAGGTCGCGCCGACGGGCTTGCCGCAATCGTTGCCGCCGTTGCAGACGACGTTCGGCGCGAGGCAGACGCATGAGCAGTCGCCGTACACCTCGATAGCGCCTTCTCCTCCTTGACAAATGTTACCTATGTCTATGCAATCGCATCGCCCGAACCACCTCCCAGGACACTGATCTCCTGAGCAAACTGCTACCGCTTGGTCGAATTGAGGCTCGCCAGGGCACCACACCCCCGGACCTGGGGGGTAACAACCCGTGGAGCACGCGGGGGCTGCCTGCGCGGAGGGCGCGGATAGAATGAATAGGCCTATCAGCAACGCCCACGAGAGATACGATACCCTCACCACAGCCCCATCTCACGAGCAGGACTATAAAAAGGTTTTGGATGAGAAAGAGAAGCTCAGAGCCGGAGCAGGGTAGCGTTTACGGCAGATGGTTCCACGTAGTGCCTTGGAGCAAGGGGCCGAACTGCACCGTTGCACTCTGAGTAGATGGAGAGCCACCAAGCATTGTCAAAGGTGTGAATCCAGGGTCAAGAGGCCCCCACATCGTCCCGTATGGCTGCGGGTGCGTGAAGTACATCCCCGCGTCGATCTGCACCGTCGTTCGCGGAACGTCGATAGCGGACAGACTGTTGATCAGCGCCCCCGATCCGTCGCGATTCGCCGTCAGGTTTCCCGCCATCAGCCCGAGATCAACGCCGCTCCAGTTCTTTCCCGTCGAGTCTATCACATAGTTCGGCGCCGTCCCGTAAACTATTGTGTGTCTGTTGTAGCACGTCGTTCCACCCTGGTCGTTGAGGTTATCACACCATCTGTTCCGCATCTGCTTCGTCAGCACCGAGAACGCATGGATATCCTGCACGCTCCGCCCACACCCGCCCGTGTACGACAGGTTCGCCTGCGCCGAGGCCGAACCAGCGCTGCCCACGACATTGCTGATGGTCGCATTCCCCACGCTCACCGAGATTCGATACTGATCATTCACCGACACGAAGTCCGTGTTCCGGTCATCACGCACCAGCACGATGCCGTTGTCGGTGCCATTAGCCGTCGACACTCCCGTCCTCACCGTGAAGTACAGGCCCGTCTCATGGTTGTTATCGTAGATGTTCGTCCGCGTCGACTGCCCGATTAGCGCCAGTCCCTGCACCTCTCCGCACGAGCCAGCGAACGAATAGTTCACATCAGTAGGATTCATCGTACCCGGCGTCGTCGTGGTCGTCATATCCGCGATCGCCTGCAGATACGCCCTGTCCGTGGACGGGCTCACCGCCTGCCCGGAAGCAGACCTCACTCCTCCCGACGGCGCAACAGCCTCCGAAGGCATCACCAACGCCTCCAAGGGCTTGCACGAGAAGCTGTCGCCTTCCACATGGAAGAAGAACGGCGAGTCAGAAGAGCCGCGATCCATCGACCAGGAGAAGCCATCGGGGTTCGCGCGCTCGCGGGCAGCGAGGAAATCGCTAACGCGATCGTACGCCTCCACCTTCTCCTCCGGGGGCACCAGCACGGCGCCGTCGAAACCCGACGCGCTCGGCTCGCACTTCAGCGAGTACTCCGCCACGCCGCGCTGAGTCTCGACAGAGCGCGAGTACTCCTCGACGCGGCGCTCAAGCGGCTGTGCGAGTGCAGCACCCGAAGAGAGCAGGCCCGCAAGGGCCATTGCCGCCAGTTTGCCTGCGCGTCTCAAGGACATGTGTCGAATGCCGCCGTATGCTGCACCGGCGGTGCCGGACTCCTGTCGTTGTTATGGTACTCGTTTCGGATGCCTGCAACGGTATCCGTGACGGTGAGGTCGTATCCGACGTTCGTCACCGCAGAGAAGAACACCCAGTACTTGTCGAAGGGACCACACGCGTCGAGCACCTTCACGATCATCTCGGGGTTCGTCGGGTTGAAGAACGAGTAGATGCTCCCGCGGTCGATCCCTATCTGGCTCAACGGTATGCCCTGGGCGGGGTGCGGGAGCCCGTCGCCGCCTCCCTGTGTGGTGAAGTAGTCGACCTTGACCTCGAACCTGCCGCCGATGCACGTCACCGTATCGCTCGGCACGCACGTGTACGGCTGCACGGACGACTGCGCGAAGTTATTCGCATAGTCGAACGACACGATGGGAGAGAGGGACTCAGAGCCCGTGAAGATACGCAATTCACGGGAGGTGATTCCACGTGGTGTCCTGAAGCAGAGGGCCGAAACCAACAACCGCAGTAGATTTAACAGGAACCCCATCAATGATTGCAAGATTATCGTACCCATCATCAATAAACGTCCACATCGTCCCGTACGGCTGCGGGTGCGTGAAGTACATCCCGGCATCGATCTGCACCGTCGTCCGCGGGACATCGATACTGGAGGGACTGTTCGCCAGCGCACCCGACCCATCCCGGTTCGCCGTCAGGTTTCCCGCCATCAGCCCCAGGCTGTTCCCGCTCCAGTCCTTCCCCGTCGAGTCAACCACATAGTTCGGCGCCGAACCGTAAATTACCGAGCGAGTATTGTAGCACACCGTCCCACCTGGATCCGCGAGATTATCGCACCATCTGTTCCGCATCTGCTTCGTCAGCACCGAGAACGCATGGATATCCTCCACACTCCGCCCGCACCCGCCAGCATACGACAGGTTCGCCTGCGCTGACGCCGAACCCACACTCCCCACGACATTGCTGATTGTCGCACCGCCCACCGTCACAGAAATCCTGTACTGGTCGTTCGAGGACACGAAGTCCGTGTTCCGGTCGTCGCGCACCAATACGATTCCATTGTCCACGCCATTCGGCGTCGACACTCCCGTCCTCACCGTGAAGTACAGGCCCGTCTCATGGTTGTTATCGTAGATGTTCGTCCGCGTCGACTGCCCGATTAGCGCCAGTCCCTGCACCTCTCCGCACGAGCCGGAGAACGAGTAGTTCACCTGCGTCGGATTCTGCGTCCCCGGCGTCGACGTCGACGTCGCATTGGCGATCGCCTGCAGATACGCCCTGTCCGTGGACGGGCTCACCGCCTGCCCGGAAGCAGACCTCACTCCTTCCGACGCCGCAGCAGCCTCCGAAGGCATCACCGAAGCCTCCAAGGGCTTGCACGAGAAGCCGTCGCCTTCCACATGGAAGAAGAACGGCGAGTCAGAAGAACCGGAATCCATCGACCACGAGAATCCCTCAGGGTCAGCGCGCTCGCGCGCAGCGAGGAAATCACCAACGCGTTCGTACGCCCCCGCCTTCGCCTCTGGGGGCACCAGAACGGTGCCGTCGAAACCCGACACGCTCGGCTCGCACTTCAGTGAGTACTCCGCCACGTCACGCTGAATCTCGACAGAGCGCGAGTACTCCTCCACGCGACGCTCAAGCGGCTGTGCGAGTGCAGCACCCGAAGAGAGCAGGCCCGCAAGGGCCATTGCCGCCAGTTTGCCTGCGCGTTTCATGGACATGGGAACGCCGCCGTGTGCTGCACCGGCGGAGCCGGGCTCCTATCGTTGTTGTGGTACACGTTCCGGATGCCAGCCACCGTGTCCGTGACGGTAAGGTCGTATCCGACGTTCGTGACCGCGGAGAAGAACACCCAATGCTTGTTGAACGGCTCGACGCACGCGTTGAGCACCTTCACGAGCACCTCGGGGTTCGTGGTGTTGAAGAACGAGTAGATGCTGCCGCGATCGACCCCGATCGGGGCCAGCGAGATGCCCCGGGCGGGGTGCGGGAGTCCGTCCCCGCCCCCCTGCGTCGTGAAGTAGTCGATCTTGACCTCGAACCTGCCGCCGATGCACGTCACGGTGTCGCTCGGCACGCACGTGTACGGGTTCACTGACGACTGGGTGAGGTTGTTCGCGTAGTCGAACGACACCTCTGTAGGCGTGTACGGCGGGCCAGGCGTGCCATCCGGAGTGAAGGCGGTCGTGTCCTGAACTGGGAGGAGCGCGTGAGATGCGGCATTGGTGTACTCCTTGGAGAGGCCGGAGAACGTGTCCGTGACCTTCACGACGGTGCCGACGTTCGTGCCGCCTCCGTAGAAGGCCCAGAAATGGTTGAAGGGCGGCCCCGAGGCGTCGATCATCTTGATGAGCAACTCGGGGTTCGCTGGATTGAAGAACCAGAAGATCGCGCCCTTGTTCACACCCACATCACTAAGGGGCTTCACGTGAGCCACGGAATAGGGGTCGCTGGCATTCACCTTGTACGACATCTCGATCTTGAACCGCTTGTCCCCTGCGTGCTGGTCGATGCATGCGACGGTATCGCTCGGCACGCACGGCCCCGTCTCGAAGACGTCCGTCTGCCAGTTGAACGTGCTGCTCGTCGGGCCCCTCGTGCTCACCCCTATCTTCTTCTCGAGGGTCGCGCCCGGCTTGTAGATCTCGGTCTCCGCCGTCACACCCGTCGGGAGGTTCCACGAGGAGATGGTCACCATGCCGTCCTGCGGCCTGTTGTTCGCGTCGAGCGTCGCCTTGACCTGTCCGGTGAAGTCGCCGACGCGAGTGAACGCGCCGTTGAGATCCTCGTTCACGAATGCCTTGTACCCCCACGTCCCGGGGTTGATCTCCCGCCACTCGCCGACGCTCGTCTCGTACGTACCGCCGTTCGAGCACGACGTGCCGCCGCACGCCTCGAACCGGACGGTGTCGCGGAAGAGATCCGCGGCAATCATGTCCTTCGCCGTGTAGTTCGTCGTGCACGTCGTGGTGAGGCTTCCGAGGACGGTCCCCTCGAGTGAGGTTCCCGTCAAGCCGTTCGTGACGTTCGACGCGAGGTTCCGCGGGCTCGCCCCGCCGGGATTCCCGAAGACGTACGTCGCGTTCTCCGCGCCCGAGGCAACGAGCCCGCCGGGCCCCCTGCCGATCGTCGCGCCCGGCGACTGCGGAGCGGTGAGGTTCCTGCTGAATCGTGTGGATGGGCCGAGAGCCACCTCGAAGCGGGTCTCCGCTGCCGAGCCGGTCTGCCGGACGAGCGCGGTGAGATCGGGTGTGCCGTCGAACTCCCCCGGCGCGCAGATGAGCGACGTGGCCCTCGAGGAGTTCGGCGCGTCGGCGTACAGCGTGGACGCGCAGTACTCCGCGCGACCGCGCTCGCACGCGACCTCGGTCGGCGTGAAGCTCTGCTGGGCCGCAGCTGGAGCAGCGATCGCAGAGGCTGCGATGAGTGCCAGTGCTTCCGATTTATAAAGCATGCGTCAGCCCGGCCACCGCTACCCCGACCACGGCTCCGTTAATCGCCTGCACGGGCGTGTGCCCCGCGACCCGGAACCGCGAGCTTGCGGAGCGCCCGCAGGGCGGGGGATCGGGAGCTTCGACTATCTCGTGGTGGTGGCCATGATACGGGCAGGCGGGCGAGGGCGTCAATCGCATCGAACACGAGAACGCCGCACACCCCGGTATGCTTGCGGCCGAGCCGAGCGGCCGAGGTTCATCGAGCGCGCGCCTTCGGGGCGCCGTCGGGCGAGCTGGAGCGGAGCCATGACAGGGCCGGAAGCACTCAACTCAAGTCCGTCCAATACGTCGAGATCGAGGGCAAGCGGTTCGCCGTCGTCCCGGTCGAGGACTGGGAGGCCATGATCGAGTGGCTCGAAGGCCTCGAGGACCTCGACATCGCGCGCCGTGCCCTTGCCGAGGTCCGCGAGGCCGCGGGCGACCGCGAGCGGGCGGGGTGGCTACGATGGGACGACGTCAGAGAAGAGCTGTAGAGCCGAGGTTGCGATGCCAGGCTGGGCGCGAACGAGGAACCGGGGAGCCCCACGACGATGAGCACGGCGCCGAACCTGACGCTTGACGAGATCGAGGACGAAGCGCTCAGGCTTCCTGCGGAGAGTCGGGCCGAACTGGTGGAGTCGCTGCTCGCGAGCTTCGGCGGCCCCGATCCCGACGTTCAGCGGGAGTGGCTGGACGAAGCGGAGCGCCGACGCGGAGCTGGTCGAAGGGCGAGTCGAGGGGGTCCCGGCCGAGGAGGCGTTCGCCAGGGCTCGAGCCAGTCTCCGGTGACGCGGGTCATCCTCCATCCGGCTGCGCAAGCAGAGCTGGTCGAGGCCGCGTCCCGCTACGACGGACAAGTTCGCGGCCTGGGTGAGCGCTTTCTTCAGCGGGTGGAGGACGCGACAAGCGCAGGCCCGGCTACTGGCGGAGCCGCTTGGCTGACCGCTGAACCCGGCAGCCAGCGGCAGCGATGGGACGACGTCAGCGAGGAGCCGGCAGCGCCACGATCGTGTCGCCGGACCGTGCAGCAGCCATCGCATGGCCGGTGAGATCCTCGAGACGTGACACGGCACGCTGCAGCCGCACGAGGGGTTCGATCTCGGGATACCACTCGGCGTCTTCGTCGAGCGCGTACCACGAGATCGTCTTCCAGTAGTCGTCCGTCGGGTCGGTGGCTCCTGCCGGAGCGTATTGGTCGAGGCGAATCGTGAGCGTCACCGTCGCCGCGTCGGCGATGCCCGGTACGCTGCCCTCCTTTTCGGCCTGCTCCCGTTCCGCCACCAGCCTCCGCTCCTTGACCGCGCGGAGATCGAAGTGGAGGATGCCGTCGGCGGCAAAGTCCCGAAGAAGGCTGTCGAGGTCGCGCAGCCGGAGCCACGCCTCGAAGTCACCGGACTCGCGATAGAACGAGGGCCGGTGCACATGCACCCGCCCGTCGCCGTAGATGCGGGTGAACGCGGCGTCCCCTTCGGCGGAACGGGGACCGCCCGGGTACAGCTCGATGACGAGGAAGTCCGCAGCGGCGGGATAGCGGATGGTGGGCGCCTCACTCGCGGAGACGGCGGAGGATGGGCCGATCGCCGGCGATGTCGCGAGAATCAGCGCGAGAGGTAGTGCACGCATCCGGACCGGCCTCCGCTTGCCGGGGCGCGGCTGTTCAGGCTGAGACGGGGTCAAGTGGTAGACGCGGAGACTCTGCTCGCGGCGCGGACGTCGGGCCGAGACGGGCGCCGAGGTTACGCGAACATCAGCCTCCCGCGTGGCTCTGGAACTACACGCCCGAGTTCCTTCGCGGTCTCGATCCACTCGGCGATGATGACCTGGACGTTCGCCAGCGCTTTCTCATAGGTCGGCCCATCCGCCGCGCATCCCGGGAGCTCCGGCACCTCGGCGATGAACGCCTCGGCCTCGGCGCTCCAGTAGATGATGACCTCGTACCGCGGATCACTCTCCATCCCTCGGAGGACTGGATCGAGGATCTTCTTCTGCGCGACCATGATCTCGGCAGCGAACTCACCGCTACGCGCCCCGGAGGGCTGGAGACCCACGCCTCGGAGTCCAGTCCTCGGGGCTCCGTCTGCCCTGCCAGTATAGCTTCCAGACCCGCGTGGCGGTCGCCGTCGCTAATCTGCCGGAGGCCGGCATGGCTGGCCAGGAGCACCGGCTTCTTCCACCGACCCTACCGGCGCAGCTCGCGAGCAGCCACCGAGTCCTCGTGCTCGAAGGCCGACGCCATGCGGTCGATCTCGGCCGCGGTCAGGCCGTGACGACCGGCCACCTGGCGCCAGCCCGCCACCGCCTGCCCGACCTCGAATGCGATCGCCCGGGCCTCGCGGTCGTCCAGCTCGAAGTACGCCGCGACGCTTCTCGCCAGATCGAGGGAGGCGCTGCCGTCGTCGAGGTCGATGGCGGTGGTCAGGACGCGAGGCTTGATGTCGACGGGGACCGGATCGAGGTCGTAGGCGGGAGCCAGGCGCCAGCCGTCGGGGCCGCCGTAGAGGAAGGCGTGGTTGCGGAGGTGGTCGTCGGTGTTGGAGATCAGCACGTTGAAGACGATCCGCCGCCACAGGGCGCGCATGTCTTGCTTGGGGGCGGCTCCGTACCGGCGCAGCACGTCGACGAGCTCGAGGTAGCTGCGCATCTCATGGTCGCCGGCGCCGAGCATGCTCAGGGCCGAGAGGAACGGGATGCGGGTTGATGCCGTGCGGTCGAAGCGTCGCAGGATGAGCACCGGCCGGGCGGTGACCATCTGCGGGCGCCAGGCCGGGACGCTCAGGCCGGCCCTTCGCGCGAGCGCGGGGGCGGTGGCCTCCCAGCGGACGGTGTCGGTCTCGTCGTCCCGGTGGGGAAACTCGGCCAGTGCGAGGTGGCCGTCGCGGTCCCGGATCGAGGCCTTGGGCCTGGCTCCACCGGCGATTCCTCGACGGCGGGCGCGGTCTGGTGGTAGGCTTGATCAATGCCCTCAATCAGTCAGCGCCCACGGTCGAAAGGAGCATCCGATGAGTAGAGCGCAGCCGAGGCCCAGGCCCCGCCGCCTCGCGGTCACCAAAGCCCGCGTCAACCTCGGCGCCGTCCTTCGCCACGTGCACGAGGACAAGGTGCCCATCATTCTGGAGCGCAACGGCGAGCCTGTCGCCGTGATCCTCGACGTGGACGAGTACGAGGACCGCCTCGACCTCCACGACCCCGCCGTCAAGGCGGCCATCGACGAGAGCCGCCGCCAGTTCGAGGCGGGCAAGGGACGGCCGATCGAGGAGTTCTTCGCCGAGCTGGAGACGGAGCTTGTCGGAGCCTGAGGGACCTGCCGGTGGTCCCCCACGCTTCGCCGTCCTCAGCTCCCCCCGGTTCGAGCGCGACTTCCGGGCCCTCGCCAAGCGCCACGCCCAGCTCCTGCCTTTGCGCGAGCAGCTCCTGACCATCCTCCGGACCGACCCGTCCAACCGAACCCGCCGGCACGACATCGTCAAGCTCCAGGACGTGAAGCCGGGAGAGGGGCAGTACAGGCTCCGGCTTCGGCGATTCCGCTTCCGCTATGACCTCGCCCGAGGTACGGTCCGGCTCCACACCTGCAGCCTGCGCCGCGAGGACAGCTATCGGTAGACACCCCTCAGGCTGCCGCCGCCTGGAACCGTACCACTCCTCGACTTCGGTGCTGAGGCCACGGATCGTGGAGGTTACCGGCCCGATGATCACGGCATGGAGATGGCGCCCCAGGGGATCCCGGGTGAGCACGACGACGGGGCGGCGCTTGTCGAGATCGGCGAGCGACAGCTCGCCGCGACGCGGTGCCGGCGCGGTGCTCATCCCTCGTGGGCGTACAAGGCGTCCCAGTCCGTGTCGTCTGCGAGATCGTCCCACGGAGGCGCGATCGCCGCCAGCGCGATCTCCTCGCCGGTGGGCGGTTCGCCCGTGTACGCGACGACGTCCCTGCGGAGACGCTCGGCACGGATCAGGCGGTCGAGGGCGACGTCGATGGCGGCGGACGTCGACGCGGCGCCGGTGAGGCGCCGAGCCTCGTCGACCTTGTGACGCTCCACCGTAATCGTGGTCTTCTCCTTGGCCATACCCTTGACCATACCCTGTGGAATGCCGGATCTCCGGCCCCCGGGGAGGCTGTAGCGCCGACCAGGTGCATGGCTGAGGGCCGGCGGGTCAGGCCGGGTCTCCGGTCGTC
>Ga0302046_10002080_pt1 | contig 18783 bp, 13 predicted proteins | sample RVTome_11_FD_200261 | JGI IMG/M metagenome (GOLD analysis project Ga0302046, IMG submission 200261) | Soil microbial communities from uranium-contaminated site in the Upper Colorado River Basin, Wyoming, United States - RVT147D111 (version 2) ...
CCAGTCCTGCCAGTCCGCAGCGGTCGTCAGGGGTGCGAAATCGATCGCCTCGTCCCGGAAGATCGCCTTCCGCGGCAGCTGGAGCGTTTCCGGGGGTTGCCCGCGCAGCGCCAGTGTCAGCGATACCGACGCGCCCGCCGGCGCGACGGTTGCGGTCGACGGCCGGCCATCGCGGTCCCATGAAAAGGCCCAGTGATCGCCGTCTTTGCGTCCCTCGCCGAGGACCAGCGGGGAGACGAATTGGGCGCGCTGCCCCGGCACCAGTGTCTGGAAGATGCCGACCGCAAAGAGCCGGTCGCCATCGCGCCAGAGCCAGAGCTGGCGCACCTTCGTGTGCTGGCCGATACACTCGGCCGCGGCGAAAGGGCCGGCGAATTCGAGATTCTGCGGCGCCGGCGCGGGGTCGATCGGCGGCGGCGCCATGGCGAACGGCACCGCCTGGCCGCGCGCCTCGATCCGGATATCGTCGCCGCCGTCGCGAAGGATGCGCACCGCGAGCGCATCGCCGATCTCCGGACGCAGGATCGCCTGCCACGCGATCTCCGCCCGCTGCGCGTCGACGATGCGCTGCAGGCCGGACTCGGCCGGGCCGAAGGCGCATTCCGCCGTGCCGCAACGATAGAACAGCCAGGCCTGGCCCCGTCCGTTGGCGATGAGGCGCGTGAAATGCGACGGTCCCTTCGCCTGCCAGTGACCGACCGGCTGTCCCGCGGCGGCGGCCGAGAACGGACCGAAATACTGCTCGTAGGTCTGCCGGTCGCGAAACTTGGCCTGGAACAGCAGCGCGTTCCGCTTGTCGAAGACGGCGGTCAGGCGCTTGCCCTCGCGGCCGATCGCGACCCATTCGTAGCCCAGGCCGCCGCCGATCACGACCAACGCCAGGGCCAGCAGCAGCGCCGCCCGCCGCCGATAGGCGCCGAACAGCACGACAGCCGCCGAGGCATAGAGCGCCAGCAGCACGACGGCAAACAGAAGCACGTCGATGCGGATGGCGTTTACCACCCAGAAGACCTGCCAGGCCTCGTTGACCGTCGCCAGCAGGCCGGCCGCCGCGACGATCAGCAGCCAGGTGCGCTTCCACCCATAGAGCCGCAGCGCCGGCCACAGCAGCGCCACCCAGAGGACGAGCAAGCAATAGTAGAAAAGCTGGAATGCCGTCATGGCCGGACCTTATCACCGGTCCCGGTGAAATTCTCCAACCCGATGATCCCCGGCCCACCGGTTTGGGCCGGGCCTCGACTTGCCCGCAAACCGGCCGGCCGTCATACTTGCGGCACAGCAGAGGTGTCACCTTTTCCACGGAGGGCCCGCCATGCTTACCCCGGAGCAAGTCCAGTTTTACAAAGACAACGGCTATATCGCCCTGTCCAACATCCTCTCCGACTCGGAGATCGCGCATCTGTGCGCGGTGACGGACGACTTCCTCGAGCGCTCGCGCAGCGTCACGAAGAGCGACGACGTTTTCGACCTCGAGGAAGGGCACACGGCCGAGCATCCCCGGCTCCGCCGCATCAAGCGGCCGATCAAGCAGCATCCCGCCTACGAGCGGATCCTGCATCATCCCGGCCTCCTTGCCGTCCTGCAGCAGCTCATGGGCCCGGCGATCCGCCACTACGGCCTCAAGCTCAATCTGAAGCCCGGCGGCGGCGGCGAGCCCGTCGAGTGGCACCAGGACTGGGCCTACTATCCGCACACCAACGACGATCTCTGCGTGCTGGGCATCATGCTCGACGACGTGACGCCGGAGAACGGCCCGCTGCTTGTGGTTCCGGGCAGCCACAAGGGGCCCGTGCTCGACCATCATCAGGACGGCATGTTCGTCGGCGCGGTCACCGATCCGGCGGCGGAGGCGATGTATCCGAAAGCAGTGCCGCTGCTGGGCAAGGTCGGCGATATCACGATCCATCACACGCGCACGCTGCACGGCTCGGCGGCCAACACCTCGCCGGGCTATCGCCGGATCCTGTTCCTGACGCTGCGCGCGGCAGACGCGTGGCCGCTGACGGAGATGCCGGAGAGCCTGGAGACGTTCAACGAAATGATGCTCGTCGGCAAGACGCCGGCGTCGCCGCGCCTTGAAAGCGTGCAGGTGCGCCTGCCGCTGCCGCGGCCGGTCGACTGGCTGGCCCGCCGGGACTCGATCTTCGAGAAGCAGCGCGACCTACGGAACAGCCCGTTCGCGCGGCCGGAAAAGACCCGGCTCGGGGCGGCGGCGGACTGACGGCGACACAGACGACACGACCACGAAAAGGAGCGACGCAATGACCAAGGCGCTGGACGGAATCCGCGTGATCGACATGACGCACAACCAGGCGGGACCGGCCTGCGCGCAGATTCTCGCCTGGTTCGGGGCGGACGTGATCAAGCTGGAGACGCCCGGCCAGGGCGACATCGCGCGGGCGCAGGCCGGCGACGAGCTGTTCTTCCTCAGCTTCAACGCCAACAAGCGCAGCCTCACCCTCGACCTCAAGACCAACGACGGCAAGGCGCTGTTCCGCAAGCTGATCGCCCAGTCCGACGTGCTGCTGGAGAACTTCTCGCCGGGTGCGCTGGACCGCATGGGCTTCGGCTACGACGCGCTCAAGGCGATCAACCCGCGCGTGGTGTACGCCACGATCAAGGGCTTCGGCACCTACGGCCCCTACGCCCATTTCAAGAGCTTCGAGCCGATCGCCCAGGCAATGGGCGGGGCGATGAGCGTCACCGGGTTCCCGGAGAACCCGCCGACCTACCTGTTCCCCGCCGTCGGCGATTCGGGCACCGGCATGCACATGGCGATCGGCATCCTGGCCGCGCTGCAGCAGCGCCACCTGACCGGCGAAGGCCAGCAGGTCGAGGTGTCGATGCAGGAAGCGGTGCTCAACATCATCCGCGTCAGCCTGCGCGACCACCAGCGCCGCGGCTCACCGATGCCGCGTCAGGGCAACCAGCTCGGCAAGATGATCCCCGGCACGACCTATCCCTGCAAGCCGGGCGGACCGAACGACTGGGTCTATATCTACGCGCAGCCGCAGATGTGGCCGCCCTTCGTCAAGGCGACCGGCATGGCGCATCTCGGCGAAGATTCGCGCTTCAAGACGCCGGACGGCCGCTGGGAGAACCGCGACGCGCTCAATGCGGAGATCGAGGGCTGGACGCGCCAGCGCACGAAGTACGAGGTGATGGAAGTGCTGGGCGCGGCCGGCGTGCCCTGCGGCGCCTGCCAGGACACCGGCGAGATCCTCGAGGACCCGCACCTCAAGGCGCGGGGCATGATCCTCGACGTCGATTACCCGAAATACGGCACCTTCAAGACGGTCGGCTGCCCGATCCACCTTTCCGCTTCGCCCGCAGACGTCACCCGCCCGCCCGAGCTGGGCGAGCATTCGGAGGAGATCCTCCGCGAGCTCTGCGGCGTGACGGAAAAGGATTTCGCCAAGCTTAAAGCCGACGGGGTGGTGTGATCGTCGAGGTATGCCGGCTTCTTAATGAATTTGCAGGATATTTGCTGGAGATATGCGCTTCGTACCACTATCACATCCGCGATGAAGGTGGTGGGCATCGGTTCAAGGGAATCGGGGGTGCACACCATTATCCCGATTGCCGGTAGCGCGCTGCGTTCATATACATATATTGCACTAGCGAACTGGAGAATGTTAGAGCGATGCAGTCGATGCAACAGCTGGGGCGGGCCCTTGGAAGGGTGCCTACGGACTCGATACGTGCAGCGGTCCCTATTATATACATAGAGTGTTCCACCGCGCCGACCGGCAACAGGTAAGGCATGGCAACGGACAAACCAGAACTATTTCCGGCGTCGCCTCGCGTGCACTACGAAAATGCGCCGCTAATCCAAGTGACCGCTCAGCTACGGTTCCCGCCGCTGTTGAGTATCGAAAGCAAGCCGCCTGTCGAATTTCAGGAGCGGATACGTAGCCACTTCCCGCTGATGCAGAAAGTACCCGATGGCTTACCTCCAGGTCTTCCACCCGAAGTGGCTCAAGTATTACGGGCACAAACCGCGATTGCCGCCTACAATTTCATGGTGGAAGACCGCACTACAACCGTCACGCTTACTCCACAGTCCCTCGCTCTATCAACCACCAACTATACTCGGTGGGAGGACTTCCGAAATAACCTGCGCGTACCACTCGCAGCGCTCAGCGACCAATACCGACCGAGCTTTTTCTCTAGAATCGGTCTTCGCTATCAAAACGCAATTGACCGCGTTCGTCTCGGCCTCTCTGCGGTTTCTTGGTCCGAACTACTACGTAGAGAAATACTTGGCGAACTGGCACTCCCACAACTTGAAAATAACCTTGAAGGAGTTGTGGACCGAAAACTCCGCTTCAAGAATCCAGATGGCAGCGGATCAGTCGCAATTCACCATGGTCTCGCGAACGTGCAGGGGCACGATGGGCTCTGCTACGTAATCGACACAGACTTTTTCACGAACGAGAAGAAAGAAATCGCTAATGCCGAAGCAATCCTCAACCACTTCAACGAGCTGGCTGGCGTTGCCTTCCGTTGGTGTATCACCGATAAGCTTCGAGGCGCACTCAGACCTACTCAATTGGCGGCAGCATCAGGTTGAGCCCCACAATTGGATATATGCGCCGGAGCAAATCTTTCGTTGGTCCGTCACCGACGAAACTTCAGACGGAAAGGTTCAATTTGAGACAACGATCGACATAGATGTACCCACGCTGGACGATATTTCGGAGGATGCATTCCATCGGCTCCTCTCGTTCTATATTGTTGGCCGCCTACATGGCCAAGCCCTCACCGACGCTTGCCAGTCGCTAACCGATATTTACGAATGGCAAATTGAACGTGCGCGCCCTGGACAACCGCTGCCGCATGAGGTGCGACGGCAAGTTCCAAAAATTCGACGCGTGGAAAGCACGCCCTTTGCAGTCGAAGAGGATTAAATTGGGTCTGAATCGGTGGCTACTTATACTATCTCTGACCCAGGGCGTGAACTCCGGCAGTCGGAGATCATCTCGAATCTTATTCAATATTCGTACACTCCTGAGTCTGGCGAAGTCATAGAAACGCCACACACCTTTGCGATTGTGTTAACTCAAGATTGCGATCTGTTGCGTGATTATGAAGCTCGGAAGGACAACAAAGCTCCCGTATTGAACGGTGTGTTGCTGTTTGAGTTGCTACCGGTCGATGTAATACGCCCCAAACTGCCAGGCGGAGATATTTTTCGACGCATAAAGCGGCATAGTGAAGATCGCTATCACTACCTTGAAGCCGTTCCGAAAGAGCAAGATTTAATTGGTCAGGGGCTGTCTGATGCCATAATTGACTTTCGACGTTACTATACTATTTCCGCCCCTGAAATCTATCGACAATGCCAACTACCTGAAGGTGCGAAACGACGTTGTCAGTTGAACATACCCTATCGGGAGCACCTCCAAAACAGAGCTGCATTCTATCTTCAGCGTGTCGCCCTGCCTGATCCGGATTTGCCTCCACCACCTGCCGCGCTTCCCCCGCCGCAACGGGGCTGATTGGTATCTGCGGAATTTAGTTGAAAGGTGCCCGGCCAAAATGACCGGGCACCTTAAGTATAAAGCGCCTACTTCTGCTCTTTCTTCGCCCACTCGGTGTACTTGATCGCCTTCTTGTGGAGGTCTTCGTAATACTTCGTGTATTCGTCGCCGGTCATCACCTTCACGGCGAGACCCACGTCGCTCATCTTCTTGACGTGCTCCGGGTCGGCCATGGCCGCCTTGAAGGTGTCGGCCAGCTTCTTCACGACCTTCGGGTCCATGCCCTTCGGCCCGGCGATGCCGCGCGTCGAGCTGGAGATGACGGTCGGATAGCCGAGCTCCTTGGTCGACGGCACGTCGGGCAGGAACTTCGATCGCTCGACATCCATGACGGCGAGCGCGCGCACCTGGCCCGACTTCACCTGCGTGACGATCGAGCCGACGTTGTCGAAGGCGATGTCGATATTGCCGCCGAGCGTCTCCTTCAGCATCGCCGCGCCGCCGACGAGATGCACGAGCCGGAACTTCGCGCCCGGCGCGGCTTCCTCCAGCATCAGGATGGCGAGATGGTCGTCGGAGAGAATTCCCGTCGTCGCGCCGCGGAGCGTGTTCGGCTTGGCTTTCGCGGCGTCGATCACGTCTTTCAGCGTCTTGTAGGGGCTGTCCGCCTTGACCCATACGGCGCCCGGGTCGAGCACCTGGTTGATGATCGGCGTGAAGCTCTTGGTATCGAAGATCGCCTGGCGGTTCTTGTCGGTGATCACCGTGTTGAGCGCCGGCAGGTTGATGAAGCCGATGTAGTAGCCGTCCGGCTTCTGGCGCGACATCTCGGTCCAGCCGACCTGGCCACCGGCCCCGCCCTTGTTGATGACGACGATCGGCTGGCCGATCGCCTTTTCCGCGATCCCGGCCAGGATGCGGGCGCCGATGTCGGTCGATCCGCCGGCCGGATAGGCGACCATGAGCTGGATCGGCCGTTCGGGGAACGCCTTTTGCGCCATGACCGGCGCCGTCGCGAGCGCGGCGACGCCGAGCACGATACTGACTGCTAGTTTCCTCATGTAAGTCCTCCCTGAGGGTAGCGTTAAAATTTAGTCTTCACTCGCTTCGCGGAGCTGCGGCGGCGTCAGGTGCAACGCCGATACGACCAGCACTGTAACCGATAGCAGGAGCAGAACCGCGGTAATCGGGCGCGTCAAGAAAATGGTAAAATCGCCGGCCGACATTTCCAGCGACGTCCTGAGCGATTTCTCGAGCTGCGGCCCGAGAATCAGGCCGAGGATCGCCGGCGCTATTGGAAAGTCGAGCTTGCGCAGCAGGTAGCCGATGATGCCGAAGATCAGCATCAGCCAGATGTCGAAGACGCTCTGGTTGATACTGTAGGCGCCGAGGATACAGAACAGCAGGGTGCCGCCGCAGACATATTGCCACGGGATTTCCAGGATCTTCGCCCACAGGCCGACCAGCGGCAGGTTCAGGATCAGCAGCAGCACGTTGCCGATGAAGAAGCTGGCGATGATCGCCCAGACCAGCTCGGGCCGCTCCTGGAACAGGAACGGGCCGGGCGTCAGGCCGTTGACGATGAAGGCGCCCATCAGGACGGCGATGGTCGGCGACGACGGGATGCCGAGGGTCAGGAGCGGCACCATGGCCGCGTTGGCGTAGGCGTTGTTCGCCGTCTCCGGCCCGGCCACGCCTTCGATGGCGCCGGTGCCGAACTGCTCCGGCGTCTTCGAGAGGCGCTTCTCCGTGATGTAGGACATGAAGGTGGGAATGATCGCGCCGACGCCGGGGATCAGGCCGAGAAAGAAGCCGATGCCGGTGCCGCGGACGATTGCGCCGGCCGACCGGCGCCATTCCGCGGCGCTCGGCAGCAGGTGGGCGAACGAGGTCTTGATGACCTCCTTGTAGGGCTTCTCCGCCGTTATCAGGATCTCGCCGATCCCGAACAGCCCCATGACGACGGGGATGAAGCCGACGCCGTCGTAGAGCTCCGGGATGCCGAAGGTGAAGCGCGGCGCGCCGACCACCGGATCGATGCCGACCATCGCGATCAGCAGCCCGACCACCGTCATCAGGACGCCGGCGACCAGCGAGCGTCCGGCCAGGCCGGTGACGAGGCTGAGCCCGAACAGCATCAGCGCGAAGAACTCGGGCGGCCCGAACCTGAGCGCCAGCGTCGACAGCGGCGTCGCCACCACGACCAGCGCCACGGTGGCGAAGATGCCGCCGATGAACGAGCCGATGGCGGCGATGCCGAGCGCGGTGCCGCCGCGTCCCTGCTTCGCCATCTGGAAGCCGTCGATGCAGGTGATGACCGACGCCGCCTCCCCCGGCACGTTGAGCAGCACGGAGGTGATCGTCCCGCCATACATCGCGCCGTAATAGATCGCGCTCAGCATGATGATGGCGCCGGTCGGGTCGAGCTTGAAGGTGAGCGGGATCAGGATCGCCGTGCCGGCTGCCGGGCCGAGCCCCGGCAGCACGCCGATCAGGGTTCCGAGTATGCAGCCGATCAGCGCGAAGGCCAGGTTTGCCGGCGTTGCAGCGGCGGCAAAGCCGCTGAGCAGGAAATTCAGTGTTTCCATGTCTGGCGCAGCCCCTCAGATCCCGAAAACGCCGAGCGGAAGCGGCACCTTCAGCCAATAATAAAAGACATGAAAGACGCCGAAGCCCGCCGTCGCGGCGAAGATCGCGATGATCATCGGGGACCGGACGCCCAGCCCGGGCAGCAGCAGCGCGGTGAAGAGCAAGGCGGTCAGGCGGAAGCCGAGCGGATCGAGCAGCAGGGCCACCGCCGCCAGGAGGATGAGCACGGCCAGGATGCGCCGGACCGCGGGACGGTCGGGCGCCAGGCGCTCGTCCCCCGGGCCGTCCGCCGGCTGCCGCCGGACCTGCACGAAGAGGATGATCGCGAGCGCGGCGCCGACCAAGCCAAGCCAGAGGGGAAAGAACCCGGGCCCGGGGCCGAGCGCATCGCCCATCGGCAGCTGCAGCGCCAGGACGAGGCCGAATGCAAAAAGCGCGAAGAAACAGACGCTCCCGATCTGCCAGCCGAGTTTCAAAACTGCCCTCCCCGCCGATGCGCTGCCAACGGACATATGCCGGCGGGAACGCTAACACGTGGTGCGAAGGGCGAGCAAACGCGCGCTTTTAGCGGTCGAACAGACAAGGACGGTCGCGCGCCGGTTGCCGCTTCCCCGGATCGGAGACCTGCAACCCGAGTGAGAAATTCTTAATGAATTTGCGAAAAAATGGATCGTCGACCCTCGAATCAACAACGGTTGCCGGAACAGCCCGGCTTACTTCATGAGCGATACGGAGCTCGAAAGAAAGTATCGGATCGTCCTCGACATCTCGCCGACGCCGCTCCTGGTCGTCGGGCAGGACGGGGTGATTCTTCTCGCCAACGACCATATCGAGAGCCTGTTCGGCTACGACAGCGGCGCGCTTGTCGGCAAGGATATCGATATCCTGGTGCCCGACGAGATCAAGCATATCCACCCGGAGCTGCGGCGCGCCTTTTTCGAGCTGCCGACCACCCGCGGCATGGGCAAGGGCCGCGACCTGTTCGGCAAGCACAGGGACGGCCGCCTGATACCGGTCGAGATCGGCCTGCAGCCGATCTTCGAAGGCGAAGAGACCCTGGCCGTCGTCTCCGTCGTCGACATCACGGAGCGAAAGAACAACGAGAACAGAATCCGCCTCACCCTCGACGCCGCGGCCAGCGCGATGATCAAGATAGACGACCACGGCAGGATCGTGCTCACCAACGCGAGCGCGGACGCCATGTTCGGCTACGCGAAGGACGAGCTGATCGGCCGCACGATCGAGGACCTGGTGCCGGAGCGGTTCCGCCGCCGTCACAGCGTCTATCGCACGAGCTATCTCATCAGCCGCGAGCGCCGCGCGATGGGCGCCGGCCGCGAGCTGTACGGGCTGCGCAAGGACGGCGCCGAGTTCCCGATCGAGATCGGCCTGACGCCCTTCGAGGACGCACACGACCGGCTCGTCGTGGCGACGATCATCGACATCACCGAGCGCAAGACGCGCGAGGACGAGATCCGCCAGAAGAATGCCGAGCTGACCCAGCTCAACGAGGAGCTGACCCAGTTCGCCTACAGCGCCTCGCACGACCTGAAGGCACCGCTGGCCTCGATCACCGGCGCGATCAAGCTCTGCCAGCAGGACATCGCCGCCGGGAACGCTGCGGACGCGGACAAGCTCCTGTCGCGCACGCAGCGCATGAGCGAGCGGCTGGCCCAGCGGATCGAGGACATGCTCTCCCTGGCGCGAGCCGACCATGTGGACGACGTCGTGGCCCCGGTGTCCGTCGCGGAGGCGGTCGGCGACGTCTGGACGAGCCTCGGCGGGCCGGACCGCGGCGACAAGGTCAATTTCACGACGCGCTTCGGCCACGAAGACCCGATCTCCACCGTCAAGGTGCGCCTCCTCGTGATCCTGGAGAACCTGCTCTCGAACGCGCTGAAATACCGCGACCCGAAGAAGGGCCGGTCGGAAATCGCGGTCGAGACGCACGCGGCGGGCGGCAGCTTCATCCTGTCGGTGCGGGACAATGGCATCGGCATCCCCGAGGATTGCCGCGACAAGGTATTCAAGCTGTTCCAACGCTTCTCCAACAGCAAGGATCAGGGCAGCGGCCTCGGCCTCGCGCTGGTGCAAAAGCACGTCCGCTATCTCGGCGGCGCCATCACGTTCAAGAGCACGCCGGCGGGCACGGTCTTCACCGTGGCGCTCCCCGAGCGCCCGAATGCGGCAATACAGGACGCAGCCGAATGAGCATACCCGTGGTTATCGTCGATGACGAAGACATCGACCGCTACATCGCCGTCCGCGCCATCAAAGGCTCCGGCGCCGACTGCAAGATCGTCGAGTTCGACGCCGGCGACGCGTTCACCGACGTGTTCTGCGACGACGAGGCCTTCCGCGATCAGATCGGCGAAGTGCCGCCGCCGGTGCTCGTTCTGCTCGACGTCAACATGCCGAGGATGAGCGGCCTCGAAGTGCTGGAACAGCTCAAGAAGAAGTTCGACGCCGGCAAGCGCGAGCCGACCTGCTTCGTGGTCCTGATCTACACGTCGTCGAATAACGCCAACGACCGCGCCAAGGTGGAGCAGTTCGACTTCGTCAAGGACTACCTGGTCAAGCCGATCGACCGCAACATCTTCAAGGCGATCTTCGAGAAGTACTACCGCTGGGAGATCGAGTGCCGCGAGAACTGCGGCGCGGCGAAAGCGCCGGACGCGGAGTGAGGTTGCGGCACGGGACTGTGTGCCCGAAGAACTTGCGGAAACTGCAGCGCCAGCCCGCGTTACGCGGTCAGGACGGCCACCGGCAGCACAGCAGCAGTGCATGCCGCGTTAGCCAGCGTGAGGACCATTACGATGATTATCATCCGCTGGTGTGATCGATAAGCGAAGGCCGAGCGCTCCGGCGACTTTAGTAACAGTAGCGAAGGCTGGATTGCCTTCACCACTTAGTGCTTTGTAGAGCGCCTGCCGCGTAAGGCCGGTCTTTTTGGAAAGATCGGACATGCCACGTGCGCGCGCGATAACCCCGAGCGCATGAGCGATTTCATCGGGATTCCCGTCTTCGCAAGCCGCTAAAAGATATTCGCGAATCCCCTCCTCGCTATCGAGATATCGAGCAGCGTCAAAAGGGCGGGTTTTCAGAGCCATTTGTCTACTCCTCCAATTCCTTAGCTAACTGCTTCGCGACTTTGATGTCCCTCTTCTGCGTGCTTTTGTCGCCGCCGCATAGCAACACGATCAGGACCGCTCCATGCCGGCAATAATAGACGCGATAACCTGGGCCGTAATCTATTCGCATTTCGCTAATGCCGTCCCCGACGGGCTTCACATCGCCAGGGTTCCCACGCGCCAGACGGTCAAGTCGTTGAGCGATTCGAGCCTTGGCGCGTGCGTCTCGTAAACCTTCCATCCAGACGGTGAATGCCTCTGTTTCCTGTAGCGTGATCATGCGGGCATGTAAACTACAGTTTACATAATGTCAAGGGGACAGCGGTTTAGCAACTGTCATAACGCGTCGGCTAGCGTGCCACTCGCGGAACTGTAATTGTCTGATTTTAAATAAAAATAAGAGTTGGCGACCCCAACGGGATTCGAACCCGTGTTACCGGCGTGAAAGGCCGATGTCCTAGGCCTCTAGACGATGGGGTCGTCCGGGCGGCTGCGCGCGAGATGTAATGGCCCCGCCTTCCCAGGTCAAGCCGAATGGGCCCGCGGCGTTGGAGGGCGCGGGCCCTTTGATTCCCGCGCAAAGCGCCCATATGTTAATTTCGAGCATGCCCCACGGGACAGCAACCGCCATGCACCGGCGCCGATCGATCCGCAGTCTTGCCGCCCTCGCCGCCCCAGCCCTCGCCGTCGTCGCGGCGGGACTGGCGATGCCGACGGGCGGCGCCCTCGCCGCCTGCAACTGCCGCTGCGTCGACGGCAGGGCCACGGCGGTCTGCTCCAGCAGCACCGATATCCGGCCGTTCTGCCAGCAAACCTCGACCTGCCCCATGGTGCTGCCCCGCAAGTCGCCGCTCGACGCGCGCAAGCCGGTCCCGACGGTCAAGCCCGGCTGCGAGACCAAACAGGTCTACGACCCGAAGACCAACGCCTACCTCTGGGAACAGATCTGTCCGTGATCCCGGCACGGCCGGCATGCCCACGCAGAAATTTCTTTAACCCGTGACGCCGCCCGGCGGATGATGGTTAAGAAACGATTACATCGAAAAATGTAGATAATCTGCGCGCCGTTCTCAAAATTAGTTGATATGCAAATATTTCCTGGACTCATTCACCAGTAATCGTCAGCATTTCTTTGCTTGATATTTCTGTAATTTCTTAACTTGTTGTGGCCGATCCTTGCGCGACGAGGCCCAAAGCACTCAATTTCAAAAATCTGATTGCCGCCGGGAGGACACCGCCGCATGACTGCCCATCCAGCCATCTCCAAATCGGCAGATCGCGACGCGTTCGGCGACATCGAGATCGTCGAGGCGCCGGCAGCCAATGGAGACCCCAACGTCCTGCCCTATGCCGCCGGCCCCCGGCTGCTGCTGGTGGAGGACGAGCCCGTCGATCGCCTGCAGATGCGCCGCCTGCTGCAGAAGACCGGTATGTCGACGACGCTGGATGAGGCGGAATCGGTCGCGACCGCCCGCCAGGCGATCGCCGGACAGGATTTCGATTGCGTCCTGCTCGACTACCGTCTCGGCGACGGCGAAGGCACCGAGGTCATGGACTCGATCAACGCGATCGAATCCGACCGGGCGCCCGCCGTCGTCTTCGTCACCGGCCAAAGCAACGCGGACCTGGCCTATAAGCTTCTGAAGAACGGCGCGGTCGACGTCATCGCCAAGGACGGCCTGACGCCGGCCGCCCTTACCCGCGCGGTCCAGGTGGCGCTCTCGCGCCGCAACGCCCAGCCGCGGAGCCGCAACCTGCTGCAGCTCGACCCGCTGACCCAGCTGCCCGGACAGCAGAGCTTCGAGGAAGCGCTCGACGCAACCATCAAGTCGTCCATCCGCACCATGAAGCCGGCGATGGTCTTCATGGTCGACATCGCCAACCTCGGCGCGGTCACCGAGGCGCTCGGCCGGGATGCCGGCGACGTCCTGATGAAGGCTGTCGCCGGACGACTGAAGTCGGTGCTGCGCAACAACGACGTCGCGGCCCGCATCGGCATCAACCGCTTCGCCATGATCGCCCAGGAGCTGCCGGGCGCCAGCGTCGCCGGGACGCTGGCGGCGAAGACCATGGCCTGGCTGCGCCAGCCCTACGAGTTCCTCGGCGCCCAAGAGGCGGACATCCGCATGGGCGTCTCGATCTGCCCGTATGACGGGCACGGCACGCTCGCCGTCATGCGCGCCACCGAGGCGGCGCTCGCCACCACGCTTCCCGGCGCGGCCGGCAGCGTCCGCTTCTACAAGGCGCAGCTCGGCCGGCGCATGGACCGGCGGCGCGAGCTGACCGCAGACCTCGCGTCCGCCATCCAGAAGGCCCAGTTGCAACCCCTCTTCCAGCCGGTGCTCGACTGCACGACCGGCCGGATGGAATCGGTCTCGGCGGAGATCCGCTGGCAGCATCCGGTACACGGGCCGGTGTTCGCCGACGAGTTCCTGCCGCTTGCCGAGGCGGTCGGCCTGATCGGCCCGATCGGCGAGTGGATGCTCGTCCAGTGCTGCGACGCGATCGGGGTCTGGTCGACGCTGCAGAGCCGGCGGCTCTGCTGCTCGCTCCCGGTCAGCCATGCCGAGCTCAGCGGCGGCTATCTGGCCTCCCTCGCGCGCGGCAAGACGGCGGCCGCCGGCATCGATCCGTCCCAGATCACCTTTCGCTTCGACGCCGCGGTGCTCGCGCATAACAGCACGATCGTCGCCCACGAGATCCAGCAGCTGAGCGAGGCCGGCTTCCAGCTCGCGCTCGAGGACTACGGCGACGCCGGTTTCCACCCCGTCGACTTCGAGAAGCTCCCCGTACAATGGCTCAGCCTCTCGCCGTCGATCATGCGCGGCCTCGCGCCCGCCGCAGAGTCCGACGACATCCGGCAATGGCCGCTGCGCAGCATCACGACGATGGCGAAGGATTTCGGCATCCGTGTGATCGTCACCAGCATCGCCAGCGACGCTCAGCTCGCGCAGGCCCGGGCCTGCGGCGCCAGCCTCGTGCAGGGCGACTTCGTCGCGCCGCCGCTGGCGTTGGACGACCTTGCCGTCTGGCGCCGCAACGTCTCGCGCGCCGGCATTTGGAACCGGAAAGGAGGCGAAGACGGCGCGATGTAGCGCGCCCTCATTGTCAAGCGAATCGATCTCTCCCACGGCGCTCCCCCGCGCCACACTGCCCCGCTGGCCTTCCGCAAGAGGCCAGCGGGGTTTTTTGGCCAACCGCGGCAAATCCTGCCACGCCCGGCCAACTCTGCCGACAGGAACTGCCCGACGGCCCCGTATCACCGGGCAAGTCACGGTAAAAAGTCCTCCCCCCTTGCGGAGAAGAGCCATCGCATATGGAATACTCGTATCAGAAAATTCCCTCTCCGCCCCTGGGGGCGGAGAGGGCAGGGTGAGGTGGGGGGCGTTCAGGCACGGTGACTACGGCATAGTCGCGACTATCCTGATTCCCAAAAAACGATTGTTCCACAAGAGACTTACACGGCCGCAGCATAGCGTCCCCACCTCACCCGGCGCACTGCGTGCGCCACCCTCTCCGCCCCTCCGGTGGAGAGGGTTTTGACTCCGTGCCGCACTGCGCTCGCCCCTCTTGGCACCGACATTGCACTGACAACGCCGTAAGCAACCGTCGCCACACTCGGGCATCCGGCGCCGGCGTTTCCTCCCCGCCGACGCCGGGTGCCTCCCCGGGTGACAACGAGGACAGCGAGAACGCGCCGCAATGACCTTCGTCAACCTCTTCGCACCCTCGACGGCGGCGCTCCGCAGCAGCGCCGCCGCCTTCCAGGTAATCGGCGACAATATCGCCAACTCCGTCACGCCCGGCTACAAGGCGGCGGACACCCGGTTCTCCGAGGTCCTCACCTCGACCTCCCACAGCATCTTCGACAGCTACGGCGGCAACCGCCCGATCGTGCAGAACTTCATCGACAAGCAGGGCACCCTCGAACAGACGCAGCGGCCGTTCGACATCGCCCTGAGCGGGCGCGGATTCCTGGTGAGCAATACCGCGTTCGACGGGTCGGGCGCCTACCAGCTCGGCCGCGCCGGCCAGCTCATCGGCACCGTCGTCCAGAACGGCAGCGCGGACGAGACCTACCTCACCGACAGCACCGGCAACTTCATCCTCGGCTGGGCGGCGGACGCGAACGGCAATTTCACGACCGGCACCACCGTGAACTCCCTCGAGGCCATCCGCATCGATCCGGATTTCTTCGCCTTCGACCCGGTGGCGACGACCGCCGGAGCGTTCAACGCCATTCTTCCCGCGGCCGAGCCGGCAGGCACCGTGCGCACCGGCTCAATGCCGGTGATCGACGCGGAAGGCGTCGAGCATGCGCTGATCCTGCAGTTCACCAAGTCGGCGACGCCCAACACCTGGGACATGGTCGCCTCGGTCACGGACGGCACGGTCACCGCCGGCGGCACGGCGACGCTGACTTTCGATGCGACCGGCGCCCTGGTCTCGCCGACCTCGCAGCCGATCAGCCTGACCTACGCCGGCACCGGCGGGGCATCGACGGTGGCGCTCGACCTCAGCGGGACGCGCGAGCTCGGCACCGCCTTCACGATCGTGGGGTTTTCGCAAAACGGCCTCGCGGCCGGCGAGATCAACTCCTTCTCGTTCGATGAGGACGGCGTTCTCTCGGGCCTGTTCAGCAACGGCCAGACGCGCGCGCTCTACAAGCTGCCGGTCGGCGTCGTCAACAGCCCCAACCTGCTCGAGCCGATCGACGGCACGCATTTCGCCCTGACCGAGGCGTCCGGCGACCTGACGCTGCTCGACGCGGCGACGTCCAATGTCGCTTCCTTCGTCCCGGGCGCGCTGGAGCAGTCGACCACCGACCTCTCCTCGGAATTCAGCAAGATGATCCTGACCCAGCAAAGCTACAGCACGAACGTGCGGGCCTTCACCGTGGCCGACGAGATGGCGCGCGTCGCCTACCAGCTGAAGGCATAGGGCTGGAGAAGGTTTCCCGCGCGGTCCCGCTCACGCTACGGGCGCCGCATCCTCGATGATCAGCTGAACGTCGTCACGGCCCTGCCAGCGGTCGAGCTGCAGGTGCCCGGCGAGGTGGAGCGGCAGTCCGTTCGACCGCAGGAGCGCGGGGCCGAGCGCGTCGCCCACCGCGCGGAAGGCGATGGCCTTGAGCCGGCCCGGCCCTTCGCCGCCGACGAAACAACGGACATGCTGCTCGCCGACGACATCGGCCTTGAGGATGCGCATGGCGGGCAGCGCGAAGCGCGGCCGCGGATTGCCGGCGCCGAAGGGCGACAGCGCGTCCAGCGCCTGAAGCAGCTCGACCGTCGCCGCCGCGCCCTGAAGCGCGCCGTCGAGGCGCAGCGTCGGGGCAAGCCCGCCCGGGCCGATCTCCGCGGCGATGCGCGCGGCGAGGAAGTCCCGGAAGGCCGGCTCCGCGTCCTCGGCCACGGTGAAGCCAGCCGCCATGCGATGCCCGCCGCCGTTGATCAGCAGGCCGGACTGCCGCGCCGCCAGCACTGCGGCGCCGAGGTCGACGCCGCGGATAGACCGGCCGGAGCCCTTGCCGACGCCGTTTTCCCGGGCGACCACGCAGGCCGGCCGGTTGTAGCGCTCGCGCAGCCGGCCGGCGACGATGCCGATAACGCCGGGATGCCATCCCGCCGCCGATGCGTAGACGAGGCCGTCGGCGGCGCCGTTGCGCTCGACCTGCTCGATCGCCGCCTCCAGGCACGCCGCCTCGATCTCCCGGCGCTCCTGGTTGTAACCGTCGAGCCGCTCCGCCAGGGTCCGCGCCTCGGCGGCGTCCGAGGTCGACAGCAGGGTTGCGCCAAGCCGGCACTCGCCGACCCGGCCGCCGGCGTTGACGCGCGGACCGAGAATGAATCCGGCATGATAGGCGTCGGGCGCCGTCGACAGCCCGGCGACGTCCGCCAGCGCGGCCAGTCCCTGGTTGCCGCGCCGCGCCATCACCTTCATCCCCTGGGCGACAAGGACGCGATTGACGCCGGTCAACGGCACGACGTCGCAGACCGTGCCGAGCGCCACCAGGTCGAGCCACTGCAGCAGGTCCGGCTCCGGTCGCGCGGCATACCAACCCATCTCGCGAAGCACGCGGTTGATTGCGACTACTAGTAGATATGTCACGCCGACCGCCGCGAGCTGCCCCTGCCCGCTCTCGTCGTCCAGCCGGTTGGGATTGACCACGGCACTGGCGGCTGGCAGCCGCGGCTCCGCCACGTGGTGGTCGACCACGATCACCTCGAGCCCGCCTTCGGCAGCGGCGGCCAGCGGCTCATAGGCGGTGATGCCGCAATCGACCGTCACGGCGACGCGCGCGCCCTGCCGCTGCAACGCCTGCAGCCCCGGCAGGTTGGGGCCGTAGCCTTCGGCGATGCGATCGGGAATGTAGATCTCGACGCTGCCGCCGACGGCCTCGAAGAAGCGCTTCAGCAGCGCTGCCGAGGTCGCGCCGTCCACGTCGTAGTCGCCGAACACGCCGACCGTCTCGCCCTGCCGCACTGCATCGGCGAGGCGCCGGGCGGCCGCATCCATGTCCTTGAGCCGGGACGGGTCGGGAAGCTGGCGGCGGAGCGACGGGTGCAGAAAGTCCTCGACGCCGTCGAGGCCGATATCGCGCGCCGCCATCAGCCGGCCGACGATCTCGGGCAGGGCGAAGCGCTGGGCGATGGCAAGGCCGGTGCGCTCGTCGGCCGCCGCAAGCTCCCACCTGTTGCCGCGGACCGAGCGCTCGACGCCGAGAAGGGCTACCGGCTTGGCCTCTATGCGGCCGTCCAGGGCTTCCGCTCGATGTTGTGCGTCGCGGAGACCCGGCGCACCGTGCCGGTCTTCGAGCGCATGACCATGGAATGGGTCTCCACGCCGCCGGCGAAGTAACGCACGCCGCGCAGCATGGTGCCGTCGGTGACGCCGGTCGCGGCAAACATGACATGCCCTTGCGCCAGGTCGAGCAGGTCGTATTTGCGGTTGAGGTCCTTGATGCCGATCTTCGCGGCGCGCTGCTTCTCGTCGTCGTTGCGGAAGATCAGCCGGCCCTGGAAGAAGCCGCCGATGCAGCGCAGCGCAGCCGCCGCCAGCACGCCTTCCGGCGCGCCGCCGCTGCCGAGGTAGATGTCGATACCGCTGTTCGGCTGCGCCGTGGCGATCACGCCCGACACGTCGCCGTCGGAGATAAGCTGGATGCGGGCGCCCACCTCGCGCACCGCCCTGATCAGGTCGGCATGGCGCGGCCGGTCGAGGATACAGGCGACCATGTCGTTGATGGTCTTGCCCTTCGCCTCCGCCAGCGCAGCGAGGTTCTCGGCCGGCGACCGGTCGATATCGACCACACCTTTCGGCAGCCCCCCGCCGATGCCGATCTTCTCCATGTAGACGTCGGGCGCGTTGAGGAAGCCGCCCTGCTCCGCCATCGCGATGACAGCCATCGCGTTGTTGCCGCCCTTCGCCGTGATCGTCGTCCCTTCCAGCGGGTCGAGCGCGATATCGAGCTTGGGGCCTTTGCCGTCGCCGACCCGCTCGCCGATGTAGAGCATCGGCGCCTCGTCGCGCTCGCCTTCGCCGATCACCACGGTGCCGTCGATCTCGAGCCCGTTCAGCGC
>Ga0302046_10002081_pt1 | contig 18782 bp, 26 predicted proteins | sample RVTome_11_FD_200261 | JGI IMG/M metagenome (GOLD analysis project Ga0302046, IMG submission 200261) | Soil microbial communities from uranium-contaminated site in the Upper Colorado River Basin, Wyoming, United States - RVT147D111 (version 2) ...
ATAATGACTATAATTTCTTTGGGGATAAATTCAGGAAATGATGTTAAAATCAAATCCTGAAAATAATGTCAAAAGAAAAAAAGTGCTAAGTTTATTCTTCTGTTTTAGCTGGTTCTTCTTTCGTGATTTCTTCTGGTGTTACTTCGCCAGTTGTAGCAACTGTTTGTTTTTCTGATTCTATATTTTCCATACTATATAGTCACTTATATGTAATATATACCAGCGTATTTGGATTTATAGAATAATAGAAAAATATATAGAAAATTACGCACAAAATACAGCAATTAAGCTAGCATATATCAAAGTGAAGACCTAACTAGGTATGTTAAAAAAGATAATTACAAAACTGAAATTTGGTTCTTGTAAGACCAAAGTAGTTCATGGCGTAAACGTATTCAAAGAATCTGAAAAAAGAAACTAGAGACAGAAGAGGCATAAAATGAAGTATAATTGTAAGGATTGCAGCTTTCATTGGAGCGGAAATTCGGATACTTTTAAGCTGGTACTAGTTCATGAAAAAACTCATTTAAAAAATTAATAAATCTATTTTGTGTAAAAATAAAATAAAGAAATGATTACATTAAATGATTTGAAAATATGCCATAACTGTGGCAATGTTTTCTCAAAAAAAATAGGAAGCAAAGTAGTAAATCGCTGTCCTGCATGTGACCTCTGGAAACACGAAAACGAGATTGAAACATAGTTTTGGCATATAGAACAGTAACTCAGGATACTTGCCCTCATGATGCTAAAGTCAAGATGGCAGATTTCAAAGATAGATATGAGTGCACTAAATGTCAGAAAATTATCAAGTACGTTACTGATAAACAGATTCAAAGCTAATAGTCATTTAGCTAAATTGAAACCAGAATTTGGTTTCAATATTCAAAAAAAAAGAAGTTTTAGTTTAATACCGAAAGAAAAGGAAGAGCTTCCCATTGATACAAGTAAGAATCAAGGATGTCTGAAGTGATCTTCTTATTTTGTTCAAGCATCTGATGCGCTTCCTCTTTTGTGGCCTCAAAAACTGCCATACCTGATTTGTTATTGTCCAGTGGACCTGACCAGACAAATTTGCCTTGAGAATGCCATTCATCAACCAGATTACTTACTGGTGGTGTAATGCGGTCAAGATCTTCTTGTTTTGTATTTTCTTTCAGTGAACTAACTAAAACCCATAATTGTTTGCCAGATTGAGTTTGTAGTGTTTGTGACATAGTTTTAGGAGGTTCTGTTAGTAATTAAACATGCATCTAATTTTATTTTGTTATTCTAATTCTAGAGAATGAGAACAATATTAGTTGCAGCTAATTTGCTCATTGTTTAATATCTAGAACGACGTATTGTTATGTATGACCAAAGTCATAGATAATTTGGATAATCCAAAGTGGAAGTGTTCATTATGAGTTCACTTCGTGTCAATAAGAATAATGATGGCGTACCACGTATCCTACAGGTAAAAGATTGGCTTAACCAAAATCGTTTAACGAAAAAATTGTGTATGTATTGTGGGGATAATGAAACCAGAGGGACTAGGAAATATTGTTCTGAAGAATGTGAAAAACATGATTCTGTTTGGCAATTTAGTAATTGAACAGATAATGTAGAATTTTTATACCATTCAATTATTTGGCTAACTTTTAGATCACACTAAACTGGGTTTAAACTAAAAGGGTAAAATACAATCCATAAAATTAATTCTTAAAATCAGAAAGAATTTTTTGTGCTAGAAAAAAAAGGAAAGCGTGCTTACGCTAAAGCTACGCAGATATTATTTACTGTATTACCCGATATTGTTCCTGAGTTTGTGATTGATCCGCCACATAGATTGAATATGGTACCAAAGGTGTTAGTGATTGTATGACTATTAGTAATCAAACCTTCGTTTGTGACTAAACCAGTGTTCATTACTGGGCCACTATTGGTAAAGGTACCATGTGTTATGAAAGCGCCATTATTAACCATATTCAATGTATTGGTAAGTATACCATTACCATTGTTGGATAATTTACCAAAACTGGTTATGATTATACTGCCAGACGAAGTGATGGTTCCAGTGCTACTGATCTTACCGTTGCTTGTGATTGTACCTGTTGGACCGTTAGTTATTACGCCAGTTGAAATCATCTTACCAAAGTTGTTGAATGGACCACTGTTTGTTATTGTTCCACCGAAGTTGTAGATGTAGCCGTTATTGGTAAATGTACCTGAGGTTGTTATGACTCCACCGTTGTTTAGTCGGATTTTTCCATCGTTTTGGATGACGCCACTGCTAGTCACTGTTCCAATGCTAAAATTAACATTTGATGCGACAATTAATGTGTCACCAGGACCAATTACAAGAGTTGCAACTGTGCATGTAGAAGTGAGTGAAGTCCATACTCCACCTACTGATGGAGATTCGCATGATAGTTTATCGCTAACTGTAGAAGATGCTGCCATTGCATTTTGGGCAGAAAATCCTAGGACAAAAATCATTGCTACTAGTACAGGAAGTACGAGTATTTTTTTTATGTATGTCATTGTTAGTTAAACGTGGCAAAATGGTATTAAGCCGCGCTGACATTTGTGTTGGTTTTATGGACAAGTGTGTTAGTATCATGGACAAATTTGTCAGTATTCTGGGCTAATGTATCAGCGAATTTTTGAAATCGTTGAGGCAAATTCTCTGCATCTGACCTAATTCATTTATGATGAATTTTGCCTCGCAAATATATTAATCGCTAAAGACTAAATTAATGGCAGATAGGCAAATTGAAAAGTGTCATGAAAAAACAAGCCATTCCGATTCCTAAGGTAAAGCAGATTATGGAAATTGTTGAAAAGCAGGCCATTCCTATTCCTAAAGTAAAGAAACTTTTGCAAATTATGGAAAAGCAAGCCATTCCTATTCCTAAAGTAAAGAAACTTTTGCAAATTATGGAAAAGCAAGCCATTCCTATTCCTAAGGTAAAGAAACTTTTGCAAATTATGGAAAAACAAGCTCCTCCTATTCCTAAGGTAAAGAAACTTTTGCAAATTATGGAAAAGCGAGTCATTCCAATTCCAGAGGTAAAAAAAATTATTCGAATTATTGAAAAACAAACCATTCCTATTCCAGAGGTAAAAAAAATTATTCAAATTATTGAAAAACAAACCATTCCTATTCCAGAGGCAAAGGAAATTATTCGAATTATTAAAAAACAAACCCTTCCAATTCCAGAGGTAAAGAAAATTATTCAAATTATCGAAACTGCTAAGACAATACCAAAAAAAGAATTTGAGCCAAGCATGAAAACTCTACTTCGCATCATGGAATCCATATCAGAAGATGGCGCTGATGTAAAAACATCTTTAGCACTGAAAACCAATCTGAACTATTCCAGACTTGCAGAGCATATTGTTTGGCTGGAAAAAAAAGGCCTTGTTAAATCTATAATCTCCGAGCAAAAAATTAATGTTGCTTTAACACAAAAAGGCAGAATATTTGTCACTATGCTTGTAACATAGTTTGGAATCCTATTTTAGCCCCATGTAAGTATACGGGCCCGAAGGTTTTTGAACGGACAGTTAGTTCGAGCCCAAGAAATTTTGTGAAAATAATTTGACAAAAAATGTGCAGTAAGCTCATCGGAGTAGCTGCAAAACTCCTTCCAATATTTTTTTATATAATTTTCACCTAATGATACTTAATGATGGCTGCACCACCAAAACCAAAAAATGAAGACGAAATTTGCTTAATGTGTAAAAAACCCAAGAGTAAACATACTGTTAAAGAAATACAAGTATGTTATAGCAAATTGGAAGAATTTCGTGGACAAAAGGCAGGCGGAGCTGGAATACAATAAAGTATTAAAATTTCTACACCACAAGGTTGTTTGTTTAGGTCTTCAATATCGATTCAAATTTTTAAACACAAATTATATTATTGTAAAATCAGTTTAACAATTTTAACAGGTATTCTGTATTATTCTCATAAATAGAATAAAATTTTTCATATAATATGACCGATACAATAGTAGGTTTTGTAGATGGAGTATTGAGCCGCAACACCTTTGATTTGAACGTAAAACAATACGATCCAAAAAATGAGGCCAAATACAAAAGCACTGAACGAATAAGGATGTTTAATCTTCCTGAGAAAGTGAATAAGATGCCTGAAGAAGATGCAAAACTAGCCTTAAGGACAGGTTTGGTTGGAAAAGAGGTAGTCTGTGAAGTACAATCAGCAGATTCAGACGGTACTCTTGTATGTGAAGTTTTTTACAAGAAATAATTCTCGTAATTTCACAAACTCTATACTCAATAACTGCAAACGAGTTTATTACCAATCAATAAAAAGGAATCCCCCCCTCCCATGCACAAAAGCGTGACGCGGACTGATAGTCTTGAATACTAAGAATATTTATGAAAAAAATTCTTTAAAATTGATGCTAAATGTCCTGCAAACAAAACTAGAGCAAATGATACTAAAAGTGAGTTTTCGATATGCCCTTTTACTGATACTTCCAAAATTCCTGTAAAAAATAACGTGGCAAGAATAATCCAAGATGAGAATATTCCAACCCATAGAATCTTTTTTTGTGAATAGTTTCCCCTTTTATTATTACTCAATTCGGGGTTTGTTAGAATTGGTCTTGAAAGTCAAGCTGTAAAAAGACGATATTAAACATTAGGTTATTATGATATTTAGTAGATTGTACATTACTATTTAGTTACATGACCCTTCAAACGATCAACGATTCTTTCTACTTCCTTATCAGAAAATTCTTCTTTCCTATTTTCAATAAAATAATTAATTTTCTCCAAATTAGATACCCAAACAAACTTGAATCTAGGATCATATTTCATATTATCTTGAATAGATAGCAATACGTTAGTTACCCGTGGGCTTGGATTCAGCCAAGAGTTTAAAGCAATCCACAAAACTCTTCCTGCTCTATCTACTTGTTCATGAGGGCTTATCTTATTACTTTCACGATAGAAGTTACTACTCCAGTTTTTTACCTCAATTAGAATAACTCCTTTATGGGATACTACAACAAAATCCATCTGAGCTGATCTAAGATTCTTTTGACCGTTGTATGTAACATAATGACCTAGGCCAATGTTTAGACCACACAAAATATGATACTTGTTACTTAGCTGTGATAATTTATCTAAAACTCGTAATTCTCCCTTTGCTCCCACATGTATGTGGCTTTTTTTAATTTCAGCGAATGTTTTGATTTGATTTATCTTTTCTTTTTTATTTCTATTGAAAATTTGCTCAGGATTTTCTTTCCACTCTGTTAGCTGTGCATGCTGTTTTTTTTCTAAATTTTTAATTTTGTTTATTTCTCTGCGTTTTGAGAAGTTTTTTAGAAACGATATTTTAAGTGGAGCTGAGATGGTTGAAAAACCGCCTTGATCTTTTTTCTTTTCAAGATTTTTTATTTTCTCATCATATTTCTGATGTGTTACTTTTTCATCATTTTTGATTTTTTCAAGAGCCTTTTCTTCATCTAGTATCTTAGTTGGTACTTTTTCAAAAAAATCCTTTTTTTCTTCGCCTAATTTATTTTTTAATTCCTGATGTATGATTTCAATGTCTTCGACCTTTTTTACGATGGTAGGAGCAATATCTAGAAGATCCCTTTCGGTTTGTGCACGACCATAAATTATAGCCACAACAAATTGTATACGATTCTTGGAATTAAGAATTATCCAAGTCTTTTTTCATTTGTTCAAGCTCTTCTTTGGTTATTTCGCCTTTAGCATATCTTTCTTTTAGAATCGTCAAAGGATCATCCTTCCAATTTGGTGCTAGTTAATTTTTCTTATCTTATTTTATCTTTGTTATGATATCATTAATCATATCTTCGATAAATGAGATAGTTTTTGTGTCAGTAAGGGTTAATGGTGACGGATGAGCAAATGTATTTCTAATCCCTAATTTTTCTTCCAATAGTTTGTGGGTACCTTTACTAATAATACTAGCGTTTTTTAATAGATCAAGAAAATCTTTCTCGTTGACTTCTTCAAAATCATCATATTTTGAGATTGCCAAACCTTTTTTCTGATATTTTGTATATTTAGAGAGAGATGTATTGAAGTCATTTAACTTAAAGGCTAACACAAAATTTCGTAGATGGGAGATAGTAATTACCCACATTAATACAATAGCTGCGTGATGAGCTTCAACTTTTAGACAATTTACTACTTCTTTGACATAATCGCTCTCAGGTTTTTTCAATAAAGTAGGTAATTTCTCTAAATTAGCAGATATTTCTTTTAGTTTTGGCTTTCCTAAAATATCAGTTTCAATGAATTTTACTTTTGTTCTTTCCACTCTATAACCAGCTTTATGTTTTACTATCAGTTTTTTACTTTCAAATCCTCGTAGTCTTGAATTGATGTTAGTAGGGGTAAAAACATCTAACAATGTGAAACACTCCTCAATAGGTCTGTGATCAAAATTTTCAAATTTTTCCTTCGTTTGAAGATAATATCCACAGACAAGGATCTTATCCTCTAAGGTAAGATCTTCAAAATTTGCTATATTTTCAATAAATGCTTCTAATTTATCTTTTGAAATTGGCATTTTTTATTTTCCGAGTCCAAGTGTTGCAATTAATTTTAATCCTTCTTGCCATCCCTCTGTGGTAAGACTATATTCAGATGCTTTTCCTTGTCCTTTATTTCTAACAATACCAGACCCTGTTAAATTCTTAGCTAGATGTTCATTTCTTCCTAGATTATTTTTTGAAATGAGTTCCCAAAGCACTGATGCTTTTGTCCATTCTTGATTCAATCCTTTCATATATGCTGTTAGTATTATTTGACATGCTAAAACTTGCTTCTTAACATCTGTATCTTGAACAATTTTCTTTAATAAAATAAATTCATGATTTTCATAATCCAAAACATTCTTTATTTCTTGTACAGATATATCGCATTTTTTTGAAAGTACTAAAAGTGGATTAGCTTCATCATTATTCTCTTCCTGCTGAGAGATTATACCTATATCATCATTAGATTGTTTAGATTTTTTAATTCCTTCTAGTGAGTATTGAAGAATTATTTTGAATGCCTCTAATTTGTAAGGTTCATTTTCATCACTTACCGCATCATGTGCAATTTTTATTTTTTCTCTTAATTCATCAAGATTCATCATTTACACCACTAAAGAAATCCTCAAAGATTTCAGGTAAGCGATTATACGCAATTTCATAATTTTTTCCATCTTTAATGACGTATCCATTTTTTATTAAATCTCCCATTGGCGAAGATAAAGTGGTTGAAAGAATTCCAAGTTCATCTCCAATTTCAGTAATCGTCATAACATCCTTTACATTAAGCCCTAGTTTTTTAGCAAATTTTTTCCCCATTAAAAGAGCACAAATTCGATCTGGATTTTTTAATTTTTGGAAATTTTTGAATATAATTTTTCCATCATTTTTTTGAATTTGAAATATATTTTTAGCTTTGCTAACTAAGCTTGATAGTTGTTTTTTTACCTCTTCGTCATCAATAAGTAAATCTTTTAAAATCTCTTTTTCATCATCCATTTTTCTTATACACCATGATTGCTTTAGTGCGTGACCTATAAAAAAATGAGTATATTCTGGATGAATTATTTGTATTAAATTTCTATTTGTTCTTCTAATCCCAAAATTCTTCTAATTTTGTTGTAAGTAGATAACACCATCTTATCTTCTTCTTCACCTGAAATACCATCTGGAATTTCTATTCCAAAATTATAGTCATTGGCATCACCATAGAAATTTTTAAAAACCGCTTCTGATATCAAACACTTACGTATAAGATTCGACATTGTTTCGCCACACGCATTTGAATATTCTCTAATTGCATCCAATTCTTTTTTTGTAACATTTGCCGAAATCGTAGGCATAGATCATTATAGATCATGATTTACTAATATAGCTAAACCAAAGTTCAAAACTTACGAGATTTGAACATGTGTTTTTCTATACTTTGATATTTTTAATTGTAGATTCAATGTTGGCAATGTTTTTAGTTGAATTTTTCATTAAAGATTTGATATCTTTTTCCGATAATTCTATGATTTTATATCTGTTAAAAATTTCCTTTGCCTCTAGATCATTTTTAATTCCGCTATAAGCATCCTGCGGAATTGAAGGGATGAAGTAAACTTGGGGGGTTTTATTTTTCTCAAACCCAACTGAATTATCCAGTTCAAGATCTTGTAGATAATTAATTGTGAGACAACCAATTTTAGCAAATTGATTCATCTTCATAGGAGTATATTTTTCCCAAAGTGTTTTCAGCAGAAAAGAACCATAGGGTTGACCGTGACCTATTGAAAGATAATTATTAACAGGTTCAGGTAAGCCACTACCTGTTAAATGTATTAATTCTGGTTCTAAATCACTTCTAAAAACTATTAAAGAGTCGATATACCGTGCTACATTTTCATCACCATAAGTATCAACCATCTCTCGTATAATTTTCTCAGCAAGAAGGATCAGCTTCTCATTTAGATTAACACTTTCTTTTTCTTTTTGTTTTGAAATTTTTCCAATACCTAGAATCAGTCTTGTTTGAAAAGTTTTTCCAAAACCTGTAGCCCCAGCCGTAGCTATAACAATTTCCGGAGATGGTGAGACAATTTTTTTTGCATAACTATATGATGCACCATTGTCCACTGTTATCTTTGTATCCCCTACTAAAACAACACCATCATGACATATGCCACCTATTATTAATGTCAAACAATCACTTCATTTTTTTATAGCATAAAGCCAAATCTTTCCTTCTTTTATTCTGATTAGTACTCTTTTCCTTATGAAAAATTCTTTTCTAATTGCTGCGTCAACAGATTGAAGTGGATAAAAATATCCTTCTTTCTTAAGTTCGTCAAAAATCTCTCTCATAGATTTTGGTTTTTCAAAAAATCCTTGTTCTATTAAATATTGTATCCCCCCTGATGTTCCTTTATACTGTTTATTTTTTGACTTAGAGATAGGTTCATCAGTGCTTGATACCGCTTCAGTTTTTTCAGGAAAAATTTTTTTTTCAATCCGTGTTAATCGCTGTTCAATTTTATCTAATTTTTCTATAATTTTTTCATATGACATTTTAGATTATTTAATCACCTTATCGCAGTATTAAAAAATTCCTTCGAGATAGTATTAATTGAAACAAAATTTAGAATAGTATCTCAGAGCCATCCGTATCTTTTACAATAATTCCATTATCTTCTAATCTAAAGTGCTTCGAAAGAGTTGTAAATTTTTCCATTTCTTTTTGACCTAACTTTCCATCATTTCTCATAGACTCTATTACAGTCAACAAATCAAACTTGATTTTCATCATTTCCTTTTGTATGTCTTTTATGGTTTGGTTGCTTACAGTAATTGGAGATTGATAAACACTTAACGAAGGAACTGCTTTCAAATATTCTGATACCATGTCATTTTCTGGTATTCGATAATAATTATCTGCAAATCCTGTAGAATGACCCATCAAAATTTCTACATTCAATGATTTCATGTGTTGTTCAGCTATTGTTTTAAAATATTTTCTAAAACCATGATCAGCTTTGAACTCGTGTCTTTTCTGTCCATTCTCTAGCTTTTTCCTAATTCCTTCTCCCCAGAGTGCACGCTCAATTAAACTTCTGAAATCTCCTCAATCTGATTTCGTACCTTCACTAGTTTATGACAAAAAAGAAGTATCCTATTAGTATCCAGAAATGATTGTAATTTCAGTATCAAAACGTTGGTATCATCCTCGTTCAGAGGTAAGACAACATGGCAAAAACGGTGCAAAGAAACGATGGTTTGTGTTTTACCTCGATGAAGAATGGAGATTGCATACAAAAAGGATTCAATGGTATCAGGTTTGGTTGTTCAAATTACAGAAAAAGTACAAAAGAATATACATTTGTCCTCAATGTGGTCAAAAATTAATAGCATTTGTCCGAAATTCCAAAGAGACTGTAATGTGCCCTTATTGTGATTGATTAGAATACCAGATAGAGCCTTCTTGCATATTCTCTACGATATAAGGGAAAAAGTACTTTTCAATATCTATACTGTTTCGTTTGTATGCAGGATTAGGATTATTCACATATTGACAAATTCTACACTTTTTTGATTTGGTGTGAGTGTAAGTTAGCCAAAACTCTGGAGGTCTTTCCTTTTTTGATTCTTCATCGGGTTCTTTATTCCTCCATGATCTTACTCGATTATCATGCGTATCTTTCTTCTCAATTTTTGGCACCCCTCTATTATGACACCTAGGACAGAGATCTGTAAATTGCCTCACTGCGGGTTCAACTTTGATAACCTTGTATAGCCTGTTTTCGATTTCTTTTATTAATCCGTCTAGATTCGAATCAAGTTTGACAAAATATTCCCATGTAGTTTGCATTTTTGCATTATTAGGATCGTTAGTTTCTACAGTTATAGCATAGAGAAAAGGCATTTCTACATCGTATCTTTTAATTCTCGAGTCTTCTTTGAACGCAAGACCAGATTCTATGAATTTGTTTTTTGGTTTTCTACCCAATAACAATAATGAACCTTCACTTCTATAAAACCACTAGAGTCGCATGGTTAATTGTGACAACAAAGGTGGTAACAAGTGAAATGTTACCCACTAAAACGATCATCAAAAGAGTAAATACTACAGACTCGGTTGTTCTCACTGATGAGGACCGCAAAGATGTGCGGTCTGATGTGGGAAAAAAATTGATACATGAACAGAACCAAACAACCACTGCAAAACAAAAACACAAAATCACAAAAAAAGACAGCCTTCTTTCAAACCAAGACATCAAACGTTGGTATGACAACCTTGCCAGAAGTAGCCTTCTAACCGCAGAAGTAAGATTGCGAAAACTAGGCAAGTTCTGTGAGAACAACAAGATAACTCCAATGGAGCTAGTTGATTTGGGGCTCAAAGACCAAAGAGCAGTCACAAACCTTCTTGAGGATAACATCACAACAATGGAAAAAAACAAAAACGCACCGCAATACATCAAAGCTACCATCACCGCAGTCAAATCATGGCTAAACCACTTTGACATCGAAATAAAACGAAAGATAAGAATAGCAAATGGTGATGCAACGCCAACTCTAGCAGACGAGCGAGTCCCAGATGCGACAGAGCTTTCAGAATTGTTCAACAGAGCAAATCTAAGGGCTGGTGCAATAATGGCACTAATGGGCAAAGCTGGACTGCGTCCCCAAGTGTTGGGCAACTATGATGCAACTGACGGATTGCTGATAAGAGATCTGCCAGAACTTGAAATCGTAGAGGGAATAGCAAGGTTTTCAAAAAAGCCTGCTAAAGTTGTTGTGCGAAGAACCCTATCAAAGGCAGGACACGTTTACTTTAGTTTCATAACTGAAACTGGAGCAGAAAAGATACTTGCATACATCAATCAAAGAATGTTTGATGGCGAAGTACTTGATCCTGAAAGCCCTGTGATAGTGCCGTTCTCAAAATACAGAAGGTTTCGTGGAAAAAATGAGGGAAGAAAATTCCTGTCAACTGCGATGATCGAAAGAGATGTTAGAAAAACCATGAGGCCTCGCTTCAAGTGGAGACCATATGTGCTAAGAGCATTCTTTGACACACAGCTACTCATTGCAGAGTCTAGAGGAAAAATTGCACATGACTTTCGTGTATTTTTCATGGGACACAAAGGTTCCATCGAAGCAAAATACACTACAAACAAGAGCATACTTTCAAAGATACTGATGGACGAGATGCGAGAGTCTTTTAGAAAAAGTCAGGAGTTTCTAGACTATGAAGCCACCAGAGAACGTGACGAGGAAATCAACAGACAGCGAGTTGTAACATCAGAAGAGTTTGAAGAATTGGCAACACAAGGCTGGCAGTATCTTGCAAACTTGCCAAATGGCAAAATTGTGGTCCGAGCCATGTCTGTTTTGGACTAACAGATAAGGCGGGCCCGAAGGGATTCGAACCCTCGACCTAACGCTCCGCAAGCGTTCGCACTGTCCAAGCTGTGCAACGAGCCCATAGATTCGCTTGTTCGAATTTTTAAAAACGTTTGCAAAAATGATAAAATCAAAGATTATGCTTCAACTTCTGCCTTTTTTACAAAGACATAGTTCATGATAAGACCTGCGATTATTCCGCCAATTATTGGTCCTACCCAGTAAATCCAATGAAATTCCCAAAATCCTGAAGCCAATGCTGGACCAAATGTTCTAGCTGGATTGACAGATGCTCCAGTGAGTGGTACACCAACAAGGTGAATTAGAAAAATCATTCCCCCAATTGCAATACCTTGTATTCCAGCTGCGGCTTTCTTATGAATTGCTGTCATAAAGATTACTGTGACTAGGAAAAAGGTGAGAATAATTTCTACTGCTAGTCCAGAGGTAATACTTTTGTTTAATAGATCACTTGGACCACCTTGGGTTCCAAAATTAACTATTGCCCCCAATTCTGGTAAAATCGCTTTTAAAGAAAATGCTGCAGCGGTTGCCCCTATCAATTGTAAGATAATATAGCCAATTCCATCAGCAATACCAATTTTTCTTGTAATTATCATTGGTATTGTTACTGCTGGATTGATATGTGCACCAGATACATGTCCAAACGCATAAACCATCAAACCAATGGCAGCACCATGTCCAAGAGAAATCATAATTATTGCTTCAATAGATAAACCATCTCCAAAGGCAACTGCCGATAAAATTATCGAAAGCGGTCCAAAGAAAACCAAGCAATAAGTTGCTATGCCTTCTGCTAACCAATTTCTTGGATTAACCATTAAGACTCAAACCCAGTCAATTGTCATATAAAAGATTCGAATAGTTTTTGGTCTTTGTTGGTAAAAAATCCTATACTGACAAATTTTGGTTTAGCGTCCAAATCCAAGTTTAGAGAACCATCTGTTTCCTAACCTTTGTGACTTTTTTGTGCCAATATTATCAAGATACTCGTAGGTAATTTCAGCGCCACCATAACCAATTAACTCTGATTTTTTAAGATCGTGTAGTCTAAACTCTTTTCCATTCTCTAGTCGAAGGATAGCATCATCACTAATATCAAAACCAGAACCTTGATCATGGAATTTAATCATGCCATCTTTCATAAGCTCAATTTCAACATCATATGTTACTTTACTGCCCAAAATTGAAATGTTACGACCTTTGAGTAGTACGTGATCTTCAAGATTAATTACCATAATAGTGTCAGCTTCAAGTTTTACAGTATTTCTAATAAAACCAGCAACAATTTTTCCTCTAGGAGCATTGAGCTCAGTAAAATGCTCATTTGTTATGAACATTCCAACTTTGCCTGAAGGATCTGGCAGTATTTCTTTTTTCCCAAATACATCTCCAACTATAATGTCTCCATTATCAACTATAATTTTTGCGCCATTTTCAATAACATATCCATTTTCTATTGGATCAATTAGAGAAAATTTTCCATTTATCACATGGATACGAGTCTTTACATGCTCCTTTTCTGAAAAATATGGATTGGAAATGCTTCCCCACATTATTATCGGGCCATCATATGCTAGATTTCCTGCCCAAAACTTTCCTTTAATCGATAATGCCTTTGTTGCCTTTCTTTCAAATTCAAGTTGACCAAGCTCCTTTGAACCAAAAAGCCTACGACCAGTTGTATCGGTTCTGTTCAAAGCCGCAATCCATTCTTGAGCATTTCTAACTTCTTCAGCTACATCATGTGATAAGATCAGATTTCGTTTTCTTTTTTCTTCTTCAGAGTCCCCAGAATAAAATCTAGATTTTTTGTTTTTATCTTCTGGAGAATCAGGATATTTTTTACCTAATTTTAGATCATCAAAAGCTTGCTTAATTTTTTTAAACTGCTCATCGTCTCCACCTCTGTCTGAGTGATGTTCAAGAACCAGTTTTCTAAAGGCATCACGTATTTCTATTCGTGTTGCATCCTCACGGACCTGAAGAATTTCATAGTTACTTTGTACCATAATCTGCATCTAACCTACTCTTGCTTAGTTTAAAATCTAATGAAAGTAGTAATATTAAAAAATAATTAATTAGGGAAATTTTCTACTAAAATATATGATAAAAGAAGGCGACGCTGTTCCAAAATTTGAACTCTTAGATTCAGATGGTAAAAGTGTGAAATCAACTGATTTCAAAGGAAAAAGACATGTAATTTATTTTTATCCAAAAGACTTTACGCCAGGTTGCACCATTGAGGCAGACGAGTTTTCAAAGGATTACCAAAAATTCAAAAAAAATGGAATTGAGGTAGTTGGTATAAGTAAAGATGATGTTGACTCTCATAAAAAATTTTGTGAGAAGATGAAAATTCCCTTTGTTCTGCTAGCAGACACAGAGACGGATGTTGCAAAAAAATTTGGGGTATGGGGCAAAAAAAAGTTTATGGGAAAAGAGTACATGGGAGTAATGCGAAGTACATTTTTGGTAGATGAAAAAGGAAAAATTTTCAAAGCATACCCTAACGTAAAAGCTGCAGGTCATGCAAAAGAAGTACTAGAAGATTTTACAAAACAATTCTAAAAAATAATTAAAAGAAAAGAAGGTTTTAGGGTTAAAAGCCCTTTGGAAGTGAACCACGAGATGGACCGCCAGAGCTAGTTGAGCCAGATGACGCGCGTCTTTTTGCTGCTAATTCAGCAGCTGCTTGTTGAAGTTCTCGTGCTTCTCTATCTTGTTGCTCTAATCTAGCCAAGTAATCTTGCTCATATTTCTCAAGGGATTGCTTTTTTGCACTACCGCCGCCTGATGAACCAGATTCCTTTGGAATTGTTCTATCTTGTGCTGGTGGTGGAGGTGGCGCTACTTGAGCACGTGCTTGAGCGGCTCCGTGTCCAAGGGATACTCCATATCCCGTAAAGCTTGTAGCTTGTGGATGATAAGCGAGTCTTTGTCTTGTTGCAAAATACTTGTTTGATGGTGCAGTGTAACCTGTAATTTTTGCTTTTTGCAAAGCCCATGGTTGGGTTGGACAATCAGCGCCTTCTGCATGTCGTCTTGCCCATGCTCTTGGGTTTTCAGGCACATAGGCAGGAGTCTTTGTTTTTCTCTCATGCCATACACCCGTTGGTACACGTTCAATGAGTGACTCTCGTGTTGCTGGTGGTGGTGCTTGAGCCTGTGGAGCTGGTTTTGATGCTTGTGCTGGTTTTGGTGGAGGTGCTGTCTGAGCTTGTCCTGCTGGCTTTTGGCCTAGCTGGGATGATAACTGAGATAGCTTGCCTTCTAGTTCTGCAATTTTTGCTTCAAGATTTTTCTTGGTTGTAGATGCTGTTGATTTGCGTTTAGTAGCCAATATTGTGGTTACGTGAGGTGTGCTTTATTTACATTTTGCTCAATATTAAACGTCGAATTAAGAAGATCTAACCATATTTCTCAAACAAGCGCAAAATTCGACCAAGTTTTATTAATCTTAAAGGACTAGCCGAAGCATTGGACGATTTTGAAAAGGACTATCCGGAATTTGATTGGAAAAATACTCCAGCATACAAACATCCAGGTGGACGAAATTGCCCGTGCCCAAAGCATGAATACGTTAGAGAGCAGATTAATTTTACAAAACAAGTAAACAAAAAGGGAAATGATGCAAGTCGAGTCACGCTAAAGTTTTGCCCAGAGCATTACAAAGTATACATCAATGAAGTAATTCCTTCTATGCCACTAAAATTCAAATTACTAACAAAGATCGCACTAAAGCTTGGAGCCATACAAATTGAACAACTGACTCATATGCAGTCTGACTTGTGCTTTTACTGCAAGTTCGGTTCAGGTGGCCATGAGAAAAAAAGCGAGCTTCCTCCAGTGGGGTAGTTTTTTTAAAAATTAATTTTCTAAATTGGGTCAATCAAAATTTTTGGTTTGTTTGGGGTATCATGATGACAGCTCTTTCCACATAATGGACATTTTTTTCTGTCCAAAAAAATGCATTGGCAAATATGCGAATCAAGGTAACTTTCAGCTGCCTTTGTAAAATCCCCCGTTCCATTACAAAATGGACATTGGGAGCCGAGCAGTTCAATTGTTCCATCTCCCTTACAGACAGGGCATTTTTCTTTGACCATGGTAAAAAACCAGTTGCTTTGAATTAAAATCTATATGTTAATATTTTTTCAAATAAAGTGCGATTAGACAAATCTAGTTAAGCTTTATACCACCATCAAATCGAATTAGAGGCGTGCCCATCGAGGACATTCATCAATATATTGAAAAATTAGAAAATGCAGGAGAGCTAAAACGAGTAAAGACTCAAGTAGATACAAACTTGGAGATTGCAGAAATTTTGCGTAGAACAATGTATGCTAATGGACCTGCACTGCTGTTTGAAAATATAAAAAATTACGATATGCCAGTTTTAGGGAACGCATTTGGTTCAATTAAAAGACTTGAAATTGGTTTAGAGACTACTAATTTTACAGAGATTGGACAGAGAATCGTAGATATGACAAAGATGGAAATTCCATCAGGTTTTTTCAACAAGATTCGAAAACTCCCAGAGCTTTCAAAGATGAGTGAGATATTTCCTAAGCTTGAAAAGAGTGGACCAGTAACTGAAGTTGTAAATGATTCGCCGTCATTTGAAAATATTCCAATTCTTAAGACTTGGCCAAAAGATGCAGGCAAGTTTATCACATTTGGTCTTGTTGCAACAAAACACCCAGAGACTGGTGTAAGAAACCTTGGCGTATACAGAATACAAATTTTAGATAATACGCATGCTTTGATGCACTGGCAAAAACACAAGCGTGGTGCTCATCATCACGACATTGCAAAAGAAAAGGGTAAAAAAATCGAAGCTGCCATAATCATTGGAGGAGAACCAGCAACGGTTTTTTCAGCAGTAGCTCCTGTCCCAGAGGGATTAGACAAGTATCTTTTTGCAGGAATAACAAGAAAAAAAGGAATTCAAACTGTAAAATGCAAAACTGTGGACCTCGAGGTGCCAGCAAATGCAGAAATTGTTCTTGAAGGATATGTTGATCCTTCTGATGTAAGAGCCGAAGGACCGTTTGGGGATCATACAGGATACTACACACCGCAAGAACCCTATCCTACATTTACACTAACTGGAATTATGCAACGACAAAAACCAATCTATCTTACGACAATAGTTGGCAAACCAATACTTGAGGATGCATATATTGGAAAAGTAATTGAACGGTCATTTTTGCCATTGATTAGAATGTTCCAGCCAGAAGTAGTTGATTTTGCAATGCCAGCTGCTGGATGGTTTCAGGGAATGGCAATAATATCAATTAAAAAAATGTACCCAGGTCAAGCAAAAAAGGTCATGATGGGACTTTGGGGACTAGGACAGCTTGCACTAACAAAAATTTTTGTTGTAGTAGATGACGATGTCAACGTTCAAGACATGAATGATGTGATCTGGGCAATTACTACTAGAGCAGATGCTGCTAGAGATACGATAATAATTGATAACACACCAACTGATACTTTGGATCCTGCTTCTCCTTTAGTGAATTTAGGCTCAAAGCTTGGAATCGATGCGACACAAAAAACAAAAGAAGAGGGATATACGCGAGAAATTCAAGAGCTAGTAAAAACAGATGACTCTACAAAAAATCTTGTTGATTCAAAGTGGTCTAGTTATGGATTTTAATGCATGCAAACAGTATCGTAAAAGTTGTCTCGCTCTTCTACTTGATAACCAATTTGTTGAATAGCATCAATAATTCGTTGGTCAGTTAATTCAGTAGAGCGTGCACCAGTACAAGATACAACTTCTTCTCCAATGAGGGTGCCACCAAAATCGTCTGCACCGTATTGAAGTGCAAGCTGAGCCATTCCAACTCCATTGGTGAGCCATGACGATTGTATGTGAGGGATCAATCCATCCAACACAAGTCGTGAGATTGCAATCATTTTCAATAATTTCAGACCACCTGCCCCATAGCTTACAATATTTTCTTTTTGTAGAAGTGTGTTATTTGGCTCAAAGCTCCATGGGATAAAGGCCATAAAACCTTGAGTTTTTTCTTGCAGCTTTACAATTTTCTCAAAGTGCTCTGCAATATCATGGGTTGATTCTACAGAGCCATACATCATTGTGGCCGAAGACGGTAAACCTAATTGATGAGCCTCCTCCATGATCCTTATCCATTCATCACTTGAGATTTTTTTTGGACTGATGATTTTTTTGACCGAATCAACTAGAATTTCAGCTCCTGCACCAGGTACTGACTGCAGGCCAGCATCTTTTAACCGTGATAAAATTTCTTTTGTAGATGATTTTTCTACACGTGCTACCATATCTATTTCAGAAGTCGAGAGTCCATGGATTCCAATTTTTGGAAATTTTGTTCTAATCAGTCTAAACGCATCCTCATAATATTCCACACCAAGATTTGGGTTGTGCCCACCCTGAATGAGCACTTGTCTAATCTTGTACAAATCCCAAGCAGTTTTTACTCGAGCCTCGATATTCTCAAGTGAAAGAGTATAAGCCTCATCGTCACCTGGCGACCTATAAAATGCACAAAACTTGCAATCGGTTATGCAGACATTAGTGTAGTTTAAAATAATATTATTAACAAATGAGGCCTTCTTTCCAAACTTTTGTCTAGTTATGTAGCCAGCAGTCATACCCATAAGGTGAATGTCATCTGATTCAAGCAATCGCATACAGTCTTCAAATCCAGGTCTTATTCCATCAAGAGAATTTTCAAGTACGTCACCTATGTCGCTAGAATGAATCTGTTCTGTTATTTGGCTCAATTGACTCGGTTTTTGTGCTTTCTAATTGGTATTTAATCCTTAAGTGGACGAAAATTCCAAGTGAGC
>Ga0302046_10002082_pt1 | contig 18781 bp, 13 predicted proteins | sample RVTome_11_FD_200261 | JGI IMG/M metagenome (GOLD analysis project Ga0302046, IMG submission 200261) | Soil microbial communities from uranium-contaminated site in the Upper Colorado River Basin, Wyoming, United States - RVT147D111 (version 2) ...
GGTGGCCGCCGGCATCGAGCGGCTGCAGCCACTCAGCCCCGTCTCGTACGAGCACACCACGTGCATCTCGTGTCACCACCAGACCCTGCCCCTGACGGCGATGACGCTCGCCAAGACCCGCGGAGCCGAGGTGGATGAACAGGTGCTGGCGCATCCGATTCGGGCGATCCACGATGTGTGGGCGGGCCGGCGCGAGAGCCTCATGCTGGCGCGCAACCGCGACGGCGGTGGGGCGAACGAGCTGACCTATGGGCTGCTGGCGCTGGCGGAGGCCGGCGTCGCGCCGGACGGGGTCACCGACGTAGCAGTCGTGAATCTCCTCGCGACGCAGAACCCCGACGGCAGTTGGGTGTTTCTCGACACGCGGCCGCCGCAGACCGACAACAGCCCTGTTTCGTTCACCGCGATGGCGATTCGAGTCCTCGACGTGTACGGCCCACCAGGGCTGCGCGACGCCGTCGAGACGAGCCGCGGGCGCGCGCTGGCGTATCTGCGGACAACCTCCCCGGCGACCACACAGGACGAGGCCTTCCGGCTGCTCGGGCTGGTCTGGGCCCGTGTTGCGGAAGAGGAAGCCGTCGCACAGGTGCAGCGGCTTCTCGCGCTCCAGCGAGGCGACGGAGGCTGGGGGCAGTTGCCGACGATGGCGCCGGATGCCTACGCCACCGGACAGGCGTTGTACGCGCTTCGTGCCGGGGGCCTGCCTGCCAGCGACATGGCGTATCAGCGCGGCGTGGCCTTTCTCCTCCGCACGCAGCTCGACGACGGGTCCTGGTTCGTGCGCTCCCGCGCGTTCGGCTTCCAGCCGTATTTCGAGACCGGCTTCCCCCACGGGGCGGACCAGTTCATCTCCGCGTCCGCCACGTCGTGGGCTGTGATCGCGTTGGCGCACGCACTATGAGGGGAGTTGGCGCATGAGTCGTGACGTACAGGATCCGTCCGTGCAGTTCCCCCGACCCGGCCCGTCGAGGCTCGGGAGTCGGCGCGGCTTCGAAGGCTGCCTCGTCGCAGCCGCCCTGCTGCTCCTGGCCACCGCGCCGGCCATGGCCCAGGAGACGGATCGAGCCTGCTGGGTGCTGTGCGCTCCGGAGCTCAAGGTCGAGCCGACGATCACCTTCGAGAATATCGGTGGCGGACCACGCGTGGAGGTCGACGGCCAGGTCGAGCGCGCCGAGGCCGAGACGGTGTTCGAGCTGATCTTCGCGCTGGGAGTGCCGACCACCATCCCGCGCGTCGGTTTTACCCTCGAGGCGATCTTCGTGCCGTTCGGGGAGACGTCGGTCCACCCGTTCACCGGTCAGTTGGCACCGACCGGAGGCAGCATTCGCGACAACGGCATCGAGGTCGAGACCGAGCTCAACATCGATCTCTTCGACACGGACCAGACAGGCGGCTGGGTGTCCTCGCACTTCGACGTCGTCGACAAGTTCAGTCCCGGGGACACGCCGCGGGCCGGGAGCGTGTACACGCACAAGCTGAACTTCGAATGGGACACCGCCTTCCACGTCTTCAACCGTCTCCGGGACGGCCACTGGCTGCAGAACGTGGAAGCCGAGCTGTCCCTGGACTACGTGGCGACCGGGCTGCCCAAGGCCGGCGACGTCATCGGCGGCGAGCGGTTTCTCGACGGCGCGGACCCGTGGTCGCTGTCGCTCGTCTTCGTCTTCCCGCTGGCGCCACTGGTTCCATGAGGATCGCGCCATGATGACCGCGAGACGCAGGAGATGGAAGGCGCCGCGGGCGCTGACTGGAGCGGCTATTCCGCTGGGCCTCTGCCTGGCCTGCAGCCCGCAGCCATCGTCCAACGCTGAAGGCGGCCGGGAGGTCACGGTCTATGTGTCGACCGACCGCGTCTTCTCCGAGCCGGTCCTTCGCGAGTACGAGGCGCGCTCGGGCGTGCGGGTGAACGCGGTCTACGACACGGAGGAGACGAAGTCCACCGGCCTGGCGAACCGGATGATCGCCGAGATGAACAGGCCGCAGGCCGACGTCTTCTGGTCGAACGAGCCGGTCCGGACGCTCGTGCTGAAATCGCGAGCGGTGCTCGCGGCATACCGGTCGCCCGCCGCCGACGGCATCCCGGAGGCGCTCGTGGATCCGGAGGGATACTGGACGGGGTTCTCCGCCCGCATTCGTGTGATCGTCTACAACACGCAGCTCGTCGCGACCGACGAGGCACCGCAATCCGTGTTCGACCTGACCGACCCTCGCTGGCGGGGGCGGGTGGCGCTTGCGGACCCACGGTTCGGCTCGACCTCGTTTCACGTGGCCGCGCTCTACGAGGAGGTGGGCGACGCGACGATGGACGAGTTCTTCCAGGCGCTTGCCGCCAACGACGTGCAGGTGGTGGACGGCAACTCCGTCGTGAGAGATCTGGTGGCGCGGGGAGAGGCGTACGTCGGTCTGACCGACACGGATGACGTCAACGTGGCGATCGAGGACGGCCAGCCCGTCGCCATGATCCTGCCGGATCGCGACGGACTCGGTGTGCCCGTGATGCCCAACATGGTGTCCCTGATCGCGAACGCGCCCCACCCCCAGGAGGGGCGCGCGCTGATCGACTACCTGCTGTCGCCCGACGTCGAGCGCGTGCTGGCCCAGTCCGAGGCCGTCCAGCTCCCGCTGCACCCCGGCGTGCCCGGCCCCGCGAACCTGCCGCCGATCGACAGCTTCCGGCCGATGACGCTCGACTACACTGGGGCGGCCGCGCGAGTCGAGGAGGTCACGCTCAGGGCCGCCGCGCTTCTGGGGCTGTAGCGGCGCGGTAGACCGGCGCGCCCGCCGAACTGGTGTCAGCCGTTCAACCCATGTGGGGATCGCGTTCGAGCCGAACGGTGGTCATCGGGGTCGCGGTGGCGGTGTTCGTCGCGGCGAGCGTCCTGCCGCTGGGTTACATGCTGGCCCGCTTCGCCGCGGCGGAGAGCGGCTCGGCCGCGGTGCTGCTGGACGCCCGCCAGCGCACGTTGCTGTTCAACACGGCGCTCCTGGGCGCCGGAACGGCGCTCCTGGCCACACTGATCGGTGCGCCGCTCGGGCTCGCGCTCGCTCGCGTGGCCGTCCCCTGGAAGGCGGCGCTGCGACTCGCGCTGGCGGCGCCTCTGGCACTGCCGCCGTATGTCGTCGCCCTGGCGTGGGTACATCTCACCGGTCCCGCTGGCCCGGTGGCGTCCGCCCTGGGCCCGAATGTCCTGTCTGCGTGGACCTACAGCCTGCCCGCCGCCATCCTCGTCCTCGGCCTCGTCCTGTATCCACTGTCGATGCTCGCCTCCGAGGTCGCCTTTCGCCGCATCGAGCCGCGTCTCGAGGAAGCCGGGCTGGTCGTGGCGCCGCCGGGCCGCGTCCTGCGGCGCATCTCGTTGCCGCTGGCGGTCCCGTCGGTGGCGGCCGCCGCGCTCGTCGTCTTCGTCCTCGCCGTCTCCGAGTTCGGCGTCCCAGGCCTGCTGCGCGTGCGTGTCTTCACCACCGAGATCTTCACAGCGTTCGCGGCGCTGTACGACTTCGGGCGTGCCACGCTGCTGGCGCTGCCGCTGCTGGCGCTGTCGACACTCGCCGCCGCCGTCGCCATACGGCTCGTCTCCGGGCAGCGCGTGGTCTCGCGCCGCGGCACGGACGGGTCGCAGCCACTGCCCCTGGGTGGATGGGAACGCCGGACCTACGTGGCCGCAGCATTCGTGCTGGCGATCGCCCTGGTGACGCCGATTGCCGTCCTGACGTGGGACGCCATGGGCGTGTCGACGAACGTGTTCCAGGGTTCCCGGCTTGCGGCTCGCAACAGCCTGGTGCTGGCGGCCGTCGGCGCGTCGTTCGTGACGCTGGTTGCCGTCTGGCTGGGCTACGGGCGTGCGCGCGTCCGGTACCGGCTCGGGGCTGCAATCGACGTGCTCTGCGTCGTCCTGTTTGCGGCTCCCAGCACCGTCGTTGGCGTGGGCTTGATCGGTCTGTGGAACCGGGACGGCGTCCTGGGTGGCGTGTACGGCACCGACGGCATGCTGCTGCTCGCGTCTCTCGCGCGGTTCCTGCCCGTGGCCGTCCTGCTGCTTGCGGGCGCCGTCCGGTACGTGCCCGTGTCGCACGAAGAGGCCGCGGCGGCGGCCGGCGCCGGCTGGTGGCGGGCGATGACACGCATCGTGCTTCCGCAGGTCGGGCCGGGACTTCTTTCCACCTGGATCGTCGTGTTCGTGCTGGCGTTTGGGGAACTCGGGGCCAGCATTCTCGTGGCGCCTCCAGGCGAGACGACGTTGCCGATCCGTACCTACACGCTCGTCGCGAACGCGCCACCGGCGGAGCTGGCGGCACTGGCGCTGCTCCAGTCCGGTGTGGTCCTGTCGCCCCTGGCCCTGCTGGGCCTCGGACTGGCCTGGCGGACGCGTTGACACCGCCGTTTCTGCGACTCGCGGGCATCACCAAGCGATACCGTCGTCGTCCGGTGCTCGACGACTTCTCGCTCGACGTCGACGCGGGCGAGCGGGTCGTCGTCCTCGGCCCGAGCGGATGCGGCAAGACGACGTTGCTTCGGTTGATCGGGGGACTCGAACTGCCGGACGCAGGAGAGATCTGGCTGGCCGACCAGCTCGTCGCGACGGGAGGACGTCTCCTCGTCCCGGCTCACGAGCGGCGCCTCGGCTATCTGTTCCAGGACCTCGCGCTATGGCCCCACCTGACCGTCTGGGGGAACCTGGAGTTCGTACTGGGATCGATCGGGGTGCGGAAGGCGGATCGGCCGGAACGAATCCGTGAGGCGCTCGCGCTCGTCCGGGTCGACGCCCTCGCCCATCGACGTCCGTCCGAGTTGTCGGGAGGCGAGCAGCAGCGCGTCGCGCTCGCCAGAGCGCTCGTCGGGAAGCCCAGACTGCTCCTGCTCGACGAACCGTTCTCCAGTCTCGACGCGGAGCTGCGAGCGGTGTTGCGTGGCGAGCTCGTCCGGCTCCAGCAGTCGTTGCGGCTCACCTCGATCTACGTCACCCACGATCGCGACGATGCCGCAGCGCTCGCCGATCGCGTCGTTCGGCTGGGCGGTCGGTCGTGACGAGACTGGACGGCGGACGCGAATCGTGAGGCCGAGGGTGTCCCCGCGACCGGGCGAGGCTCATCGACCCACGTGCGCGGGCCCGGCGAGGCCCTGGTACGGGCCGCGGTCCGGGGGTCAGTACCGCACGCGGATCGTTGTCGTGACGTTGATCGGCTGTCCCGGGAACACGATGTTGCTGAAGTGTCCGGGGAGAAAGTAGTCCTCCTCGTCGAACAGGTTCTCGGCGTTGAGCGACCACTCCCAGCGGGACGTCCGGAATCCGATCGCGCCCGAAAAGATCGTGTAGTCGTCGAGCTGCACCGTGTTGCTGGTGTTGGCGAACTGCTCCCCGACGTAGCGCGCGCCGAAGGCGGCGTTGAAGCCCGACTCGAAGTCCTTCCGAAGCCAGGCGTTCAGCGTGTGCTCGGGCACGTAGCGCGGCACGAGTCCCGCCAGGTCCGCGTCGTCGTCGAACTCGGGCCTCGCGAGCCCGTAGTTGAAGATGAGGTACGTGCGGGCCCCCAGATCGGTGTTGATGTCCAGGTCGAGTCCCTTGGACCGCTGTTCCCCGACCTGCCGCACGTCGACGACCGACTCCTGGACGCTCACGTTGTTCCGGGTGATGCGGTAGAGGGCGACGTTGGTATCCACCCGTCCGTTCAGCCCCTGCCAGCGATGGCCGAACTCGACGTCGTACGCGGTGCTGGGGTCGAGCGGCTCGCCGCTGGCCGGTACCTGCGTGACCGGTGTGAACGAGCTGGACGAGGCCACATAGAACTGCTGGTCGAACCGCGGCGAGTAGACGAGACCGGCACGATACGAATAGGCCGTCTGATCCCGGCGGACCGGTGTGAACGGGAAGCCGCCGGTCCGGTCGATGCTGCGATGGTAGTCGTCGAAGCGCCCGCCGACGTTGACCTTGAGCTGCGGTGAGATGTCGATCTGATCCTGCCAGTACGCCGAGTGGATCCGGTCGTTCACCAACGTCGTGCGCTCGATCGTGTCGATGTCGAGCGGTGCCTGCGTCTCCTCGAGCGTCGTCAGGTCCATGGGGGCGATCGTCAGCCACCAGTACCCGCACAGACAGTCCGGATCGTCGCCGGCCGTGACCTCCGTCCGGTACCTGTCACGCTGGAACTCGTAGCCGACGAGCAGGTTGTGCGTGCCGAAGCCCTCGACGAGGCCGACGACCTCGGTCTGGTTCTGCACGGGCCGGCGGATGTGGTGGAAATCGAGGGGTTCGCGGTAGACGAGGTTCTCCTCCGGTGATCCGTAGACGCCCTCGGTCACGAAGTAGTCGTCGCTCGTACGCTGAACCTGCAGCGAGTTGCGGAGCTCCCAGTTGGGGTGCAGGTTGCCCGTGAACAGCACCTGCGTCTGGGAATCCTCCACGAGCACGTTGTCCTGGGGCAGGCTGAAGCGCAGGTCCGGGCGGTAGGCCGGGAGGCCCACGATGTTCAGCGGCACGCCGCCGTCGCCGTCGAACCGGTCGCGCGTGAACGTCTGGTGCAGGGTGATCCGCGCGCGATCGCTGGCGATCCAGGTGAGCGCCGGCGACACGTTGAAGCGATCGGCTCCCGCCCCGCGCCATCCCTCGCTCGTCTCCACCGACGAATCGACGCGGTAGAGGAGCTGGTCGCTTCCGCCCACGTGGCCCGTCGCGCCACCGGCGACCTGGTGCGTGTTGAAGCGCCCGCCGCGGTAGCTGAAGTCGACGGCGCGGACCGCCTGCGGCTTCTTGCGCACGATGTTGATCGTGCCGCCCACGGCCCCACGGCCGTAGAGCACGGAGCTGGGCCCCTTGAGGACCTCGATGCTCTGGACGTTGTTGGTCTGGGTGCCGTAGCGGTTCCCGTTGCGGCGCATGCCGTCGAGCAGCACCACGTTGAACGCGTCGCGGTCCGGATCGTTGAAGCCGCGGATCGTGTACTGCTCGTAGACGCCGTACCATCGGAAGGCCTGCACGCCGGAGGCGTTCCGGAGCGCGTCGGCGACCGAGTTGACCGACTGCTGCTGCAGCAGCTCCTGCGGGATCGTGCTGACCTGCGCCGGCACGTCGACGTTGGGCACCGGAAGCCGCGTGGCCGTGGCGCGACCGGCGGCGGCCGTCACGGTGAGGGTGGTGGTGACGCGGCCCACGGCGAGCAGGACGTCCACCGGCGGTGTGTCCGGGCCGAGCGCCACGTTGCGCACGGCCGTTTCGAACCCACGCATCGAGATCGAGAGCTCGAAGCTGCCGGCGGCCAGCCCGGTGAACCGGTAGCCGCCCGTGCCGTCGGTGGTCGTCGTGGCGACCTCGTCGTCGCCGGCGCTCAGCACGACGGTGGCACCCGGGACGACCCCCGTGGTGTCGCGTACCGTGCCGGAAAGCGAGAGCTGCTGTGCCGCACTTTCCGTCGTGCAGGCCAGCAGGAGTGCCAGCGCCATGGCCAGCCCGACGCGGGATCCGGTCATCAATCCTCCTCAGGTCCTAGAACCGACGTGCAAAGGTCCCGACTCTACCGGAGGGCCGACCTACATGTCCCTGACGGGATCCTGAAGTTTTCGTCAGGATCTCACCTGGTGTGGACGGCCGGCTCCACGTGGACCAGCACATCCGCCACCCAGCCCAGTTGTGCCCGTACGCGGGTCCTGACCTGGCCGGCGATGACGTGCGCGGCCGCGACGCTCAGCTCCGGATCGACCTCGATGTGCAGGTCGACGTGGTACTGAAAGCCCGTCTTTCTCGCGTAGCTCTTGTCGACGCCGACGACGCCGGGGACCTGGATGGCCGTGGCACGCACGCGCGCGATCATCTCTTCGTCCGGCATCGTGTCCATCAACTCGAGCGACGCGTCGCGGAGCACACGCACGCCCGTCAGGAGGACGATGATCCCGACGGCGAAGCCTCCGTAGTGGTCCGCTGCCAGGAACGGTGGGTCGTCGTACATCGCCAGGGCCACCGCCGTCAGCGCCACCCCTGCGCCCAGAATATCGACGGTGTCGTTCCAGGCGTCGGCCACGAGCGACGCGCTGCGGATGCGTCGGCCGACACGGAACTTCATCAGCGACATGAAGCCGCGAACGACGATCGCCACGACGAGCACCGCGATCGCAGCCACGGACGGCGGCGCGTGCTGCTCGCCAACGGCGCGCAGGGAGTTCCAGCAGATCCCGACGCCGCCCGCCGCCAGGATCAGGCCCACGGTGAACGCGGCGAGCGTCTCGATGCGGCCATGGCCGTACGGATGATCCCGGTCGGCCGGCCGGCCGGCGACCATCATGCCGAGCAGCACCACGGTCGAGGCGAGGACGTCACCGGCGAACTCGACGCCGGTGGCCACGACCGACGTGGAGTGCGTCAATACCCCCACGGCGATGTTCAGCGTGGCCAGGACCGCGCTGGCCACGATCCCCGCCAGGGCGACGCGGCGGCCCCGCTGCGCGTCCTTCGCGAAGGGCGCCTCCATGCTCGGATTATCCTGCCGCTGCCCGTGGATCGACCGGCAGGCAGGCTACTGCAGGCGCGGCGGAGCGACGTCCTGGTCCTGCCGATGCTCGATCTCGTCGACCCGCGGTGGCGAGCCGGGTGGGGCGGGCGACGTGCTCACACGACGCCTCTCGTCACAGGAAGAGGTGCACCTGGGACAGGAACGTGCTCGTCGAGATGCCGAACAGCCTGTTCCGATCCCGGAAGTAGGACAGGTTGACGTTCCAGTGCGTTCGCGGCAGCCACGAGGCGCCGAGCACGAGCCGTCCGATGTCACCGGCGCCGCTGCCATCGTCGCCACGGTATTGCGGTGAGATCCTGGCCCAGATGCCGGGGTACACCTCGTAGGCGGTCTCGTTGACGAAGATCCAGGCCGTCTGCCTGAGCGGCCCCTCGGTCATGCTCGCGTCGAGCTGGCTCCACACGCTCAGCCCGGAAACCGGCGCCACGCCCAGCGCGACGCCGGCGAGACCCGAGCGCGGCCGCACGTCGGAGGCCGCGCGAAACGCGGCGGATCCGACGAGCACGGCCCGCGGCGACAGATCGAGCTGGACCCGCGCCGAGCTGAAGAAGGCTCCGGTTCCGTCGTCGTCGAGGAGCGACTCCGCCCGCCCGGGCGACACCGACACCTGGACGAGCGAGCGCTCGCCCGTCCGGCTCACCTCGACGCCGTAGACCTGGTCGTCGGTGCCGAGCTCGAGGCCGTCGCGATTGAAGGACGTATGGTCCGCGAAGTGGACGCCGTATGCCGGCAGGAAGCGGCCGGCACGCACGCCGAAGCCGTTCTCGACCTGATACCCGAGCCAGTGCTCGTAGGAGCCGAGCGAGGCGTCGCTGCCCTCGACCTGGCGGCCGACGCTCGCGTACGCCGTGAGGCCGCCGCGCCGGTAGGCAGCCTGGAGATCGGCCTGCATCAGCAGATTGCGATCGCTGCTCACGCCGGAGAACCGGAACTCGAGATGCGAGGGGCGAAGCGCGATGCCCAGGCGAAGATCCCCCGCGGAGTCGCCGAGCGCGCCGAACAGGAACGCCTGCTCGCCGTCGAGCCGCTCGGCCTCCTCCGGGTCGGCCGCGCGGAACGTGGACAGCTCGACGTGCGACAGCGACCGGCCGTAGTCGGTCAGCAGTCCGCCGCCGGTGGGGCTGTAGTGACAGGACGAACACGCCGGGTACTGCTTCGACAGGAACATCGGCTCGGCACCGCCGGCCCGGGCGATCCCGAGCACGACCCCGAGCGCCGTCGTCACGATCGCTGCTCGCATGGTCATCTCCGTTCGACCGCCTCGAATCGCACTTCCACACGCACCTCGTCCCGCACGCCGACGCCGAGGTACCGCGGCGGCGGCACGTCGTGGGCGTCGAGGCTCACGGGAAAGCGCGCCACCACGCGAAGACGCCCTCCGTCCCGCGTCAGCTCGGCCTCTCCCTCCACGATTCGCGTGACGTCGTGCAGGCGCAGGTTGCCCCGGAAGGCGACCTTCCCGGAGGCACGGGTCGCGTCGGAGCCGGGCAGCTCGACGTCGTGCAGCTCTGCATACGCGAACGCCTCGCCACGCGCCACCTCGAGGTAGTTGTCCCGCATGTGCCGGTTGCGCAGGTCGATGCCCGTGTCGAGCGTGCGCAGGTCCACGCGGAGCACGCCGTCGAGGGACGGACCGCCCCGGGCGGTGAGCGCGCCTGCGATGTCGGTCGTGGTGGCCGTGAAGCTTCCGCCCACGGTGAGGGGACACCTCACGCGCACGTCACCGCTGTCGATCTGCCACGCCTGCTGCGCGGAGACGGGAGCCGCGAGCACGATGACGAGGAGGCAGGTGACGGGGGAGATAGACCGCGCTGGTCGGTCGTCCGGAAACTGCCTCATCACGCTCCTCTCCGCGGTTCACGCGACGCAGCGGATTCCGACACAATTCCGCGCTTCGATCCAAGAACTGGAATCTCGGACGCTGGAGAATCCAAGGATCCAGAATCGGGTTGTGCCCTAATTCGCCTGTTGGCCGAGCGTGGCGGTCGTTCGCCGCAGAACACAGGTGCGTGTCGCAAGTCTCGTGCCGGTGCGCGGACCGGCGTCACCTCACGTTGGAGGACGATTCAGGACGTGTGGTGCTCGACGCTCAGCGCCAGGTGGTTTCCATGGCGAAGAAGTGCGCGAAGACCTCGCGCCCCGGCGTGTTCGCCGGATTGGCGTCTGGGCTCCGGATGTAGAAGTCGATCTGCTGTGTCGCGGGGTTGACCGCGCCGGCGCCCTCGCGCGGCGGCGGGTAGCTGGCCCGCAGCGTCTCGCGGTCGCGCACGCCCTGCGTGACCATGAAGTGGACCTCGTAGTCCTCGTACAGCGGCTCGCCGTTCAGCGTGGCGTGGCCGTATCCCCATCCGGCGAGGTAGCCGAACGTCTTGGGCCAGTTCATGTCGCCGCATCCCGAGTCTGCGCCGTGCTCGTAGAGGTACGCGGCGATGCCGCCGTCCTGGCAGGCGCTGAACTCGTTGAAGCGGTCGAACGTCAGGACGAAGTCACCCTCGGGAATGCGGAGCCTGGCCTCGACCGTGCCCGTGTTGGCGATTTCGTTGACGTCGATCTCGATGGTACCCCCGACGGCATGGACGGTGGCCGCCTCGTTGTCCATGTGGTCCCAGCCCTCCCGATCGTCGAGCGCGCCGACCATCTGGACGCGGCCGCCCGAGATGACGAAGTGCCCGTCGTACAGCTCGTGCTGCTCCGGTGCGTACATGGTGATGGAACCGCCAGGCTGATGGCGCGGCGTCGGGGCCGTTGCCGCCGAATCAGCGGTGGCTGCGGGTGTTGCCTCATCCGATGGAGTGGCACAGCCGGCTGTCAGCGCGAGCAGCAGGAACACGGGGATGAACCGACGACGCATGTGAGCCTCCTCCGGTGCGGACCGTTCGCACCCGATCGTGTCATGAAACCACCGCGCCTGGACCGGACAACGTCCCGAGTCGCCCGTAGCGCAGGTAGAGCGACGGCACGACCAGCATGTTGAGCAGGGTGGACGAGACCAGGCCGCACAGGATGACGATCGCCATCGGCGTCTGGATCTCGCTGCCGGACTGGCCTCCCGCCAGCGCCAGCGGCACGAGCGCCAGCGCCGAGGCCGACGCCGTCATCAGGATCGGCACGAGCCGCTCGTGCGCGGCTCGTTCGACGGCCGCGCGGAAGTCCGTCACGCCCTCGTCCAGCATCAGGTGCTGGATGTGGGACACGAGCATGATGCCGTTGCGCGTGGCGATGCCGAACAGGGTGATGAAGCCGATCAGCGAGGCGACGCTCAGGACGCCCCCGGACAGGAACACGCCCACGACCCCGCCCACGAGGGCGAGCGGCAGGTTGATCATGACGAGCAGGGCGTCCCGCGCCCGGCCGAAGGCGAGCACCAGCAGCGTGAACAGTCCCAGTACGGCCAGCGCGCCAAGGGCGAGCAGGCGTTCCGAGGCGGCCTGCTGGCTCTCGAACTGGCCGCCGTACTCGATGTGATAGCCAGGCGGCAGGGCCACCTGCGCGCCAACGGCCGCCTGGATGTCGGCGACGACGCTGCCGAGGTCGCGCCCGGCGACGTTGGACTGTACGACCAGACGCCGCTGGACGTTCTCCCGCAGAATCATGTTGGCGCCCGTCTCGCGCCGGACGTCGGCCACCAGGCGTACCGGCACGATGGCGCCCCCGGGCGTGTCGATCGGCAGGTCGGCCAGGCGCTCGAAGTCGGCCTTCGCGCTCTCGTCGACCTTGACGACGAGGTCGAAGGCCACCCCGCCCTCGAAGATGCGTCCGACCGTGGAGCCGACGAGGCTCGTCTCGAGCGCCTCGGCCACGTCCTGCACGCGCAGCCCGTAGCGCGCCATCGCTTCGCGATCGAGCACGAAGCGCACGTAGGGCACGTCCACCTGCTGCTCCATCGCGAGATCCGCCACGCCGGGGACGGCGCTCATGGCCTCCCGTACGCGCTCGCCCAGGCGCCGGAGCGTCATCAGATCGTCGCCGACGATCTTGACGGCGATGTTGGCCCGTGTGCCCGAGAGCATGTGGTCGATCCGGTGGGCGATCGGCTGGCCGATCGTGACGTTGGTGCCGGGCAGGGACGCAAACGACGTCCGCAGCGACTCGAGCAGCTCATCGCGCGGTCGTCCCGTCTCGCGGAGGCTGACGTCGATCTCGGCGGCCTCCACGCCCTGCACGTGCTCGTCGAGCTCTGCACGCCCCGTCCGCCGCGCCGTGGCCATCACCTCCGGCTCGGCGAGGAGGATCTCCTCGATGCGCCGGCCGATCCGGTTGGAGCGCTCGAGCGACGTGCCCGGCAGCGTGTTGGCCTGGATCGTCAGGTTGCCCTCGTGGAACTCCGGCAGGAAGGCCGTCCCGAACGCCGCGGTCGAGGCGCCGGCACCGGCCAGCAGCAGCACCGAGACCGCCATCACCCAGTTCGGACGATCGAGGGCCGCCGGAAGGATCCGTGCGAAGGCCGCCTTCAGGGTCCGCGCGAGCCAGCCCTCGCGGCCGGCGACGATCGTGGACGATTCGGGGAGGAAGGCGTAGGACAGGGCGGGCGTGACCATGACGGCCACGAGGAGCGAGGCCGCCAGCGCGACGATGTACGCGAACGCGAGCGGTGCGAGCAGCCGTCCTTCCACGCCGCTGAGCCCGAAGACCGGCAGGAACACCAGGATGATGATGGCCGTGGCGAAGACGATCGACGTGCGGATCTCGATCGTGGCGTCGCCCACCACCAGAGCAGCCGGCAGACGCTCGGCCATCGGCTTGAGCCGGTTCTCGCGCAGCCGTCTGACGATGTTCTCGACGTCGATGATCGCGTCGTCCACGAGCGCCCCGATGGCGATGGCCATGCCGCCGAGCGTCATCGTGTTGATCGAGGCGTCGAAGACGCGCATCGCCAGCACGGCCGCGGCGAGCGACAGCGGAATGGCGGTGAGGGAGATGGCCGAGGCGCGAAGGTTGGCCAGGAACAGCACGACGATGAGCACCACGAGCAGCCCGCCGTCGCGCAGCGCGCCGATGACGTTGTCTACCGCCACCTGGATGAAGTCGGCCTGCCGGAAGATGCGGCGGTCGATGGTCATGCCGGGGGGGAGCTGGGCCTCGAGTACGTCCAGCTCCCGGTCCAGGCGCGCGGTGACCTCGATCGTGTTGGCGTCGGGCTGCTTCTGGACCCCGATGATGACGGCGGCCCGGCCGTTCCGCGAGCCGTCCCCTCGCTTGAGCGCGGGCCCCTCGCGCACGTCGGCCACGTCGCGGACCAGCACGGGGCGGTCGCCGCGAATGGCGACGACGCTGCTGCCCAGGTCCTCGACCGAGCGGGCGCGGCCGACGGCCTGCAGCACGAACTCCTGCGGGCCCTCGACGTAGATGCCAGCCGAGGCGTTCTCGCTGGCGCCTCTCGCGGCCCGGATGATCTCCGTCAGCGACACCTCCTGCTCGCGCATGGCCTGCGGATGCGCCACGACCTGGAACTGCCGCTTGTCGCCGCCGGTCGGTGTCACCTGGGAGACGCCCGGGATGGCCAGCAGGCGCCGACGGATGGTCGTGTCCGCCACGGTCCGCAGCGCCATGCCGTCGGCCGCGTGCGGGTCCTCCGACGAGAGGGCGAAGAAGAGGATCTCGCCCATGATCGACGAGATCGGCGCGAGCACGGGCGCCTCGACCTGCGGTGGGAGCGACCCGGTGACGAGCGTCAGCTTCTCGGCCACGAGCTGACGCGCCGTGTAGATGTCGGCGCCCCAGTCGAATTCCACCCACACGACGGCGATGCCGACCGCGGTCGCCGACCGTACACGCCGCACGCCGGAGGCGCCGTTGATGGCGCTCTCGATCGGGAAGGTGACGAGCGACTCCATCTCGTCCGGTGCCATGCCATGCCCCTCGGCGAGGATCGTGACGGTCGGCGCCGTCAGGTCCGGGAACACGTCGATGGGCATCCGCCGCGCCACCCACACACCGGAGGCGAGCAGGAGGCCCGACAGGAGGATCACGAGCCAGTGATGCGCGATCGACCAGCGGATCAGGGACTGCATCAGTGCACGTGTCCTTCCGCGGGCAGCGCGTTCGAGGCCGACGCGAGCTGGATGTCGTAGGCGCCTTCGATCACGACACGCTCGCCGGCCGCCACGCCGCTTCGCACGCCCACGAGCCCGCCGTCGCGAACACCGACCTCGATGAATCGGCGGACGAAGCTCTCGCCGCCCGTATGGACGAAGACGTAGGGCCTGCCGGCCTCGGTCAGAACGGCGGCCTCGGGCACGGCCAGCATACGCTGGTGCCCGCCCGTGAAGAGGATGGCGGTGCCGGTCTGTCCGATCAGCAGCGAGCCGTCACGGTTGTCGACGTGGAACTGCACGAGGAGCGCGCGCGTCCGCTCGTCGACGACACCGGAATCGTGCATGTGGTCGAAGCTGAGCTCGAGCGGCTGGGCCCGTCCGGGGACGGCGAGCGCCAGGCGTGTCACGTTCCGGATCGACGGGACGTCGGCGGCCGGCACCATGGCCCCGAGCTCCACTTCGTCGGTCCGGACGATGCGGAAGAGCTGCGCTCCCTCGTCGTAGGAGGCGCCGAGCGCAGCGTACACCTCGGCCACGCGGCCGGCGATCGGGGCGCGGAGGACGAAGGCGTTGCCGGCCGCCGTTCCGCCGCCGGTCCTCAGGGTCTCGTCGCGCTGGGCGAGGCGCGCGCGCGCGGCCTCGAGCCGCGCATTGGCCACGCCGACGGCCCGCCCGGCGTCCTCCACGCGACGCGCAGGGACGGCCCGTTCCTCGAGCAGCCGTTCGGCGCGGGTCAGCTCGACCTGCGCGGCGTCGGCGTCGGCCTCGGCCGCCGCGACGGCGGCGACCAGCGTGGCGCGATCCAGGCCGCCCTCGGCCAGGCGCGGCTCCAGGCGGCCCACCACCTGGTTGCGTGTCACGACGTCACCAATCGAGAGCAGCGCATCGGCCATGAAGCGTCCGGCGGCCGGCGCGCTGACGATGGCCTCACCGCCGGTAACCGCCCCGATCTCGGCCGGGACGCGGACGGCCCGCTCGAGCTCGGCTTCGGTTGCCTGCGCCGTGGCGAACGGATTCACCCACTGCTGTTCCTTGAGGTAGGTAATCGCTCCGCCGTCGTCGGGCGCCCGGGCCCCGGCGTCGGCCCAGGCGGTCGCGCGATCGGCGAAGACGATGGCGGTGCCGATCTCGTGCCGATCGGAGACCGTCGGAGCGTCCACGAGGAGCGCCATCCGGTAGCGTCCCGCAGCCGGCACCACGCCCTCGGAGCGGAACACACCGGGCCGCGAGGCACCGCCCTCGAGCATCGCCGGGGAGCCGCCGGCCTCGGGCGTCAGCTCGACGATCGCGCGGCCCTCGGTGAGCGGCGAGAAGTCGCGCAGGTCGGTCAGGTGCACCGCGAAGATCGCGTGCTCCCCCTCGACGAGCGGCGGGTACTCGGCGAACAGCTCGGTTCGCTCCGTCCAGCTCGTCACCACGAGCGCTGGCGCCTCCGCCTCTTCCACTATCGTCTCGCCCGCGCAGTTGGCCAGGAGGCTGCACGCGGCGGCGAGGAGCGCAACGTATCGTGTGGGGCGCATCACTCGATCTCCCATCCGCTGGCGAACGCCAGCTCAATCCCGGCTTGCCGCGCGGCGCCATCGAGCTCGGCCTGCCGGACCCGCGCGGCGGCGCCCGTGCGGTACGCGTCGAGCAGCTCGAGGATGCTGCGCTCGCCGGCGTCGTAGCTGATCTGCGCGATGCGCTCCAGCTCGGCGGTGCTGGCCTCGCTGGCACGATAGCGATCGGAGGCCGCCCGTCGCTCGACCACCGTTGCCCGCAGCGCGGCGATCTCGGCGACCAGCGCCGCGCGGAAGACCTCCGAGTCGGCCTCGGCCCTGGCGGCTCGTGCACGGGCCGCGGCCCGTGCCGGGCCGAAGCGGTCGAAGAGCGGGATCGACGCGTGCACGGCGAGCACGCCGCCGATGTCGCCGGCCGTGGAGGTCTTCGTGCCCGCGACGATCTCGGGCTCTGGATACCGGCGCCGTTCGGCCGAACGCTCGTCCAGACGGGCGCTGTCGGCCTCGTGCTCGAGCGCCCGCAGCTCGTCGCGCGTGGACAGGGCACGCTCGACGAGCATGTCGAGCGGTGGAAGCGGTGTGGGGACCCTGGGTTCCACGACGGCGACCACGTCGAGCGCCCGCCCGGGGTTCTCGAAGAAGGCCGCGAGATCGCCCTGCGCGTGCGCGCGCGCCACGGCCGCGGCGGCGCGATCCGCCTCCGCGTCGAGCGCCTCGCGCTCGGCACGCAGCCAGTCGAACCCGGCCGCGTCACCGGCCGCCTCGCGGCGCGCCAGCACGTCGGCCAGCTCCCGGAGCCGTGCAGCCGCGGCCTCGAGCTCCCGCTCGCGCGCCTGTGCCTCGACCAGCGCCGCAAAGGCCAGGCGCAGATGAGCGCGTATCCGGCGCAGGAGCTCGTCGGACCGGCTCGACACCGCGTCGGCGCGGGCGGCGGCGGCGGCCACGTCCAGACCGAGGCGTCCGGTGACCGGCAACGGCTGGGTCACCGTGGTGATGTACTCGGTCACGCCGGCGGCGGCTTCCCGGTTGACCGTGGCGCGCGGGTTCGGCCACCGGCCCGCCGCAGCCGCCTCCGCGCGGGCCGCGTCCACGGCGGCGCGCTGGGCGCGGACGTACGGGCTGGCCGGCGACAGCCGGGCGAGCGCTTCCGCTTCGGTCAGGGACAACGACTGTGCGCCCGCGCTCGCCGGCAGGATCAGGACGGCGAGCGCGGCGCGCACGATGCTCGTGCGCATGAGTACCTCGAATGGGATCTGGAAAAGGGCGAACGACGGCCGTGCCGTCGATCAGGACAGGGAGGCGGGGGGCGGGCGGGAATCGAGCGGGTCGGCCAGGGGAGGATCGTGGCCGTGGGTGACTTCGACTGCCGCGTGTGCGGGCAGTTCCGGCGGCGCTGCCGGCCGGAAGACCGGCGTCGGTGCTCCGACGATCGCGACCGGCGTGGCGTCGAGGGCGACGAGAGCATCGAGGTAGATCGCACGCTCACCGTCGGGCTCGTGCACCGTCAGGCCAAGGTGCGCCTCGTGATCGCCGTGATCGCCGTGGTGATGGGCATGCCCACCCAGGTGCGCGTGCACGGCCGACGCGTGATGAACGTGGTCGGGGTGGGCGTGGACGAAGGGCGCCCAGAGCATCCCCAGCGGCACGCCGAATGTGAGCACGAGGGCGGTGACGTGACGGCGCACGCCCCAGTATCGCACTAGAACCATACCCGCTGCATCAACGGCCCGCCGGAGCCGAGATGACCGTGGACAGCACCCACAGCCGGTGGTCCTCGATCAGCACGCCGGCGACCCACAACAGCGCGCGGCCGGCCGGAGAATCTGCACCGGAGGGCACGGCACAACGATGGCAGAGCCGCACCCTCGACCAGGCATGCGCCGAGGGAGGCATCGCATCCGGGGGATTCCGGATGCTGGCGGCCAGCTCCCCCTCAGAAGGAGACCTGCAGCGCCACGCGCGCGGAGCGCGGAATCGCGGCGTGGAAGTGGAGATCGTCCACTCCTTCGGCCGGCTCGCCCGGCAGGCGCGAGGTGAAGAAGTAGTCGATGTCCGACACCTCGGCGTCGAGCAGGTTGTAGCCCTCGACCGAGAGCCGCACCAGCTCGGAGAACTTGTAGCCGATCTCGCCGTTGACGATCGACGTGGCCTTCGACGTGACGCTATCGTCCTCGAGCAGCGGCCGCGGGCCGAAGTGTCGCAGGCGGAGGCTGCCGAACGGACCGGCGGCCACGCCGGCGGGCGGGTTGATTTCCACGCCGGCGGACACGACGCGGTTGAGGGCGCCCGGCACGAAATCCTCGCCAGCCGGCACGTCGAGGAACCGCGCCCGCGAGAACGAGATGTCGAGGTCGAGGTTCACCCACGGGTGCGGATAGATGTAATTGGTGATCTCGACGCCCACGCGCCGGCTGCCCGGCCCGTCCTCCGTGCTGCCCGAGTCGCCCACGTAGATCAGCTCGGAGTCGAAGTCCAGGTACCACCCCGTGACCGTCGTCTGCAGCCCACGCACGGCCACGGTGCGGACGCCGAATTCGGCGCCCTGCGACCGCGCGAAGGCCGGCGAGGCGGTGGCGGGATCGCCCGTGAACGGATCCACCTGCAGGGTGATGCCGAGCGCCGAGTTGGAGTGGAAGCCGAGGCCCCAGTTGGCATAGAGCTCGGTGCCACCCCACGGACCGAATGCTGCCGAGACCTTGGGGCTCGCGATGGCCGAGGTCTTCTGGCCAGAATTGAGCGGGTCATCGG
>Ga0302046_10002084_pt1 | contig 18770 bp, 10 predicted proteins | sample RVTome_11_FD_200261 | JGI IMG/M metagenome (GOLD analysis project Ga0302046, IMG submission 200261) | Soil microbial communities from uranium-contaminated site in the Upper Colorado River Basin, Wyoming, United States - RVT147D111 (version 2) ...
CGCGACGTCCGTCGTCGTGCGAGGGAGCGCGAGCGGACGCGCGAAGGTCCCTCCGGCGCCGGCCGCGCGCGGAAGCAGCGCCGCGGCTGGAGCCGCGTCGACGCCGTGCAGGCCGAGGTCGACCTCGGGTCCCTCGATGGCGAGCCAAGCGGTCACCTGGCGCGCCGTCGCGAGCCCCGCGAGGCCGGGACCCAGGAGCCCCAGCGCGCCGGGGTTCGAGTGGATGTCGCGCAGCTTCGCCAGCTCGTTGCCCTCGATCCGCTCCAGGCGCTCCAGGTCCGCCCAGGCGAGCAGCGTCTCCGCGCCGCTGCGCGAGCGGTGCTGGTCCGCGAAGCCCTCGACGGCCAGCATGCCGGCTCCACCGGCATCCGCGGCCAGAGCGAGTACGTCGCGCACGAGGTCCCGCTCGTTCGATACCACCAGCAGCCCTTGGCGCTCCGCGATCGCGAGGTCCTCGCCGAGGTACCACAGGTCGGCGCCGCGCGCCTCGTCGTGCGGCCGGTCGAGGGCGCCCGGCACGCCGTACTGCTCCTCGAGCGCGTCGAAGCCGACGCCGAGCAACTCGCGCAGAAGCGCCGGGTCCTCACCGTGCAGGACGAGCACGAAGTCGGGCTTCTCGCTTCCCGGCACCGGAACGAGGCCGAGGGCGACGCCGCGCGAGGTCAGCGAGCGCAGGGCCGCCAGGGGCGGACGACCGATCCTCTCCTCCGCCCTCGCGAGCAGTCCCGCTGGCGTGGTGTCGCTCGCTGCGAGCAGCGTCCGGCCGAACTCGGAGCCGAGCAGGCTCCGGACGAAGGGATGCTCGAGCCCCTGCGCGAGGAGGGGGTCGAGCCCGCAGGCTTCGAGATACACGAGGCTCTGCGCCGGGACGAAGCTCGCGATCTCGCGCTTCCCGTCGATCGGCGCCGGAGGGGTGCCGCGCAGGAACGGAGCCACGAAGGGAAGGAGGACGAGGGCTCCGAGCGGCGCGAGGCGGTTCAGCATGGGGGTCTCCGAGGTGGTTCGCGGGTGCGGACGATGCCGGGACTCGAGCGTGAAAACGGTTCCTTCGGATCCTCCTCGAGCGCGGAAACGCAGGATGTCCGACGTGGCGCCCATCCGCGCAGCCGGACCAGGCTTGCCGTCCCCCCGGCCCTCCAGAGCCGGAGAGAGGCCGATCGGTTAGCCTCGTCTCGGATCGATGGCGGAGACCTCCCAGCTCCTCGACGCCGCCAGGAGCGGCGATCGGCAGGCGCTCGATGAGCTCTTCGCCCGGCACGCGCGGCGCATCCTCGCCTTCTTGCGCGTCCACATGAGCCCGACCCTCATGCGCCGCATCCCGCCGGAGGACGTGTTGCAGGAGACGCTCCTGGAAGCGGCGCGCAAGCTCGGCGGATTCGAGCCGCGGGGGTCCGGTTCGCTCTACCGGTGGCTCGTCGCCATCGCGCGCTTCAAGGCGAGCGAGGCGGCTCGCCGGCGGGTGGAGGATGCCTTGCTCGTTGTCGATCCGTTGCACGACGCCACGGGTGCCGCGACCGCCGCCGAACGCGCGGATCGTGCGGAGCATCTGCGGGCTGCGCTCGCGACGCTGCCCGAGGCCCAGGCCGCGGCGGTCCGCCTGCGCTACCTGGAAGGCGCCTCGACGCGTGAGACCGCCGAGCGGTTGGGACGCAGCGATGCCGCGGTGAAGATGCTGCTCGCTCGCGGCTTCGCCGCCCTCGCCGAGCGCCTTGGGGGCCGGATCTGAGCCGGATTGGGCCCGTTCCGAGCGGGATCAGAAAGAACCGGAAGGGGAGCGATACCTCGCAGGCTCCCCGGCGCATCCTCCGCCGGAGGAACCGACATGCCCGAGCCCCTCGAGGAGATCCAGGACCGCATCATCGAACGCCTGCACGATGGCGAGACCCTCGACCGCGAGGCCTTGCTGCGCGCGCACCCCGAGCACGCCGATGCCCTCGCCGCTTTCCTCGACCTGATCGAGGCGATCGAAGCTCCCCCGCGACCTGTCCCGCCGGCGCCCTCGCGCCTGGGCGAGTTCACCGTCGTGCGCGAGCTCGGCCGCGGAGGCATGGGCATCGTCTACGAGGCCGAGCAACGGAACCTCGGCCGGCGCGTGGCGCTCAAGGTCCTGCCGCCGGCGCTGGGGCTCGATGAGCGCCGGATCGAGCGCTTCCGCCGCGAAGCCCAGGCCGCCGGCCGGCTGCGCCATCCGGGCATCGTTCCCGTCTACAGCTTCGGCGAGGTGGCGGGAACGCCGTTCTTCGCGATGGAGCTCGTGCGCGGCCGCTCGCTGGCCCAGATCCTCGCGGCGCGCCGGCGCGGCGAAGACGCCGGGCTGCCCGTGGCTGGCGAGGGCTGGAGACGCTGGGCCGTCGAAGTCGGCGCGTGCATCGCCGACGCCCTCGCCTACGCGCACGGCTCCGGCATCCTCCACCGCGACGTGAAGCCCGGCAACGTGATGATCGACGAGCACGGCACGCCGCGCCTCACCGACTTCGGCCTGGCCCAGGACCGCTGGGCCGAGGGGCTGACCCTCTCCGGCGAGGCCTTCGGCTCTCCGCAGTACATGAGCCCCGAGCAGGCCTTCCGCCGGAAGATCGCACTGGACGAGCGCACCGACGTCTACTCGCTCGGCGTCACGCTCTACGAGCTCCTCACGCTGCGGCTCCCCTACGCCGCCGAGACGCCGAGCGAGGTCCTGTCGGCGCTGGAGCAAGGCGCGGTGATCCCGCCACGCGAGGCGGACCCGACGCTGCCGGAGGCGCTCGGGCGCGTCCTCCTGCGCGCATTGCAGCGGGAGCCCGCCGAGCGCTACGCGAGCGCCGCCGAACTCGCCCTCGATCTGCGCGCTTGCCTCGACGGGCGGCCGCTCGCGGCGGAGGCCCCACGGCGCAGCCGGGCGCGGCGAAGCTCCGCAACCCGCCTTTCCGCCCCGCCCTCGTCGCGAGGCCTCGCGGCCTTCTTCGCGCTCGCGTTGGGCTTCGTATTCTGGGGCGCTCCGGTGAGCGCGTGGGCGTGGAGCCTCGGTGCACTCGGAGTGGCCCTCCAGGGCGGGGCGCTCTTCGCGGCCCTGGCCGGAGCGCTGTGGGTGGGCGCACCCGCGGAGCTGCGGGCCGAGCTGCGCTCGTCGAGTCGGGCATCGAAGGTCGCCCGTGTCCTCGCCTCGGGGCTCCTCTTCTCCGTCGGGTACTACTTCCTCTGGTCGGCGCAAGTCGAAGGCTGGACGCGCGCCACTTCGGACTACGTCTCGAGTCGGCCGGATCACCGCGCCATCACCGCGGGGGATCCGCAGGCGCTCTCCCGGCTCCTCGTACTGCTCGCCCGCGACGAGAGCCCCGCGCTGCGAGAGGTCGGCCGCGCGGCCGGCGAGCCCCAAGACCTGGGCTTGCGATGGGACACCGACACGACCGGACGCGACGGCGGATTCTCCCTCCAGCACCGACGCACCTATCCGGGTGCTCTCCTCCCCGGCGCGCTCCTGCTCCTCGCGGCGGCCTGGCCGCTCGTCGTCACCCGGCGACTCGGCTCGCGCTGGACACCGTGCTTCAGGCTCGCGGTCGAGGCTCCCTTGCTGCTTCTGGCCGGAATGGCGCTCCACGCGCCCGCCGAGATGCTGCGCGAGCGCGACGCGGGAGACCAGCAGCGGAGTCCGCTCCTCTTCGAGTGGCGCATCGAGCGGGGCATCGAAGGCGTGCGGCGCGCGGCCGAGGACTTCCTCGCCGGCGAGGACTACGCCCTGCACTCGCGCGTCCTGGGTACGGTCGTCGACCGGGAGACCGGCGCGCCGCTCGCGCACTACGACGTCCTCGGCGCGGATGCGCGCTCGCCTTTCGAGCGCCTGAGTGGGCCCCTCGGCGGGGTCCGGCGCCGCAAGCCGCACGTCCTGCTCGAGCTCGCCGGCGATCTCGGAAGCACGACCTCCGCGGTGCGCCTCTCCGCCGGCGAATCCGCTTTCCAGGGTGTCGGTCAGAGCAAGTGGCAGCCCTGGTTCGACGCCCTCGAGCGACGCCTGCGCGCCGGCCCCTGATCCACCCCGCGTCCCGTGGATCGGAAGCGCTCATGAGGCGGCCGCGATCCCGGGCGGGCGAAGACCGGGTCCGGAAGCCGACAGGCCCACCAGAGTCCCGATGACCCGCCACCGCTGAAGACGCACGCACGAGCCAGGTTCCTGACTTGGGATGCTGGCGGTCCTCGTCGTGCTCCTGCCGGGGACGACCCGCGAAGCGATTCAACTGTCGGATGACCGGCGCGCGCGAGACTCGTCGCGTGCTGTTGCACCGATGCGGACGACTGCTCGCCGGAGGTCCCGTCCTGCGACTCTCGACGCGAGCCCCGCGCTCGCGACCGTTCCCGCACGCCTCCGGTCGAACAGAGTCGTTGCCGCCTGGTCGGTAGTGGGATCCACTCGAGCCGGGCACAATGGCCCCATGCCCGGTCCGAGGACGGTGCGCGCCATCGCTCCCGAGGGTCCGGGTCCCAGACTCTACGCCGGCGCCGTCGGTCTCCCGATGGTCCTTCCTCCGCGTGCCACCCAAGCTTCAGGAGAGGGCATGTCCCGTCCGCGCATCCTCGGCTCCCTTCTCGGCCTCGTCCTCGTCGCGACCCCGACCGCCTTCGCCCAGGCTCTCGACAGGCCCAAGCCCACCTGCATCCGGAACGTGAGCCTCGACCGCACGGGCGAGAGCGAGGAGCGCTTCACGCTCGTGCTGCGCGAGGGTCGCATCGAGGCCGTGCTGCCGGCCGACGCGCCGGCGCCCAAAGGCGTGCACCTGGTCGACGGCGAGGGTCTCCTGTGCCTCCCGGCCTTCGTCGACGCGTACACGCGCACCGGCGTCGCGCTGCCGGAGCCGAAGATCGACCAAGACGTCCCGGTCGACACCGCCTCGGACGTGCGCGTCGACATGCGCGCGGCGAACCGCAAGGGGATCCGGCCGGCCTTCCGCGCCGCCCAGGCGCTGGCGATCGACAGGGCCGCCTCGGAAGCGTGGCGCGAGGCCGGCTTCGGCCTGGCGCTCGTCTCCCCCGTCGGGGAGCTCCTGTCCGGCACGAGCTGCCTGGTGACGACGCGCGAGGCGGCGATGCGCGACCTCGTCGTGACGCCCGACGTCTTCGCCTGCGCCGGCTTCCGCGCCGGCGGTCCGGGCTACCCAAGCACGCTGATGGGGTACCACGCGCAGCTCCGGCAGTTCTTCCTCGACGCGCAACGACAGACCGAGCTCCAGCGGCGCTCCGAGGCCGGGCGCTCCGGCCCGCGGCCGCCGTTCGACGCGGAGCTCACGGCCGGGTCGGACCTCCTGGGTGGCGGACGGACGGTGCTGTGCGAGGCCGAGTCGCACCGCGACGTGGAGCGCTGGATCAAGCTCGCCGACGCCTTCGGCTTTCGCATCGCGGTGTCCGGCGGCCGCGACGCGTGGCGCGTCGCGGACGTGCTGGCGGAACGCGAGATCCCGGTGCTCCTAACGCTCGACTGGGGCAAGGAGGTCGAGGACCCGAACGCAAAGGACGAGAAGAAGGAGGAAGGAGAGGCCCCGGAGGCGATCGAGGAGATCGCCGCGGCCGAGGAAGGCGTCTCCGAGGCGGCACCGGTCGAGGCCGCCGCGGAAGAGGACGAGGAGGAGCCCGAGATCGCCTGGGAGTACGAGGAGCCCCTCGGCGTTCGTCTCGAGCGCAGACGCGAGTGGGAGGAGACGCGTGCCTGTGCGATCCGCCTCTACGAAAAGGGCGTGTCCTTCGCCTTCGGCACCGACGGCGACAAGCCGGCGAAGCTGCTCGAGCGCGTGCGCGCGCTGGTCGAGGCAGGCCTCCCGGCCGACGCGGCGCTGGCGGCCCTGACGACGGACGCCGCCGAGCTGCTCGGCGTCGAGAAGCGCGTCGGGCGGATCGCGCCCGGCTACGACGCGACGCTCGCGCTGTGGAGCGCCGATCCGCTCACGGAGAAGAAGGCGAAGCCCGTGTTCGTCTTCGTGGACGGCCGCGAGACGAAGTACGACCGGCCCGAGGAAGGAGCGGAGACCGAGGGCGGTGCACCGGACGAAGGCGTCGACGCCAGCGGACGCTGGATCTTGACCGTGCAGGGCGACGGCGACGAGCGCGAGGTCGGACTCGAGCTCGAGATGGCGGAGGACGGCTCGGTGACCGGGACCCTGACCCAGGAGAACCCGATGGACCAGAGCAAGATGGAGATCGACGTCACCGGAGCCGTGAACGGGAAGGAGTTGACCCTGGAGGGGACCTTCTCGTTCGGTGACACCGAGGTCGACTTCCGCTACGGGCTCACGCTCGACGGGGACGAGCTCTCGGGCGAGGCGACGATCAACGTCCCCATGATGCCGCAACCCATCGTTCGCTCCGTCGAGGGCAAGCGCACCCCGGACCGTCGCTAGAGGAGACCAAGACATGAAGAGCATCACCCTCCTGTTCCTCCTCGGCGGCCTTCTCGGCGGCGACGACGAGAAGGAGAGTGCCTACGAGCACCCCTTCGAGACGGACGCGGACCGGGTCGTCACGCTCGACACGAGCGCGGGCGCGCTCGTCCGCAACGTCACGATCCACGACGCGGTCCGGCCGGCCTTCGTCGGCGACGTACTCGTCCAGGACGGCAGGATCCAGGCGATCGGGAGCGGTCTGAATCCTCCCGCGGGCGTCATCGTGATCGACGGGACCGGCAAGCACCTCGCTCCCGGCGTGGTCGACACGCACTCTCACATGGCGATCGAGCGTGGCATCAACGAGGGCACGCTCTCGATCACCGCCGACTGCGACATCAGCGACGTCATCAACGCCGACGACCTGAGCATCCACCGGGCGCTCGCCGGCGGCGTGACCACGATCCAGTGCCTGCACGGCTCGGCCAACACGATCGGCGGCCGCAGCGAGGTGCTCAAGCTCAAGTGGAAGCGCAGCGCGGACGAGATGCGCTTCCCGGACGCGCCGCAGGGCATCAAGTTCGCGCTCGGCGAGAATGTCAAGCGCTCGAACGGACGCGGCAACTCGGATCGCTTCCCGGCCAGCCGGCCGGGGGTCGAGAGCGTGTTCCAGCGCGGCTTCCGGCGCGCCTTGGAGTACACGGCCGACCGGGACGCGTACGAAGCGGCGAGGAAGCGTGGGGACGATCCCGCGCCGCTGCGCAGGGACGTCCGGCTCGACGTGCTCGCCGACATCCTCGTGGGGGACGTGATCGTGCACTCGCACTGCTATCGCGCGGACGAGATCCTGATGCTGCTGCGCACCGCCGAGGACTTCGGCTTCCGCATCCAGACGCTCCAGCACGTGCTCGAGGGTTACAAGGTCGCGAGCGAGATCGCCGAGCACGGAGCCGGGACGTCGACCTTCTCCGACTGGTGGGCCTACAAGCAGGAGGCCTACGACGCGATCCCGCAGAACGCGGCGCTGCTCGACGAGGCCGGCGTGGTCTCGACCATCAACTCCGATTCCGACGAGCTGATCCGCCACCTGTACCACGAGGCGGCCAAGTCCGTGCGCTACGCGGGGCTCGACCGCGTCCGCGCGCTCGCGCTCGCCACTCGGAACGGGGCCATCCAGCTCGGTGTGGGCGAACGCACCGGGACGATCGAGGTCGGCAAGGACGCGGACCTCGTGCTCCTGAACGGCGACCCGCTGTCCGTCTATTCCAGCGTCGACTGGACGATGGTCGACGGGCTGATCGAGTTCCAGCGACGCGACGCGTTCGGGCTGATCACGGAGCCGGCGCTGATCCGCGACCTGGCCGAGGGGCCGGTGATCGAGGCATCCTCCAGGCCCGCCGGGGGCGCGGTGACCGCCATCGTCGGCGGACGGATTCACCCGGTGACCGCGCCGACGATCGAGAACGGGACACTGCTCGTCCAGGGCGGCCGGATTGTGGACATTGGCGTTGACGTCGACGTCCCCCCCGGCGCGACGATCCTCGACGTGACCGGCAAGGACGTCTGGCCGGGCATCATCGCGCTCGCGACGCCGATCGGATTGACCGAGATCGGCTCGGTCAACGCGACCCAGGACACGAGCGAGATCGGAGGCAACCAGCCCGACCTGCGCGTGACCAGCGCCGTGCACGCGGCATCTGCGCACATCGGCGTCGCGCGCACGAACGGGATCACGCGCTCGCAGACGGCGCCCGGCGGCGGCGGCCCGATGCGCGGTCAGTCCGCGATCCTGCGCCTCGCGGGCGACACCTGGGAGGAGATGCTCACCGTCGACCGCGACATGCTCCACATCGGCTTCCCGCGCTCGCGCAACGACGACGACGAGAAGAAGAAGAAAAAGGAGGAGTCCGAGGCCGTCAAGGAGATGCGCCGACTGCTCGAGGAGGCCCGCGAGTACGACCGACTCGTGTCCGAGGCGCAGGCCGAGGGCACGACCGCGCCGCCCTTCGACCCACGGCTCGAGGCGCTGGCGCCCTACGCCAAGGGCGAGAAGAAGGTCGCGCTGCACGCCGACAACGCGCAGACGATCCTCGACGCGATCCACTTCGCAGAGGACGAGGAACTCGACGCCGTGCTGTACGGCTGCACCGAGGGCTGGAAGGTGGCGGAGACGATCGCGGCTTCGGGCTTCCCGGCCGTCGTCGGGCCGGTGCTCACCGTCCCACGCTCCGACTACGACCCCTACGACGCGGGCTACGCCAATGCGGCGCTCCTGCACCGCGCGGGCGTCCGGATCGCGATCATGGCGGCCGACGGCTCGAACGTGCGCAACCAGCCCTTCCACGCCGGCTTCGCCGCCGCCTACGGCCTGCCGCGCGAGGAGGCGCTGCGCGCGATCACCTACTACCCGGCCGAGATCCTCGGGCTCGCGGACCGGCTCGGCAGCCTGGCCGTCGGCAAGATCGCGGACGTCGTGGTGACCGACGGCGACCTGCTCGAAGCCACGACGAAGGTGACCGACATCCTCATCGACGGCGAGCCGCAGGACGTGGCGAATCGCCAGACGCGGCTCTACGACTACTACCACCAGCGGCTGCACAGGGTGCAGGGGAGGTAGGTCTCTCGTCCCTCCACCAGACTAGGGAAGGGACGAGCGCCTCACTTCGCCGGTTCTTCCCCCTGGAGGAGTTGCCGAAGGTTGTCCTCGTGCGTCGCGAGGAACAGGCGGTCCCTGTCGCGGCCCGCGGCCGCCTTCGAAGCCACGATGTGCATCAGCCGCGCGACGGGAATCTCGGCGCCGGCGATGGAGAAGAAGGTCCGCTCCGGCCAGACCTCCTCGAAGGTGAAGCCCGCCATGACCAACGTGAGGTCGACCTGCAGGTCGTCCTCGTCCCTGGCCTGTGTGAGTCCTCGACGCTCGACGAAGCGCTCGGCGAGGAAGAGGTCGCGGGGCTCCTCGAGGGGAGCGTTCGAGGTGGTCAAGGTCAGTCCGCAGGCCTCGCAGGCCTGCCAGGCGAGGAGCAGGTTCGCGGGGTCGGGGGGAAGGAACACGTCCCGGTCCTGCGTCGTGAAGACGACCCCGGCGCTGTGCGCGTGCAGGTTGGCGCCCGAGACCCCGATCAGGACGTAGCGGACGTCTCGCTCCGCGAACGCCCGGGCGAGGGGGGCGAAGGACGTCATTCCCGCTGGGTCCCGCGGGGGATCTTCCGGGAGTTCTCGACCGCGTGCTTCCATTGCGCGAGCACCCGCTCGGTCCAGGTCTTGTCGGTCCCTGGACGGTTCTCCGGGAGCTGCTCGACCCGTTCGACGAGACGCAGGTACTCGCCCGAGAGGACGATCGGCCCCTCGGGCGGTTTCCAGGCCAGCGCCGCTTCGATCGCGGCCCATGCTCTGCGCGTCACCTCGTCCATGAAGGAGAGCCTACGACGTCGGGGTTCTCGGCGGGAAGAGACCCTGAGCTCCTGGCCAGCCGATCCTCCGCGAGGCGGACGGGGGCGCGGCCAGCGGGACGAACTCGGCCGAGGGCAAGGCGCGGATGAACGGCAGGACTATCGGGCTGTCCCTCGTCGCCGGGTTGCTCGTCGTGGTCGCGGTGCTCCTCGCAAGGGATCGCGGGTCGAGCCACACGCTCGATCCCGGCTGGACCGCTCGCCTTCTTCCTCGAGCGTGGCGACGACCTGACGCTGCGCCAGACCCCAACCGGGCTCTCGATCGAGCGATAGCCCTCGCGCCTTCCGGCGACGCCGGAGCCGCTCGAGCACCGTGGCTCGCTCGCTCCTCCGCCCGCCCCCGTCGTTCTCGACGGGTCGGGTACCTGAGCGCTCGGCTTCGCTCTATCGTGGGAGGCCTGCATGCGCGCTCCCCAGCCTGTCGGCCTCGCCCTCCTCGTGGTCGCGGCGCTCGCGCTCGCGGGGTACGGATCTCTCGCGCGGGTCGACGTCGCGAGGTCCGACGACGTCTTCGCGCGCGAGATCCGCCCGATCCTCGAGCGCTACTGCTTCGCCTGCCACGGCGAGCAGAAGCAGAAGAACGGCATCCGCTTCGATCGGATCGACCCGGACATGGTGGCGGGGGGCGACCGGGAGACCTGGAGCATGGCGCGCGACCTCCTGGGCGCGGGCGACATGCCTCCGAAGCGCGCCGACCAGCCGAGGGCCGAGGAGCGGCGGACCCTGGTCGACTGGATCAACGCCTCGTTGCTCGACGCGGCGCGCGCGCTCGAGGAGCCGCCGCGCACGGTCCTCCGACGGCTGACCAAGGCGCAGTACACGAACGCGCTGCAGGACCTGCTCGGGCTCTCGATCGACTTCGGGCGTATGCTCCCGGACGACGCGAAGTCCGAGATGGGCTTCACGAACAACGGCGAGGTGCTGCGCGCGTCACCGCTGCACCTCGAGTACTACCAGTCCATCGCGCGCGCCGCGCTGGACGAGGCGATCGCCATCGGGCCGCGCCCCGCGCCGACCTTCTACCGCGTCCGCCTCGGGCGCGGGGTCGGAGCCGGGCACGTCGCCGGCACGACCGGCGGCTACCAGGCCGTCCCGCTGGGGACGGACGACTTCCTGGTCGAGGTCCTCGACGCACAGGGCCGGCCGCGCGCCGGCGGGGACGCGCAGGAGGTCGAGGCGCTCGACGCGATCCGCCGCAGGATCAGCGTCGGGTTCCGCGGCTCTTCCCAGGACCGCTTCCACGTCGTGGACGAGGGCGTGGTGCTCTACTCCGCGCTGCCGCACAAGGAGGTGGCGCCGGGAGCGTGGCAGGGACCGTCGCCGAACATGAAGCTCGAGATGCAGCGCGTGTTCCCCGATAAGGGAGACTTCGAGCTGCGCGTGACCGCCTCGCGCGGCTACCTGGTGCGCGGGAGGAAGGAGCTCCTGGTCGCGCTCGACGAGCCCGCGCCCCGTGCGTCGCTGGTCGCGCTCCCGGCGGACCGCGAGCCGAGCGAGGAGGAGCTCCTCGCCGTGCGCCCGACGGTCCTCGGTCCGTGGCACGTCGCCGGACCGATCCGCACGGCGACGGGCGAGGAGGCGCGCGACGGGACTTGGCTCGATCCGGCAGCGCCGCTCGACCTCGAGGCGCCGCTCGCGGACGGAGTGACGCGCTGGGCCCGGGTCGAGGGCACGGACGGCGAGATCCAGAGCTACGCGAACGAGGTCGGTGTCGTGCTGCTCGCGCGCGTCGTCGAGGCGCCGAGCGAGCGCACGATGGACGTCTCGCTCGGGAGCGACGACGCGCTGTGGGTGCGGCTGAACGGCGAGGAGGTGCTGACGCGCGACGTCCAGCGCGGCGTCGGGGCGGACCAAGACCGGCTCTCCCTGGCGCTCGTCCCGGGGCGGAACGAGCTCGTCCTCGAGATCGTCAACTACGGCGGTGGCTTCGCCAGCTACCACCGCGTCGTCCACGACGGGACCTCGGGCGGAGAGACGCCCTACCGCGTCGTGGCCGGAGAGGCGGCGCGCGTGTTCTGCGCCGACCGCGCTGATCAGACCGAGAACCTGCGCTTCGAGGACGGCGGCCTCGTGGCCGAGGACTTCCCGGCCGAGAGCCGCGCGCGCCTCTTCGTCGACGGCGAGGCCGGCTACTACCAGTTCGACCTCGTCCACCGCGCGTTCCCGCCGGACGCCATGGGCTCGATCCGCTTCGAGGTCGGCGACCTGCGCCTCGACCTGCGGCCGACGCTCTCCCCGGCGGAGGTCGAGCGCGGCCACGTCGTGACGCCGCTCGGCGCGGCGTACCTGAACGAAGGGCAGCACGAGGTCGTCCTGGGCGGCCCGTTCTTCGTCGGCTTCAGCCACCTGGTGATGACTCCGCTCGCGCAGGACCACCCGTTCGTCGCGCGCCTCGAAGCGCAGGCGGCGGCACTCGAGTCGCGCGAGACGCCCGCCCTGCGCGCCTTCATCGGCACGCGGACCGACGACGGCATGGACTACAAGTCCTTCGACCTCCCGCGCGAGGTCGACGCGCCGCTCGGCGCGCCCGAGGTCTACACCTTCCGGGGTCGGCTCGAGAACCTGCCCATCCCCGAGCCCGAGTCGGGCGACAACGAGATCCTGTCCGGCATCTGCGTGCTCGGCGTGTGGAACGACCATCTGGTGAAGTCGAGCCGCGAGCAGGGGCCGCCGCTGCTCGTCCAGGCGCTCGAGTTCGAGGCGCCCTACCACCCGGTCTGGCCTCCGGAGTCGCACCGGCGGATCTTCTTCGAACCCGAGGCGGGCACCGGGCAGCACGACCGCGAGGCCTACACGCGCGAGGTGATCGCGCGCTTCCTGCGCCGCGCCTTCCGGCGCGACGTCGGCCACGAGGAGGTCGAGCGCTACGTCGCCTTCTGGCATGGGCTGCGCGAGGACCACGAGCGCTACGAGGACGGCGTGCGCGAGGTCTTGGTCGCGGCCCTGTGCTCGCCGAGCTTCCTGTTCCTGGCCGAGCCCGAGCTCGCCGAGCCGTCGGCGCGGCTGTCCGAGGCCTCGCTCGCGACGCGCCTGGCTTTCTTCTTGTGGGACTCGCCGCCGGACGAGCGGCTGTGCCGACTGGCCGGGGAGAGCAGGCTGCGGGAGAGTCTCGAGGACGAGGTCGAGCGGATGCTCGCCGACGAGCGCTCGCTGCGCTTCGTGCGCGCCTTCACGCGCGAGTGGCTGCGGCTCGACCGGCTCGAGGGGATGACGATCAACCCCAACTCCTTCCCGGCCTTCACGCGGTTCGTGAAGCGCGACCTGGCGGAGGAGACCGTGCGCTTCTTCGACCACGTCCTGCGCCGGGGTCTCAGGCTCGCCACGCTGGTCGACTCCGACTTCGCGCTGCTCAACCAGAACCTGGCGGAGTTCTACGGGATCGAGGGCGTGCGCGGCGTCGACTTCCGTCCCGTGTCGCTGCCGCGCGAGCTCGGCCGCGGCGGCCTGGTGACGCAGGGCGCGTTCCTCGCCGGACACTCCGACGGCAACGAGCCGCATCCGATCAAGCGCGCGGTGTGGGTGAAGGAGAAGCTGCTCGGCCAGCCGCCGCTTCCGCCGCCGCCCAACGTGCCCGACCTCGATCCCGACGCGCCGGGCGCGGAGGAGCTGACGTTGAAGGAGCAGATCGAGCGGCACCGCGACAACCCCTCCTGCCACGACTGCCACGCGAGCTTCGACCCCTTCGGGATCGCGCTCGAGGGCTACAACGCGGTCGGCCTGCGCGAGACCGTGCGCAAGGGGCGTCCGGTCGACGCCTCCACGATCCTGCCGGACGGGACGGAGGTCGACGGCGCCGCGGGGCTGAAGTCCTACCTGCTCGGCCCGCGGTCGGAGGACTTCGCGGCCTCCCTCGTGAAACATCTCTTCGCCTACGCCCTGGGACGCGACGTGGGCTACGCCGACGAGGCGGAGCTCGCCGCGATCCGCGAGGAGGTACGATCGCGGGGCGACACGCTCCGCGCCGTCGTCCAGGCGATAGTCTCGTCCCCGGCGTTCTCGGAGCGCTGACCATCCGATGGCGAAGAAGTCCTGGCACCTCGACCGGCGGACCTTCCTTCACGGGCTCGGCGTGACCTGCATGCTCCCGTGGCTCGAGGGCATGGAGCGCGACCGGCGCATGCGCGCGGCGGCGGAGCCGCGCCGCGCGGCCTTCGTCTACTTCCCGAACGGCTGCAGCCTTCCGGAGGAGGACGACGCCGCGAACGCGCACTGGCGCTGGTTCCCGAGCGGTGCGGGCGGCGACTTCCGCTTCACGCGCGTGCTCGAGCCGCTCGAGCCCTTCCGCGAGGAGCTCGCGGTCTACGGCGGCCTCAGCCATCCGAAGAGCCGCGAGCTCCTCGGGCATCTCGCTGGGGATACCTGGCTCACGGCCGGCGACCTGCGCGGCGACAGCTACCAGAACCGCATCTCGGTCGACCAAGTGGCCGCGCGCCACCTGAAGCAATACACGCGCTATCCGTGCTTCGTGCTCTCGACGGACGGCGGCGTCGGCTACAAGTCGCGCGTCTCCACGCTCTCTTTCGACGACGGCGGTCACCCGATCCCCTCCGAGCATCGCCAACGGCAGATCTTCGAGCGCTACTTCGTGCCGCAGGGCGGCGCGACGACCGAGGAGCGCCGGCGATCGATCCGCCAGGGCAAGAAGGTCGTCGACCTCGTGCTCGAGGAGAGCAAGCGCCTCGCCGGACTGCTCGGCGAGCACGACCGGCACAAGCTGGAGGAGTTCCTGGCCTCGCTGAACTCGGTGGAGGAGCAGGTGAAGCGCAACGACTCCTGGCTCGAGACGCCGCTCGAGCCGTTCAGCGCCGAGCACCTCGAGCTCGACCCGAACCCGACGGTCGATCCGGCCGCCTACGTGCGGACGACCTACGACCTGATGGTGCTCGGCTTCCAGACCGACGTGACGCGCGTCATGACCTACATGCTGGCGCGCGAGGACGGCATGGGCTTCGGCGACAACTGGCCGGGCCTGACCGTTGGCGTGAACAAGGGGCACCACACGATCAGCCACGACACGCACGACGGGCACTTCGACGAGTGGGGGCCCTACGACCGCTGGTACGCGGAGCAGTTCGCCTACTTCCTCGGCCGACTGCGGGCGACCGAGGACGAGTGGGGACCGCTGCTCGACAACACGATGGTGCTCTACGGGAGCTCCTGCACGACGACGCACAACGCGCGCAACTACCCGCTCGTAGTGGCCGGCGGCAAGCACCTCGGCCTGCGTCTCGGGCACTACACGCGCTTCCGCAGGACCGCGACGATCGAGGCGCAGAACGACCCGTTGACGGGCGCGCTGCTCTCGGAGACGCGCCGGCGCGTCGCGGAGGACGATCTCCCGTGCGCGAAGCTCTTCGTCGGCATGCTCCAGGCCTTGGGCGTCGAGACGGACACCTTCGGTGACGAGACGGGCGCGCTGGACGGGTTCTTCGCCTGAGCCGTCGAGCTCGGTCGCGATCCTCAGTCGCGATCTTCGGGCGGCAGGAGTTCCCGCAGGTTCTCGGCGTGGGTCGCGAGGAACAGGCGGTCCGACGCCCGCGCTGTGCGCGTGCAGGCTCGCGCCCGAGATCCCGATCAGCACGTAGCGGACGCCGCGCTGCGCGAACGCCCGCACCAGGGGGGCGAAGGACGTCGTTCCGGATGGATCCTGCGGGGGATCTCCCGGGAGGTCTCGACCGCGTGCCTCCATGTGGCGAGCACGCGCTCGGTCCATGTCTTGTCCGCTCCGGGACGGTTCTCCGGAAGCTGCTCGGCCCGTACGACGCCGGTGCTCCGACCGGGAGGACCCGCCACGGCTCTCGCCCGACTTGCGGGTTCCCCCGGTCCGGGGTCACGATGGAGGCATGAGCGCCCGCGACACCCTCGTCACCTGTCCCTGCTGCCAGAGCCGTCTCGAGGTCGACCTCCGCACCGGTCAGGTGCTCAAGTGGAACCGCCCGAGCGAGATCGACGAGACCGGCAAGCCGATCCTGCGCGAGGCGGACTGGGACGAGGCCGCCGGCAAGGTGAAGGGCCGGCTCTCCGGTTCCGTCGACAAGTTCGACGCGAACCTCAGCCGCGAGAAGGCCCGCTCGAAGGACCTCGACGACCTCTTCGCGAAGGCGAAGGAGAAGGTGGAGAAGCGCAAGGACCGGGACGAGTTGGGCTAACTAACCTTCGAGCCGCGCCCAACGCAGGCGCAGGCTGTTGAGCACGACCACGAGGCTCGAGCCCGCCATCGCGGCCGCGGCGGCCTGCGGCGGGAGCGTCCAGTCGGTCCAGGGCGCGAGCGCACCGGCGGCGACCGGCAGCGCGATCAGGTTGTAGCCGAAGGCCCAGGCGAGGTTCTGGTGGATCGTGCGCAGCGTGAGGCGCGCGAGGCGGATGAGAACCGGGAGGCGCGTCGGGTCGTCCGCGAGCAACGCGCCGTCCGCCGCCTCGATCGCCACGTCCGCGCCGCCGCCGAAGGCGATGCCGACGTCGGCCGTCGTGAGCGCGAGGGCGTCGTTGATCCCGTCGCCGGCCATGAGCGTGCGCCGGCCGGCTCTCGACAGCTCGCGCAGGATCTCGGCCTTCTCCTCCGGGCGCGCGGCCCCACGCTCGTGCTCGATGCCGAGCTCGAGGGCTACGCGGCGCGTCACGCTCGGGTGGTCGCCCGAGACGAGGTGCGGCTCGAGGCCCAGGGCGCGCAGCGAGCGCACGGCCTCGATGCTGCCGTCGCGGAGCGCGTCGCGGAAGCCGAGCAGCGCCACCGGCTCGCCTGCGACGAGGAGCACGACCGGCGTCTCGCCGGCTTCCTCGAGGGGCGCGAGGTGCGCGTCGAGCTCCGCAAGGCCGCTCTCGCGCGCCGCGCGCGGGCTCCCGAGCCAGACGCTCTCGCCCTCGACGGTGCCGCGGATCCCGCGGCCGGGCTCGGCGGTGACGTCCTCGGCGTGTGGAATCGCCAGGCCGCGCGCCTCGGCGGCGGCGAGCACGGCGGCGGCCAGGGGTTGCTCGCTCCCGCGCTCGACTGCCGCCGCCAGTCGCAGCGCGTCCGCCTCGGTCCCCCGCAGCGCGACGATCCGCTCCAGGACCGGTTCGCCGCGCGTCAGCGTGCCGGTCTTGTCGAAGACGACCGTGTCGACCCGTGCCATGCGCTCGAGCGCGCTCGCGCCGCGGAAGAGGCAACCCTCGCGCGCGCCGCGGTCTCCGGCGACCAGGATCGCCGTGGGCGTCGCGAGACCGAGGGCGCACGGACAGGCGACGACCAGCACGGCGATCGTGCGCACGAGCGCGCTCTCCAGGCCGGCGCCGAGGGCGAGCCAGAGAGCGAGAGAGAGCGCGGCGAGGACGAGCACGCCGGGGACGAAGACGGCACTGATGCGATCCGCCGTGCGCTGCGCCTCGGCGCGCGAGCCCTGCGCGGCCCGCACGGCGGCGGTGATGCGACCGAGTGCAGAGTCGGTCCCGATCCGCTCGGCCTTCAGCGTCACTGCGCCCAGGCCGTTGAGCGTGCCGGCGTGCAGCACGTCGCCCGGACGGCGCTCGACGCGCCGGCTCTCCCCGGTCAGCATCGATTCGTCCACCTCGGTCGTGCCGGTCATCACGACGCCGTCGACGGGGACGCGCTCGCCCGGCCGGAGCAGGACCAGGTTGCCGGGCGCGATCTGATCGAGGGGCACGACGCGCTCCTCGCCGCGGCGGAGGACGCGCGCGGTGGGCGGCGTCAGGTCGAGCAAGGCGCGCACGGCGCTTCCGGCTCGCGCCCGGGCGCGGCTCTCGAGGAAACGGCCGAGCAGCGTGAAGGCGATCGTCATCGCGCCGGCCTCGAGATGGTGCGCCGGCGCGCCGAGGGGCTCCCAGCCGAGGGTACCGAGCAGGCCGGCGCCCCAGGCCGCGGTCGAGCCGAGGGCGATCAGCGTGTTCATGTCGGGCGCCCGGCGCCGAACGGCGCGTGCGCCGCTCGCGAGCACCGTGCGACCGGCGAGGAGCTGGGTGACGCTGGCCGGGACGAGCGCGAACCAGGCGGGAGCACCCGCCATCACCGCGGTGACGGTTGCTGCCGCTCCGACGACTCCGACCGTGAGTTCGCGCACCAGCGTCGCGTGCGCGGCGCGCTCTGCCTGCTCCGCGAAGGCGATGTCGGCGGCCACGTCGGTCGTGCCGAGTCCCTCCGGCGCGCGGTAGCCGGCGGCGCGGACCGCGCGCTCGATCGCGGCGCCGTCCGCGCGCTCCGGGTCGCGCTCGACGCGCGCCGAAGTTCACTTCGGCGAGCTCGACGCCCGGCACGTCTCGCAGCGCGCGCTCGAGCGTGAGCGCGCAGGCCTGGCAGGTCATGCCCGCGACGGGGAAGGAGAGCGTGCGGTTCTCTTGGGTCGGCACGTGCCCCAGGGTACTCTCCTCGATCCCGAGGCCCGCGAGGACGAAACCGACCATGGAGACCCGCTTCCGCGCCGTGAAGGCGTACGAGAACCTGCCGTTCCTGCACGCACCGCAGGCGCGCGTGCTGCGGATCCTGGCGGAGTACCTCGAGCCCGAGACGCGCTTCCGGGAGCTCCGTATCAAGGACACGATCGTGGTGTTCGGCTCGTCGCGTGTCCTGTCGCGCGAGGTGGCGACCGCGAAGCTCGAGGAGGCGCGCGCGAACGGGGGCGACTCGAAGGCGGCCGAGCGCGACCTCGCGATGTCGCGTTACTACGAGGAGACGCGCGAGCTCTCTCGGCGCCTGACGCTCTGGTCGAAGGGGCTCGGCGACAAGGACCGGCGCTTCGTGATCTGCTCGGGCGGGGGACCGGGGATCATGGAGGCGGCCAACCGCGGCGCGTCGGAGGCGAAAGGGGAGAACATCGGGCTCAACATCTCGATCCCCTTCGAGCAGGCCGAGAATCCCTACATCACCCGGCGCCTGGCCTTCGAGTTCCACTACTTCTTCATGCGGAAGTACTGGTTCGCCTACATGGCCAAGGCCTTCATCATCATGCCCGGCGGCTTCGGTACGCTCGACGAGCTGATGGAGGTC
>Ga0302046_10002085_pt1 | contig 18759 bp, 22 predicted proteins | sample RVTome_11_FD_200261 | JGI IMG/M metagenome (GOLD analysis project Ga0302046, IMG submission 200261) | Soil microbial communities from uranium-contaminated site in the Upper Colorado River Basin, Wyoming, United States - RVT147D111 (version 2) ...
GAAGGGGTGCGTGGCAAGAGCGCGACGAGCCGACGGAACCAGATCCTCTCCCGGTGCGTGGTGCACAACCTCAGGATGACGGTGTTGGACCGCTACGGCGAGTGAGGGGGTTTATGCAACAACTCGACCTTGCTCTCACGATCAATGGCCCTCTTGAACTCGAGCAGGCCGAGCGAGGAATTCATGAAGGCGCGGATCAAGGGAACTTGGCGTGTCCTCGCAGCTTTCCTTGCCTCCTGATTCGCGACGAGACCTTTTTGCCATTCACGATCGTTGAGGTACGCTCGGATCAGCGTCGCTATTTCCGCTTCGCTCGGCATGCGTATGAACGCCGATACCGCGAGGCTCCGTAATAAGCCTGGCACCTCCTCGAAACCCCCCAAGCCTGCGGTGCGGGAATTGTGGGTGGTCAGACAGCCAACTCTATTCGCAGGGCGAGCCGCCGGTCGAGCGAATCGACGTTGAGTGGTTCGGTGAAGACAGCCATTCGTTGGAGTCACCGAGGTTCGACCGGGGGGCGTTTCGAACCAGAATCCGCCTCGGCCCGGCTGGATCCGAACCGGAATCGGGTGGAGTCCAACAGATCGGCGATTACGAACGAAGAAAGGGGACAACAGGGCCTGTTTCGATATCCTCCATCCTGAGCGAAAGTCCAGAGGTCCGATTCGAAATCTCCGTCTTGTCCATGTTTCCCCCACTCCCCAACGCGACCGCCGCGCGCAACATGAGACACCCGCTAGCCGTCGTCCCCGCTCCTCTACCGCGGGAGCCCACCCTACTTTCACTCCCCCCACCATCGATTCCAAGTACCCCCTCCGCCAGTGGAGCCTGGGTACGTCCATGCGCGACAAACGCCCTCCCCATGAACACGAGATCCGCCACGTCAACCCGCGAACACCCCCCAGGTGGGAGCCCCTCCCCCTCTCGGAGCTCCCCACGGCGCTCACGCCCCCCGCGGTCCTGGCGGCCGCGATCCTCGTGTGGGGGGCCTACACGACGGCGCCGGTCCACCCGGGGCTGTGGATCGGGCTCGCCGGCTGGTCGGCGCTCGCGGTGTGGGCGGTCGTGCCGTGGCGGCGGGGGTGGGAGCGGCGCCGTTGAGGGCCGGCGGCGGGTGGGGGGCGCCGGGGGCGCCGGCCCGAGGGGCTGCCTGTTGGTCTTCCAATTGAACCCGGTCTCACGGTAGATGGCCCTGATTGAGAGGCCCTGTCAGGCCAGCTCCTGGACGTGCTCCCATTGTTCCACGCGAATCATGCCTTCCGACCCTCCCGGGAAGAGGGGGACGGAGAGGGGGGTTTCGCCACGTTTGGCCCGCCACCTTTCGCCACTTTCGGGCCGCCAATCACGCTTGCTCGGGACAAACGGATTCCGGAAAGGCCAGATCAACTACCGGCGTCCCCACGCACTCGCTTAGACGCCCCCACCCCGCGCTCCGTGCCGGGTTCCTTTCCCCCGGGGATGCGGGGAGGGGGCGCGCACCATCTCCCCCAAACCCGTGGGTGACCCACTTGAGTTTGCCCCGTCTTCACTTCCTCCAATGCCCCAACGCCACGTCAAGCTCCGCCCCCAGCGCGTGCCGCCGGTGGTCCTCGACGAGCCGCCGCTCCACGTCGCTCAACTCCCGCAGGAACCCAAACCGTGCCGCCGCGCGTCGGCACTCGGCGTTCCAATCCGTGCGGTCGCGACGGCCCAGGAGGTTGCGCAAGTCCGGCCAGTCGCTCCGGCCGGCCTCAAGTGCTCCGACGACCTTTGCCGCGTCGAACGCCTCCCGTTCATTCCACAGCTTCGCGACCGTTAGCAGGCGCACGAGCTGCGCGTCGAATCCCTTGCGGCTGTACTGCACCACATCGTACAGGTCGCGCTCCGCCGCGCGCTGGTGGACCGCGCGCAACTTCTCTGCAAGAGCCTCCGAAAGCTGCATGCATGGGATCGCCGGGGGAGGAAACGGGAGGGCTGCGAAGTACACCTGGGAGACGGGGGTCCTGGGCTCGGAGGGTAGGAAGGCGCGCTCTCGGGAACTGACCTGCAGTTCGAACGATCCACCGTCCCAGTCGTGCTCGTAGTCCACGCTGCAGGCCCAATTCCCCTGCTGCGTCTGGTACGGCTCACGCACGTTGAACCTGACGCTGTGGTGCGCATGGCCAAACGCGTGTTCAAAGGCGGCCGTGGGGTCGCCGGGGAGGCCGTTGTTCGTGAAGTCCAGGTCCTCGCTGAAGCGGCCCTGGTTCCCCAGGACCATCTTGCGAAGGTAGGTGCCGCCCTTGAACAGGAGGCGGTCCAGTAGGCCAGCGTCGTGCAGGGCGCTCAGCGCGTACAGGAGGACGACATCCTGCTGGGCTCGGTGGAGGTCCGAGCCGGTCTGGTGCGCGAACCGGTTCACGATCTGGCGTGGGATCAACGCGCGCGCACCTCCCCCCTCAGGACGCCCTCGGGGACGTTGACCACCACGCGCCAGTCGGCGTGGTAGTTCCCCCTCGTGCCGTGCCGCGCGGGAGACGCAAGGCGCACGAACGCCAAGCCGGCGAACTCCCGCAGGAACGCAAGGAACGCCGCCGGCGTGCGTCGCCCGGGGCACTCGTGTTCGAGGAGGTACCCGAGGCGCTGGGCAAGGCTCTTGTTGTCCACCTTCCGGACGTACCGCTCGAGCTTGACGTAGTTGAGGCGGGGGCTCGCCCTGTGGAGCACCTGGACGACGCCCCCAATGCCGTTTGCCAGCTCCTGCCGGTCGAGGCAATCGAGGACGGTCTTTTCGGGGTCGCTCACGCGGAACGGCGCGCCGTACTTCTCGACCTCCTGCCATCCGAAGAACTTGCGCTTGGCCAGGTGGACGAGGTGGAACTCTGCGGGCTGGGTGATGCTGCGCTCCGCCACGGTTGGGGTTGCGATGTGGTACACGCGCGGCGCCTGCGTCAGGAACCCATGCAGGTGCGCCGCGGTGCCGTAGGCGAAGTAGTAGGGATCCACGAGGTGGCTGCCGACGCGGTACGGGTTCATGTCGGGGATGGGGTCGGGACCGCTCGAGGGGGGGTTCACAATGTACCGTCCCCTCCCCACGCGCTGGAGCCATCCCTTCCGGACGAGCGTGTGGGCCAGCTTCCACGCGTGGTTTCTCGTAGTATGGGCAAGACGAATGATGTCGTCGATCGCAAGCTCGGCCTCGGGCGGCACGGAGAGGATGACCTGACTTTCGGTGGCGGACAAGGACCGGGCCTTCACGGGTTCGGCAAGGGGGGTACGAATGATAAATCTATTGGCGTTCCTTACTAAAATTGGAAGGATATCCAAGGATCCTATCCACTGGAGACGGGGGGCACTCGGGCTCCCGCCTCGTTGCGTCCCCCGTTCGCCTCCCGGCCGCCCCTCCAGCCGCGGCGCTCCGGTGGCGCGGGTGGCACCGCGGTCACGGACCCAAGAGAACCACCGGCGCCCGCGGCGGGACGAGGGCGAGGAGGCGCGCCGGGAGATGCGCATGGGGCCGGTGGCGCGCGACGCTCGACGTCGGGTGTCTCGGTGGCCGACCGCAGTGGCGGACGTAACATTCACTCCCCCCACCATCGATTCCAAAAACCCCCTCCCCCAGTCGAGCCTGGGTACGTCAATGCGCGACAAACGCCCTCCCCATGAACACGAAGTCCGCCACGTCAAACCGCGAACACCCCCCCGTGGGAGCCCCTCCCCCTCTCGGAGCTCCCCACGGCGCTCACCCCCCCCCGCGGTCCTCGCGGGGGCGATCCTCGTCTGGACGACCTACACGACGGCGCCGGTCCACCCCGGGCTGTGGGTCGGGCTCGCGGGCTGGTCGGCGCTCGCGGTGTGGGCGGTGGTGCCGTGGCCGTGGCGGGACAGGTCGGCGCGATGAAGGCTAACGACGCCTGGCGTAATTCTTCCTACAGGTGCTCAACCCGCCAGCCCCTTCTCTCGAATTCTCGGGCGATGAACCCCCGATGGCACTCTTTCGGGTCCGGTTCGGTACACATGAGGGCGCAGGTACTACTCCTCGCCACGTTCACAACGTAATCGATCCACCCGCCTGATGTCTCAAGGAATTGGCCATACGCCGGGGCGATGCTTGAAAACGGAGCGCCCGCGCCCATCAGGTCGAGGAGATTTGGCGGAGGGGCGAGCGCGGGGAAGGGATCGCAGACCACACCCAGTGCCAAGAGAGAGTCTCGGAGGGGGTCCTCCAGGAATGCCGGCCGTGGAGGAAGCGGCCCGGGACGAATGTCGAGAACCATCTCGACGCCAGCGGATCGCAACAGCGCTGCAAGAGATTCGGGCGAGTGCCCGGATGATCCCACGGTGAAAATCGTCCTAGGGCTGTTCACGCGGGCCGCTCTCTTGCTCCCGACCCGCTGTCTCGCGTAGATGGCCTTTGCCCCGCTCCTCGTCGGCGCCGCCATCCTCGTGTGGGTCACCCACACCCGCGCCCCCCCTGGGGCAGTGGGCGGGCCCTGCGCTCAACGGGGCTCTCGCTTTCCTCGAGGCCCTGGAAAGCCAGGCTCCAACAGAACGGGTTTTCTCGCAATCCCCGCATCAAGACCGGCTCCGGAGCGGCAGCGTTCGTTGATAGGCGATTCCCGATGCAAGTTCAAAACGCATACATGTTTATATGCCATCTATGCGTCTTGTAGGACACGTGAAAGAAAGCATACTTCAGGAGCTGCGCGAGGCATTCCTCACAAGGCGCTCCCTCGAGAACCTCCCCGACGAGGTATGGAGGCGGACCAGCGCCCTCAACACATGGGGCACCAATGCGATCGAAGGGAATACACTCACGTGGAGTGATGTGGAAAAACTCCTCCTCGAGGAGCAAAGTGTCGCGAACCGACCCTTGCCCGACGTCCTCGAGACGCTCCAGCACGAAGCGGCCTTCCGCAGCCTTCTTGCGCGCAAAGACCAGCCCGTTACGCTTGTCACGGCCCTCGAGTTGCACGAGATGGTGTTCAAGGGGATCCGCAACACGGATCCGGGCCAGTGGCGCCGGGTGAACGTCCGGATTGGGGGGACGCAGCACAGACCCCCACGGGCCGAGAAAGTCGTTGCCGAGATGGAGCGGTGGCGCGCCGAATACGATCGGCGCGAGGTGGAAGGGAAAGACACCTTCGCGCTCGCTGCGTGGATGCACCACCGCTTTGAGTCGATCCACCCGTTCCGCGACGGAAACGGACGAGTCGGGCGTCTCCTCCTGAACCTCCACTTCATGAAGCGCAATTGGGCGCCCGTCCACCTGGGGCCTCCCGACCGCAAGGCGTACCGCGCAGCGCTCGAAGCCGGTCACGGGGGCGACCTATCGAGGCTGATCAGCCTGCTGCAGGGGGCGATGGCGCGGTCCTTGCTTGACCTCCTCGACCAGGTGGGAACGGAAAGCGACGAACTCAAGGTGCTGTGGAGCTTTTCCGCGAAGTCCGGGTTCAGCGGTCACTACCTGGCGTTGCGCGCGGGTCAAGGCGAACTGCCCGCCGTGAAGGAGCGAGGCCGGTGGCGAACGAGTGCGCGTGGGCTCTCCCTCTACAAGCGGCACTCCTCCCGGAAGTGAGAGCGGCTCGCGTCCCCCCCCACCGCCCGACCCCCCCTCGCTGCTCGAGGCCGGCGAGGTCCTGATCCGCCCTCGAGGTTTCAGTGCGCGAACCGGAGCTCGATCCTACCCTTCCGGTGACTGACCGACAGGTCGAAGAGCCGAAGGAGGTCCCACCCGACGACCGAGATCTCCAGGGCATCCTCCTCGACGGGCACGCCGAAAACCACGTCATCCACCTCCCAGCACGTCACCTCCGGAAACTGCGCGTCGACGACCGCGACGTCGCAGGTTACGGGCGCCGCGCGGAAGGGGCCCCCCGCTCCCCGCATCGAAGTCATCCCCCCGCCTCGCCGCCGTCGCCATCGTCACCCGGGCCGCGCACTCCGAGCCCCCCCTGGAGATGACTGCGACAGGCTACCGAAAGTCCTTAGCCGCCTGCGGTGCTCGAATAAGGGTGAAGGAGCAGCGCGGTCGTCGGTCCGACGTGCGGGCCCGATCGAGTCGCCGCCGCTCGCGACCGATGGAACGCAGGTGCCTCGACAAGCTGTTGAGCCTCGACCTATTGGACTGGATCACGCCATGGGAGGTCGACATGGTGGTGTGCGAGGTCCGTAGGAATCCCGACCGGCAGCGGGACCTAGCGGTGCGCACCGTGGAATACGGGCTCGAGGCGGACCTCATTCTCATCGGGGACATCGAGGATGGGTTCGTCCCATGGGACACGAGTGACCGCGCCTCCACGGTCAAGCGCTTCGAGGACGTTTGGAGGTCGCAGCCTCCGGACGACAAATTTCGCCTCGGTTTCTGGCTTGACCGCACACCGCGAGGCTGGGTTCGCGGCTACGCTCTCGTCGCGCGGACGGACCTGCGGACGCGCCTAGAACTTGCGGCGATGGATCGCATCCTTGGCAGCGGGTTGCGCGGCCTCGTTGGCGCCGAAGTGATGCGCAGGGAGCACCGCCGCGTGCAAGGAGAGTTCAAGCGGGCCCGTAAGGCCCGACGGCAATTGCCACCCGGCCTCAACGGCATCCTTCGCGCCGGGCTCTACCAGGCGTTTTTCGAGATCGGCAAAGTGCCCGAGGGATCCGAACCTTTCCGAGCGCTTCCCACCGACAATGTGTACAAGAGCCGCTTCGCGGCGCGGTCATGGGAGGGTGAGCTCTGCCTGAAGATCACGGACGCGGGAATCCGAAGGGCCCACCGGAAGGCGGGGTAGCTAGAGGCCCCAGCCTCGATCCGCTGGAGGTCAACGGCCCTCCTCTCTCCCCGCCCCCCCCTGCCCCCCCACCCGGGGCTCTGGGCGGGCTTCGCGTCCTGCGCGGCCCTCGCGTTCGTGGCGGTCGTCCCCGGCCCGTGGCAGGATAGGTCCGCGCACAGGAAGCGGTGGGGCCACAACGCGGTTGGGATGAACCGCGCCGAGGCATGGCTACACGCCCCCCGTGACGGTTCCGATCCGGCCCGTGAGCTCGCTGCGCGCCGGATACTAGGCCCCGGAGGAGGCCCGCTCCCCCTTATTGATAGAAACAGGTAACGTTTATTACTAAAAAAGGGTATTATGGAATTGAATGAAGAATCGGACTCCAAAGGGAACCGAAGGCGTCTTCGGCAGCATAGCCCGGGCTCGGATCCTCGGTCTCCTCGCGCAGGCCGCGACCCCTAGAACCGGGTACGAAGTCGCCAAAGAGCTCGGGCTCGGCGTCTCCAACGTCTATCCCGAACTGAAGAGGCTTGAGGCATGGGCCCTCGTCGCAAGCCGTGCGGACGCGAGAGGCCGGAAGTGCTACACGCTGGATGACGAGGACCTGCGCCGCTTTCTCATGAGGCGGGTCAGGGTCATCTCGTCGGCGGATTGGCTCTCCGCGGAGCGTGTTGCCGAGCGGGAAGCCTTGTCGGTGGAGGCGCAGCAGCTCGCCGTCAAGGCACCGCGGACACAGAACAAGCGGAGAAACCGTCCACCCGAAGGCGAATTCCGGCGGCCGGCCGAAAAGGACCGGGCACTGCGGCGGTTGAAGGACCGCGCGGGAAGCCCACCATGACGAAGGTCCTCCGTCCGGATGAGCTCCGGTCCAAGCTCGCCTTGGCCACCACCTCCACGGAGGCGCACCTCTTCTTCGCAGCCCTCCTGCGGACCGCCGCGGGGGTTTCGCCCGACCGTTTCTTCGTGGTCGGAGGCTCGGCCATTGAAATCTACACCGTAGGCAAGTACACGTCGGGCGACATGGACTTGGTCACCGACGAGGGGGAGCGGGTCGAAAAGGTCCTCCGCCATTGGGAGTTCGGAAAGAGTGGCCGAATCTGGACGAACGACCGTCTGGACCTGGTGGTTGACCTCGTGAAGCCGCCGTACACGGGAAGTCCGGAACGATCGACGTTGGTTACAACGCCCTTTGGGGTCGTCCGCCTCGCAGCCATCGAAGACCTGCTCGTCAAGCGCTTGTCCGCGACCAGGCACTGGGGCGTGAAAGGTGACTTCGAGCACGCCATGATGCTTGCGCTCCAGTTTGGGACAACGCTCGATTGGGAGTACATCGAGCGGTTCGCCGTCGAGCACCAGGTCCTCGACCTGGCAAGGGAACTCCGCAAGGCGGTAGGGGCCTGAAGGGGCCCGGGTCGCGGCCGAACCCCCCCACCGCCCGAGACCCCCTCACCGATCCCCCTCCTCCACTACCTCCGGCACTGCCCGCGCCCCAAACGCTGCGTCCTCCAACAAATACCGGCACCGCTTTCGGCGCAGCCACCACGCGAAGGGCACGGCCCACGCGACGGCAAGCGCCACACCCCCGCCGAGGAGCGCCACCGCCGCGGCAGGCGGAGGAACCGCGCGTCGCACCTCGAGCGTGGCGCCGGCCGCCCCCGCGCCGGCGGACGCGTTGGCCTCGACCGCCTCCACCCGAAGGCCGTAGCTGCCCGCCTCGAGGTGGAGACGCATGAGCCGGTAGGGCGGCGGGTCGCTGCAGGAGGCAACTCCCCCCGCCCCTCCCACGCAGGGCGCGTGTTCCTCCCATGTGGCGTGACCCTCCGTCACCACGCCGCCGCCGACCCTCTCGAGCCGGACCGTGACATTCCACCGGTAGTCCGCCGCATACGGCGGCGCGTCCGTCTGCCAGAGGAAGGAGTGCACGCCCTCCTCGAGAACGAGGGTTCGGTTGAGGTCCGCTGCGCCGTCGAAGGCGGCGACCCGCGCCTCCCCGTCCCCCACTTCCACCATCTCGCCGAATGCGAATGCGATGAGGAGGGAGCCCGCGAGCACGGAGCCAAAGATTGCCGCAAGCGCTAGCGGGCCGACGTGGTCCTGCCAGCGCCAGGTGGACACGGCCACGCTGCTCGTCTTCCCACGACAAATCTTTTTCCAAGCGGTAGACCGAGGGGGCGCGCGCGATCCAAGTGGCCCTCGGTCTCCTCCTCCCCCGTCGCCCCGCCGAGCCTCGAGGCCCCCGTGAAAGGCCTCGAGAAACCCCCCAAGCCCTTTCTTCGGCCGAGAGGTTCCGGGGTGCCGGGGGCTTCGCTGTGCTTCCTACCGGCGCGACTCTTGAGTATATGTTCATATATCGAAACACATGTTTCGATTCCGTAACATGCGCTTCCACGGACTCCTCGCCGCGCTCCTCGGCAGCCCCGCTCGGGCTGCGGTGCTCGCCGTGATGCTCGGAGCCCCGGGCGAGCTGCTCACGGGCCGCGAGGTCGCCCGCCGGGCGCGGGTCTCTCCGCCCCGGGCCATAGAGGCCCTGCGCGACCTGGAGGCCGAGCGGCTGTGCTTCCAGCGCCGCGCGGGGCGCGCGAGCCTGTGGTCGCTCAACGCCAACCACTTCCTGGCGAAGCGGCTCGCGCCCCTGGCTGACCTCGAGGCCGCGCCCAAGAAGGCGCTCATCGACCTCCTTGAGCGGCGGATGGGCGGTGCCGAGGAAGCCTACCTCTTTGGCTCGGTGGCGCAAGGTCGGGAGGAGCCGGGCAGCGACATCGACGTCTTGCTTGTGTTTGCCAGTGATCGTGCAAGGAGCCGGTGGAAGGAAGGTCTCAACGACCTGCAGGACACCATCCTGGCGCTTTTTGGAAACCACCTCGAGGCGATCGCCTACACCCGGGCGGCCGTCTCGCGGGGCGGAGCGCGGCGGCTCCTCGAGACGGCGCGCAGCACGGGGATCCGGCTGGAGGCGGGCGCTTGAAGGCGCCACCCCCCACGGCGCGGGTCGACCCGGCGCGGGCGTCCGTGTACCTCGCGAAGGCCGAGCGGTTCCTCAAAAGTGCCAAGCGGGTCCTCGGAAGCGGCGGGGAGGACGAAGAGGACTCGGCGGCCGTGCTTGCGATCCACGCCGCGATCACGGCGTGCGACAGCCTGACGGTGCACTACCTCGGCGTCCGGTCGACAAGCCCCCGGCACATGGAGGTCCTGCCGCTCGTGGACCGGTTGCCCACCCCGCAGAGGGAGCAGCTCAAGAAGCACCTGCGGGACCTGGTTTCGAGGAAGAACGTGGTCGAGTACGAGGACCGCCTGCTGCCGCGAGGCGACGCGGCGGCCATGGTGAAGATCGCCGAGCGTGTCGTGGAAGCTGCCCGGACAACGTCCCGAGGCAAGCCGTCCTGACCGGGTGGTGTAGCGGGCGGTCGCCTCCCCCGCTCCGAGCTTCCGTTCGCCTCCGCTCCCGCCGCCACTACCGCAGCAGCCCCGCCGCAAGCAGCGGCAGCATGACCGTGGCGTCGCCGTCGACGGTCACGAAACGCGCCTTCGGCTTGAGCTTCCCCCAGGAGATCGCCTCCTCGAGGCGCGCCCCCGACAGCGACCCGTCGTACTGGCTCGCGGTCGTCACAAAGACTCCGTAGTCGAGCCCCCCCTTGAACTGGTTCCACCAGAGGGTGTGGTGCTTCGAGATCCCCCCGCCCACCATGAGCGCGCCCGAGCGCCTGGCGGCGAAGACGATGTCGGAGAGCTCGTGCTCTTCCCGCATGGGGTCCCACCGGAACGCGCGGTGCTCCTGCCAGTACATCCAGAGCTGGCTCCCGAAGGCGCCGTCGGTGAGCCCCGGGACGAAGACGGGGACCGACCGGGCGGCGCACGTGGCGAGGAACGATGTGGAGGGCAGGCGCATGCCGACCTCCCGGAGGATCTCGGGCGAGGTGTAGTCGCGGAGCCCCCGGGCGTAGAGGTCGTCGAACCAGGGGCGCAGGCGCTCCTCGAGCAGCGGCCCGTAGCTGTCCCGGGGGACGAGCACGTTGCCCAGCCGGTGGACGCCGGCCGCCAGCAGCTCCCGGTCATCCATCGCGAACGACCCCGGGTGGTACGGAGCAAACGACCGGGCGATGTCGTGGTCGAGCGTCCCGCAGGTGGTGACGACGGCGTGGAAGACGCCCGTGTCCACGAGCGTGCGCATCACCCCCCGGCAGCCCGTGGCCATGAGCGCCGCGGGGAACGACAGGAAGTTGACGCTCGCTGCGTCGCCGCGCATCGCCTGGAGGACGCCGAGCGCCTCCGCGACGTGCTTGGCCGTGAACCCCCCTGCGAGCCCCATCTGCTCCACGAGGTCGGCGGCCGTCATCGCGCCCGTGACCTCGATGTCCTCGACGGCCGGGGGCCGCGCCGCCGGCCGGCGCGGGCGCCCGGCGGGGGCTGCCCGCCGCTTGCTGGGGGCGGAGGGCCGCTCCGCGCGGGGCCGCGCGCGCCGCTTCCCCTTCGCCATCGGCGCGCGGGAGCGCGGACGCGGCCAAAAGACTTGGCGCCCCCGGCGGCCGGGGTCGAACCGGCCTTGAAAGCACCCGGGGAAGCATTAAATCGGGGCCGGAAACGTCCGAGCGCATCGGGTGGGAGGTTGGCGACCAAGCAAGCGCCGCCGAAGGTGCAGGACGCCGTGCGCCGGGCCCGGGGCGACCCCGGGGCCGGCAAGCGCGCGGCCACGAAGACGTCCGAGGCCACCACGAGGTACCAGGCCGCCATGCTCGAGGTCGACCTCGGGCGGAGGTGCGCGTTGGCCAGCGCGGTCGCCTGGGCCACGCTCGCGACGCTGGGCACGCTCATCTACCTCCAGACACCGCCGTTCCAGGACCCGCTCGGGTTCGCGGACATCTTCGCGTTCCTCCTGCCCGTGGGGCCCGGCCTCGCGGGGCTCGCCGTCTCCGGGACCGCGTACATGAGCAAGCGCGGCAGGCTCGTCTCCGGCCACCTCTCCGAGTACCACAACCTCATGATGTTCGGAGGTCTCGTCCTCTCCTCCCTCGTCATCGTGATTGCCGTGGCGGTGCTCGGCGGCGCGCTGGCGATGACCGCCTCCCAGGTGTCGTACCCCCTCGGGGTGATGAGCATCACGTTCGGGATGCTCGGCTACATCCTCACATGGAGCGAGTGGTCGTCCCGCAAGATGGTCGCAACCCTCTGCGCCATCGTCCCCACGCTGCTCAGCCTCGTCCACTTCGCCTTCCCGGCGGGGCAGGTGGCGCTCGTCGTCTGGGAGTACCACGTGGGCGGCGCCCTCTTCATGGTCGCGGGCGTGCTTTTCGTCGTGTCGATGACCTCGACGGCCGGCGCCGAGCGCGAGATCGTCAAGGGGGCCAACGAGCGCCTGGCGATGGAGGCCACGCGCATCCAGACGCGCAACCGCGAGCTCGACAAGGCGCTCGCACAGACGGCCGAGCGCGCCGCGGAGATCGAGGACGAGCGTGCGAAGGCGGAGGCGGACAGCCGCGCCGCCGAGGAGCGGCTGTCCACCGCCGAGCGGCTGAACGCCGAGGCGGCCAAGCTGCGCGAGCAGGCGGCCGCGTCGGAGACGGCGGCGGCCCAGGCGCTCGCCAAGGCCCAGGCGGAGCTCGCCTCGCATGAGGCGCGGGCGCGCGAGCTCGCGGCGCTGGCCGCGCGCGCGGAGGCGCGGGAGCGGGAACTCGCCACGTACGAGGAGTCGCTCCTCACGGAGCGCACCAAGTCCGAGAACGAGCGCATCCGGATCGAGCGCGACCGGAAGGCGGCCGAGCAGGAGCTGGTCCACTCCAAGCGCGAGCGGGAGGCGGCCCGGGCGTCGCTCGACGCGGCTGAGCGCAAGGTGCGGGAAGCCGAGTCCGCGCGGCAGATGGCCATGGACCTGCGCAGCCGCGCCAACGACGCGTCCCGCGTGGCCGACGCGCGGGCGACGCACGCGGACCAGGAGCGCGCCGATGCGCTCGCGCGCGTCGAGCAGGAGCTCGGCGCCGAGCGGGACAAGCTCGAGGGCGCGCGGAAGGCGCTCGCCGAGGACCGGGCGCGCGTCGAGCGCGCGGAGCGGGACGCCGCACAGCGCCTCGAGGCCCTCGACGGACGGGCCAAGGAGCTCGAGCGGATCCAGCTGGCCCTCTCCGACAAGGTGAGCGAGGCCGCGCGCGAGAAAGCCGAGGCCGAGGCGCTGCGCCGGAAGGCCGAGCAGGAAGCGGCCCACGCGGGAGCGCGCGCCCAGGCGTACTCGAAGTCCTACGCCGAGGTGAAGGCGCTCGAGTCGCGCGCGGAGCTCGCGCAGGCCGAGCTCCGGAAGGCGGAGGAGCGCCTGGCGGCGCGCGAGAAGAAGATGAAGGACTACGAGGCGGAGCTCGCGCGGCGGTCGCAGCAGCAGCTCGCGGAGCGCAAGGGGCTCGCGGGCCAGAAGGAGCGCCTGTCGACGCAGGAGGCCCGCCTCAAGGAGCGGGAGAACGCGCTCTTCGAGCTCGAGTCGACCCCCGACTTCGCGCGGGAGGCGCTGAAGGCGCTGGAGGAGGACCTCGGCGAGATCGCGCCGCGGGCGGCCTCGGCGGTCGGTGCGGCCGGCGCTGCGGCCAAGGGCGCGGTGCGCGGGGGGGGAGCGGCCGCGGCCCAGGCGGCCCGCGAGCCTACGCACACGGAGCCCGCGCCCGGGCGGCTCTCGCTCGGCAACGCCCGGCTCGACGAGCTCGTCGGGGGGGGAATCCCGGAGGGCTCAAGCCTCCTCGTCGTGGGGCCGGCCTTCTGCGGGAAGGAGGCGATCCCGCTCGGCTTCGTCGCCGACGGCCTCGAGCGGGACATCCCCGCCATCATCGTCACCACGGTCCGCAGCCCCGCGGAGCTTGCCGACGAGTTGGACCTGATGCTCTCGGACCCCGCGAAGGCGCGCGTGCGCACGCACCTGCGGTGGGTGGACGCGTCGGGCAAGGGCCAGCGGGGCGAACTGCCGCGCGACCACATCGAGGAGGTCCTCTCGCCCGCGGACTTCGCGAAGATCAAGGCGGCGATCGCCAAGCACTTCGACCACCTGGGCAGCGCGCACCCCTCCTTCCGGTTCGTATACCTGCCGCTCACGGAGAGCTGGCGGCACGCGGAGCCGGAGGTCGCGCGGACATTCCTCCAGCAGCTCGTCGCGGCCGTCCGCAAGCAGCAGTCGGGGGCGGTCTTCGTCGCGGAGTCCGGCATCCACTCGTCCGACGAGGTCGAGGCGCTGGCCGGGATGGTGCAGGGCGTCATCCGGTGCCAGGAGGAGCGGGAAGGCCACGCGCTGCGCGCGCAGGGCGTCCCCGGCACGCGCTCCTCGCAGTGGGTCCGCTACCGGCACACCCCTAGGGGGATCGAGCTCGGCAGCTTCGAGCTCGAGCGGATCCGGTAGCGCCGCGCGGGCGCTCCGCGGGGGGGACGCGGTGCGGGGCGCGTTCCAGACGGTCGCCGGCGGACAGGCGGTGGCCGAGGAGCGGTGGTCCGTCGCTTCCGCCGACGGGCGAGACCGGCTCGTGGCGTCCGGCGAGATCCGGGAGGGGCGCCCACGGCGGTGGCAGCTCGAGGCGGCCGTGACGACGCAGGGCACGCTCGAGTCCATGGAGTGGCAACTGACGGCGGCGCCGCCGCCGACCGAGGTGACCACGGTCGCGCTGCGTTCGCTCGGCGAGCACGTCTTCATCACGCGGATTCCCCCCGGGGGCGTGCCCGACCGGGTCGAGACCGCGTTTGCCCCGGGCTCGCTGGTCCTAGGGCCGAGCGTCTCGCTGCTCGCCCTGCTCGCGGGCCGGGCGCAGGGCCAGGCGGGGATGGCGCGGCGGTCGCTCTTCGTCCGCGTGGACGAGCACGACCTTTCGGTGCGCCTGGAGGACGGGATGGTGCTCCACGGGCGGCGCGTCCGCGGGAAGGGCGCCGACGGGAAGGACGGGTGGATCCGGAGCGTCGAGCTGCGCACGGCGGCCGACGCGGCCCGGCAGGAGGCGGTCCTGCAGTTCGACGCCTCGGGCGCCCCGGTGGAGGCCGCGTGGCCGCTCGCCATCCCGCCGCGCGCGGCGTCCCTCTCGAGCTTCGAGCCGTGAGCGCCCAGCGGAAATCCCTAGTCGCCCCCGCGCCCTTCGAGCGCCGCGTCGAGGTCGCGCTCGGCCTCGGCCGCCTCGTCGCGCAGCCGCCGGCGGCGCGCGCGGTCGGACGCGGCGTGGGGCGGCGCGGGCTTCGGCCCCGTCGGTTCCTCGGCGGCCGGCGCGGGCTCCCCCAAGGCCTTCACGACCGCCCGGCGGACGGGTCCGGTGGCGCGCGCCACGGCGGGCCCGACGGGCTGCTCCCGCAGGAGTCGCGGCCGCTCGCCCGGCCCCCGCGCGTGGGAGCCGGGCGCGCGGGCGGCCGCGAGGACGGACTGCGCCCGCGCGCGCGGCAGGCGCACGGCCCGCACGAACTCGTCGTCGTCGGCGGCCGCCACCTCGGCCGCCGTCAGGTACCCCGCCCGGACGACCGCGAGCGCGTCCTCGTGCGCGATCCCCACCTCGAGGCGCAGCCGGATGGCCGCGGCCTCCTCCTGCCGCGGTGCCACGCCGCCCCGGACCACCGCCCGGCCCCCCCCGGCCACGCCCTACATCTCGGTCTCGCCGGCCCCGATCTCGTCGACCGACAGCCGCGCCGTCTGCGCCTGCGCCTGGACGCGCTCCTTGAACGTGTCGTCGAGCACCTGCTCGACCGACGTCCCGGGCAGTTTCGACTCCAGGTCCGTCACGAGCTGGCGGTTGAGTTCGGCCAGAAGGCCCGTGACGGCCTTGGCCTCCGTCGAGGCCGCGAAGAGCTCGACGACGTTCTCCTGCTCGCGCACCGCCGCGCGGATGACGATCTTGTACCCTTTGACCTTCGTCTCGCCGTAGAACCAGCACTCGGCCGCGTAGGGGTTGTACGTGAGGAACTCGCGCACCTCCTTCACGTCGTGCGCGGAGACCGCGCTCTTCGCGACGTCGTAGACCTTCGAATGCTGGGCCCCCATCCCGAGCGTTGTGTGGTAGACCTTCGAGTCCCGCACCTTGAGCTCGTTCTCGACCAGCCGCTTGAGCAGCGCGGAGCTCGCCACCTCCTTGGTGAAGAAGAGCGGGCAGACGACCTCCGCCTTCATCGGCCTCATGTTGACGGCTTTGGTCTTGCCGTCGGGGAGGCGGTACTGCACGACCCCGTCCACGAGCGACTCCGTGCAGATCTGCGGGTCGAGGTAGTACACCAGCCGCTTCGTGTCGCCCGGCTTGACGTCGCCGAGGAGCACGCGCGACCCGGCCGCGCGAAGGTTCGTGGGCTCGATCCGCTGCAGCCGGAGGATGTCCTCGTTGTAGTCGAGGATGACCTGCATCCGGCCCGCGGGCACGTTCATCCCGTTGGCCACGGAGACCGTGAAGCGCACGAACCCCTGGTAGAACTCGGACTCCGGGGTCACCTCCACCTTCCCCGTGATCACGGCGGGCGTGGCCGCCGGCGCGGGCGCGGCGACCTGCTGCGCCTGGACCTTCCTCTTCTCGTAGTCGGCCGCGGTCATCCACGGGACGTCCGCGCCCGAAGGCTTGGGCGCCTGTGGGGCTGGAGCCGCGGGCGCGGGCGCCGACGCCGTTGCGGGCGCGGCCGGGGCCGCCGGCGGGGCGCTGGTCGCAGGCGCCGCGGGTCTCGCGGGGGGCGCCTGGGCAGGTTTCGGCGGGGGCGGAGCCGCGGCGGGCGGAGGCGCTGGAGCCGCCGGCCGCGCCGTAGCCGCGGGGGCGCGGGCTGGCGCCGCCTGCGGGGGTGCCGCAGGAGGCGCCGGCGGCGCGGCCGCCTTCTTCTTGCCGAAGAGCTTGCTCAGGAACCCCATCGTGGTGCGCCCCGACTCACGGGTTCCAAGCTACTTCCCGCCTGGAGCCCAACGGGCGAGGAGATGGTATGCGGGGGGTTATGTGTTTTGCGCGGGGGTCGGCTACTCCTCCTCGCCCCCCGTGGAGCCCATGGAGCCCGTGGCGCCCCCCCGAAGCAGCGCCTCCAAGGCAGCAAGGACATCAGCCCGCCCCCGGCCCGGCGCACGGACCCTCGCGGTCCACCTGATCACGTCGTTCTCCGTCGAGTCGGAAAGCGCGATCGTCCCCGCGGCGGCCGCTTGCTTGTCCAGGCGCGCGAAGAACCGCCCCTGCTCGTCCACCCGGCGTGCGAGCGTCCGCGCGAGCTCGGCCCCCGCCGATTCCGCCAGGCGCCGGACGGCCGACTCCACGGCCGGCGGGTCGCGCAGCCTCGCCCGCAGCACGAGCAGCGGCTGGCCGAAGTGGCCGCGCAGCGCCTGCCGTTCCACCCGGGCGCCGGGCGCCACGTGGAGGAGCGCCCCCTCGACGCGCTCCCGCGATTCGGTCGCGTGGACAAACGCTTCGAGGTCCAACTCGCGGAATCCGATTCGGTCCACGTGCCCCCATCGGGCCCCGCCGTATCGCTGTTTCCCCTCAGGCCGGAGGGTGCTTCACCGGGTACGGCGGCCCGAGCACCACGGGGCGATTCGGCGACACGGACTCCAGCCGCATCCCGTTCAACGTGTAGAACTCGGTGTGCGCTACCGCCGGGTTGATGGGGAGGATCTGGTCGAAGTAGAACCACGTCATGTGGGGGGCGCCGCGCAGGTGCTGCGGGACGAGGTCGGCGCTCGTGGGTGGGGTCGGTGCCGGTCCGCTCACCACACGGCTCGCGACCCCGTAGGCCTGCACGCCCGGCTCGGCCGTCCCCGCGCGGCTCGGGTTGTGCAGGTAGACGACGAGCGGGTAGCGGACCGCCTTGGTGTCCAGCGGGAAGTCCGTCCCCCACAGGACGCCGCCGCGGATCGTGGCGTGGCGCACGTACTGCTGTATGTCGTCTGCGTTCTTCACCTGAAAGAGCAGGCCGACTTCCGTTGACACTATCCCCGGAACGCGGCGGCGGGTATATCAAAGGTCGGGGGGAGGCGATCCGGCGTTGGCCGGCGCGCTGTCCACGCCCCCGTCCTCATGCGCCCAGCCGTCCGCTGCGACCGACCCGAACCTTTGGAGCAAGACGAGGTCGTACGCGATCTTCAGGGCGCCGGCCACGGCGAAGGGCGCCCCGAGAAACGTGGCCGACGCGATCGCCCCGAGGGCAAAGGGGCCGCCCGCCTGCGCCACGCTGCGCGCCGTGTTGGTGACCGCAGCCGCGGCCGTCCGCTCGTCCGGCCGGACGACGGTCACCACGAAGAGCTGCCGTGGGGCGACATCCATCTGGGCCATCGAGAGGCGCGCCAGGTAGAGCGCTGCGGCCACCTCGAACGACGGGGAGAACGGGAAGGCCATGAGGAGGAGGTTGGACGGGATGTGCGTGTACACCATCGTCCGGATCAGCCCGAGGCGCCGCGCGATCCGGGCGGCCACGAGGAACGAGATGCCCGAGAGCATGTTTGCGCCGAAGAAGACGAGGCCGAGGACCTCGACCGACGGCGCGAAGACGACGGCGAGCCAGAACGCCACGAACGTGCGGATGACCATGCCGCCGGCGAACGAGTCGACCGCGAAGAGCGCGGCGAGCGACCGGACGGTCCGCCGCCCTTCGGGGCCGAGCCGCCCGCGGGTGGGGCCCGCGCCGCTCGCGGGCGCCTCGACGCCTCGCGTCAGGGAGAGCGCCATGGCCGACGCCGCGAGGCCGATCACGCCGTAGGCGAGGAACATCGCGTGGAACCCGGCTACCGTGTCGCCGCCCACCGCGGCGCCGATGGCCGGCGCCGCCCCGCTGAGGAGCGCGCCGAAGGCGGCCGCGAAGTTCCCGACCAGGTTGTACCACGCGAACATGTCCGCGCGGCGCGCCGCGCGCGTCACCTGCGGGAGGACCGCCTGCTCCACCGAGAGGAAGGGCCCGACCTCCATCGCCGTGGGGGAGAGCGCGCCAAAGGCGCAAGCGGCCGCCGCGCCCGCGACGGAATCGGTGAACGCGAGGATCAGGCCCGCAGCGAACATGGAGACGCCCATGAGGGCGAGGAACCGCCGCCGGCCGAACCGGTCGGCGAACCGGCCCGCGACGAGGCTGAGCGCCGCCCCGCTGCCGAGCGCGAGCCCGAGGA
>Ga0302046_10002086_pt1 | contig 18755 bp, 11 predicted proteins | sample RVTome_11_FD_200261 | JGI IMG/M metagenome (GOLD analysis project Ga0302046, IMG submission 200261) | Soil microbial communities from uranium-contaminated site in the Upper Colorado River Basin, Wyoming, United States - RVT147D111 (version 2) ...
CGCCGGCCGGCGGTATCGACGTCATCGGTAACCCGGATCACCCGATGCCGCAGACCGTGGCCTACGAGCTGGGCTTCGACCAGAACCTGTTCGACCAGTTCCTCCTGCGTGTCTCGGGCTTCTATCGCGACGTCCGCCAGCAGGGCCGTACGGTGACCTACAACAGCCTGGGCGCCGTCGTCAGCTATCAGACCCTGCAGCCCTGGAACTACGCCGACGTACGCGGGGCGGAGTTCACGCTCTCGAAGACCCGGGGGCGGTGGTTCCGTGGGTTCATCAACTACACGTACCTGCAGACCAAGAGCGGCAACTTCGGGTATGCCCAGTTCAACGAGAACTCGTTCGATCAGCTTACCTACCTGCGTACGTCCATGGACTACCGCCTGAACGCGCCGATTGCGGAGCCGTTTGCACGGATGAGCCTTTCCCTGCTCACCCCGTCCGATTACGGACCGGAGATGTCGGGCATGCATCCTCTGGGCGCCTGGAACCTCACCCTGCTGGGTGAATGGCGCTCCGGCGCGAAGTGGACCTGGGGCGGCGGCGGCGGCAGTTTCCCCGAGTTGCAGAACAACGTCGCGTGGAGGGACTTCCTGAACTTCGACCTGCGGTTCTCGAAGCAGATCAACACCTCCTTCGCGAGCATGCAGATCTTCTTCGACATCGATAACTTCCTCAACCGGAAGCACCTCTACAACAACGCGGCCTTCGCCGGTGCCAATCGGGACTTCGACTACTACATGTGGTCGTTGCACCTGCCCGACGATACGTTCGACGGGATCAACCAGATCTCCTGTGCGCAGGAGGGCGTGGACGTCGAGGATTGCGACTACAGCGACAAGCGGAACCTGCCCTATATCTGGATTCCGGGCGACGACACGCCGGGTGATTTCCGCAAGGATGATGTGGCGTTCCAGCCCATCGAGACGATCAATAGCCTGGGCAGCGTCACCGATCCCAACGAGATCGCCTGGTACTGGGCGCAGGATACCGGTACCTACTCGCGCTGGAACGGCAGCGCCTGGGAGGCCGTCCCCGATGGGGAGTTGAAGCAGGCGTTGGACGACAAGGCCTACATCGACATGCCGAACTTCCGGTTCAACACGTTCCTGAACCCCCGGCGGTTCACGGTGGGGCTCCGGATCTCTTTCTAAAAGGTTCAGCCGTGTGGGGGGGTGCCATGGTAGCACCCCCACACGGCCTTGAATCCCGAGGGCGTGACGCTCCTTATCCTTTGACCTTCGAGATCATTCTATACAGGCAAACGTGATGAAACAATCCTTTACCACAGTCACACTGCTTGCTGCCCTGGGTTTGCTGACGCTTCTGAGTGCGGGCGAAGCCCAGGCGCAGTTCAGAGGCTTCTGGCTGGACATCGGCAGCTATCAGAACGTGTATTCTGAAGGCGGCTCCAAACAGGAATCGGCGCCGGGGATCCATGAAGGTATGCTGTATCCCGCCATCTTGCAGGGCTCCGGGCACGGCTGGGCGCGGGGGTTCTGGATCGGCGTCAAGAACTGGACGAACGAGCGGAGCCAGACCTTTCCCTACTACGTCGCCCGCGTCGGGCCCCGCGAGCCGGGCATCGAGTTTACCACGCCGGTAGATACCCGGATCATCGCGCGCTACGAGGACACGCACGTCTTTGTGGACGGCGCGCTCGCGTTCGAACGGCTGGCCGTCGTGGACGAGGTGGATCCCGGCATCGCCGCCGACCGGATGCTCTACAACCAGTTCAACCTGGACGTGGGCGTTACCGTTACGCGGAAAGTCCACGCCTACGTCAACCAGTTCCACGACAACTACCACCTCATCGAATACGAGTACTGCAACACGGGCAACATCGACGACGACGAGGAGATCGAACTGCCCAACCAGAGCCTCAGCGATCTGTATTTCTACCACATGCACCGCTGGCGCCAGAACGGACAGGCCGCCTGGCAGGGCAGTAACGGCCAGGCCTGGGGCAAATTCAACATGATCGACGTCGTCGGCGACGGTCACGCGGAATACCCGGTCGATTTTACGGCCTTTTACGCCTGGGCCGGCTTTGACCCGAGCGTCACCGAGTACAACAACCTGGGCAGCCCGCTCTGGCGAGACCAATCGCAGGACTGGGGCGTTGCCCCCGGCGACTCGGTGGGACGCCTCTCGGGGGGGACCTGGACGGGCCGCCTCATGCTGCACATCGACCAGTCGGCCTCCGACGAGACGTACGTTCAGTGTACGCCGGCCACGGCCGCCACGTGCCAGCCCCACACGCTCGGCTTCATGGACCAGGACTCACCCCTGGCCGGCGTCAATGAAAGCCATGAGAACTACTACGAACTCGGCATTCTGACCCTCGAAAACCCGGCGCGCGTTACAGGCGGCCACTCGCGCCAGTTCCCGCACTATGCCGACCGCGTCGAGCCCAGCGGCGCGTTCTGGAATCCTGCGACCGATGCCAGTTCGGGGGGCGGTACCGTCGCCCAGGGTGGGTATGCCCCCACCGAGGCGTTGGGGCCGTACAGCATGGCCTTCGGAGATTGCGTCTACCACGCCGTCGTCGAAGCCGCGGCCGGCCTCAGCATCGACGCCGAGATCCAGGTCGGGCGGCAGTACAAGCGCTCTTCCGGCAACGACACACGGCTCCTGGCCTACGATGCGAACAGCGACGGGGCGATCACCGAAGCACCGTTTGACTATAGCCTCGTCGGGCTACCGGTCTACCAGGGCAACGGATGCACCAATTGTGCCAGCCGGGGCAGCGAGAGCCTGACGAAAAACCAGTGGGTGATGACGGCCCGAGACTCGCTCTTCCAGACCTTCTTCCGGGCCAGGGATCTCTACGAAGCCAGCAATCGCTTGACCCAGTACCCGATTCCCGAGCCGCCGCTGCCGCCGGTCACGTTCATGATTGACGGGCGGCCCGACGGCATCGATCTGGCCTGGGAGCCGCACTCGGCAGGCGGGCCTACCATCGACCACTGGGAAGTGTGGCGGACGAGCGGACGCACGGATAACCTCCTGGACGCGGATGCGAACGGCGTCTTCGAAGTGGTCAACAGGCCCTGGGGCCCGGAATTGGCGAACGGCTATCAGAAGATCACCGAGACGAACCAGACGAGCTTCCGGGATCTCACGGCGAACCGGGGGACCGATTATTTCTACTACGTGGTAGCGATCGGGCAGGGTCAACCGAGCGACCCGCTCGCCATCAGCGGGACGCCCGGCGGCGTGGCGCTCACCAGTAGCCGTGCACTCACGCAGTCGTTCCTGCCGGTGAACCTCAAACGTCCGGCCTACGGCGCCACCGGGACGGTGCAGGATGCCCGCATCGTGCCCAACCCGGTGAACCTGGGATCCCGCGACGGCGTCCGCTTTGCCCAGGAAGATCGGGTGGCGTTCTTCAACATCCCGCCGGAATGCACCATCAAGATCTTTACCGAGGTCGGCGAACTGGTGCATACCATCGAGCACACGAACGGGAGCGGCGACGAACTCTGGAACCTGACCACCGAATCGCGCCAGTTGCTCGTCAGCGGCATCTACATTGCTGTTATCGAAGATCTTACCAACGGCGATCAGGCCTTCTTGAAGTTCACCGTGATTCGCTAACCGGCGTAGCCCCCGCCCTTTTCGCTACGAAGAGGGCGGGGTAGGCTACCCCTTTGGCAGTTCTTTGCAAAAAGCCGGATGATTTGCGAACCCCGCATCATGAGTACCCACGCGCAACGGTGGATCATCCCTTAAAACCTACGGCAGCACTATGAAACGTCGTTTCTACGCAACCACGCTGACCCTCCTGCTCACCCTGGTGTTGACGTCATCGTCGGTTCTGGCCCAGGCGGTCGTAACGCCCGACACCGAAGTGGAGACCGAAAAACGGGCGCAGACGGGCATGAAGTTCTTGAGCACCTCGGTGGATGCTCGGGCTACCGCCGTCGGGGGAGCGATGACGGCCGAGATGGAAGGCTCATCGACCTCGCTCTTCTACAACCCGGCGAGTATGGCCGGCATGCCCGGATCGTTCCATGCGAGCGCGAGCGTCCTCTCGTTCATTACCGACATCAACTACAACGTCGCCAGCGTGGCCTATCGGCCCGGCGGCGGTAACTACGGCGTCGTCGGTCTCTCGGTCATCAGTGTCGACTATGGGGACTTCATCGGGACGATCCGCGCCAACAATGAACAAGGCTTCGTCGAGACGGGTACCTACAGCCCCACCGCGCTGGCCGTCGGCCTCGGCTACGCCCGTGCCTTCAGCGATCGCTTCGCCGCCGGCGCCCAGGTCAAGTACGTCTACCAGAACATCGGCGACGATTTTGTGACCACGCAGGACTTCGACGCGCAGACCGGCGGGACGTTTAACTCGGGCGCGGTCACGTCTACGGAGAACTACTCGAAGGGAACGGTGGCCTTCGACTTCGGGATCGTCTATCACACGGGTTTCCGAAGCCTCGTCATCGCGATGAATGCGCGTAACTTCTCGCAAGAGCTTTCCTACGTGCGCGAACGCTTCGAGCTTCCGTTGACGTTCCAGATCGGCATGGCGTTCAACCTGATGGACCTCACCAGCATGGACCCGAACACGCACGCGCTCATGCTCCGCGTAGATGCCCAGCGGCCGCGTGACTTCACCGAGCACGTCAAGTTCGGCCTGGAATATTCTTTCATGCAGATCGCCTTCCTGCGCGCCGGCTTCGAGCAACTCGGCGTGAGCGAAGAGCAAGGCGTCAGCCTGGGCGCCGGCCTCCGGTTCAACGTCCAGAGCATCCGCTTCGGCGCCGATTATGCCTACACCGACTTCGGTCTGTTCGGCGATGTGAACCGCTTCGGCCTTCAGATCGGGCTGTAGAGGGCGCGAAGCAGGGTACATCAAATTTATTGTCACAACCCTTTCAGCTTATAGTACTCCTCCCTTGAGGGAGGTGGCCCGCAGGGCCGGAGGGTGTATCGGTGGTACACCCCCAGTCGCTACGCGACAGCCCCCTCAAGGGGGCGGTTTTTCGGTGCCGGAAATCCAAATAATCTTTACAAGCAGGGGAGGCCTTCCGTTGAGGCCTCCCCTGTCTGTTTTACACCCTCCATGCATGCCGCCGCGTGATGTGACCGGTCGGGATTATCGTTTCTCCGAGGCCGCGGAGTCCTCGCCCCGGCTTCAAGGCACGCGTCACGCATCCAGGGGCGGCTTTCTCATAGTTACCCTGCTGATGGTCGCCATCAGCCTGTTCGGCTGCGAGGAGAACCTGGCTCCCCGGGCGCATTACGACGCGGTGCCCTTCACGGTCTACGGCGTGCTCAGCCCCGACCTCGACACCCAGTCCGTCCGCCTCTACGTGCCCGAGGATTTCCCCACGCTCGGCTCTCCCGAACCGCTCGACGTCGACGTGACGTCCACAGACCTATACACGGGTGAACGCAGGGCATGGCGCGACACGGTCCTGGTAGATCCCAACGGCCAGCACGAGCATGTCTTCTGGTCGCCGTTCCGGGCTGCGTTCGGGCACGCGTACCGGGTGGAGGTCGTGCGTCGCGCCGACGGCGCGCGGAGCGTTGCCGAGGTGCGGATCCCGGAGCCGGTGACGGTGCGCATCGTCAACGAGGGAGATCCCCTGGTGGAGGTGCTTATTGAGGGGGAGAACATCCGCGCGCTCAAGCCGGAGGCCGAGTATGACGTGGACATTGGTGACTGTCAAATCGTTCGCAATCGCTTTTCCTACCAGGGCCGCGAACGGCGTGTTGAGGACGGTTGGCGGTTCACGCTCAATCTGGTCGTTGATAATCGCAATATATTGTGGGATTGTGTCGGCATCACGCAGTTTCTGCCGACGCCCTGCCCGCCCTATTATCACCGTTTGCGCGCGCTGAACCTACACGTGCTCATTGGGGACGCCGTGTGGGACCCGCCCGACGGCGTCTTCGATCCACATCTTTTGTCGCAGCCGCAGGCGTTGAGCAACGTCGAGAACGGGTTCGGCTTCATTGGAGCCGGCTATCGTATCGTGGCGCCGTTACGCCCCTCGGAGGAAGCGCTTGCCCTGGCCTGTTTTATCTACGTCGGCGGAGGGGACACGTAGGCGGAGCGTGGAGGGGAGTAGGGACCTTTGCGTACAGTCGATTGCCCTTGCAAACCGTGTCTTTTATCGGTACAGTAAAGGATTCTTATACCCATTGCCTGTTGATACGGTGCATTAAGCACTACCTCATCCTTTCACTTTGTCATCTCGACCGAGTGGAGCGAGTGGAGAGATCTCCTTGAATCGATGTAATCTTGATCAGCAGGAGATGTCTCGGCTTCGCTGCGCTCGACATGACAGGGTCAGCGGTGGTGCTAAGGCATACGATCAACGTGCAATGGGTAGAAGACGTGGGTTGACGCACAAAACGACTTGCCCATGCGCGCCCTCATCGTTCTCCTCGTCCTGCTGCCGGTCTCCGCCGGCCTGCTCGGCTGCGAGGAAAACCTGGCCCCACGCGAGCCTTTCGGACGGCCCTTCTCCCTCTACGGCGTGCTCAGCCCCGATCTCCCCATCCAGTCCATCCGGCTCTATCCGCTGGAGGACTTCATCTCGCTCGGCTCCCCGAAGCCGCCCGAGGTGGATGTGGCCTCGACGGACCTGCACACCGGCGAGCGTCGCACGTGGCGCGACACGGTCCTGGTGGATCCCAACGGCCAGCATGAGTACATCTTCTGGTCGCCGTTTCGGGCCGAGTTCGGCCACACCTACCGGGTTGAGGCGGTGCGGCGCTCGGACGGGGCGACGAGCCATGCCGAGGTGCGGATCCCACCGCCGGTGAGGGTACGGCTCGTTGACGACCGGGATGCTTCGGCGCTACAGGTGCTCATTGAGGGGGAGAACATTCGCGCGCTTAAGCCGGAAGCCGAGTACGCGGTGAGGGCCGCAGGGGCTCTAGAGAACGACACCTCTACTGTTCCGATCTTCCATTACGTCGTTTCATACGAAGGGCGAGAGCGCGCGGTCGAGCAGGGCTGGCAGGTGAATTTCAACATGGTTGTCGATTTCGGCAAGCTCGTGCCTCTTTATTCTGCAGATATCGGGGGGCCTCTGGGCAAGTTCTGCGAAGGACTTGCCTTGTATGGCCTGGAGCTACACGTGCTCGTCGGGGATGCGGTGTGGGATCCACCCGGCGGGGTCTTCGATTTCGACATCTTGGTGCACCCGCAGACGCTGAGCAACGTCGAGAACGGCTTCGGCTTCATCGGCGGCGGCTACCGCGTCGCCGAATCGGTGTTTCCATCGCGGGAGGCGGTCGAGTATGCCTGTTTCGTCTATGTGTGGTAACGATTCACATACCTCCAGGTGTTGGCTCGTAGTTCTCGCCGTCGCCGTGTTTTCGCTGGGCGGTCCGGCCTACGCCCAGACCGCCACCGTCAGCGGCTTCATCTCCGACAGCACCGACGGGCAGGCCCTCGAAGGCGCTACTGTCGCCCTGTATCCCTTCGCCGACGGATTCGACGCCGCCCCCGCCTACGGCACCGCCTCCAACCCCGACGGCCTCCACCTCCTCACCCGCATCCTGCCCGGCCGCTACCTCCTCCAGGTCTCCTTCGTCGGCTACCGAACCCACCGCGACACGCTCGACCTCGCCGCCGCAGAGGTCCACACCCTCACGCTCGCCCTGGTGCCTGCCCCCGAGGTGCTCCAGGAGGTCCGCGTCGAGTCCGAGCGCCTGAGCCGATTGGCCCCCGTCACCGCCGGCCACCAGCGCATCCGTCCCGAAGAGATCGAACTCGTCCCGGCCCCCGACCTCTCGGCCGACCTGGCTACCTACCGGCTCGACGTGGCGATTGAGCGGACGTGGGATATCGCCGGGTTGGGTCTGACGCTGCAAGCGAGCGGGATCAACGTGTACGACCGGCGCAACATTTTCTACGTATTACTTGAAAGGGATCTGCATCGCCGTGGTGCCGGGCGGCACGTCGGTTTCTGTCTGGCTACCGTCGGGCCATCGCACGAGGACAGAGGCTACGGTCTTATTGCCGGGGTGCAGCACCGGGGCGAGCGAGGATTGCGACCAGTAGCCGGATCCCGCCGTGATCGCCCGGGCCGGCCCCGGCGTTCCATCCGCGAACCGTAGTTGAAGGGAGGCGCCCACCCCGGCTTCGTTCTCCGGCGGCCCGGACAGGCGCACCTGCAGGCCCGCCGGAGCGCCCTGGTTGCGGTACAGCTTCGTCGCGGCGCCGTTCTGGGTCACGGCGAGGTCCGTGCGGCCGTCTCCCTCCAGGTCGGCCACGGCCGCGCCGCGTTGCTCCCCGTAGATGCGGATGCCGGAGGCGGTGGCGGGGACCGCCTCGAACCGACCGTCGCCCCGGCCCCGCAGTACGAGACCGCGCCCTGCATCCAGGCGGGCTTGTTCGGCCGGGAGGGCAAAAAAGTTCTGGCTCAAGAACACGTCGTCGTGTCCGTCGCCGTCGTAATCCGCCACGAGGGCGGCAAAGGCCGGCGCGAATTGCGCTTCCAGGGGGAGGGGTGCTGCTTCGAAGGTGGGTGTGGGTTGTGCGCCCGGCCGGTTCAGGAAGACCGTCGTCGAAAGTGTGGTGGTTTCCAGGTAGGCGGCGCGCTCCAACCGGGGGCCGATGATACGATCCAGCGTCGACGAGGCGAAGCGTTGAAACGTCGGCATGCGGCTGCGCACGTACGGCATTGCGTAGGACAGGGTAATCAATCCCTGCTCCGGTACGTACCCGTCCAGCGAAGGCTCGAAATGAGCCGGGATGACGTCCGTTACCCGGTCGACGTCGAAGTCGCCGTAGTAGAGGCGAAGGGGCGGATCGGCCTGTAGGAGCGGGCCGTGGGGCGTATTCCAGCCCCCGTTGGTCGCGATGAAGTCGAGGCGGCCGTCTTCGTCAAAGTCGCCCGGCGTCACGCCGTTCCACCAGCCGGTATGGTCGTCCAGCCCGGCGGCTTCGGTCTGGTCCGTGAAGGCGCCCGCGCCGTCGTTCCGGAAGAAGCGCACCGGTCCCCAGGCAAGCGCCAGCAGGAGGTCGGCATCCGCATCGGCGTCGAAGTCGCCGAAGACGGCGCCGTTCACCAGGCCGACGGTCTGGAACGGAGCGCTGAGGACGGGGTCGTAGCGAAAGCCTCCCTGGTCGTTGCGGTAGATCCGGGACGAGGCAGGCTCCGGATAGCGGCCCGGCACGAAGTGTCCGCCGGCGAAGAGGTCGAGGTCACCGTCGCCGTCTACGTCCGCCAGGGCGAGCGGACCGACGCTGGCATCTCCGAACGGCAGGTGCTGGATCCGGCGTAGCGTCCCGTTCGGCGCAGCGTCGTAGACCTCGATGCGGGAGGAGTCGGCGTCGCCTTCATAGTTGGAGACGCCGACGAAGAGCCGGGCGCCGCCCGACGGCTGCGGCATGGCGACAAGTCCGGTTTGGTCACCGTCGGCCGGGGCGAGCGAGGCGGACGACGGCAGGGGTGTGAGACGGCCGGCCCCGTCGTTGCGATACGCGGCCAGGCGGCCGCCGCGCCCGCTGCCTACAAAGAGGTCGTCATCGCCGTCCCGGTCGAAGTCGATCCAGGCCATGCCAGGCCCCGGCTGACTCAGCTTGTAGGGCAGGAGGGGCTGACGCTCGAAATCTGCATAGGGTGTCTCGTGGTGGCGATGCGCCAGGCGATCGCTTACGTCCTCAAACAAGGGCGGCGTTTCGGTTGTATCCGAAGGCGCCCGGTCCGGGGAGGCAGGCGCGTCCGGCTCATACACCTCGTAGATACGGTTGGGAACGGCTTGCTCAACGCGGCTGCGATTGCCGTTTCGCCAGGTCACTTCCAGGGTCAGGGAGGCGTCCGTGGTGCCCGTGGCGAACGTGTACACCGGGTCGCTGCCCGAGAGGTACTGTCCGCCGCTGAAGACTTCCTTGGTCTGCTCGGCCGGGCCGCCCAGGACGCGGATGCGGGCTCCGATGCCCTGGGTGTTCGGCGCTCTTCCGCGGAGCCGTACGGCAAGGCGGGGCGCCGGGGTGTCGTTGCGGTACAGGCCCGCCGGCTGGTTCAGGCGATTGACGACGGCATCCAGGTCGCCGTCGTGGTCCAGGTCGCCGAGGGCGATGCCGTGGGCGACGTCGGCCTCCGTGCCGAGTCCCCATCCGTCGGGCACTTCCTCGAAGGAGCGGTCGCCCCGGTTGCGGAAGGCGACGTTTTTCAGGGAGAGCGGCGGGAAGTCGAGCAGCAGGCGGCTGTGATCCGGCGTCATGCGCTGCCGCTGCGCCTCGCGTTCCTGGGCGTCGGCGTTTTGCACGTCGTACAGGTGGCCGGTCGTGATCAGGAGGTCCTCGTAGCCGTCGAGGTCGGCGTCCAGGAACACGCTCGACCAGGACCACTCGGAGGCGGCGACCCCGGCCGCGTGGGCGATCTCGGCATAGGTGCCGTCGCCCCGGTTCAGGAAGAGGGTGTTCTGGATCACCTGCGGCCGGTTATCGATCTCGCCGATCCCGGTCGGGAAGGGGATGGGCGACCCGACCTGCATCTGGCGCCGTGCGTAGTCACGGCTGAGCATGTCCACGAGGAAGAAGTCCGTCCGTCCGTCGCGGTCGACGTCCGAAAAGTCGACGGCCATCGTCGACAGGCTCGTCTTACGGAGGGTGCGGCGTGGCGCCGCGCGAAAATGCCCGTGGCCGTCCCCGAGCCAGAGGCGATCCGGGCTCTCAAAATCGTTGCACACGTAGAGGTCCGGGGCGCCGTCGTCGTTCACGTCTTCGAAGCGAGCGGCGAGGGCCCACGCACGCGGTGTTTCCCGGAGCGGTTGGCCGTCTTCGTCCAGGAAGGCGCCCTCGGTGAACGATACCGGCGTAAAGCGGCCCGTGCCGTCGTTCAAGTAGAAGCGGTCCGGTTCGGCGTGTTCGAACTGGATGAGGCCGCCGTCTTGCTCGCGGAGCCCGTAGTGTTCCTGAAAAGCCGGGGCGATGCCGAACGTATCGCCGTCCCGGACGAAGATGCGTTCCGGGGTGCGCTCCCGGGGCGAGAAGAGGTCGTTGGCCGCCCGGTGTTTGTAGTTGGCTACGTACAGGTCGAGGTCGCCGTCGCCATCTACGTCGGCGAGGGCCATGGTGGTGCTGCCGGCGTTCGAGGCGAGGCCCGCCTCGTCCGTGATTTCGGTGAACCGGCCGGTGCCGTCGTTCAGGAAGGCGGCGTTCGGGCCGCCCAGGGCCGTCACCAGCAGGTCGAGGTCGGCATCGCCGTCGAGGTCGGCCAGGACGGCGCCCGTCGAGAAGCGGTTCGGGGCCGCCACGCCGGCGGCTTCGGTGATGTCTTCAAAGCGCCACCCGCCGAGGTTGCGGTACAAAACGTTGGGGCCGTCGAGCCGGGCGAGGTAGACGTCCGCCCGCCCGTCGCCGTCGACGTCGCCTACGGCGACGCCGGAGCCGTTCATCAGGTGGCGGTTGGTGAGGAGGCTTTCCTCCGAGAGCGTGTTGGCCGCCGTGATGCCCGTCTGCGAAGGGGAAAGGAGCATAAAGCCGACATCGCTGCCGGAGACGTCCAACGCCGCCCACCGGTACCCCTCTTCTTCCTGCCAGACGCGTTCCTTCTCGGGCGTGCAGCCTGCCAGCGTGAGGAGCATCCAACCGGCGGCTGTAAGCAACCAGGCAACCTTCATCCTCATTCCGACGGATTAAGAAAAACGTTCGGCCTTCACCGGCGATGCCTCTTTAAAGCCTGCGGCAAACAGAACCGTGACGAGCGTGGCGAATACGACCGGAACGATCCAAAACAGTTGCCACTGCGCAAGGGGTTGGCCCGCCTGGCCGGCCACGATGCTGTTGAAGATCCAGCCGGCAACCAGCGTACCGAGCCCTTGACCCACACCGTACGAAACCAACACGAAAAGGCCTTGTGCCTGCGCCCGTATGACCGGCGAAGCCTTTCTGTCGATGTAGATCTGGCCGGCGATGTAGACAAAGTCATAACAGACACCGTGCAGGAGGATCCCGATCAGGATCATCCATGTCACCGCGTCGGGCGCCCCTATCGCAAATAAACCATAGCGCACCACCCACGCCGACATGCCGATGAGCAGCACCCATTTCACCCCCAGCCGTACGAAGAACCACGGCAGCAATAGCAGAAAGAGTACCTCCGACATCTGCCCGAAGGTCATCTTGAAAGCCGGGTTCGGAATGTCCGCCGCATTCAGGAAGACCGGTACGTACGCGTAGTAGGTAGCCAGCGGAATGCTCGTCAGGAGCAAGCAGATGATGAACACGATGAACGGCTTCGAGTTGAGCTGAACCAGCGCGTCCACGCCCAGGATATCCCGGAGCGATACTTTTTTACCGGCTGCCGGCGGTGGCACATGGGGCAAGGAAAAGCTGTAGAGGCCCATCACGACGCCCGCAGCACCGGCGACGCGCAGGGGAAGGGCCGTCTGATCGGCTTGCAGCACGTAGCTGACGAGAAAGCCCGCTACGATCCACCCGATCGTGCCGAAGACACGGATCAGAGGAAACTCCCGTTCACGATCGGTCAAGAGATGGAACGCCGTCGCGGTCGCCAACCCCAGCGTCGGCATGTAGCAGAGCATGTGGAGCAGCAAGAGCGTGAGAAACAACGGGGTCGACGCGAACGCCCCTTCGGCTACGGAAGGGGCACAGAACACGAAGATCCCGCTCAGCAAATGCATCCCGCCCATCACCTTCTGCACGGCGAAGAAGCGATCCGCGATCATCCCCAGGAAAAAGGGAGACACGATCGACCCGACCGGACTGGCCATGTAGGCCAGGTAGATCACGTCGGTCATGCCGGTCGTCCTCATGTAGTTCCCGGCGGTGGCATACCAGGCGCCCCAGATGAAAAACTGAAGGAACATCATGAGGCGAAGGCGCCCCTTCAGCGAGCCAGGCACCCCCTCGCTCCTCATGCCGGGACCGGGGCGATCCTGTGGACCAACGCCTTCATGTATTGCAGCGCCAGCCTGTTTGCCCGATCCACCTCCTCTATGCCCGCGACCTGGTGATGCTTGAGGCAGGGCACACAGTACTCCGACACCCAATAGCCATCATAGCCGATGTCCTGCAACGCAGCAAGGAAGGCCTCATAATTGATCGGCCCTCCGAAGGAAGGCGCCGCATCCTGAACCGCTTCGCCGTCGTTCGTCTCCTTGAAATTCCAGGCGCCGTAGTGCGTAAGGGCGATGTGTTCACCGCACTGTTCGACGGCCATACGCATGTATTCATCATGCTGCCGCTCATAGAAGAGGGGCGCATCGAGGCAGAGCCTCACGTTCTCCCGATCTACCTCTTGCATCATGGCGAGCGCATCCTCAAAGCCCGGCGTAAGGACCGGCGCATGATTCTGCAAGGCGAGCGTAATGCCCAGGTCAGCCGCCCAGTCGGCAACCTCTCGAATCCCTTCCACGGCGCGGTTCCACGTCCGCAGATCGGCGGGATACAACCGCTTATAGTAGTTACCACGCGTATACGGCCCGTAGAAGGCAACCTCCTCTTCATCATTCACAAGGCCGGGCCAGGCCGCGAAAACCTTGACCAGATTGACGCCCAGGTCACTCGCCAGGTCGAGCACGTTCCGCATCATGGCGAGATTGTTCTCCCGTTCTTCCATGAATCGGCTCGCGAAGTTGGACATGCTCTCGAGAGCACACAGCGCCATGCCTTCATCCGCTGCAACCCTTTTGATGCGTGCTCTGTCCGCCTTGCTCAAGTCGAGCGGAGAGGCGACGGGTCGTTTCGTCTCTATCGACAACGCGTCGAACCCGAGTGCGTTGGCCCGGTAGATCTGTTTTTCAACGGAGAGCGGCTCTCCGGCGTAAAACAATCCGGCATACGATACGGTAAGTAGGGCGAATTTCATGGAGTAGACCCGTCTGGTTCTTGTGTAATGGAAGCAGCACAGCGTGTAGCGCATCTAAATTATGGTTCTAACTGAAAAAAACCAGAACGGATTCGCATTACAGGTACCGCAACCACCAATCCTTCCGCCGGGTTTTGAGGCCGGCAAACCAGCGAGAGGCAAAGAAGAGCAGCCCGAGGGCCACGGTCCACACCAGGTAGAGGAGGGGGAGGCTCCAGGCATAGCCCTCGGGCGGGGGGGGGCTGCCCATCGGATGGTTGGTAAAGAGCCAGGGGCTCACCGCGCCGATCCGGATCGTAGAGACGACCAGCGCCAGCGCGTGAATCAGCGGGATGTGGAGCATGTAGTAGAAGAACGGCACGCGGCCGAAGAGGGTGATCCATCCGGCCAGGGCACCGCGCGCGCGTTCCAGCAGCGGAACCAGCGCGATGGTGGGGCCCAGCGTCATCAGCAGGAAGTTGAGCGAGGCCGGGTACTTGTTGGTGTTCAGGAATGCGAACAGAGCCGGCATCGGCGGCGCGCCGTTCCGCGCCGGCAGGGGCCACGGACGCGGATCGCCGTAGAGGTTGAAGCCCCGCAGTACCAGGAAGAGCGCGACGGCTGTTAGTCCGATCGTCAGGCAGAGTCGGTTCCGTTGCGCCGGCTCCAGCGTAAAGACCGTTCCGAAAGCATATCCCACGGCCATCACGCCGATCCAGGGGATGAGGGCGTAGAGCACGATCAGGGTGGGGCCTTCGGTTCCTGGCTGAATCGGACCTGCGAGGAAGCCCAGGTAGAGTATTTTCCAGAGCCCGGAGAGGCTCCCGCTGCCCAGCAGGGGAATCAGTTCATTGAGATAAGGATCGGTCAGGTTATGACCCGCGATGATGACGAGACCAAGGATCCCCAACGCAGCGCACGGCAGTTTCACCAGGCCCGCCATCAGGATCATACACCAGCCGATGGCCCAGATGACACCCGCCATCTCGTAGTGCGCGAAGTCGAAGTTGAAAGTCCAGGCCACGCGGAGAAAGGTGAGTTCGAGAAAGACGAGCCAGATCCCCCGCGTCAGCAGGAACCGCGAGAGATCGGTGTGTTTGCGGCCGTAGAAGAAAGCGCTGGTTCCGGCCAGGAAGATGAACGCCGGCGCACAGAAGTGGGTGACCCATCGGGTGAAGAAGAGCCCGGGTGTAGGGCCGCCGGCGGGGATGCCCGCAAAGACCCGCACATGGTCGATAGCCATCAGAATCATTACGGCGCCTCGGATCAGATCGATGGAGGCGACGCGGGAGGACTGGGTCGTTGGAGGTATTGGGGAAGCAGGGCGGATGAAGGTCATTATGGCCTGGGTGCTCGGATGGAAGACCTGGAAGAGCGTTCGTAGGAAGGTGTTGCAGCATAGCCGCTTCCGCTTTCTGTTGCCCGGTGAAAACGTTTGGAACGGGCGATGATTTGACGATGATTTGGCAAGGCAACCGGGTTACGCGGGCTCTGTGGCTTCGGAACAGCCGCCCTTCCATCGGGTACCGCTCCAACGAGGCGGAAAGGCCTGGTGCGGTCGTTTGCAAGCGGCGATACGAGCCATGGAAGCAGAGGCATCCTCAAACCGGCGGTTGCTCATCGGAGATGCGTTCTACGTAGGCGCGTGGCACGTGCAGCCGCGCCTGAACCTGATTACAGGGCCGCGTGCCGCTGTCCAGGTCGAGCCCCGGATTATGGAGGTGCTGGTTTGCCTGGCCGCCCAACCGGGAGAAGTAGTCACCCGCGCCGAACTCCATGAAAAGGTGTGGCCCGGCATCGTGGTAAGCGACAAGGCGCTGACACGAACCATCTCCGTACTGCGCAAAGTGTTCGGCGACGACCCGCGCGAGCCCCGGGTCATTGCTACGATTTCGAAGACGGGCTATCGCCTGATCGCGCCCGTGTCCGGCCAGGTCTCCGGCGATGGTGTACAGCCGAGAGCAGGGCCCGCCGGGGCGGCTCTGGTCGTACGGCCTCCGGCCTCGCCGTCGCGCCGCCGGACGCAGGCCTATGCGTGGGGCGCTGCCGTCGTGCTGTGCCTGGTCAGCAGCGGGCTGACGTGGTTGTTCCTCAGCTCGGAACCGGCGCTCCCTGTGTCACCCGCCCTGCCGTTCACCACCTTTGCCGGGCACGAGATCAGTCCCCAGCTCGCCCCCGACGGCAGGGCCGTGGTGTTTGCATGGGAAGGGGCTTCGGGAAACAACTGGGACATCTACGTCAAGCAACCCGGCATGGAGCGGCCCCTCCGCCTGACCGATCACCCGGCCGATGATCTGCATCCGATATGGTCCCCGGACGGCACGCAGATCGCCTTTATCCGGCATGAAGAGGCGGCTTGCAGCATCCTCGTCGTGCCTGTGCTGTCCGGGCCCGAACAAAGGCTGGCTCCCTGCCGGGGCAGCACAAGCCCGGGGCGGGTTCGCTATACCTTCAAGGTAGCCTGGTCACCCGACGGCAAGACCCTTGCTGTCGAAGAGGTACCCTCGGATCACGAACCGGCGAGCCTGTATCTCCTCTCCCTGGAGACGCAGACGCGCACCCGGCTGACCCATCCGGAAACCTCGTTGCTGGGCGACACCCATCCTGTTTTCGCTCCGGATGGGCGCCGTCTCAGCTTTATCCGCTATCGTGATTGGGGAGACGCCGACCTCTACGTCGTATCCCTGCCCGAGGGAGAGGAGCGCCGGATTACCTTTCACCACCGCCCGATGATGGGGCACGACTGGACGCCCGACGGCAAGCGGTTGCTATTTTCCTCGAACCGCAACGGCGTCTTTCAACTCTGGCAAGTGCCGGCCTCGGGTGGAGAGCCTGCGTGGGTGCCGCTCCTGGGCTGGAACCTCGAAGCCTTTTCGATGGCACGCCGGGGGCATCGGCTCGTGTATGAGAACTGGCTCTACGACGTAAACATCTGGCGTATTTCGCTACGCGAAGATCAGGCATCCCACCGGCATGTCGCTTCCTCCTTGTGGGATACCGATCCGGCCTATGCCTCAGACGGGCGTATCGCCTTCGTTTCCAACCGGTCGGGGGCCTATGAGGTCTGGATGAGCCGGCCCGACGCCTCCGAGCCGGTCCAGCTCACCCGTTTCCAGGGCCCCATGGTGCGTTCCCCCCGCTGGTCACCGGATGGCACACGCCTCGTTTTCGAAGTGCGTCGGCAGGAGCATGCCGACCTGTACGTCGTCGATGCGGCGGGCGGGGCGGCCCAACGCGTAACCTCGGATCCGGCCGATGAGGTCGCGCCTGCCTGGTCGCCCGATGGCAACGGGCTCTACTTCGGGTCGAACCGGAGCGGGGCGTGGCGGATCTGGCAGATGCCTTCAGACGGCGGCCCCGCGATGCCGGTGACGGTGGGCGAGGGGTATGCGCCGCAACTCTCCGGCGACGGAGCGTATGTCTACTACGCCAGGAGCGATGGGCCGGGCATCTGGCGGGTTCCCACCGGGGGCGGGGAGGAAACCCTGGTGCTGGAGACCCTCGCGCCGGGCGACTGGGGCAACTGGAGCCTGAGCGACCGGGGCCTGTACTTCGTGCGCCGCACGGCTACCGATGTCTTCCTGGCCTTCTACGATTTTGAGGCGCGCACGACGCAGGATCTCAGGGCCTTTGAGCAGCCCCCACCGCGTTTTCAGAAGGGCCTGTCGCTGTCGCCGGACGGCCGGTGGCTCCTGCATGCGCGGCTGGATCAGACGCAGAGTGACCTGATGCTGGTGGAATCGTTTCGATAATAAAAGATTGCGTCGAAGAGGAACTCTATCGCGCAAAAACCTTTGGTGCAGGTCTGGGATGCTTTTTGATACCGTGCCCCGGACTCGCTCACGGCGAACTCCATGATGCGTGACGCTGTACATCGGATATCCTTTCTTTGGCTGGTCACGATCCTGGCGGGGAGCGGCTTTTCCTGTTCTCCCGACCTCCCTGCGAACGCGCCGGCAGCGACCCCCGATCCGCGAGACGGCTCCGTCATTTTCGAAGACGTGACGCAGGAAGCCGGCCTGGGTGCGTTCCGGCACGTCAACGGCGCCGTCGGCAACAAGCTGTATCCCGAGATGATGGGCTCCGGGGGCGGCTTCCTCGACTACGACGGCGACGGCTGGCTCGACGTCCTCCTCATGGGCGGGGGGCACTGGAGTGTGCAGGCGCCGCCGGGCTATCGGGCCCTCTGGCTCTACCGCAACAACGGCGACGGCACCTTCACCGACCGGACCGAGGCGGCCGGCCTGGCGGACGTCGCTGCCTTTACCATCGGCGTGGCGGCCGCGGACTACGACAACGACGGCGACGAGGACTTCGTGCTGATGAACCTGAGGGCGAACCTGCTCTTTCGCAACGACGGCGGCGTCTTCACCGAGGTCGGCAAGGCGGCGGGCCTCTCGGAGCACGACGAATGGAGCAGTTCGGCCCTTTTCTTCGACGCCGACCGCGACGGCGACCTCGACCTCTACGCCGGCAACTACGTCGACTGGTCGCTGGAGACCGACAAGTTTTGCCCGGAGGGCGGGTTGGTCAAGCTGTATTGCATCCCGGCGAACTACGACGGCATTGCGAGCCGCTTCTATCGCAACAACGGCGACGGCACCTTCACCGACCGGACCCGCGAAGCCGGCTTCTGGCCGGTCCTCGGCAAGACCCTCGGCGTGACGGAACTCGACTTCAACGGCGACGGCTGGCCGGACCTGGCCGTGGCTAACGACGGCGAGGGCGACCTGCTCTACGAGAACAACGGCGACGGCACCTTCACCGAGAAAGGCCGGCTCAGCGGCTTTGCCTTCAGCGAGCATGGAGAAGCTCGGGCCGGGATGGGCATCGATGCCGGCGTCATCGACAGCAGCGGGCAGGTCGTCATCTTCGTCGGCAACTTCTCCGAGGAGATGGCCGGGGTGTACCGGCACGAGGGCAACGGCCTTTTCGTGGACCGGGCCGCCGCCTCCCGCATCGGCCACC
>Ga0302046_10002089_pt1 | contig 18749 bp, 17 predicted proteins | sample RVTome_11_FD_200261 | JGI IMG/M metagenome (GOLD analysis project Ga0302046, IMG submission 200261) | Soil microbial communities from uranium-contaminated site in the Upper Colorado River Basin, Wyoming, United States - RVT147D111 (version 2) ...
CTCAAAAGCGGGTACGGTCTGGGCTTGTCCGTCTTCGAACACAGGGCCGGCTTGCCCATAAGCGGTTGGGACCACCCACGAGGCCGTGAGCAGGAGGGCGCCGAGGAGCGTCGGCAAAGCAGGACGGATTGCGCGAGGGTGCATAGCCATGGTCGGATAAATGATCGAGAAAAGGGAGACCGCCTTATCGCAGGTCACCCCATAAGATAGGCGACGGCGGCCGGATAGGCACCGGTTCTCCTCCTTGAAAAAACAGACGCGAAGGTTGGCGTCCGGGCGGGATAGCCGCTGGATGACCCGCAAACTCCGGTCTTTTCAGGCACAGACAGCAGATCGTTGCGTTGCCTGCCGAAACGCCCTATTCCTTATCAAGAGAGGCACGACGGGAAGCGCACGTCGGGTCTCGACGCAGGGCTTCGTGGCCTACCTCGACGATCAGGGACCGAGCCTGGTCTCCACCGACGACCCGGCGACGCAGGTGCCCTTCGACAGCACAGTGACGCCGGTCTTGCTCTCGGGCGACCTGGCGCTGTCGATGGCGGCCAGGGGGCAGCAGCAGCAGGTGAGCGTCACACTGACGCTGGCGAGCCTGGGTCCGGTGGCCTCGGAGGGCGTCGTGCAGGTGACGTTGCCCTCGGAGTTGACGGTGGTGAGCAGCCAGGGCACGGGGGTCTACAAGGCCAACGGCAAGTGGAAGCCGGGTCTGTTGAAGATGGGCAAGACAGCGGAGTTGGAACTCGTGCTGGAGGCGGACGCGAGTCTTCGGTTGCCGGTGAGGCTGGCGGTGGAGGCGTCGCTGGTCTCGGCGACGGTGTCGGACCCGGTGGCGGGCAACGACGCGGCCACGGCCATGGTGACGATCACCTCGAGCGCGGCGCAGACCCGGCAGGGCGAAGCGACGGAGATGGCCTCGGTTTCCTCTATCGCCGAGGTGCCCACGGAGTATGCTTTGGGGGCCAACTACCCGAACCCGTTCAACCCGGAGACGCGCATCGGCTACGCGCTGCCCGAGTCGGGGGAGGTGCGCCTGGAGGTCTTCGACGTGCTGGGTCGGCGTGTGTCGGTGCTGGTGTCGCGTCGTCAGGAGGCGGGTCGCTACGAGGTGGTGTGGGACGGTTCGGGATTGCCGAGCGGGTTGTACGTGTACCGTGTGGAGGCGGGTTCGTACGTGTCGGTGCGAACGATGACGCTCTTGAAGTGAGACCGTGGGTGTGGAGGGGCTGCTCGTGCGAGCAGGGTGCAGGTGAGAGAAGGGGGTGTCGCCGGTTGTAGCGTCCGGCGGCACCCCCTCATCTCTGGTTGCATCGAACGCGGGCGGTGCGGGATCTGTGCGACCGCACCGGGTGCGTCAGTCTTTCGTCCAGGTAAAGACGATCTCGTGGTCGCTGTACGCACTCAGGTCGACCCTGCCGGTACCCACGGGTGTATGGATTCCGAGGAAGGCGGCCTTCCAGTAGGCTATGTCTACGCGGCCTGCGTCGATCGTCGTGCATCGGAGGCCATCGCGACTTTCACCCTGGATGGAGGGTGCGCTCATGTTCAAGCCGAGGCCTTTCCACCAACCGCTCTGGGTTTGCACATCCAGGCATACCTGCATCCGACCGGCTAACCCCTCAATGGGTCTTGACGTCAAGACAACCTGGTCTTTGGCGTCATCCGTCGTGAGGGTCTGGTTGAGTGCCGGAGGGAGCTGCACACCCGGAGGCGGTTGTTCACCGGACGGGGGTGGCGTGTTGGTGTCTTCAGCAGCGACGATCGAGTCGCAGCCAATGACGAGGAAGGCGAAGAGGCCTGCGAGAAAGAGCGATTGCATGTTGGTTGTATGCATGATAGGAGTCTGCTGTTTTATGAAAGAGATTGCGTTCATCTAAAGACGCAGCAATCCTGGGGAGAAGTGATAACGGGTAAAAAAAATACAATCCAAAGCGCGGCACGCTTCCGAAGTTGACAGGGGTTCAACGATGGTCGTATGCCCTTTATCAGCAACGGAGGAAACGATATGTCTGCCAAACGAATCGCCCTCGCAGGGAGCGCCGCGTTCCTCGTCATGTTTGTCCTGGGCGGCCTCTGGAATGCGGTCGTCATGAGCGGCTTCTACGCGGCGCAGGCCCCCGGCAATGCCCGGCCGCCGGAAGAAGCGTCGTTGCTTTTTATCGCCGTCGGCTACGTCCTGCTGGCGTTTTTTATGGCGTTTCTCTACACCCAGAGCTTTTCGGCACGGCCTTCGGCCGGGCAGAGTTTTCAGTTCGGCGCCCTGTTCGGCGTCATCGCGACGCTACCGCTCTACCTGATTCTCTACGGCGTCTGGGATATTTCCATCCTGCATGTGCTCGTCGATTCCGGATGGCACCTGATCGAGCAGGGGGTGGGCGGCCTTACGCTCGGCCTGGTGCTGTTCTCCCCGAAAAAGGCGCCTGCCACTGCCTTAAAAAATGAGGTTTCCTGATGCAGAGACCTGACCTCGAATGCCCGTCGGCTCGCCGGGCACGCCGGTGCGTATTGTTGACCGGGGTCGTCGGGCTGCTGGCTGTGGGCCTGATCCTGGCGGCGGCTCGGCCTGCGCCGCCCGTTGCCAGGGCCGCGCGCTTACTCCACATAGACCCCCTGACCGATCCTGCTATGCCCTCCTCATCCTCGTTGCAGCCCCTGGCTTTTCTCGTCGGCGGGCGCTGGGCCGGCACGTTCGAAGCCCCCGACGGCACAGCACGGCGCCTGGTCCGCACCTACGAATGGTCGTTCGGCCGGCGCCTGCTCGTCGGCAAGAGCTTCCGAATCGAAAACGAAGGCGTAGTGCAGACCCGGGAGACGATCTTTGCCTGGAGCGATGAGGCCGGGCGCATCGTCTTCTGGGACTTCATCGATGCGGGGGGCTACGGGGAGGGGTTCGTCGACGTGCGCGGTGACGCGCTATACATGGAGGCGCGGATCCTCGGTAGCGAGCATCCGGACTGGCGGCTCCTGCTGACGCATGAGCACGAGGACCGCCATACGATCCGTGTTGAGGTACCCGGGCCGGAGGGATGGGTTGACGCGGGGGCCTTTACCTACGTACGGGAGAAGTGAGGCCGGTCTATCCGCCGATGAGGGTGCCGCCGTCCGGCGAGCGGCGGGCCGGATACTGCCCCGGGGTGATGCCGCTGAAACGCTGGAATTCGTGGATGAAATGGGCCTGGTCGCAGTAGTGGAAGTCGTGCGCGACGCGGGACCAGTTAATCCGCTGCCGTTGCCGGACCTGGTTGAGGACGGCGTGAAAACGCAGGATGCGTGCCATCGTTTTTGGAGGAACACCGACGAGGCGCCGGAACAGCGTGATCAGATGTTTGTGGCTGAGGCCGAGGTCGTCGCAGAGGGTGCCGATGGGCGCGCCGAAAGGCGTTTGTTGGAGGGCGCAGAGGGCGCGTTGCACGATGCGGTAGGCGTGTTCCTGGGGCGCGAACTGCTCAAAGAGCCAGGTTTCCGCCGCCCGTACCTGCAAGGCGCGGGTCGGCGCTTCCGCCAGGCGTGCACGTAGCGAGGCGATAGCCGGCCCCAGAATCAAGTCGCCGTGAATGACCTGGTTGGTCAGGGCTTCGATGGTACCCGGCAAGAAGGCATGAGCGGCTCCCGGCCTGAAGCGAATGCCCAGGACGTCGGTGACGGCGAGGGCTTCGACGGTGAGCGGCTGGTTCTGTAGGCCGGCCACCCAGCCCTGCGTGTAGAGGGTCCCGTCTGCGCGGTCGCCCAGGGCAACGACGCGCTGGGGCGGGCCAAAGTTGACCATCAGTTCGATCGCACCGTTGGGGAGGATTACTTCTCGGTTGTATTCCCCGATGCCGTTCACCGCCCAGATGCGCTCGACGAACGTAGCGAGCGGGGGCCTCACCGGGGCGGTAAAGAATACTACCGTGGGTTCCATGTCACACGACGGCATGCGGCAAGCCGGGTTCGTGAGTCGCGATGAAGGATGTCCGCAAGGTAGGAGAGGGGCATGTCATCGATATGTCAGCGACGTACTGCACACCGGCCGCTTACCTGCTTAGATGTCGTACTGCTCGGCGAAGGCTACCAGGGCGTCTTCGAAGATCGCCATCGGAGGGCGCACGAGGCCGGCTCCGATCTGGCCGATGCCGGGTTTTTTGTGGGCGATGCCGGTGTTGACGCGCGGCGTGATGCCCGTCTCGATCACTTTGCGCAGGTCGATGCCGGTGGGCGATCCTCGAAAGTCCATGGCCGGGATGGTGAAATACCGGTGCTCTCGCTCGGTGATCTCGTACATCTCCATGGTTGCGTGGAGGGCCTCCTGCGGGGTGCCGCTGACGAAGGTGACGATGGCCGGGGCGGCGGCCATGGCGAACGCGCCGATGCCGGCGGTCTCGGTGATGGTGCTGTCGCCGATGTCGGCGTTGGCGTCGTCGTCGCCGTAGCCGGGGAAGTAAAGGCCCTGAGGGATCTGCGCCGGCGCCGTAAACCAACGATCCCCGAGGCCGCTGATCCGGATGCCGAAATCGGTGCCGTTGCGGGCCATGGTGGTCACCAGGGTGCTGCCTTCGACGCCGTGGGCGGCGTCGGCCATCACTTTGCAGGCCGCCATCACGGGGTTGAGAACGCTGAGTGCATTGTCTCCGATGGCCTGGAGCACGGCGGCGGCGGTGTCGCTGCCGGGGCTGACGCGGGCGATGTGCGGGGCCAGCGCCTTCAGGTAGAGGATCGACCCGGCCTTGTTGCGGTTGTGCCCTTCATCGCCCATGTGGAGCGCTTCGGCGAGGAGCGCTTTGACGTCGAGGCCGCCGCTCGCGGCAAGGGCGGCCTGGAGGACCGGCGCCATCACGTCTTCCATCCAGCGCAGGCGGCGTTGCACGTCGGCGTCGAAAGCGCCGTAGCGCAGCACCTTGCCGTACCCCTCGTTGAGGTTTGAGAAAGCCCGGTTGCCGTGCGTCTCGTTCTCGATAATGTAGACCGACATCGAGGGCGAGGTGACGCCCGCCATCGGGCCGACGGCGTTGTGGTGGTGGCAGGGTTCCAGGGTGATGACGCCCTGTTCGATCAGGGCGTGGGCTTCGGCATCGTCACGCGCTCGCCCTTCGAAGATCAATGCGCCCGTGACGGCCCCTCGAAGGGGGCCGGAGGCCCGATCCCAGGTGATCGGCGGCCCGGCGTGCAGGAGCAGGTCGTCGTGCATGCCGGGGATCACGTCGCGGGCCTTGCCCAGTCCCGTGAGCACGGCCCGGGCTTCGATCATACGGTCGGTCGCTTCGGCGTTGGCCCTGTCGAGGTTTATCATGTCACCCTTGGTTTTTCATCCGTTCCAGGATCGACCGCAGCTTTTCATTACCCCCGGCCGGCGGCCGCCAGTCTACATGGACGACCGTCGCTTCCTGCGCCGTGAGGCTTGCCGCGAAGGCTTCCAGCCCTACATTGATAGCCTGCACCGGATGTTCGAACGCGGTCAGATCCACCGGTAGCCCGGCCTCGGGGCGGTCGAGGGCCTGTAGGCGACGGCCGATGTACGCGGCGGCGGCACTACAACTGCTTACGACGTGGGCGCCGGCGTGCTGGAGCGTCTCGATCTGAGCCGCCCGGTCCTGCGGGTCTTCGTCGGTGCCGACGACCAGCACGACGACGTCGAGCGTGCGACCTGCCGCCCGGGCGCGGGTGCGAACTTCGGCAATAGCCGGTCCGAGGTCACCGGCCGGGTTGGGGTGGGCGCCGTATCCCAGGACGACGTCGAGGAGGATCACGGCGACGCTCGGGTCAGCGGCTTCCTGCGCCAGCCGGGCCAGGCGCAGGGTGTGGTCGAGCATGGGATGGGGGCGGCCCCGGGTGAAAGCATCGTCGCCCAGGTCGAGCAGCGTGTGGCCCCGGCTGACGGCGGCATCGGGTAGGGGTTGTGAACCGTTTGCCGAAAGATTCGAGTAGATGGTGGGGCAATAGGTGTGCAGGCTAAGCAGGGTTTCGTAGGCCAGCGTGCCGCCGGAGAAAAGGCCGCGCAGGTAGCGCTGTTCTGGAGCAAACGCAGGCACCGGGCCCGACGTGTCGGGCGTCGTCACAGGCTTCGTGCCGGCAAGTTCGACGGCCAATGTGGCCGCCGCCTCCAGCGACGCGGCGACGTGGAGGGTATCGGTACTATCCAACGGAGGGGTATAGCCGACGAAGTGAACGACGACGGGTTTTCCGGTACTTCGTGCGGTGCGCAGCAGGGTCGCGGCGACGGCGGGGTCCGGCGGCTTGGAGAGCAGGACCAGGACGCGTGTATCCGGGTCGCGGCCGAGCACATCGAGTGCCTGCCGGGCGGTGATGCCGCCGACGTCTCGGGAAAGGTCGCGCCCGCCGGTACCTAGGGCGTGGCTGATGCCGCTGCCTTGTTGGTGGATACGAGCCGTCACGTGCTGGAGGCCGGTGCCCGTGGCGCCGACCAGCCCAATGGGACCCCTTCGCACCCGGTTGGCAAAGCCGAAGCCGACACCGCCGAGGATCGCCGTCCCGCAGTCAGGCCCCATCACCAGCAAGCCCCGGGCGGCGGCCTCTTTTTTCAGCGCTACTTCCTCGGCGAGCGATACGTTGTCGCTGTAGAGAAAGACGTGTTTGTTCAGATGCAGCGCCTCGCGGGCGACGCCGGCGGCGTAGGAGCCCGGCACCGACACCAGGACCCACCGGGCCCCGGGGAGCGACGCCGCGGCGGTCGCCAGGCTCCGGGGGTGGTAGGTCTGGTTGACGGCGGTAGGACGGCGGGCGAGGAGGTGATCTACCTGACCCAGCGCGGCCTCGACGGCTCCCGCGTCTTCGCCGGAGAGGCTGATGAGCAGGTCGTCCGGCCTGGCGGTTGCCGCGTCGGTGGGGAGTAAGCCGTTCCGGGCGAGGAGGTCCTTGTTGGCTGCCGTACCCATCACCACCCCGGCCCGGATGATACCGGGCAGGGCCGTAAGGGCTGCCTGCAACTCCATCAGGACGATCGAATCGTAGTAGGCGCCGCGCCGGATTTCGACGGTGGTCACAGGCATCGGGCGTGGGTCAGGCCGGCGTGAGGCTGAGCGACAGGATCGCCTGCACGCGTTCGGCGGTGATGTCGAGGCGTTCTCCGAGGGGGATGAAGTCTCGGTCTTCGAGGCGCTCCGCAACGGTTGCCGGCGTATCCGGCGCGACGTCCCCGTAGGCCGCCAGGCGGCTCGGGATGCCGAGTTGTTCGAAAAACGCCGCCGTCTTTGCAATGGCTGCGTCGATGCGGGTATCCTCGTCACCATCGGATAGGCCCCATACGCGCCCTGCGTACTGGAGCAGCTTGGCGTGTTTGCCGTCTCGCTGAATATGCCAGAGGCTCGGCAGGATCACCGCGAGCGTCCGGGCGTGGTCGATGCCGTAGAGCGCCGTCAACTCGTGGCCGATGCGGTGGGTGGCCCAGTCGTGCGGCACACCGCATCCGATGATGCCGTTGAGCGCCATCGTCGAGCACCACACCAGCGTGGCGCGGGCGTCGTAGTCGGTCGGATCGGCCAGGGTTTGGGGGCCTATTTCGATCAGGGTTTGCAGGATGCTCTCGGCCATACGGTCTTGCAGCGGGGCCTCGGCCGGGTACGTCAGGTATTGCTCGACGACGTGCGTGAACGCATCGACAATGCCGTTGGCTACCTGGCGGGGTGGGAGCGAGAACGTCGTCTCCGGGTCGAGGATCGAGAAGCGCGGGTAGAGGAGTGGGCTCGAAAGCGGGAGCTTCTCGCGCGTACTCGTCCGGCTGATCACGGCCACCGGATTCATTTCCGAGCCCGTAGCCGGCAGGGTGAGGACGGCGGCCAGGGGGAGGGCCTGCTCCGGCTTTACTTTTTTGGAGAGGAGGTCCCACGGGTCGCCGGCAAACGGGATAGCGGCCGCGACGAACTTGGTGCCGTCGAGTACCGAGCCGCCGCCTACGGCGAGGAGGAACGTTACGCCGCGGCTGCGGGCAAGCGTCACGGCCTGCATCAGCGTCTCATACGTCGGGTTCGGTTCGATGCCGCCGAACTCCAACACGGTACGGTCGCCGAGTGCGCGCTTCACCTGATCGTATACGCCGTTGCGTTTAATGCTGCCGCCTCCGTACAGGATCAGGGTGCTGCCGGTCTGCGGCACGGCTTCGCCGAGTTGTTGGATCTGCCCTTTGCCGAAGTAGATCCGGGTCGGGTTGTGAAACGTGAAGTTGTTCATCCGGCTGGCGTCTCATGTGCAAGGTCGACGATTTGAAAAAAAATATAACCCGGAGGCCGTGACTTTGTTACGAGAGAGGAGATGTTTCAGGGCGGCACCGGGCGGCATCGAAGCAGGTTGCTCGCTGCGTGCAAAGTAGTAAGGGCTGGGGAATAGGAAGGACCGTTTCGGGCATGTATTTTGTCGCTTGATTAAATAAGGCGTGAGGCATGGTCTCGCAGGAGTTAAATCCTGTGCAGCAGGTTCACAATGAGACACCCCACACAGAAGTTCGCTTTTTGATACCGGAAGGATGGTGTTCCTCCGGCGGAAAGCACTTTTTTTGCCTCGACGCTGATCCTAGATACCCTCAATCATCACCAACCCCTTAGGTATGTGTCCTATGAAGTACGGTATGGCGGTATGCATTGTCCTTGCCCTTTTCGTGAGTGCCTGTGACAGCCAGGGACCTGTAGCCCCCGAGCTGGCGTCCGAAGCCCAGCTCAAAGCGCAGGACAGCTTCAGCAAAATTCCACCGGAGCTCGCCACGCTCACGCTCTGCAAAGTGTACACGACCGGCGGCCCTGACGTGACCTTCACGGTGGTAGCGACCGATTTTACAACGGGTTCTCCACCCCCGGGATTTCCGCAGGATGTCGTCGTGGCTGATGGCGCGTGCGTCGAGGTTGCGTTTCCTGATCCCGGCAGGTTCAATGTGTTTGTGACAGAGAACGTGCCCGCCGGATATCAGTTTGTGTCGTACACGGAAGATTTCGTGTTGGTCAATGGTACGACCGGATCGCTTGGGCCGTTCACGGAAAACCCGAATATGATGGCGATCAACGTCAGCGGTGACCGGGGCGTAACCCTTGAGTACACGAACGAGCCCGTTCCGGGCGGAGGCGGCGACGAAGGCTGCACGCCGGGCTACTGGAAGAACCACGTCGAGGACTGGCCTGCGGCGTACGCGCCGACGGATATCTTCAGTGATATCTTTGGCGGATCGTACGACGTCGATCTGTTGACGGCCTTGAAGGCCGGCGGCGGCGGCATCAAGCGAGCAGGCCGCCATGGGACCGCTGCGTTGCTGAGTGCCGCGCATGCGGGCGTCGACTATGCGTACTCGATTGCGGAGGTGATTGCGCTGGTTCAGAACGGCGACATCGACGCGCTCGAAGCCGCTAACGAGGCGGGGTGCCCGCTCTAAGCCGGCGCTTGCCACACGGTTCGATCCTGAAAAAGCCCCCGGCGATGCAAGGCGTCACCGGGGGCTTTTTTCTTTGGAAGTCTGGCAAGGTACCCCGAAAACCGCGATGGTTCGTGCTAGAGCCTGGAGATGACGTTGAGCAGATTCGCACGGGCTCGCCTCTGTATGACGTCCGGGATGTCCGGTTCCTCCAGCGCCTTGCGGACGACCTCGGTAGCCAGCAACAGGGAGCGTAGCGTCGCAACCGTCGCGCTAACCTCGGAGGCGGTATAGCGGCTACCGGGCATTTTGCGGTTCTTGTAAGAGACCCGGTAGGAGGCGAGATCCCTGTCGAGATCGGCGATAAGCTGTCGTACTTCTTTGAGGGAAATTTCAGGCTCTCTCTTCAGGGCTTTGACCCTTCCCATGTACTGGTCTATGCTGTTGCGGCGGAAGTGGGTGGAATACATGGACGGATACATCATGTGCGGTACGACAGCTGGCAGGCAGTGCACACATCAACATAATCCAGGCCGGCCCAGGGGTCAAGTTACCCAATGATGCCTGGTCCATACCGTTGCAAGTTTGTTCCAATTCAGGGGAGCAGGAGGGGACGGGTTTCGGGGAAGAAGCGAATGTTTCGGAGCGTTATTCGTCGCGCTGTGTGGGGCGGCTCACTGCTGCAAAAGACGTCCGATTTCGCGCCAGGTGATGAGCGTGATGCTATGCCGGGCGAGCAAGTTTCTGAAGGCATCGCTCGTAAAGAAGTCGAGGTCACGTTGGCGCCAGGCGGAGCCGTAGTCGGGGTGGTCGACGGTGACGGCGCGCATCTCGGCGTCGTCGTGGGCGACGTGGATGATGATCTCGGTCACGCCGGGTTGCATGTCCTCGATGAGCCCGGTATAGTACGCCGCCCACTGCGCGGTCGCCACCTGCGGCGACGCCATGGCGTACCGGTCGATCACGACGTCCCGGGGGGTCAGGAGACGCATGAGGTGCGGGGCCGTCTGGCGTAAGGCGTTACCGGGCACGAAGACCGGGAGGTTGTAGTCGCGGCCGACGCGCAGGTAGGCTTCGAAGAGCGCCGGCGTCTGAAAGAGGGTGCCCATGTGGGCGTCGAGGTGCGTGGGTTGGATGCCGAAAGCCATCGCGCGTTCGACCTGGGCGCGGATCTCGGCTTCCGCCTCGCGAGGATCCATCTTTTGCGCGGCTTCGGCTTCGGAGGCGTACAGGAAGCCCTGGTCGTCGACCAGCGTCGGGACTTCGGTGACGGGCAGCACGGGGCGCCAGCGGTAGTGTTTCCATTCGCTCGTCAACGTCAGGTGTAGGCCCAGGTCGTGTTCCGGATGGTCACGGGCATAGGCGGCGATCTCGGGAAACCAGGGGCAGGGCACCATGATGCTGGCCGAGTTGACCAGCCCTGTCTCCAGCGCCTCGATTGACGCGGCATTGACCGAATGAGATACCCCGAGGTCGTCTGCGTGGACGATGAGGAGCCGGGCGTCCGGCGGGTATCCGAGTCGCGCCGCGAGGGAAGGCTGTGCGGTATTCACCCCGACGTCCTGTGCAAAAGCAGCAGGCCCCAGCAGCAGCAGCAGCAAAGCGGTACAAACCCGGAGGGCGATAAGCCGGTTGATAGGCATAGCGATGAAGGCGATGGGCTGCGGAATACGAAATGATATCGTTCTTTTCAAATTCGCGTACTCTTGTCTCCACGGGCAACTTGCAACAATGAGCGGATAGCACGACCTTTCCATGGATTCCATTCAATATAAGCCTGGGACAGCGTTATCAGTGCGAGCGTGAGCCGATTCTACGGGCAAACGTCGATTCTATGCTTGCTCCGAGGAGGGTCATCGGCCGGCAAGGGGCTGTGTTCGATGTTGTGCCGGGTCCGGTAGGCGGTGCCGAACGCGCAGTGGCCGAACATCTGCTCTCGTCGCAGGCTGCCGCGACGGTCATGGCTGGCAAGCCGTGATGGCGGACCACGCTGGTTCCGGCAGTACCCAGGCATGCTGGTCTCCTCGTAATCGATCCCAGGAAAAGTTGATGATGGCACAGCAAGAGAGCACGGGCGAGACCCGGTCCCGGCAGTTCTTTTCACGGCGCGAAATGCGCACCCTCGAAAAGTTTGCCGATGTGGCTATTGATGGGCACAAGGAACCGATTTCGCCCCGCGACATCGCCTTCAACATCGACGAACAAATTGCGCGCACCAACTCGAATCGCACGCGTAGCCTGAAGCTGGTCTTATTCCTGGTCGAATACATCCTGCCGCTGCTGTCGTTTCGACCGCCGTTTTCGTGGATGAGCAAAACGATGCGTCGGCACTTCATCGATCGTAAGCTTGCCAATCCACGCGGCCTCCTCAGCGGCCTCATGCAAAACCTGGCCCGGGTCAAGATCCTGTTCCTGACCGGCTATTACGGCGATCCGCGCGTCTTCAACAGCGTCCATTTTACGTGGCCGGACCGGCGCGATAAATACAAAGGTAAGCTCGAAGAGCTAGGCCCGGCGGACGGCGTCGAGCCCGTCGAACTCTTTGAACCCACTTCTGCCACCCTCGACGCCGAGGTGTGCGTGATCGGGTCGGGGGCGGCCGGGGCCGTCGTCGCCTACCACGCCGCTACAAAATACGGGCGTGATGTGGTGCTCATCGAGGAAGGCCCGTACGTCCAGGGCATGGCGGAAATCAGCCACGACGACAGCCAGATGATCCCCAAACTCTACAAAGAAGGCGGGCTTCAGACGACGGTTGATTTGCAAATGAGCATCTTGCAGGGCAAATGCCTCGGCGGCGCGACGTATATCAACAATGCCATTTGTTTTCGCCTGGGCGATGAGGCCCTATCACCGGCGCAGGGACCCGGTGTACTGAGGCGATGGAAACAAAACGGCGCACACATCGACGAAGGCCGGCTGGCCGAATCCTACGGCCGCGTCGAGAAAATGATCAACGTCGGGGCGTTGGACGACAGGGCCGAGGAGGGCTTTTCGGATATCGGCGGGGAGAACGTCGCCAAGCTCCTCTCGGGGTGGAAAGCGCTCGTCGACGCAGGCAAAGCGCCCGCCGACATCAAGAGTGGCCGCTTCAAAAAGAATTACAGGCGGTGCTTGGGATGCGGCTCCTGCACCCTCGCCTGTCGATACAAGCGCAAGATGTCGATGGTTGAAACCTACATTCCGGCTGCCGTCAAGGCGGGCGCGAAGGTCATCGTCAACTGCCATGCCAGGCAGATCGAGACCAACGGGCGCGTCGTCACGGGGGTGCGTTGTAAACGCAAGGACGGCGGCGATCTCTTCATCCGGGCCAAGAAGGTGGTCGTGTCGTGCGGGGCTATCGGGTCGAGCGTGCTCCTGATGCGAAGCGGCATTCACAAGCGCGCCCGGCGTATCGGATCGCGCTTCTCGTTCAACGCCAACACCCCCTTGATCGCCCGTTTCCCGAAGCCCGTCAACAGCTTCGACGGGGTGCAGATGGGCTCCTACATCGACAACCGCGACTTTATGCTCGAATCGTGGTTCGGCTCGCCCTACGCCTTCTCGGTCATCGTGCCGGGGTGGTTCGGCCGGCACTTCCAAAGGATGCAGGAATACGACCGGCTTGCTACGGCCGGGGTGCTTATCGGGACCAACAACAACGCCCGCGTCAAACGCATGGCATTCTTTCGAAACCTGTTCGGGCCGGTGGCCTACGCGATGACGGACCTCGACCGGGAACGAATACGGCGCGGGATGGCGCAGCTCGCCGAGGTGTATTTTGCCGCCGGGGCCGAGGTGGTCTACCTCTCTTCGTTCGTGCTGGATCTCGAAATGAAAGCCAGCGAGTTTAAAGACCGGCCCGATGCCATCAAAGCCTTTATCGACAAGCACGCCCGGCGGCAGATGGATCTCAACATCAACTCGGCGCATCCCCAGGGCGGCAATCCCATGAGCGACGATCCGCGTATCGGCGCCGTTGACAGCCAGTTCCGGGTCCATGGATACGACAACCTCTTTGTCTGCGACGCCAGCGTTTTCCCGACCACCATCCGCATCAACCCGCAGTTAACCATCATGGCGATGGCCGATTATCTCGGCCACCTCGATGTGCTCTAACGAAAAACGCATAACCCAAAGCGTGCAAGCGGTTTGGGCATCACCCCTGATTCCTACAGGAGGAAGACTCTTATGGCCAACCAGATCTGGACCTATGAAACGCTCGGAAATGCCGACAACAAAACCCTGGAGCACGTCGTCCGAACCTCCAAGCGGCCCGATCTCGACCGGCTCGAAGGGCGCATCTATGCAGGCTGGCTCCACGGCTTTCGCGGCAAATTGAGCGCGATCTTCGTCGGCGAGAAGTTCAAGAAAGGGTTTGCGCTGCGAGACGGCAGGGTCTTTGGCTACAATGAAAACGTCGTCGATGACAAACAAGGACCGGCAGGCGCATGGCCCACCGACCTCAAAGACGACGGCACGCCGACGCACCGGGGCTTCTTCCGATGCGCCTACGTCGAAGACGAGCCGTTTCAAAGGCTCTTCCGCAACTACGAACATACGACCTACTTCAACTATGATATCCCCGAGATCAACAAGGGCTTTACCAATACCATGTCGCGCGTCATCCGCGACTTTGCCGTGTTGCCCAACGAAGACGACTACAGCCTGATGCTGGTCAAGGCGTATTTCAAGATCTTTACGGGGTTTCACTTCTGGCATTCCTACTTTCTGCTGGGGCACCCTGAAGACATCAAGTATCCCCCCCAATGGTAACAGGCGCGTGCAGCGCTTCGCCCCTGTTTCCTGTCATCGAAAGGAGATTTCACGATGGATAAGGACATCATTTTTGAACCGCTGGCCTTCCGCAACCTGACCGTCAAGAACCGCGTCTTCCGTTCGAACGTCACCGGCCGTTTCGACAACTACGACGGCTCGGGCACACAGGTACGGATCAACTGGGAAGAGAAGTATGCGCGCGGCGGCGTCGGGGCGATCATTTCTTCGTTTGTGCCCATCAGCATCCGGGGACGCATCGCGCCTAACGTGGCAACCATCGACCGGGACGAGCGCATCCCATTCTGGCGCAAGGTCGGCGAGAAGATCCACGAATATGATTGCAAATTCCTCGTGCAACTGAGCCATTCGGGGCGGCAGCGCGACATTGAGGGTGTCGAAAACCTTGAGGCGAAAGCCCTGAGTTCGACGAGCAAGACCGAGCAGTTTCACGGGCTTCGATGCCAGGCCATGACCCGGGCCGAGATCCAGCAGGCCGTCCAGCACTTTGCCGACGGTGCCCGGCGCGCCCGTCAGGCCGGCCTCGACGGCGTCGAACTCCACGGCGCCAACGGCTACCTGATCACCCAATTCCTCAGCTCCGGCATCAACGACCGCAAGGACGAATACGGCGGCTCGCTCGAAAACCGCGCTCGTTTTCTGCTCGACATCGTCCGCGCTATCCGCAGAGAGGTGGGCGCCGACTTCCACCTGCAGGTCAAAATCAGCGCAGTCGATTACAACAACGCCGTCATTTTCTGGGATAAAAAGGGCAATACGCTCGAAGATTCCATCCAGATCAGCAAGTGGGTCGAGGAAGCCGGCGCCGACGCCCTGCACGTCTCGACCGGTAGCCTTTTTCCGCATCCCAAAAACCCACCCGGCACCGTCGATGCCCGCGTGGCCGCGCGTACCTACGACACCATGATTTCGAGCGGCCAGTACACGTTTCGTAATTATCTGCTCTTTCGGATTCCGCTGTTCCGGCCCCTCTTTTATTTCCTGTGGAACCGAGCCAAGGGCAAGCTGGTCGAGGGCATCTCGGTAGAAGACGCGCGCGCGATCAAGCAACACGTCACGATTCCGGTGATCTGCACGGGCGGCTTTCAGCACGCGTCGGTCGTCCGCAAGGTGATCAACGAAGGGGCCTGCGATGCCGTCTCGATAGCCCGCTCGCTCATCGCCAACAACGACCTGGTCAAGATATGGGCTTCGGGCAAAGACTTCCCCGATAAGCCGTGTACCTATTGCAATAAGTGCTTGCTCAACTTTCTGGAGAATCCGCTCGGGTGCTACGAAGTCTCTCGCTTCGGTGGAGACTATGATAAGATGATCGAGCAGGTCATGTCCGTCTATCATCCGTCGGAGTTCAGCCCGTAGCCTGTGGCCGAAGAAAGCGAATACCATGGCAACTGATGCGCGCATAACAGACCTCCTGCGGCAAGCAGAGTTGGCGTATTCTGCTTCGGAAGGGGCGGCACAGCCGGTCGTGCTTGACGCTGAAGGGCGAGACGTATTCGTCATCAGTGACTTGCACCTGGCCGAGGGGGTGGGCAGGGATCAGCGGTACGGAGGCACCGAAAATTTCTTCGCCGATGCTTCCTTTGCGCGTTTTCTGGACTATGCTGAGGGGTATCTGGCGCCGGGCCTCTCCGCACTGCTGATCATCAACGGCGACTTTGTTGACTTCATGCGGATCGTGCATGTGCCGGAGGAAGCAGACCTGGGCACCTGGGCGGGCCTCCTCGCCGGACTGGGTATTCAAAAGTCTGAAGACGAGCTGGCGGCGTCGATCTCCGATAAAGAGCGCGAACACGGCCTTAAAACGCACGATTTCAAATCCGTCTGGAAGCTGGCTACGTGTGTGGAGGGGCATGCCGATACCTTCGAAGCCCTGGCAGACTGGCTCGGTCGAGGCCATCGGCTGGTCGTCGTCCGGGGCAATCACGACCTGGAATGGTATTGGCCGGCGGTGCGAAGTCATCTGCGCCTCGCGCTGGCCGAACGTATCGCCGCCGGCGGCAGTCTGGACGTCTCGGAAGCCCTGGAGCAGGTCGTCTTGCCGAACCTGCGCTTCATCCAGGATGCGGCTTTGGTTGACGACGAACTCTACATAGAACACGGTCATCAGTTTGATAAGTTCACGGCCGTAGTCGATGGACCCGTGCTGAAAAATGGGGAAGAGTTGAATATTCCTTTCGGATCATTCTTCAACCGGTACCTGATCAACCACGTCGAGTTGCACTACCCCTTCCTCGATAACATTCGGCCTCGGGAAAGTCTGCTGCCTTTACTGGTACGAGAGCGATTCTTTCTGGCGCTGCGGCTGCTTTTCCAGCATATCCCTTTTGCCCTGCGAATCATTCCCAAACAATACTATCGCTATATCTTCGGGCGCGTGCTGGTGCTGGGCCTTGCGGTAGGCATCCCGGTGGGCCTCATGGTCTGGCAGCTCGTTCAGGTGCTGGGGCCTCTTTTTTCGTCCGGCAGCCCGGACGGGTCGTCCGGCAGCCCGGACGGGTCGTCCGGCGTGTTCGGCTTTCTTGCGGAACAGGGGTGGAACGTGGCGAGGCAGTTTGCCTGGCTGGCACTGTCCTATTTCCTGGCGCGCGTGGTAGCCTATTTTCAACTCGAAAGCCCGAGCAGCCTTGCCTCCGTCGCTCGTGAGCAATTTGCGAAGCATGACTATCGCTTCGTCACTTTCGGGCATACGCACAATCCGGACCAGGTAGAGGACGCGGGTCGCTGGTTCTACAACACGGGCACCTGGGTTCCCATCATCGCCCTTTCGAACGTCGAGGTGCGCCACGACAAGACGTATACGTTTCTTCACCTGGGGCGCGATGCATCGGGAAAGCTGGTGCCCGGTGTCTTACAGCGGTGGGATGACGCGGCCGGACGCGCGGAGCCGATGACGCTGGTGCGACCTAAAGCGTGAGCCCCGGCACGATGCGTTAGGGGTCGATGTAGGGGATGGGATCGGCGAGCGCGCTGCGGTCGTCATGCTCCTGATCGGAGGGCTGGGCGCATGCGGCACCGGCAATAATCGCTACGGCGAATACCAGGGGGATGCGTCGTTTCACGGGGTATCGCGCCTTATCGGGGCCGGAGGTCTTCGCGTTCCGTCGCCATCAAGAGACGCAGGCCGGCGGCTTTGCCGATGGCAGCGACGGCGGTGAATTGACTGATCGTAGCGTCTTCGTCGGCCCGGATCACCATCGCGGTGCGTGTGCCTTTGGTCTCGGTGATGGCATCGAGCAGTTCTTCCCGCGCGATCAGGTTGCCGTCGACGTAAAAACGTCCTTCCTTGGTGATGGCTACGGAGAGGTGATTCGGTTCGTTCGGGGCGGCGGCATCGGCTTCGGGCAGGTTGACCTGGATGGCGAGCTGGGGGATGAAGCTGGACGTCAGCAGGAAAAAGATCAGCAAGAGCAGGACGATGTCGGCCAGGCCGGCCATGCCGAAGACCGTGAGGGGCTTTTTGCCGGAGGAGAAGTTGAGAGCCATGGTCGGGCGGGCGGTCAGCGATTAATACAACGGCTGTTCGTAGCGCGAGGGAGAGGGCGGAGGCGCCGGCTCCTGGAGCAGGTCGATGAACTCCGTGGCCGAACGCTCCAGGTCGTTGACGAGCCGGTTGATTCGGTTGAGCAGAAAGTTGTAAAAGAAGAAAGCCATGATGCCCACCACGAGGCCGGCAGCCGTGGTGAGGAGGGCTTCCCAGATGCCGCCGGCCAGGACGCTCGGGTTCACATTGCCCTGGAGCCGCTGTATTTCCTGAAAGGCTTCGATCATGCCGGTTACGGTACCGAGGAAGCCGAGCATCGGCGCGATGCCCGCGAAGCTGGCGAGCAAGTCGAGGCGTTTCTCCAGTTCGTACGTCTCATACTTGCCGGCTGCCCGCACGGCGTCCTGGATCTCAGAGATAGGACGGCCCAGCCGTTCCAGGCCGTGTGCCAGGATGCGGGTGAGCGGTTTCTCCCGGCTCTCGCAGAACGCCATGGCGCCGTGGATGTCGCCGGCCTGGACGTAGTCCCGCACACGGTCCATGATCAGGTCGCGGTCGGCCTTGGAGCGCCGGAGTGTGATCAGGCGTTCTGCGAAGAGGTAGATCGTGAAGAAAGAGAGCAGGAGGATGGGAAGCATCACCCACCCGCCCAGGAAGAGCGTTTCGAGAATGGAGGTATCCTGAGCTGCCGCGAGCGTTGAGTCGATCACGGCCTGTGTGGTATCTGGAGGAACCACCTGTTGCAACGACAGCATCATGATAGATCGTTAGCGCTTTACTGGGTGAAGGGAGAGGGGGCAAGACCCTTGTACAACGGCGGAAGGCGGGGCGTCGTTACAGGGGTATCAACTGTCGGGGAGGATGCGGGTGACCCAGGCGCTCTCCGGAATTTGGGCAGCCAGGCGTTCTTTCAGGTCTACGGCCGCTTCGGTCGTCGGGACCTGGCCGACGGCAATGCGGTACCGCAACACCCCGTTGCTCTCACCCTGCAGCACATCGACCGGGATCGAGGCGTCGTCGATGCGGCGGCGGTAGCGTGCTGCTTCGGCGTCGGCGACGTCGCGTTGGGTGCTGGACGCCACAACCAGCGTGTAGCCGCCCTGCGCCCGGTCGATAGGGCCGTCGGAGGAAGTCGTAGCGGCCGAGGAAGGCTCTCCTTGTTGATCGGGA
>Ga0302046_10002090_pt1 | contig 18745 bp, 12 predicted proteins | sample RVTome_11_FD_200261 | JGI IMG/M metagenome (GOLD analysis project Ga0302046, IMG submission 200261) | Soil microbial communities from uranium-contaminated site in the Upper Colorado River Basin, Wyoming, United States - RVT147D111 (version 2) ...
TTCCCGAGAGCAGGACACCTGCGCGAAACCGGCCGTCGGCGCGAGCAGCCCGCCGGCGAGCACGATTCCCATGAGAGCGACGCGTGTCATCTGGATCCCTCCTTCGCCTGAGGGATCCTAACTCAACTCCCCGACAATCCCCTGGAAGCGGTGAATCCCCGGCCGTGCTAGGATTTGCGCCATGACACTGGCCCTCGGTCGCTGCGCGACTGTCCTGTTCGTGGCCTCCGTGGCGGTCGCCACGCTGGGCGCCCAGCCGCCGCAGCAGGGCGAGCGCGAGCGACTGGCGAACGAGCCGCCGCCCCGCACGGCGGACGGGCGCATCGTGATCGGCGGCACGCCGACGCTGACCGGCGTGTGGATCGGCGGCAATCTCGGTTTCTGCAACAGCAACACGGTGGCAGGGCCGTCCTCGCTCAACCCCGGTGCCGCCGGCGGCGCCGCCGGACGCGGCGCGGGACGTGGGGGCGCGGCTGGTCGCGGCGGCGGTCGCGCCGGGGGACGGGGACGGGCCGGCGCGGCACCCTGCACGCCGATCCCGTACATGCCCTGGACGCTCGCGGTCTCCGACGATCGCCGTCGCAACGAGCTCGAGCCGCACACGCGCTGCAAGCCGTCCGGCGGGCCGCGCCAGTGGCTCACCCCGTACGGCGCCGAGTTCGTGGAGCTGCCGGAGCAGCAGGTCGCCTACATCCTCGACATCGGCGGGCCGCATACCTTCCGGACCATCTTCATGGACGGGCGCACGCACCCGGCGGATCTGACGCCCAGCTTCTACGGCCATTCGATCGGCTGGTGGGAGGGGGATACGCTGGTCGTCGACACCGTCGGTTTCAACGAGGGCTTCTGGCTCGATCGCGGTCAGTTGCCGCACACCCGCCAGCTCCACCTGCTGGAGCGGTTCACCCGTACGTCGGTCGGCTCGATGCGCTACGAGCTGACGATCGACGATCCCGGCGCCTACGCGGAGCCGTTCACCGGAACGTCGAACCTGCGCTGGGAGAACGGCACGGAGCTGTTCGAGTACATCTGCCAGCAGGCCAACCAGGCCTCAACCCTGATGGTCGGTGCCGGGACGTCGGTCGATCGCAGCAGTCCGATCGTCCCGTAGTACGCGCTCCGCGTCGAAGCGGTCAGAACCCTAGAAGCCCATGCCGACGCCGACGCGGAGCTCGGAGACGTAGAACGGCTCGCGCGACCGGAAGATCTTCCGGAACCGGAATCCGACGTCGACGTACAGCCGGCCGTTGACGAAGCTCACGCCGGGCGCGGCTTCCAGCATCGGCTTGAACGTGCTCGACTGCGTGGGATCGATGCCGCCGTCCGGCGCCCCGTACAGCATCAGGATCTCCTCGGTCACGTCGCCGAGGTCGATCTCGGTGATGGTGCGCTTCACGTTGAGGACGCCGGCGGCGCCGCCGAGATAGGGGCGTGCCCGTCCGTCGGTGGAGAAGAGGTACTTGCCGCCGACGCTGAAGGCCAGGCCGCGATCGCGGCCCTCGAACGCCCAGGGGACGCCGGACGAGGCGGTCAGGTCGGCCGCCAGGGCGTCGAGCGCGCTGACCGCTTCGTCCTGAATCAGGTTGTCCACGTAGGTGAGCGTCAGGAAGGCCTGCACCTCCCTCGTGATGTGCTCGCCGATCTCGACGCCGAAGCTCGGTGAGGTCGTGTCGCTGACCGCCCCGCCGGCGAAGGCGATGATGTAGCCGTGTTCCGGATTGGTCCCCGCGGCCGGCTGCGTCTGGGCCAGCCCGGCGGCCGCCGACAGCAGGACGATGCACGGAACGAGCAAGAAGGACCTCAGCGCTGGCATGCCGTTGACTCCAGTTCGAGCGTGGTACCACGTGACCGTGCGCAGTGGCGCAGGGCCTCTCCCAGCCGCGTCGAGCGCCACGATCGATGGGCGTGTCGCCGGCGGCTCCCCCCACGTTGAGCAAGATCCGTGCGCGCGTCATACCCGCCGAAAGCGTCAGAACGCGACGTGGAGTCTGGCTGCGGACAGAACTTGTTCTGGAGGCCGCGATAACTTGACCTGTCGGCGTGCGCGGACTGCAGGCGGCCGGCGTGGCCCCGACACGACGTCGTGAGAGGCATGCGGCAGTCGCGGATCACGAGTGCAGGACCGTGCAGACGGTTCCTCCTCCGCCGATGTGCGTGGCAAGAGTCGCGGGGGGGTATAGGGCGATCGGCCTTCGACCGATAGAGGGTGTCAAGCCATTCGCAAGGCTTCGCCTGGATGCACGAGACTGCCCCCCAGCGGGCCTCCGCAGAGGCACCACGACCGCGACAAGGCGTTGCGGCCAAGCAGGTTGCGGCTGTCGCTCCCGCGACAGCCGACGATGCCACGGCCCTCGAGCGTCAGCTCGACCGCGAGCGCGCACTCCGCACCGATCTCGAAGCGCAGCTCTCCGACCAGAAGGCCATGTACGAGGTCGCGATGGCTCGCAACGCGGCCATCTGGGAGATGGTCGACGAGCAGTTGCGTGAGGCGGCGCTTCAGGTGGAACAGGCGCGCCAGAGCCAGGCGTCGGCCACGGCCGACGTCGATCGTGCGACACGGCGGGCTGCCGAGCTCGAGGAGCAGATCGCCGGGGCGCTCGACGCGCGTCGCACGCTCGAGCAGGCGCTGGCACAGGCCACGCACGCACGCGAGGAGGCTGCGACCCGGCATGACGCGGCCATGGCGGACGCCACGACCCGGCACGGATCGGCCATGGCCGAGGCCGACGCCAGGATCGATGGCCTCGAGTCGGCCCTGCGGTCCGCGAACGAGGATCTCGGCGTGCGCACGGCCGAGATCCAGCGACTGACCGGGCACGGTGAGGATCTGGCCTCGAAGCTTGCCGAGGCCGCGACCGCCCGCACCACGCTCGAGCGGCAGCTGAGTGCCACCCGGACGGCCGTGCAGGACGCCGACGTGCGTGTGACCCGCGAGCGGCTGGCGGCCAGCCGGAAGACGGCGGAGCGGGAAGCCGAGCTCGAAGGACAGCTGCGCCAGGAGCGCGAGGCGCGCGCCACGCTCGAGCGGGCCGTGGCCGACGCCGAGGCGGTCGCGAGCCAGCGACACGAGGAACACCAGCGGGCGCTCGCCGCGGCGGTGGCGGAGATGGCCGCGCTCCGGTCACGACTCGAAGGCGAGCTGTCGGAGGCGACATCGGACCGCGACGCGGCCGTCGAGGAGCTCGGTCGGCAGCGCGAGGCACACGCCGAGCTGGAGCGAGCGGCTGCCAGGTCCGACGCCGCGCGCCGCGAAGCCAGGCAGCAGCTCGAGCTGGCGCTCGCGGCCGCTGCCAACGACCTCGTCGAATGCCAGGCCGAGCTCGAGCGCGAGCGCGGTGAGCGCCACGGCCGCCTGGCGGCTGCCGAGCACCGCGTGCGGGAGCTCGAGGCGGATTGCGACGTGCTGCGGCAGGCCCTCGAGGCGGCCGAGGCCGAGGCGGGGCAGGTGCCGCGGCTCCGGGAACAGCTCGAGCAGGCCCACCGCCTGGAGTCGGTCGGACGCCTGGCCTCTGAGGCGGCGGTCACCTGCGGAAATCTCCTGGCCGACGTGCACCAGAACGTGCAGCAGTGGCTCACGAGCTCGAACGGGGACGCCACCGCACGGCAGCGCGGGGAAGCCGTGCTCGACGACGTGACGCGGGCGGCCGGCCTGCTCCGTCAGCTCGACGGCTACGCCGACGAGCAGGAGCGGATGCCGGCATCGGCCGACCTCGGCGCCATCGTCCGCGACCTCGAGCCCGTGCTCCGGCGGGTGGCCGGACACGACGTCGAGATCGAGCTGCCCGAGACCATCCCGTCGCTGGACGTGGAGGTGGGCGGCGAGCGGGTGGAGCGTCTCCTGGTCAACCTGGCCAGCTACGGGCGCGAGCGGATGCCCGACGGCGGGCGCGTGAAGATCGAGCTCGGTGCCACGGTCGTCGACCGCGAGTTCGTCGCCAGACACCCGAATGTCCGGGCCGGTGCCCACGCGCTCATCACGATGACGAAGAGCCGGCTCCGGAGCGGCGACCAGGAGGAGACCGGCCGCCAGGCCGGCGCGTGGCGTCGCCTGAAGGGACGGCTCGCCAGGACGCCAGCCCTGGACCTGGGGACGCTGCAGGGCCTGGTGGGCGAGTGCGGCGGACACCTCTGGATGACGCTCGAGCCGCAGGGCGACATGGTCGCAAAGCTCCACCTGCCGCTCCTGTCCGGCGCCGTCGAAGTCGCCTGACGCCGCTCGACGGGCGGGACTCGCTCCGGCGGTGTACCATGCGCCCCGGAGACGAGCGATGCCTCTTCATTCCCAGTGCAAGGCCTTCCTGGATTCCCTCGCGGCTGCGGGCGGCCCGCCGATCGAGCAGTTGCCGGTGCCGGATGCGCGCACCGTCGCGCTGGCGATGATCGAGGCGGGAGGACCCGAGGAGCCGGTCGCCAACGTCGAGAACCGCACGGTGCCGGGACCGGCGCGGCCGATCCCCATCCGGATCTATCGGCCGTCGATGGAGGCCTCCCTGCCGGCCCTGCTGTTCTTTCATGGCGGCGGCTTCGTGATCTGCAACCTCGACACGCACGATCGGCAGTGTCGTGCCCTGGCCAACGCCTCGGGGTGCGCCGTCGTGTCGGTCGACTACCGGCTGGCGCCGGAGCATGCGTTTCCCGCGGCGCCAGAGGACGCCTACGCGGCCACCCGCTTCGTGTCCGAGCACGCCGCGGAGCTCGGCCTCGACGCGAGCCGCCTGGCGGTGGGCGGTGACAGCGCCGGGGGAAACCTGGCGGCCGTGGTCCCGCTGATGGCGAAGGAGCGCGGCGGCCCCGCCGTCGCGTTTCAGGTGCTGATCTATCCGACGATCGACTGGGACGACCAGAGCCCGTCGATGCACGAGTACGGGGAGGACCACTTTCTGACGCGGGGCGCCATGCAGTGGTTCCGCGAGCAGTACCTCCCGCGTACGGACGACGCGCGGCATCCGTGGGCCTCGCCGATCCACGCGGAGGACCTCGCCGGACTGCCACCGGCGCTGGTGATCACCGCCGAGTGCGATCCGTTGCGCGATCAGGGTGAGGCGTACGCGGGCCGGCTGCAGGCGGCGGGCGTGCCCATCGAGCTGAAGCGCTACGAGGGCATGATCCACCCCTTCTTCAGCCTGGCGGGCATCGTCGACGGGGGGCGGGAGGCCATCGAGCATGCCGCGCGCACGCTGCGAGGCGCGCTCCGGCAACCAGCGGTGACATAACCACGGAGCCAGCCAGGGCAGCGTGGCTGTCTGGTGGCTCCTCCGATCTCGATCAGGGGGCCGCTGGCTTCCCGGGCGCGACGATGGCCTGCGCGGTCTCGCCGGCGAGGCCGAAGAGGCTTCGCACGTGCAGGTCGCGCTGCGGGAAGGGGATCTCGATCCCGTGCTGTTCCAGGGCGGTGTGGATCTCCCACAGGTACGCGGCCTGGACCAGGTAGGGGCGCTTCACGCCCTCGAGCGTGAGCCAGACCACCAGCTCGAAGTCGAGGCTCGAGTCGCCGAATCGCACCAGCCAGACCTGCGGCGCCCGGTGCGGCCGGCCGAGCAGGGTGTACGGCACCCGGTTGGCCGCTTCCAGCACGGCGGCCCGTACCTGCTCCTTGTCGCTGCCGTACGCGACGCCGAAGGGCACGTGCACCCGGCGGTCGGCCTCGTCGAGCGTCCAGTTGACGACGCGGCCGCGCACGAACTCCGAGTTCGGCACGAGGATGTCGATGTTGTCGTTGGTCACGATGCGGGTGGCCCGCATCCGGATCTCCCGGACCTCGCCGGTGACCCCGGACTCCAGCTCGATGAAGTCGCCGACGCGCAGATGGCGCTCGAAGAGGATCAGGACGCCCGCCAGGAAGTTGGCGACCGTGTCCTGCAGGCCGAAGCCGACGCCGATGCCGAGCGCGCCCAGCAGGACGGCGAGGTTGGTGAAGTCGACGCCGATGGTCGACAGGCCGACGGCGAGTCCGGCCGTGATGAGCGTGTAGTGGAGGACGCGCCCGAGCGTGAACAGCGTGGGCCGATGCGCGGCCGGCCACCGATCCGCGACCCGAACGAGCCCGGCGCGCACCGTGCGGGAGACGACCAGCGCCACCCCGATCGCCAGTCCCACCCGCAGGAGGCCGCCGGTCGTGACCGGCGTCTCCCCGACCGTGAACAGCGGACTGACGAGCGCCGAGGTGATGGTCGACCAGAGACTCGCAAGGGCGTCGGGCATCCGTCAGGCTACTTCGCGAGCGGGTCCGGTCGCATCTGGAAGTGCACGGCCAGCGGCTTGCCGCCCTGGCCCCACTCGCCGAGCCACGGTGTCCGGTCGCCGCTCGACGACCACAGCCCCCGTCCCTTCCAGCCCGCGTCCGGATCGTCGATCCGTCCGTCGAGCCCCTTGGCGTAGAAGCCCATCGGATACGGCACGCGCAGCACGACCATGCGCCCGCCGGCGAAGGCGATCAGCCCGTCGTTGAGGTTCCCGGTCGAGATCGGCACGTCCCGGCCGAGGCCCAGCGTGTCGTGCTGGTCGACCCAGGTGTAGTAGCTCGACTCGGCGCTGTTGTCGCCGAGCCCCTCGAAGCCGGGGCCCGGATACTGATGGAACGTCCATCCCTCGGGACAGTGATCGCCGGTCGCTGTCGGGCCGCTGAGCGGACCGGTGCACTTGCGACGATCGAAGCTGCCGACGTGCCCGCTGCCGAGCGAGACCCACACGACGCCCTCGCTGTCGATGTCCGCTCCGCGGGCGCCGAAGCCCGGGCGCGGCACGTTGTAGAGCTCGGCGAGAGCCGTTGCCGGTGGACTGTCGCCCGGTACCAGTCGCACGATCGCTCCCGGATTGCCCAAGACCGATCCCCAGACGGAGCCGTCCACGGGGCTCGGCATCACCGCGTAGAAGCCGGCGACGATGCGCGTGTCTTTGCCGGCGTCGGCGGGCTCGCCCGGTTCCACGTAGGCGTCTCGGCGTCCGTTGCCGTTGGTATCGAGCACGAGCGCCGTCCACCCCTGCGAGGCGGCGGCGTCGCCCGTCTCGAGGAACCGCTTCGTGTTCAGCCAGCCGACGACCTGGCCGCCGCCGCTCGTCCAGAGCGTGTCGTCCTCGTCGTACCCGAACTGCAGGTGATGCGTCGAGAAGCAGGTGTCGACGAACCGGTACTCCTGTGTGGCGGGGTCGAGCACCGCCAGGTGCCGGTTCGCGCGCTCCAGCGGGAAGGCCTTCGCGGACGTTTGCGAAGAACCGGCACGGCAGAAGGCAGGGTTCTGCGGGCCGCGCACCGCCGCCGCCAGCCAGAGCCGCCCGTCGGCGTCGAACATCGAGTTGTGGTTGTTCGCGCGCGTCTCCCAGATCGTCTGGTCGCCCCAGTACGGGGACGGCTCCATCGGCTCGAGCGCGGCCGCATGACCGGGCCCGAGGCTGATGGGCATGTCGGCGTCGCGCACCGGCGCCGTGAAGATCGAGGCGGTGTTCGCGACCGGATCCAGGATGGGGAGGTCGTCCGTGCTGTACTCGGGCGAGCCGTAGATCGGCCCGTACGCGTTCACGGTCGGATTGCGACGGTCGCTCGAGATCAGATCGTGGAGGTACACGTCCTCGCGCAGCCAGTCGCGGACCGTGACGACCAGGTTGCGCTCGTCGCCCTGGGGCCGCGGCGGGGTCGCGTGCGGCAGCTCGCCGCTGGCGATGCGGTCGGTCCAGTTGCCGTAGTAGTCGAGCGCGGCGCCGCCAAGACGGCCGAGCTGTCCGACCATCAGGGATCCGGACTGCCCGGATCGGATGCGACGTGTCCACGCCGCCGCGCCGGACTCGAACGTGCCAAGCGATGCCGGGATCGTTCGCGTCGCCTGCTGTCCGAGCTGATGGCATCCGATGCAGCCGACGTTCTTCATCGCCCCGATCCAGTCCCGCTGCGTGAGCCCGGCGGGCATGTCGCCCTCACCGCCGAACTGGTCCTCGCCGGGGATGGTGAGCATCGCGTACCAGTAGATCGCGGGGTAGTAGTGGGCCGCCGCCGCCGCGTCGGGCGCCGGCGTGGCGGTGATGTCGACGCGCTCGCCAGGACTCGCCGTCGTTCTCTGGCTGTCCACGAGGCCGTAGCCCCGTGCCCAGACGTCGTAGCTCGCTGCCGGGAGATCGGGCACGACGTAGCGTCCCTCGTCGTCGGTGACGACGCTCCGGACGAAGCGCGTCCCCAGATCGTCCGTTTCAGCGATGACCCAGACGCCGGCTTCCGGGCCGTTCGACCCGGTGACGACGCCGCCGATGTCGTCGTCGTCGAGGGCCACGGTGGCCGGGCGCGCGCAGGCGTCGCCGAGCGTGGCCGCGAGGAGAAGGGCCATGCCGGCCCCCGACGCCCGTACGCCCGGGAACGGAATCTGTCGTCGCATGGCCGTGCCTCCAGTCGTGGGTGAGAGGTCGGATGGTACTACGGGCCGGCGGCGGGGTGGACTGAAACAGGTTGCCGAGCTCATCTTCCGGTCGTGCAGCAGCTCGCGGCCGAAGCGGATGACCGCGGCGTCGGCCTCGTCGATGTCGGTGAGCGCGCCGTTGGGGCCTACGATGTCGACGACCCTTGGCGTTCTCGGTGTCTGGGCCTCGTCGCCGGCTTCGCCGGGCGGGACGTGTAACCCACGCTGCCGGCGGGGCCTCGCCAGGTCGGACAGAAATGTCGAACTTTCGAGCCACCGGACATTCCTGTCGACTCCGCAGCGCCGCTGGACGGGCGAGTGTGCCTGTCGTTCGCACCAGGAGTGCGGAGCGCTTCGGGGCGCCCGAACACCGCACCACGTCACCGACGAAATCGTTGCAACGATAATGATTGATGACTCATTTGTCCGCAACCGTCCGAGCGGCCGAGCCCGCCTTCGGGGTTGATCGAGGCGAATCGCTGGGGTTTTCGCCGCTGCGTCGTGGTGGTGCCTCGCACGTCGTGGCACGCCGCTTGCTGTTGCGGCGACAACTCCCTGGAGGCGCATGGATCGCCACGAGATTCAGATCACGCTCGACGACCTGTACCGCCGCTACCACGCCCTGACCGACGGCACGGTTGCCACCTACATTCCCGAGCTCGGGAAGGCCGATCCCGAAGCCTTTGGTCTCGCCCTCGCGTCAACGGACGGGCGCCTGTTCGAAGCCGGCGACTGCGGCACGCCGTTCACGCTCCAGTCGATTTCGAAGCCCTTCGTGTTCGGCATGGCGCTCGAGGAGTTCGGTGACCGGGCGGTGGGGAGCCACGTCGGGGTCGAGCCGAGCGGCGACGCCTTCAACGCGATCGAACTGAACGCGACCAACCGCCCGTTCAATCCGATGGTGAACTCGGGCGCCATCGCGACAACGGCCCTGCTCCACTCCAGGCTCGGCGCGGAGACGTTCCCGTTCATCCTCGAGCGGTTGAGTGCAGCGGCCGGTCGCCGGCTGGAGATCGATCCCCTGGTGTACGAGTCGGAGCGACGGACGGGACACCGGAATCGCGCGATCGCGCATCTCCTGCTCAATTTCGGGATGATTCACGACGAAGCCGAACGCGCGCTGGACGTCTACTTCCGCCAATGCTCGATCCTCATCACGTCGAGCGACCTGGCGATGATGGGAGCAACGCTGGCCAACATGGGCGCCAACCCGGTGACCGGTGTGCAGGCGTTCGACGTCTCGACGGTCAAGTACGTCCTCGCCATCATGTTCACGTGCGGCATGTACGACTACTCCGGAGAATGGGCCTATCGCGTGGGCGTGCCTGCCAAGAGCGGCGTCAGCGGTGGGGTGATGGCCGTCGTCAACCGACAGGCGGGTGTGGCGGCCTACTCGCCGCGCGTCGACGCTCGGGGCAACAGCGTGCGCGGCGTCAACGCCTGCATCGAGCTGGCAGAGCAGTTCGGCATGCACGCCTTCGATTGCATGAACGTCGGCTCGCGCTTCCTTGAAGCGATGCTCTGATGAGCGGCATCGAGGGCCTTCGTCGGACGGGTAGAAGCGTGGGGCATCCCGTTCATCGAGCTGCGTCGTGCGGTACTGGGCGAACTGACGTGCGAGGGCACGGGGGTGTAGCATGCCGTGGACGTGGAGAGGGCACATCGCAGCCGCGCCGCTACGCGGCGGCTCACCAGGTGGCTGACGGCGCTCGTGATGCTGTTCGCCGGTGTCGGGCATGCGGCGTCGCAGACCCGGGGACCCGCCGTTCCGTACGAGAGTCAGAAGGCACGCTTCGTCGAGGGGCTTGTCGCGTTCATGGCGGCGGTGGCCGGGACCTACGGCGACGAGGGGCCTGTCGGCCTCGCGAGCCTCGACGCGATGCAGCGGGCACTCGAACGCTGGGACGCGTCGATCGTGGCGTACGAAACGGCACTCCGGGCGGGAGCGCCGGGCGTCGACACGCACGTCACGCTTGCGGCGGTCTATCTCGATCGTGGGCTGCCGATGAGGGCGCTTCCCGAGCTGGCGGCCGCGGTCCGGCTGGCCCCGGCGGAGCCGCAGCTCCACGCGTTGCTTGGCCTGGTGCATGGTCTGGCCGGTGATCACGGATCGGCCGCCGAGGCCTACCGGCGCGCGACCCGCCTCGATCCGCACGAGCCTGCCTTCCTGTACGAGCGCTCGCTGCACGCGCGAGCCCTCGGGCTGGCGGACGAGGCGGACGAGGCGAGCCGCCGCTTCCAGGGCGCGCTGCACGCAGGACTCCTGACGCCCGATGCCGGGGCGCCGGGCGCGGTGGCCTTCACGCGCCCTGCACTGCTCCGGGCCGAGGGCGCCGCGCCTCGATTCTCGCTGACGCTCTACGCCGATGGATTCCGGCTCCTTCGGGAGGGCGCGTACGCGCGCGCCATCGAGGCTTTCCGGCGGGGTGCCGAGGCCGATCCGCTGACCCTCGATCGGCAGGGCACGGCCGGCTCCGGTGGCGCGCTCGCACGTGGCAGCGCAGCCCTCAGGCGTGGCGCGCTGCGTGACGCGCTCGAGCAGCTGACGTCGGCGGTCGAGTCGATGCCCGGGAGCTCCGAGGCCGAGCGCCTGCTCGGCATGGCCCACTGGGCCGACGAGCGGTACGACCTGGCCGAGACGCATCTGCGTGCCGCCGTGGCGCTGCGGCCGGGGGACGAGCGCGCGCGGCTGGCGCTCGCCGACGTCCTCGTCTCGGCCGACCAGCCGGATGCCGCCGAGCAGGTCCTCCTCGACACCGTTACCGTGCTTCCGGGATCGGGACAGGCCCGGTTCCGTCTGGGCCGGTTGTATCACCTGATCGGGCGTTATCCGGAAGCCCTCGAAGCGTTCGAGCAGGCTGCGGCGCTCGAGCCGTTCGTGGGTCTCGACGGGCTCTACGAGCTGATCGCCCGCACGAACGCGCTCGAGCAACGGGTCGATGCGGCCATCGACGCCTACCGGCGCCAGATCGACACCGCACCAAGCGATGCGGCAGCTCACCGGGCGCTCGCCGGGACGTTCCTCGAGCAGGCCCGGTACGACCAGGCGCTCACCGAATACCTGGCCGCGCTCCTCGTCGATCCCGACGACGCGGGAGCGGCCGGACAGATCGCGCGCATTCACCTCGAGCGGCGCGAGTATGCCGAGGCCGTGACCGTTGCCCGGTACGCCCTGCGGATCGACGGCGACGACCGGGAGGCACGCTACGCCCTCGCCACGGGGCTGATGCGCCTCGGACGTCGCGAGGAGGGCGCCGTCGCGCTCCAGGAGTTTCGGCGCCTGCAGCAGGTCGAGATGGTCCGCGAGCGCCAGGCCTACGAGATGGACGCGCTCAGACGCGAGGCGACGCTGAGCCTCGAGCGGGGCGAGCTCTGGCGCGCGATCGATCTGCGTCGCGCCATCGTGGCACGCGGGCCGGAGGTCGCTGGTGCGCACGTCGACCTCGGCGTCGCGCTCCTGCGCGACGAACAGCCGAGGGAAGCGGTCGCCAGCCTCGAGCGTGCGCTGGCGCTCGACCCGCGCTCCGACGTCCACAGGCAGCTCGCCGAGGCCTACGAGGCCCTGGGGCAGACGGGGAAACGCCGCGAGCACCTGGAGGCCTACGAGCGGGTCAAGGAGGCTCGGCTCCGGGCGGGGGCGTTCCGCTGATGCGCCCCCGGGCCCGCGTGGAAGGTCTCGCGGCCGCCGCACTGGTGGCAGCGGTCACGCTCGTCGCCGGGCAGGGGGCGTCAGGGAGGGCCGTTCGCTTCGTCGACGTCGCGGCGGAGGTCGGGCTGGTGTTCCACCACACCAACGGGGCCAGCGCGGAGAAGCACCTCGCCGAGACCATGGGTGCCGGCGGCGTGCTGTTCGACGTCGACGACGACGGATGGCTCGACGCCTTCCTGGTCGACAGCGGCTCGATCGCAGGCGAGGTGCCGGTGGCGCCCAGGCACCGTCTCTTTCGGAATCGAGGTGACGGGACCTTCGCGGACATCACCGCCGCCTCCGGCCTCGTCGGCGAGGCCTACGGCATGGGCGCCTGTGCCGCCGACTACGACAACGACGGCGCCATCGACCTGTACGTCACGAGCGCCGGGCCGAACACGCTGTACCGGGGTGACGGCACCGGCGCCTTCACCGACGTCACGCGCGCCGCCGGCGTCGGTTCGCCGGCGTTCGGGGCGAGCTGCCTGTTCATCGACATCGACCGGGACGGCGACGTCGACCTGTACGTCACCAATTACGTCGACACCGACGCCCGTCATCACGTCTTCTGCGGGGACGTGACGGGACGCCAGCGGGCCTACTGCCATCCGCTCAACTACGAGCCGCAGACCGACACGCTCTACCGGAACGAGGGCGATGGCACCTTCACCGACGTGACGCGGTCGTCCGGGGTGCTGCTGGACGAAGGCAACGGACTGGGCGTGGTGGCCACCGACTACGATGCCGACGACTGGCCGGATCTGTTCGTCGCTAACGATGCTGTTCCCGACTTCCTCTACCGCAACGACGGCAACGGAGGGCTCGAGGAGGTCGGTCTGCTCGCGGGCGTGTCGGTGGCGAGCGACGGGCGGGCCCGCTCGGGCATGGGCACCGACGCCGGGGATTACGACGGCGACGGGCTGCTGGACCTGTTCGTCACCAACTTCGAGCTCCAGACGCACACGCTCTTCCAGAACCTGGGCGACGGCCTGTTCGTCGACGTGACCTTCGAGAGCGGCCTTCGCCAGGCGACGCAGCCGTTCGTGGGCTTCGGCACGGACTTCCTGGACATCGACGACGACGGCGACCTGGATCTGGCCATTGCCAACGGGCACGTCCTGGATGTCCCGGACGCCGCCTATCCCAACGCCGTCTACGCGCAGCGCAACCTCCTGCTGCGCAACGACGGGCGGGGACGGTTCGAGGACATCACGAGGGACGCCGGTCCTGGATTCGCACTCGTGAAGGTGAGCCGGGGCCTGCTCTCCGGCGACATCGACAACGACGGCGATCTGGATCTGCTGGTGACCAACAACGGCCAGACCGTCGATCTCCTGCGCAACGAGGAAGGCAACCCCGGACGCGCGCTCCTCGTGAGGCTGGTGGGAACCGGCAGTAACCGCTCTGCCGTCGGCGCGCGCCTCGAGCTGACCGCCGGAGGACGGCGGCAGCTCCGGGAGGTGCGGGCAGGATCGGGCTACCTCGGACAATCCGATTTGCGCGTGCACTTCGGCCTGGGTGACGTGGAGACGGTGGAGCGCCTCGAGGTGCGCTGGCCTTCCGGTGGGACAGACACGATCGAGGGCCTGCCCGCGGGCCACGTCGTGACCGTGCGCGAAGGGAAGGGGCTCGTCGAGCAGCAGCCCTTTGCCACCCGCGGCTCGGCACGTTGATCGCGCCGGTGCCCTGAACGATGATGGGGCGCATGGCGCGTCTCTCCGGTACCGACCTCGACGTCTTTCCCCTCTGCCTCGGCGGCAACGTGTTCGCCTGGACCGCCGACGAGCAGGAGTCGTTCGCGCTCCTCGACGTCTACGCGGCGGCCGGCGGCAACTTCGTCGACACGGCCGACGTGTACTCGTCCTGGGTGCCCGGCCACGCGGGCGGCGAGTCGGAGACGATCATCGGACGCTGGATGGCGGCGCGCTCGGCGCGAGACCGGACGATCGTGGCCACGAAGGTCGGCCTGGGGCCTGGCCTCGAGGGGCTGGCGCAGGCGACGATTCGCGCGGCCGCCGAGGCCTCGCTGCGCCGGCTCGGCGTCGATCGCATCGACCTGTACTACGCGCACAAGGACGACCCGAAGACCCCGCTCGAGGAGACGCTGCGTGCGTTCGACACCCTCGTGCGCGAGGGCAAGGTTCGCCACGTGGCCGCGTCCAATTACGCAGCGCCTCGCCTGGCCGAGGCGCTGGAGATCTCCGCGCGAGAGGGGCTGGCCCGGTTCGTCGTCCTGCAGCCGCACTACAATCTCGTGCACCGCGAGGAGTACGAGGGCGCCCTGGCCGGGGTCTGTACCGGCGCCTCGGTGGCGTGCGTCCCTTACTTCGGTCTCGCAATGGGGTTTCTCACCGGGAAGTACCGCCCCGGTGTGCGCGTGCAGAGTGCGCGCGCCGACGGGGCAGGCAAGTACCTGAACGCCCGCGGCGAGCGCGTCCTTGCGGCTCTCGACGAGGTGGCGGGCGCGAGAGGTGTCCCGGTGGCCGCCGTGTCGCTCGCCTGGCTGCGCGGCCGGCCGGGCGTGGTCGCGCCGATCGCGAGCGCGCGCACGGTGTCGCAACTGCGGGAGCTCCTGCCGATGGCGACGCTGGCACTGACGCCTGGCGAGATCGACCGGCTGACCGTCGCGTCGTCATGACGGTGGCGCTCGACATCACCGAGCTCCGCGATCTGATCCTCCGCCGGCTGCGGCAGCAGTACACAGCCGAAGCCGCCGAGCGGATGGCCGGGTGCGTCCTGTTCGGCGAGCTGATCGGGCGGCCCTCTCACGGCATCGCCCGGCTCCTGCCCGGCACCTACGGTCCGATGGACGAGCGGCCGGGAGGGCCGCCGCGGACGACGCAGACGGCGCCGGCAGCGGCGCGGATCGTCGGCGGTCCCGGCATGCTCGTCGCGTCGCTCGCCACGAGTCTGGTGGCCGAGCTCGCCACCGAGCACGGCATGGCCGTGGTGACGACCACCGGCAGCCATTCGACGTCCGGCAGCCTGACGTACTACGTCGAGCAGCTCACGCAGCGACGGCTCGTGGCCGTGGTCGTCGCCAACGCGGCGGCCTTCGTCGCGCCACCGGGTGGCGCGATGCGCCTGCTCGGCACCAACCCGCTCGCCGTGGGCATCCCGGCGACCGGGCATCCGTTCATCGCGGATATGGCCACCTCGGCCACGACCGCCGGGGAAGTGCTGGCCGCCGCGGCCGCTCGGACCGCGCTCCCTGCGGGCGCGGCGGTCGACGCGCAGGGGAGACCCACGACCGACCCCCTGGCGATGCTCGACGGCGGAGCGCTGCTCCCGTTCGGTGGCCACAAGGGCCTGGCCCTGTCGATGATGGTCCAGCTCCTGAGCGGCGTCTTCGCCGGGTCGACCGCCCTGCCCATGACGCCCGCCGACGACTGGAGCCACGTGTTCGTCGCCATCTCGCTGAGCGCGATCGGCGAGCCCGAGCGGATGCGGCGGGACGCACAGACGCTCCTCGACCGCATGCGCGCGACCGGGACACGCGACGGTTCTCAGGTGCGCATACCAGGGCACCGGACGCTCACCAGACGAGACGAGGCACTGGCGAGAGGAACGGTCGACGTGGACGCCGGTACGCTCGAACAGCTCACCCGACTGCTCTGAGCTCCCCAGCACGACGCCAGGGCGTTGAGCCACTCGCGTTCCATGCGGGTTCGGCAAGTGGCGCGCTGGAGACGCTTGACATTCCAGCGGAGCGGAGGATGATTGGCGCGGCCCGTTCGCGAGCGCGGACGGGAGGAGGAGCATCATGATCGGAAGCCTCGCGCTCGTTCTGCTCGGCGCGGCAGCGGCGGCGACGCCCTGCGAGAACCTCACCGGCCTGACACTGGACCAGGCGACGATCACGAGCGCCGAGATGGTGCCCGAGGGGCCCGCGCCGGCGCGAGGCGGCGGGCGGGGACGAGGAGCGGCGGCAGCGGGACAGGGGCGTGGCGCCGGCGCGGCGCAGGGTCGAGGGCGCGGAGCCGCTCCGACGCTCATCCCGGCGCACTGTCGCGTGCAGATCGTACTGACGCCGTCGCCCGACTCGCTCATCAACATGGAGCTCTGGCTCCCGCCCGCCGGCGAGTGGAACGGCAAGTTCATGGGCGTGGGCAACGGAGGCTTCGCGGGGTCGATCCAGGGACTGGCCCGCGACATGCCAGAGGCGCTGCGCCGCGGGTACGCGACGGCCGGTACCGACACGGGGCATCAGGATCCGGGCGGGGAATGGGCGATCGGCCATCCCGAGAAGATGATCGACTTCGGCTATCGCTCGACCCACGAGATGACCCTCAAGTCGAAGCAGCTCGTCTCCTCCTTCTACGATCGCGCCCCGAGCTATTCCTACTTCAAGGGCTGCTCGACCGGCGGCCGGATGGCGCTGATGGAGGCGCAACGCTACCCCGACGACTACGACGGCATCATCGCGGGCTCGCTGGCCAACCGCCACATCCACATGTGGACCGCCGGTATCGCGCGCAACGTGGATCTGTGGCGTCACCCGGAAGGCGCCATCACCGAGGAGCAGGCCGATCTCGTCAACAATCTGGTGATGGGCACCTGCGACACGCTGAAGGAAGGCTTCCTCAACAACCCGAAGGCGTGCTCGGTGGACTTCTCGCAGCTGGCCTGTCGCGCGGGCCAGACAGGCAACGCGTGCCTGGCGCCAGCGCAGATGAAGACAGTGGAGACGTTCTATGGCGGCGTGAAGAACTCCAGGGGTGAGCTGATCTTTTCGGGGCAAGCGCTGGGCAACCCGATCGGCGCGCAGCAGCCGAGCGACCAGGGGCCCCGCGGCCTCTTCGATCTCGTGCGCATCGCGTACAACAACCCCGACGTCGACTGGCGCGAGTTCGATCTCGACAACGACATGCAGGTGCTCGACGAGCGGATCGGCTACGTGGATGCCGTCGATCCCGACCTTGGCCCGTTCAAGGCGAGCGGCGGGAAGCTCCTGATGAGCCACGGCTGGTCCGACACCGGCATCACGCCGGAGACGACCGTCTGGTACTACGACTCGGTGCTGGAGACGATGGGGAGCGACCAGGACGACTGGATGCGGCTGTTCATGGCCCCCGGCATGGGGCACTGCGGCGGCGGCCCTGGCGTGAACGGCTTCGACTCGATCGGCGCGCTCGAGCAGTGGGTCGAGCAGGGCGAGGCGCCGGACACCATCATGGGCACCGGCGCCGAGGGACTGACACGTCCGCTGTGCCCCTACCCGCAGTTCGCCGAGTACGACGGGACCGGTGATCTGAAGGACGCGAGCAACTGGGCCTGCCGGGCGCCGGCGAGCCGCTGAGGGAGCGGCGCGGCCGAATCGCCAGGCAGCCTCACGAACCGGACAGCGACCGCACGGGATCGGTGCGGCATGCCCGAATCGCCGGTAGCGCACTCGCGAGCAGGGCAACCCCGAGGAGCCCTGCCGCGCCCCACATGTAGCTCACCGGATCCGTGGGCGATACCCCGAACAGCTGCGACGCGACCAGGGGCGTGACCAGCACCGCCGCGACGATGCCGGCGCCGATCCCCAGCAGCGCGAGCCCCGCCCCGTGCCGCAGCACCATGACCAGCACGGCGCCCGGCGTGGCACCGAGCGTCATGCGCAGCCCGATCTCGGGCGTCCGTAACGTGACGATGTAGGTTGTGACGCCGTAGATGCCCACGGCGGCGAGCGTCAGGCCGGCAGACGCCAGCCACGCCAGCAGCAGCAGGCCGAAGCGCCGGGGAGCGAGCGTCGACGACAGGAGCTGGCCCATCGACTGGAGGTCGTAGATCGGGAGCGCGGGATCGACGGAGCGGACGGCGTCTCGCAGGGCCGCGGTGACGCTGCCCGGCTCGCCGGCCGTCCGCACGACCAGAACCACACTGCTCTGGAAGACATTCCAGGCCCCGTCGGGTGCCTGCGTGTACGGAAGGAACAGCTCCGGCACGACCGGCGCAGCCCGGCCGAACGTCCGGACGTCGCCCACCACCCCGACCACGTCGCGCCACTCCGGCTCGGCGCGCGCGCTCCATGCCGAGAGACGCTGGCCCACTGCGTCCTCACCGGGCCACAGGATGGCGGCCAGCCGCTCGTTGACGACGGTCACGCGTGGAACGCCGGCCGCCATGTCCGAGGCCCGGAGCGACCGGCCGCTCCGCAGCGGCACCCGTGACGTCTCGAAGTAATCCTCGCTGACGAGACGGATCTGTACGTCCGGTGACTCATCGGGCCCGGGATCGGTTCCTTCGGCGATCGTCCCCGCGCTGACTTCGCGACCGAGGAGCGGCACGTTGCTCGACGCGCTCACGCGTTCCACGCTCGGCGCGGCGCGGATCCCGTCCAGAATCCTGCCCACCGCGTTGGTGATTCCTGCGCCGTCGGGGTAGCGCTCGGCCGGAAGCGTCACGCGCGCCACGAGGACACCGGCAGGATCGAATCCGAGGGGCACCTCCTGCAGAAGAAGCAGGCTCCGCACGGACAGCCCGGCTCCCACCAGCAGCACGAAGGTGACCGCGATCTCCCCGACGACCAGCGCGCCGCGCAGCCGATCGCGCGCTCCGGAGAACACGGCTTGGCGCCCGTCCTGTCGCACGCGCCCCGGCGTGTCCGCTCGCGCGGTGCGCACGGCGGGCGCGAGACCGAAGAGCGCTCCCGCGGCGAGTGTGGCCGTCAGGGCGAAGAGCAGGACGTCCG
>Ga0302046_10002091_pt1 | contig 18738 bp, 23 predicted proteins | sample RVTome_11_FD_200261 | JGI IMG/M metagenome (GOLD analysis project Ga0302046, IMG submission 200261) | Soil microbial communities from uranium-contaminated site in the Upper Colorado River Basin, Wyoming, United States - RVT147D111 (version 2) ...
AAGTCGCCGATCCGCCGGATCAGGCTGACATCCACGCCCCGGGTGTTCCCGAAGTCGAGGTTGGTCAGGACGTTCAGGTTCATCGAGTCGCCCTGCGACGGATCGAGGAACGGCTGAATCCGGGCGGAGATGTCCGACACCTTGTCCTTGTTGTACGCGGAGATGTCCATCACCAGGTCCTGCGAGAAGGCGTGCCGTACGCCGAACTCGAAGATGATCGTCTTGCCCCACGTCACGTCCCGCCCGAAGATGTCGTTCGTGTTCGTGAACGCCAGGTCGTTGTTGATGCCGGTCAGGATGGACGCGAAGTCGGGGGACTGCACCTGGTGCGCGTACGACAGCCGGAAGTTCGTCTGGTCCGTCACCGGGAACGACACGCGCACCCTGGGCGACCAGGTCGAGTGCGATTCCACCGGCGTCAGCACGTTGGCGAGCGACGCGTCCGCATTTTCAGCGTCGAACTCGGGGTCCGTGAAGATCCGGCCCGGCACGCTGGAAATCAGGGCGCCCGTGTTGAAGTAGTCCCACCGCACCCCCAGCTCGATCACGACGTCACCCAGGTCGAGCCGGTCTTCGCCGTAGAACCCGTAGCGGGACGGTTTCTCGCTGTAGACGTCCATGAAGCTCTGACGCAGGACGCCGCTGTTGAAGTAGTTGACCTTGCCCGACTGGAGATCGCCGCCGAACCGGAACCGGTTGTACCGGTCGAACTGCCAGTCCACGTTGGCGCGACCCGTGAGCCGGCTCTCATCGAACAGCAATGCTCCCACGTCCCAGCCCGTCGTCGAGTACCCGGTGGCCAGCGCGTACGGGTTCATCCGGTACGGCTGGGAGTTCCGGAGGTCGTCCCGGTCCAGGTAGGGGACCCGGGTGCCGGTGTTGGTGCGGACGTTCCGGATCAGCCGGTCCCAGTCGGCCTGGGACTTGAGCTGCGTGACCGACCCCGCGGCCGTGGGATCTTCGTCGGAGAAGTGATCGAAGTTGATCACGTGATCCATGCTGCCGAACCCCCAGCCCAGACCCGGGCTCCGGTTGCTCTGCTCGTACTCCGCCGTGAGCGGGCCGTCGAGCCGCTTGTCGGTCTGGTAGGAGAGGTTGACGTCGAAGGCCAGCGCGCGCTCGGCGCTCCGCATGAGCTGCTGCGTCCAGTTGACGATGAACGCCTTGCTCCACTCGCGGTTGCCGGTGCTGCGCTGATAGGCGAACCCCGTGTTCCAGTCGCGCGCCTGGTCCTGGCTCAAGATGTAGGTCCCGGAGATCCGCGAACCGCTGCCGTACGTGTACTGCAGCTTGGCGTTGGCCGTCGTCTGCGTGCTCCAGTTGTACGGGCGCCGCGCGCCCTGGCACTCCACGCCGAAGTTGTCGGCCGCGTCGCACGTGCCGGAGTACTGGACGAACCGCGGGATAGCCACCTCGGTCTCGTTCCCGTTGCCGTCCACGGCGGTGACGGTCGTGTCGAGCCCGCCGAGCACGTAGGCGCCGTACTCGTCCGCGCCCTTGCCGCGCCGGTTGGACTGCTGGCCGTCAATCGTGCCCGCGACGAAGAACGTGAGGTTGTTCATGATGGGGCCGCCCAGGGACACCTCGGCCCGGTTGAGGCCCACGCTGGCCGCGTCGCCGAACACCTCGTCGGTCTCGTACGCGATCGCGCCATCGAAGCTGGGACCGCCGCCCCGCGTCACGAACGCGATGACGCCGGACTGGGCGTCGCTGAACTCCGCGCCCAGCGCGCCCGTCGTGATCGAAGCTTCCTCGAGCGCGTTGGTGCCGACGTTCAGCTGCTGCGCGCCGGTCTGCTGGCTGCGCACCAGGGCGCCGTCCACATACACGGCCGCCTCACCGGCCCGGCCGCCGCGGATCGAGAGCCCCGCGCCCTTGCCGGACTCCACCACGCCCGGCTGCAACGACAGCACCTGCCGGATGTTGTCTACCGGCATGTCCGACACCAGCGTGCCCGTCACGATGGACTTGGTGGACACCTGGTCCCGCGGGACGATGGGGTTCTGCTGCACGGTGACGGTGATCGCCCCAAGCTCGACCGCGCTCGCGAGCTCGAAGTTCACCGTGAGGGTCTGGTCCGCCAGGACGCGCGCGTTGCGCACCTCGGTCGGCTGGAAGCCGATGTACACGGCCATGAAGGTGTACGTCCCGGCCGGCACGTTGTTGATGAAGTAATAGCCGGAACTGTTGGTGACCGCGCCCAGCGAGGTCCCGCGTACCAGGACCTGCGCGCCCGCGACGGGCTGCCCACTGGGGTCGCTGACGGTCCCCTCGACCTTGCCGGTCGTGCCCTGCGCCCAGAGCGCTTGCGCTCCGATCGCCAGCGCGACCACCGCGAGGAGCATGCGCCCCCAACGGCCAAAGGCTGCTCCACCTCTGTCAACCATGGATCCTCCAGGATTGCTTGCACACCATGCAGGGCCCCGACCGGAGAGGTCGAGGGAAAACCCGTTCCCACAGGGAAAGCCCGCCGGGCCGCAGGGATGCGCCGGCCGTGGCATTTGGGATGTGGGAATGGAACTGCGGCTGACGAAACTACGGTTCGTGGCGCTCCTCCAAGTGAAGAACAACTGCCCCCGGTCACCCACCTCAGCCGGTTGCGGCCGGCCTGGAACGCCGCTCCGATCATGAAGAAGCGGATGGGGAAACATGAATCCTCGTTCAAGGCAGCGCAACCCCTTGGTTCCCGGCTACCCCGGGAGCACCAGATCCCGCTGGACGTCCCGCGGCGTCACCTCCGGCCCGCTCTGTTGCAACACGACGTTGACCTCGCTCCGAACCCCAAACCGGCCGGTCAGATACACGCCCGGCTCCACCGAGAACCCCACCCCCGGCAGCAGCACCCGGATGTCGTTGGTCTCGAAGGAGTCGAGGTGCGGCCCGGACCCGTGCAGGTTCACGTCAATGGAATGCCCGGTCCGGTGGACGAACTGGTCCCCAAACCCGTGGGACACGATGTGCGACCGCGCGGCGGCATCGAGCACGGCGCCGGACACGGCTTCCCCCTTCGCGAGCCCGTCCCGGAGCCGCGCGATGGCGGCGTCTCGGGCGTCCCGGACCACGGTCCAGACCTCGAGGACGTCGGCCGGGACCCGGGTTCCGGAGAAGCCCATCCAGGTCTGATCCGCGAACACGGTGGTCAGCGACCGCCCACCCCAGAGGTCGAGCAGCACCACCTGATCCGGCTCGAGCACCGCGTCGCCGCCCTCGGTGGGTTCATAATGCGGATTGGCGGCGTTGGCCCCGAACCCCACGATGGGCGGATGGTCCCAGACCAGGCCCGCGGCGGTCATGCGCCGGCAGACGCGCTGCTGGACCTCGTACTCGCGGGCCGTCCCCGCCTCGCGTACGACTTCGGCCAGCGTGTCGCGGGCTATCCGGGACAGCGCCTCCGCGGCGTACCGGTGATCGGCCAGCTCGGCGGCGCTCCAGCCCGCCGAGAAGAGCGTGACCAGATCGGCCGACGACTCCACCTGGCCGCCCAGACGCTGGACCAGCTGCATCACGCCCCACGGCACGCGGTCCAGGTAGGGCACCTCGTCGTCCGGGGACACCTCCATGGCCAGCCGTTTGCCCTTGACCAGCGTGCCGAGGTGGACGTGCAGCTCCTGCCACGCGGCGTACGGCCGAACCTCGCCGGGGAAGCCCGACAGCGGCTGCAGCTCGATGCGGTGCGCCACCGCGATCGGCGTCCCCGACGCCGGGAGCAGGACGAACAGGCGGCGCGTTCCCATCCCCCCGATGCCCAGCACCCGCGCCGCGACCGGGTTCAGACCGTGGAAGTCATAGATCAGCCATCCGTCCAGACGGCGGGCCTTCAGGGCCGCCTGCAGGGCGGCAAGGTCCACGCGTTCGAGCAATCCCATGCGATTCACTCCCTTACGTTCGCGAACGCGACCCGGCGGGCGTCGCGCTCCACGCACACGCCTCGGCTCCGCGCGCCCGACACGAGACGTGCATCATGGCGCCGTCGAACCCCGCCAGCTGCCGCAGCAGCTCCGCCAGGGCCGACCCCGTAAAGGAACACGCGGGGCCCGGATCCGTCACCACCGCGAGCGTCGGATTCAGCACCGCGTGCACCGACTCGTTGGCGCGCTCCAGCTCGGCTCCGAACGTGACTCCGGCCACGCGTCGCGCCAGCCGGAAGCCGAGTGCCCGCCGCCAGCGTCCGGGCAGCAGGCGCGCCAGCGCCTGACCCGCGCCACGGCGCTCGCGCAGGATGCGCCGCGCGGCGCGGCGCCCGGCGTCGCTGAACACGACTCCGGCGTCGGGCCGCCGCGCCACCAGTCGCTGGAGCGCCGCGAACTCGACGCCCGGCACGGCGCCGCCGCGGCGCGCCACCTGCTCGAAGCGCTCGATCTGTACCTCGACCGTACGGCTGAGACCCAGGCGCTTGGCCACCAGCTCCTCATGGCGCTCGTCGAGAGCGTCGGGCTGCGGCACGTCGGAGGCCCGAAGCGCCTCGAGCAGCGCCAGCGGAAGGGCCGCCGGAACCCCGGCGCGCGGCCGCGTGTTCACGGAAGAGTCGGTGACATGATGGCGCGCGCAACTTAGCAGGGGTGGGAGAGGGGAACCAGTAGGCATTGCGGGCGACGGACGCGACGGGCATCGTACCCGGAGATCGTTCCGCCGGAACCGCAGGAGAGCCCGGTGTCCCAGCCCGTCCCGCCCGAACGCGAGGGATTCGAACGCGAGGCGCTCGCGCACCTCGACGCCGTGTACCGGACGGCCCTGCGGCTGACCGGGAACCCGGCGGAGGCCGAGGATCTCGCGCAGGAGACCATGCTGAAGGCGTTCCGGTCGTGGCGGCAGTATCAGGCGGGCACCAACGCCAAAGCCTGGCTCCTCACGATCCTCCGCAACACGTTCGTGAACCAGTACCGCCGCGCGAAGGCGCGGCCGGTGACGGTGGACGTCACGGAGCTCGAGCCGTTCACCGTCTTCCAGGACGTGCAGGACGCGGACCCCGAACGGACGTTCTTCGACCGGCTCGTGGACGGCGACGTGCTCCGCGCCATTGACCGCCTGCCGGAGGACTTCCGGGACGTGCTCGTCCTGTCGGACATCGAGGGGCTGACGTACGCGGAAATCGCTGACGTGGTGGGGACGCCGGTGGGAACGGTGAAGTCGCGTCTGTTCCGCGCCCGCCAGATTCTCCAGCGGGCGCTGTACGACTACGCGGTGGAGGCCGGGTACATCACGAGGCGGGGCGCACCATGAGCGAGCCGGAGACGATGGATTGCGGGGCGGCCGCGAATCGGCTGTACGAGTACCTCGACGGGGAACTCTCGCCCGCCGCCGAGGCGGGGGTGCGCGCGCACCTCGCGGCCTGCGCCCACTGTTTCGGACTGTTCGACTTCGAGACGGCCTACCTCCGGTTTCTCGAGGCGCGTACCCGCGCGCGCGGCGCGCCGCCGCACCTGCGTCAGCGCATCCTCGACGAGCTGCTCTTCGATCCCGAGCCACCCCCGCGTCCATGACGCCGGCGCTGGCCGCGGCCGGGATCGGCACGTCCGTCCTGTCCGAGGGGGGCGTCACGGTCCTGGGTACCTTGGGGGGCGGGGCCGGCGCCGCCCTCGTCGTGCTGCTTGCGTGGGCGCTGGACCTCCCAGCCCGGGCGTTCGGGATTGCCGCGGCCGGCGTCGCGGGCATGCTCGCCGACTCCGTCCTCGGGGCGACCGTACGGGCGCGCTACGTCTGCGCCGCGTGCGGGGAGACCGTCGAGACGCTGCGCCACTGCGAATCCACCACCGGGTACGTGCGGGGACTGCGCTGGATGACCAACGACACCGTGAACGCGCTCGGAACCGGCACTGGCGCCGCCGCGGCGGCCCTGTGGGCGCTCGGATGGAGTGCCGCCGCGTGAGACCGTCCTGGGACGTGGTGGTCGCGGGCGCGGGCCCGGCCGGCAGCGCCACGGCCGCCCTGCTGGCCGAGGCGGGCCTTCGCGTCCTCATGATTGACCGGGCGGCGTTTCCGCGGCCGAAGGCTTGCGCCGAGTATCTGAGCCCCGAGGCGGGCCGGATCCTGGAGCGGCTGGGGGTGCTGGACGAGGTCGCGCGCGGAGCCGCCCGGCTGACCGGCATGCGGGTGGTGAGCCCGGGGGGCACGGCGTTCGTGGGCCGATTCCGTCCCGTCCGTGGCGCGGCCCCGTTCCGGCCGTGGGGATTGGCCCTGCCGCGGGAGCGGCTCGACGGGATCCTGGCGGAGGCCGCGGTGCGGCGCGGGACGACGTTCCGCGAGCGAACGATGCTCGAGACGTTCAGCGCCGCTTCCGCGGGCGTCGAGGTGTGCGTCCGGTCGGGCCGGGTCCGGGAGACCGTGAAGGCCGGCGTGCTCGTGGGCGCCGACGGCCTCCAGTCGCGGATCGCGCGCACGCTCGGGGTCGGTCGCCGCTCCGGACGGGCGCGGACGGCGTTCGTCGCGCGGGCCGAAGCCGTGGAGGCCATGGGCGACGTCGGCGAGATGCACGTCGTGGCCGGGGGCTACGTGGGGCTCGCCGACGTCGGGGGCGGGATCACGAACATCGCCGCCGTCGTGGATCGTCGCGCCATGCCGCCGGGACACGACGCGCGGGCCCGGCTCGAGGCGTTCCTCGACCGCATCCCGGCGGTGCGCCGCCGGCTGGCCGGCGCGCGCTTCGTGACGCCGGTGCGGTGCGTGGGCCCGTTCGGCCGCCACACGGTGCGCGCGACCGGCGACGGGGTGGCGCTGGTGGGCGACGCCGCCGACTTCTTCGACCCCTTCACCGGCGAAGGCATCTACGCCGCCCTCCGGGGCGCCGAGCTGCTGGCGCCGCGCCTCAGCGCGGTCATGGCCCGCGGAATGCCGCGCGCGGCGGACCTGGCACCCTACGACCGGGATCGCCGCCGGGCGTTTGCCGACAAGTGGCGGATCGAGCGCGCGATTGGCGCGGTGGTGGCCCGTCCCGCCCTGCTCGATCACGTGGCGGCGCGGCTCGCGCGCCGGCCCGACCTGGCCGACCTGCTCGTGGGCGTGACCGGCGATTTCGTCCCGCCCCTCACGCTCGCACGGCCGGCCATCGCGTGGAGGCTGGTCGCGTGAGCCCCGTGGATGCGACCACGTTCCGTCAGTTGCTTGGCGCGTTCGCCACCGGCGTCGCGGTGGCGACGGCCCGGGACGCCGGCGGCCGGCCGGCCGGCATGACCGCGAGCGCCATTGCGTCGGTGTCGCTCGACCCGCCGCTGCTGCTGGTCTGCGTCTGGCAGGCGGCCGACTTCCACGCGACGATCGCCGCGGCGACGCATTTCGGCCTGAACATCCTGGCGGACGACCAGGCGCCGCTCTCCCGCCACTTCGCCGATGACCACCCGGACCGGTTCGCCGACTGCGCCTGGCATGCGGACGGCACCGGGGTTCCCATCCTCGACGGCACGGTGGCGCACATCATCTGCGCCCGGGACGCCGTCTATCCGGCGGGCGATCACACGATCTTCCTGGGCCGGGTGCTCGACGGCGCCGTGTCCGACCGTGCCCCGCTCCTGCACGTCCGCGGCACGTACGGGCGGCTACGGTGATCGCGCTCGAATGTTCGCCGCTCGGCGAGGAGGCCCTCGACGATCCCGCGTGCCCCGCCGCACTCGCGCGGGCCACGCTCGCGGACATCGCGACCGCCAACGCGCTGTTCGGAGGCCGGGCGGCGGCGGCGTACGGCGTGGCGCGGCTGCTGGCCGGGGTGCCAGCCGGATCGCGGCTCACCCTGCTCGACGTGGGCTCGGGGAGCGGCGACGTCGGACGCGCCGTTGCCCGCCGGGCCCGGCATCGCGGCATCCGGCTCACGGCGGTCGCCCTCGACCACAGTCGCACCGCCGCCGCGCTCGCCCGGGGCGGCGGCGGCGAGCCGGTGGTGGCCCGCGCCGAGGCGCTGCCGCTCCGGGCGGGCGCCGTGGACGTCGTCCTGGCGAGCCAGTTTCTCCATCACTTCACGCGTCGCTCGGCGGTGACCCTCGTGCGCGAGTTCCACCGCATCGCGCGGCTGGGCGTGGTGCTCTGCGAGCCGCGACGCACACCGCTCGCCGCCGCGGGGATCTGGACCGCGGCGCACCTGCTCGGCTTTCACGCCGTGACGCGACGGGACGGCGTGCTCTCAGTGCGGCGGAGCTTCACGCCCGCCGAGCTGGCGGGGGTCCTCGACGACGCCGGGGTGCGCGGCACGGTCCGCCGGCGGCCGGGATTTCGCGTCGTGGCGTGGTGGCGGAAGCGGCATGCGGACCGTTGACCGGGCGGTCGTCCGCGCGACGCTGGAGCGGGTCTTTGCCGTGGCGGTGGACGTCGAGCGCTGGCCGCGGTTTCTGCCCCACTATCGGTGGGTGCGGGTCCTCGAGCGGCGGCCCCCGGGCGCGGCGCTCGTCGAGATGGCGGCGTGGCGCCCGTTCGGCCCGGGGCGCTGGCCCACGCGGTGGGTCTCGGAGATGGAACCGGACACCGCGCGGCGGCGGATTCGCTACCGTCACGTGGGAGGGATCACGCGCGGGATGGACGTGGAGTGGCGGATCGAGGGTTCCGACGGGGCCGTGCACGTGGAGATCGTCCACGCCTGGTCCGGTCCCCGCTGGCCGCTGATCGGGCGCCTGACGGCGGACTGGGTCATCGGCCCGGTGTTCATTCACGGCATCGCGTCGCGCACGCTGGCGGGCGTGCGCCGGGAGGCCGAACGCCGATGACGCGGCGCGTGGGGATTACCGGGATCGGGTGCGTGACGCCGATCGGCACGGGCGTGGAGGAGCTCTGGGCCGGGCTTCGCGCCGGGCGGTCGGCCGTGCGCACGATCACGCGCTTCGATCCCACCCCGTTCCGCAGCCACATCGCGGCGGAGATTCCCGACTTCGCGCCGGGCGACCATCTGCGCGCGCGGGAGCTGCGCCGACTGGACCGGTTCTCCCAGCTCGGCGTGGCCGCGTCGCGCCTGGCGCTGGCCGACGCCGGCCTCGACCCCGCCGGCGAGAACCGGGACCGCATGGGCGTCATGATGGGCTCCGCGCTGGGCGGCGTGGCCCATGCGGAAGCGCAGGCGGCGGCGTATCACCTGGGCGGCCTCCGGGCGGTGGACGCGAACCTCGCGCTCACGGTGTTCGGCGGTGCGGTCTCCTGCAACATCGCCATCAGCTTCGGCCTCACGGGGCCCAACGCGACGAACGCGATGTCCTGCGCGTCGGGCACGGTGGCCGTGGGCGACGGCCTGCGCGCAATCCGGCGCGGGGACGCCGATGTGATGCTGTGCGGCGGGGCGGAGGCGCCGCTGGCCCCGCTCTGCTTTGGCGCCTTTGCGATGATCCGCGCCATGTCCACGCGGAACGACGACCCGGGCACCGCGAGCCGCCCGTTCGACCGGGATCGGGACGGATTCGTGATGGGCGAGGGCGCCGCCGTGCTCGTGCTGGAGGATCTCGACCGCGCGCGCGCGCGGGGGGCGCGCGTGTACGCCGAGGTCGGGGGCTACGCGCTGACGAACGACGGCCACCACATGACCGCGCCCAAGCCCGATGGGCGCGAGGCGGCCCGGGCCATGGCGGGCGCGCTGCGCGACGCGGGGGTGGACCCGGCGGCGGTGGGCTACGTGAACGCGCACGGCTCGTCCACGCCGCTCAACGACGCGACGGAGACGGCCGCGCTCAAGACCGTGTTCGGCGCGCACGCCCGACGGCTGGCCGTGAGCGGCACGAAGGGCTACTATGGCCACCCGCTGGGCGCGAGCGGGGCGATCGAGACCGCCATCACGGCCCTGGCGCTGGCCCGCGGCTGGCTGCCGCCCACGCTGAACCTGGCCGTGCCTGACGCCGCCTGCGACCTCGACTACCTTCCCGGCGGGGGACGGTCCGCCCGTCCGGACGTCGCCCTCACCAACTCGTTCGGATTCGGCGGCGTGAATGCCAGCCTGGTGCTGGCCGGCGCACCCTGAGGCATCCCCACCCGCACGAAGGAGACCCTGCCATGCGCTCGACCCTGCGTCCCGTCGCGGCGGAGTTCGTCGCCACCTTCCTGTTCGTCTTCGTGGGCTGCGGCTCGGTCGTGGTGGACGCCGCCCGGGGCGGGCTGTTCGGGGTCGGCGGCGTCGCGTTCGCGCACGGGTTCGGCCTTGCGATCGGCGTGACCATGGCGATGGCGATCTCGGGCGGGCACCTCAACCCGGCCGTCACGTTCGCCGTCTGGGCGGCGGGACGCATTGACCTGCGGCGCGCCGCGCTCTACGTCGTGGCGCAGCTTGCCGCGGCGGTCGTGGCCGTCCTGCTGATCCGCGCGTGGTTCCCCGGTGCCGGCGCGGCGACGAGCCTGGGGGTGCCGCGCATCGCGCAGGACCTGACGCTGACGTCCGCGGTGTTCGTGGAGGCCGTGCTCACGTTCTTTCTCGTGAGCGCGGTCTTCGGCACGGCCGTGTCGCCGCACGCGCCCAAGGTCGGCGGGTTCGCCATCGGACTCACGCTGATTCCCGCCGTTCTGGTGGGCGGGCCCCTGACCGGGGCGGCCCTCAACCCGGCGCGGGCGTTCGGACCCGCGCTCGTGGCCATGGACTGGCACGGCCATCTCGCCTACTGGATCGGCCCGCTGCTCGGCGCCGCGGTCGCGGCCCTCCTCTGGTCGAAGCTGCTGCTCCCGCTGCGGGGCGATCCGGAGCCATAGCCCTCTGTCGCTCGCCGCGCGCGCCGTCACCGCTCTGGCCACCGTCGCGCTGCGCCGCGCGCGGCGGAACATGGCCGCGAAGCCGGCGCGTGCCGCGCGCTGGCTCCGGCTGGCGTGCCGCGTGGCCCCCAGGTTCGGGGAACCCCATCGGGCCTTGCTCACCCTGATGGGGAAACAGGGCGACCCCATGGGGGCCATGGAGCTGGCGCGGCGCTGGACCGCGAAGTTCGAGGAGCGCAGCGACGCCTGGGTGGCCCTGGGGGTTGCCTGCCGGGCCGCGTTCCGCACCCGCGACGCGCTGGTGGCGTACGAGCGCGCGCTCCAGCTCGAGGAGCGGGCGGACGCCGCCATGGCGGCGGGCCTGCTCTACCGGATGCAGAGCGACCACGCGACCGCGGGCGCCCGGTTCGCGCGCGCGTACGCCGCGGGAGCCGGGCCGGACGCGTTGCGCGAGAACGCGCGCGCCCTGGCCGCCGCGGGCGATCACGCCGCCGCGGCGGAAGCGGTGCAGCTGTGGGAGAAAGAAACCGGGCGGGGCTGGACGGAGTGACGGGAGCCGATTGCCGATAGCCGAGGGCCGACGTAGGCGAAGGCCAGGTCCCGCGAGCGGTCTTGCGCGTCTCGGCCCTCGGCTATCGGCCCTCGGCTACCGCCTCCGCTGTTCCCGGATGCGCAGCAGCAACGACACCGCGTACCCCACCACGATGACGGCGACGATGACGTAGGCCGCCACCATGAAGCCGGTGTTCTCAGGAGGCATCCGCCAGCTCCTCCTCGCGGGCTTCCCGCAGCAGACCCAGCGCATACCGCAGCATCAGGAGTCCGGTGTACAGCACCGTGAACACGCCGACGGACAGCATCAGCGTCGTGAGCATGTCCCCCGGCAGCGAGGGCCGGCTGGGCTTCAGCACGATGGGCGCCGGATGCAGCGTCCGGAACAGGTAGACCGTGAGGTGGATGAACGGCACCAGGAACAGCGCCATGATGCCGATGACCGCCGAGAATCTGCCGCGGATCCCGGGATCCGTGAGCACCCCCCGGAGGACGATGTAGCCCACGAACAGGAGGAACAGGAACAGCGTGGAGGTGAGCCGCGCGTCCCAGGTCCACCAGGTGCCCCAGATGGGCTTCCCCCAGATGGGGCCGGTCGTGAGGATGATGGCCGAGAACGCGACGCCCACCTCCGCGGACGCCGCGGCGGCGAGATCGAGCCGGCGGTCCTTGAGCCAGAGGTACAGGATGCTCAGGAGGCCGGTGATCACGAACGCCATCAGGCCCGCCCAGGCGGACGGCACGTGGACGTAGAAGATCTTCTGCGCGGCGCCCTGCGCGGCCTCGACGGGCGTATAGACGATGGCGCGCACGTAGACGCCCGCCAGCCCGAGCAGGGCGAGGGCGGTCACGACCGTGCCCACGCGGGCGATGCGGTTACCGCGTTCCCGCAGCGTCATTCGTCGAGCACCACCTCGAAGAGGAGAGCCGCGAGCGTGACGAACGCCACGTCGAAGCCGGCGATCAACTTAAGCCACCCCGAAACGTCACTCAAGGGTCGCCCGTCGAGCAGCGGCGCCGTGGCCTGCACGCCCGCCACGAGCGGCGGCACGAGGAACGGCAGCAGCAGCAGCGGCAGCATCAGCTCCGCATACCGCGTGCGGACGACCATGGCGCTCAGCAGCGTGCCGACCGCGACGAAGGCGATCGTGGCCATGGCGATGACGAGGATCAGCTCCCCGAGGCGCCGCCAGATGGGAACGTCGTAGAACAGCACGAAGAGCGGCAGGCTGATGGCCTCGATGGCGCCGACGAACGCGAGGTTGGCCACGAACTTGCCCCAGTAGATGGCCGCGCGGGGCGCGGGCGTGAGCAGGATGCCGTCGAGGGCCCGCAATTCCCGCTCGATCAGGAACGCCCGGTTGAGGCCGAGCATGGAGGCGAACGTGAACGTCACCCACATGGCGCCCGGCGCGATGTCGGTGGCCGAGACCGTGGTGGGGTCGCGGGAGAAGAAGAGCACGGCGAGCACGAGCACGGCAAAGACGAGGCCGGACGCGAACGCCGTCTTGGTGCGCCACTCGATGGCCAGGTCCTTGACCGCGATATGCCACGCGGCCCGGAGGGTGGACCCCATGCCTACAGGTCCCCCCGCATCAGCTCGGCGAACACGGCGCCGGGGTCCCGGCCGGTCAGCGATTCGACGGGTCCGAGCCGGCCCGCGGCGAGCCGCACGATGTGGGTGGCGACCCTGCCGAGGCGCTCCATCTCGTGGCTCACGATGATCATGGCCGTGCCCCGCTCCCGGAACGAGGCGAGCAGCTCCACGAGGGTGCGCGACGCGGCGGCGTCGAGCCCGCTCAGCGGCTCGTCGAACAGGAGCAGTTCGGGCTCATGGACGAGCGCACGCGCGATGGCCACGCGCTGGAGCATCCCGCGGCTGAAGGTGCCCACGCGGTCGTCCGCCCGCCGGGAGAGCCCCACCTGCTCGAGCACCGCGTCCACCCGCCCGAGGTCGGCGATGCCGTGCAGCCGGGCGAAGAAGCGGAGGTTGGCGCGGCCGCTGAGCGCGGGATAGAGCATGGCGTCATGCGCCACCATCCCGATCGCGCCGTGCCGTTCGACGTGCCCCGTGGCGGGCCGCAGCAGGCCGGCGAGGACGCGGAGGAGGGTGGTTTTCCCCGCCCCGTTCGGGCCCACCAGGAGCAGCACCTCACCGCGCCGGAGCGACAGCGACACGCCCGCCAGGACCGTCCGGTACCCGAACCGCCGGATCACGCCGGAGGCGCTCAGCACGACGTCCATCGCGGGGGCCGTCACGGCTCCGCTCACGTTGCTCCCTCCGGCTGCTCCCCGCGCGTGCCGGCCACCCTTCCCTCCGGTGGCTCCGGCCGCCATGTTCGACGGGCCGCCGCGCCCGCGGCCGGCGCAGCCTAACATTACGCCATTCGAGCGTCAACGTCAGACGACTGCCGGGAGAGCCGCATGACGGACAGGATTGACACGCTCCTCGACGAGACCCGCACCTTCCCTCCGCCCCCGGCGTTCCGCCGCGCCGCGCTGGTGCGGGACCGGCGTCCGTACCGGGAGGCGGAGCGCAGCCGCCTCCGGTTCTGGGAGCGGCAGGCCCGCGAGCTGGACTGGATGAAGCCGTGGCGCCGGGTGCTCGAGTGGAAGCCGCCCCACGCGAAGTGGTTCGTGGGAGGCAAGCTGAACGCGTCCGTGAACTGTCTCGACCGCCACGTCGCGACCGCGCGCCGCAACAAGGTCGCCCTGCTGTGGGAGGGAGAGCCCGGCGACCGCCGCGCCCTGACGTACTGGGAGCTGTACCGCGAGGTGAACCTGTTCGCCAACGCGCTCAAGGGCCTGGGGGTCCGGCGCGGCGATCGGGTGGCGATCTACCTCCCGATGATCCCGGAAGTCGTGGTGGCGATGCTGGCGTGCGCGCGGATCGGGGCCCCGCACTCCGTCGTGTTCGGTGGCTTCTCGGCGGAGTCCCTGCGGGATCGGATCAACGACGCGAAGGCCAAGGTGCTGATCACCGCGGACGTGGGCCACCGGCGCGGCCAACTCGTGCCGCTCAAGAAGAACGCCGACGACGCGGTCGCCCAGTGCCCCTCCATTCGCCACGTGGTGGTGGTGCGCCGCGGCTCCGCGCCGGCCGACGCGGCGCTGGCGCCGATCCACGAGGGACGGGATCACTGGTATCACCGCCTGCTCGCGGACGCGAGCCCCTTCTGCAAGCCCGCCGCGATGGACGCCGAGGACCTGCTGTTCATCCTGTACACCTCGGGCACGACCGGGCAGCCCAAGGGCATCGTGCACACGACCGGCGGCTACCTCACGCAGGCGCTGGCGACCACGCGCTGGGTCTTCGACCTCAAGGACGAGGACGTCTTCTGGTGCACCGCGGACGTGGGCTGGATCACCGGCCACACGTATCTCGTGTACGGCCCGCTGGCGGCCGGGGCGACGTGCGTGATGTACGAGGGCGCACCCGACTGGCCCGAGCAGGACCGCTTCTGGTCCATCGTGGAGCGCTACGGCGTCACGATCTTCTACACGGCCCCCACGGCCATCCGCGCGTTCATGAAGTGGGGGGCGGCGCATCCGCGGCGGCACGATCTGTCCACGTTGCGCCTCCTCGGCACGGTCGGGGAGCCGATCAATCCCGAGGCCTGGATGTGGTACCAGCGGCATATCGGCGGCGGACGGTGCCCCATCGTGGACACCTGGTGGCAGACCGAAACGGGCGGGATCATGATCACGCCGCTCCCCGGCGTGGTGTCCACGACCCCAGGATCCGCCACCGTACCGTTTCCCGGCATCGAAGCGACGTTGCTAGACGGCGCGGGCAAGGAGGTGCCCACGGGGGGCGGGTTCCTGGCCATCACGAGCCCCTGGCCGGGGATGCTGCGCACGATCTACGGGGACGACCGCCGGTACCGGCAGACGTACTGGAGCAAGTGGAAGAACGTGTACTTCCCCGGCGACGGCGCCAAGCGCGACCGGAAGGGCTACTTCTGGATTCTCGGGCGCGTGGACGACGTGCTCAACGTGGCGGGGCACCGGATCGGGACCGCGGAGATCGAGAGCGCGCTGGTGTCCCACCCGGCGGTGGCCGAGGCGGCGGCGGTCGGCAAGCCGCACGACCTCAAGGGCCAGGCGCTCGCGGTCTTCGTCATACTCCGCGCCGGATACGACCGCCGCCCCGGACTCGAGGACGAACTTCGGGACCACGTGGCGAGGAAGATCGGCGCGATCGCCCGGCCGGACGACATCATGGTCACCCACGAGCTGCCCAAGACGCGCAGCGGGAAGATCATGCGCCGGCTGCTCAAGGACATCGCCGCCGGACGGGCCCTCGGGGACGTCACAACGCTGGCGGACCCGGCGGTGGTGGCGGCGTTGAAGGAGAGGTACGAGGAGCAGGAGAGTTGAACGGGGGCGATGGCCGATGGCCGATGGCCGAAAGCCGACTCGCGGCGGCAAGGGCGCCAGCGCAGGCGAGTTTCGGTCATCGGCCCTCGGCTATCGGCCCTCGGCCCTCAGCCACTGGACTCGCCCCACGACCGCCGCTCCGAGAATCAGCACGATGATCACCGCGGAAACGATGCACCAGCGGCACCAGGCCTGGATCACGGCCGCTTCGAGGTACGTGAGATAGGCGCTGAAGGCAACGCCGATGCCCGCCATGATGACGATGGCGTCGGTGGGCCAGCGCCGCCGGACCAACGGCTCCTGGAGGCCGGCGAGGCTCACCGCGAGAATGGCGAAGTACCCGACCACACCGAGGAACGCGACCGGGACGCCGGCGATCTGGGCGTAGGGGCTGAGCTGCACGCGCTCGCAGGCGCCGTCGCCGCAGGCGAGGAGGCCGAGCGCGCCGATTTTCCAGAGCCACAGATAGAGCGACACGAGCAGACCCAGGAGGGCCAGCGCGGCACTCGCCATCCGATGGGTCATCGTGCGGCGGCCGCCCGATCCACCAGGCGCTTGAGCTCGTCATAATGCAGCGCGCCGGACACGCGCTGCCCACCGATCTCGAACGTCGGCGTCGAGGAGATCCCGCGGGCGGCCGCGTCCGCCTGGAGTTGCTGCAGCCGGGGCATGTAGCGGTTCGACGACATGCACTCATCGTAGCGACCGCGATCCACGAGGATGGCGTGGGCGAGGTCGCGCAGCGCCCGCTCGGGCCGCCGCTCCGGCACCCAGCGGCCGTGATTGAAGAAGATCTGGTCGTGCATCTCCCAGAAACGACCCTGTTCGCCGGCGCACTGGGCGGCATGGTGCGCGGACATGGTGTTGCGGTGCATGCTGAGCGGCAGGTCCCGGAAGATCCAGCGGACCTGGCCCGTGGCCACGAGCCGCTGCTTGATGTCCGGCCCCGTGAGGATCGCGAACTGCGCGCACGCCGGGCACTCGAAGTCCGCGTACTCGATGATGGTGACCGGCGCGGAATCACCGCCGATGACGTGGCCTTCGAAGACCGCGCCGCCGGGCGCCAGCGGCGGGACGTCCACGGCGGTGACGTCTCCTCCCCGGCTGCGGGCCGCGTAGATCAGGGTCGCGCCCGCGAGCGCGATCACGCCCAGGCCGATGTAGTAGGGTTTCAGCGATCCCGCCATGGTTCCTCGCCCTCGCGTTCGTCCAGGTTCTGAAGCTCGTCGCCCTGCCGTGCCTCGTCCACGAGCCGCCGGTGCTCGGCAATCTCCGGGGTGTCGTAGGTGCTCCGCACCTCGTAGTGGAACAGCTCGCTCCGCACGTCGCCGATCAGTTTGAGCAGCTGCGGGCCGGCGGCGAGCAGCCCGGCATCGTCCAGCGCTGCGATGCGCGCCGCGAGCGCCCGGAGGAGCCTGACCAGCCGCTCCGCGTGTTCCGGTCCATACACCTGTTCGCCCAAACGGCTCCTCCCGCGAGGCCGGCGGGCAAATCTAATCGGGTTTGCGCGACTCCCGGTCCCGGATTACTTTGCAACCGTCCAAGTTCTTGATATCTGAGGAGTTCCCACGCAATGAGCAAAGGTAAGCCGCCGAAGTCGAAGCCCGCCCCATCCCGGTTGTTCGATCAGGCCCGCGATGAGCTGTTCAGCCACATCCTGCGATGCGGGGTGCTGGAGGCCGCGGCGACCGACCAGAAGGAGTGGTTCGACGACACCATGGAGTACCTCGGCGAGCGGTACGAGGGCCTGAACCCGCGCGAGCTCGAGGCGCTGCGCCAGCTGGGCGAGCGCTATTGCCAGCCGGTGATCAGCCGCGCCGAAGAAAAGGAAGAGACGGTCGGCGCCACCGGGTGATCTCCGCGGCGTCGTTCCAATAGCTGTCCACGGGTGCGGAGCGATCCGCGCCCGTTTTGCGTTGCCGCCGGGGCATCGGGGGAGTCATCGTCGTCTCGGGAGCCGGATGAGCCGATAGCCGGCCGCCACTCGCACGCCTCCCCCGACCCCGATCTCGGCAAACAGCCCGCCGCCTCGCCACGGCCGGGCCTCGACGCCGAGCAGCGCCTGAACCCGGCCGCCCACCCGCCCGCGCGCCAGCTCGGCGGCCACCCCGCCCCCGACGTACCACCCGGCGCGGAGCGGGCGCATCGGATACAGGTGATAGGCGACGACCAGCTCGGCCCGCCCCAGCCATACGCCCGGAGTCGTCCGGCCCGCACTCGCCGTCGCCCCCAGGCGGAGACCCCGTCCGAACCGCAGCCCCGCTCCCACGCCCCCCGCCACCACCGACGAATCCCGGGCCAGCGCCAGGGCATGGGCCCCGGCGTCCCACCCCCGCTGGGCCATCAGCGGCGGGGCGACCAGCACCAGGGCCGCCGCCCACCACCACCTACCCAATGACGATCTCGTGGCTGATCGCGATGTCGGGCGCGAGCGAACTGACCACCGAGCAGTATTTCTCCAGCGACAGGTTGACCGCCCGCTCGGCCTTGGCCTGATCGAGACCATCCCCATCCATGGCAAAGCGCAGGTGGATCGCGATGTACCGCCGCGGCTCCTCGTCGCGCCGCGTCCCGACCACATCCACCACGAGCCGCCGCAGCGCGACCCGCATCTTGGCAAGGATCGAGACGACGTCCGACCCCGAGCACCCGGCCGCGGCCAACAGCAGCACCTGCATGGGACCGGGCCCCCCCGCACCGTCGCCGTCCACCACGATCGGCGGCGATGCCGGATCGGTGCCCGCCCCGGAGAATCGCATCCCCGACCCCGACCAGGTCAGGCGAACGGCGCGCTCGAACGGCATGACGGGCTAGTCCTTTCGCGGCGTGAAGAGGCCGACCCGCGTGTAGTCGGCGATGGCGTACAAGGACACCGCGCCCGTGGCCCACGCGAGTGGCCGGATGAGCTCGGAGCCCGTGAGGAAGGCGCCGAGCGTCAGGAGCTGGCCGACGGTCACCGCCTTGCCGCCGGCCCGGGCGGGCAGGGTCGTCGGCCGCGCCAGCACCACCGTCGTGAGAAACGCCAGGAGCGCCACGACGTCGCGCAGCAGCACCGCCCCGATCTCGAAGGGATTCAGGAGCCCGCTGCGCAGGACCACCCAGAAGCCGGCGGCCATGAACAGCTTATCGGCGATGGGATCGAGCGCCGGGCCGTACCGGGACCCGCCG
>Ga0302046_10002095_pt1 | contig 18728 bp, 16 predicted proteins | sample RVTome_11_FD_200261 | JGI IMG/M metagenome (GOLD analysis project Ga0302046, IMG submission 200261) | Soil microbial communities from uranium-contaminated site in the Upper Colorado River Basin, Wyoming, United States - RVT147D111 (version 2) ...
GCGGCGATCAGGCGCCCGGCGATCGCCCAGCCGAGGCTGTGCTTGTTGGTCACGCCCATCACCAGGACCCGCCTGCCCGACATGTCGATGCCCACCATGGCGGCGGATGTTAGCAGGAGCTGTGCGACAATCCCGGCACTCGTGCGGCCCCTGGTGAGCTTCTCGGCCCTGCTGGGCATCAAGGTCCTCTCCCGCATGTTCTACCGGCTCGAGACGAGCTGGGTCGGCGAGGAGCCGGAGGACCCGTGGAGCGACGTCCGGCTGCTCTGCCTGCTCAACCACACGAGCCTCTTCGAGCCGCTGTTCGCCGGCGTGGCTCCGAACCGCTTCCTCTGGGACATCGCCCACCGCGCAGTGGTGCCGGCGGCGGACAAGACCATGCGGCGGCCGGTCGTCGGGCGGTTCATCGGCATGCTGGTCCGGCATCCGGTGTCCATCACCCGCGAGGCGGACCACACCTGGGAGGCGGTCCTCTCGCGGATCGAGGAGCGCTCGATGGTGATCATCCTGCCCGAGGGCCGCATGCGGCGTGCCACCGGCTTCGACGCCGAGGGACAGCCGATGAGCGTGCGCGGTGGTATCGCGGACATCCTCCACGTCATCGAGTCCGGCAAGATGCTGATCGCCTACTCCGGCGGGCTCCATCACGTCCAGGTGCCGGGCCAGGCGCTCGCCCGGCCCTTCAAGACCCTGCGCATCCGCTTCGAGGAGCTCGACATCGCCGACTATCGGGGCCGGCTGCTCGCGGAGCACGGGGAGCAGGGCTTCAAGCGCGCCTTGAAGGCGGACCTCGACCGGCGCCGCGACCGGCACTCGCCGTGCACCGCAGGGTCCTGCGCGCGCCCTCCCGCGGCGGCGCCCACCGGCCCTATCCCGCCCCTCCCGAGTCGTGGTACAACTCCTGCCCATGAGCGAGCTGGCGATACCCTCGAAGACCGCTGAGCTGATCGCCCTGGAGGAGCGGGCCGGGGCCCACAACTACCATCCCCTGGACGTCGTCGTCGAGCGGGCCGAGGGGGTCTGGGTGTGGGACGTCGAGGGCCGGCGCTATCTCGACTGTCTCGCGGCCTACTCGGCGGTCAACCAGGGTCACTGCCATCCACGCATCGTCCAGGCGCTCGTCGACCAGAGCCGCAAGGTAGCACTCACCTCCCGCGCCTTTCGCAACGACCAGCTCGCCCTCTTCTACCAGGAGCTGACCGAGCTCACCGGGTACGACAAGGCCCTGCCGATGAACACCGGCGCCGAGGCCGTCGAGACCGCGATCAAGGCGGCGCGCAAGTGGGGCTACAAGGTCAAGGGCATCCCCGAGGGGGAAGCCGGGATCCTCGTCTTCGAGAACAACTTCCACGGCCGCACGACGACCATCGTCGGCTTCTCCTCCGAGGCCCAGTACCGGGACGGCTTCGGTCCGTTCACCCCGGGCTTCCGGCTGCTCCCCTACGGCGACGCCGACGCGGTCGAGGCGGCGATGCACGAGAACGTCGCCGCGGTGCTGGTCGAGCCGATCCAGGGCGAGGGCGGCATCATCATCCCGCCGAACGGCTACCTGGGGCGGCTGCGCGAGATCACCGAGGCCCACAACGCCCTGCTGGTGGCCGACGAGATCCAGTCCGGTCTCGGACGCACCGGCAGGATGTGGGCCTACGAGCACGAGGGCATCCGCCCCGACATCGTGATCATGGGCAAGGCCCTCTCCGGCGGGCTCTACCCCGTCTCCGCGATCGTCGCCGACGACGAGGTCATGGACGTCTTCCACCCCGGTGACCACGGCTCGACCTACGGCGGCAACCCGGTCGCCGCCGCCGTCGCGCGCATGGCCCTGCGGGTGCTGCAGGAGGAGGGGATGGTCGAGCGCTCGGCCCGGCTCGGGGCCTACTTCCTGGAGCGCCTGCGCGCCATAGACTCCCCGCACGTTCACGAGGTGCGCGGTCGCGGCCTCTGGATCGGCATCGAGCTCACGCGCGAGGCCGGCGGCGCGCGGCGCTTCTGCGAGGCGCTGCAGGCCGAGGGGATGCTGTGCAAGGAGACGCACGAGCACATCATTCGCGTCGCCCCGCCTCTGGTGATCACGCACGAGGAGATCGACTGGGCGGTCGAGCGGCTCACGGCCGTCCTGACCGCCGCCTAGTCCCCTCCCCGAGCTCTCGGCGGGCCCGACCATGACCCTCGCCCCCGCGCGACTCGGCGACTACCTCGCCATCACGAGGCCGTCGCACTGGGCCAAGCACATCTTCGTCCTGCCGGGTGTCGTCCTGGCCGTCGTGCTGCGAGCCAGACCCTGGTCCGGTCTCCTCGCGCCGCTGCTCCTGGGGTTGGCGGCGGCCTGCCTGGCGGCGTCCGCCAACTACGTGCTCAACGAGTGGCTGGACGCCCCGTCCGATCGGCACCATCCCGCCAAGAAGGCCCGTCCGGGAGTCGTCCGCCGGCTCGCGCCGCACAGGGTCCTGATCGAGTACGCCTTGCTGTTGACCGCCGCTTTCGCACTCGGCTCCCTGGTCTCCTGGCTCTTCGACGTGACCCTCGGTCTCTTCGCTCTCGCCGGCCTGGCCTACAACGTGCCGCCGATCCGCCTCAAGGACATCGCCTATCTAGACGTCCTGCTGGAATCCCTCAACAACCCCTTGCGCCTCGTCCTGGGCTGGGCGATCGTGGACTCCGAGACCCTGCCGCCGTCGAGCCTCCTCCTCGCCTACTGGATGGGCGGCGCGTTCCTGATGGGCGTCAAGCGCCTGGCGGAGTACCGGGCGGTGACCGCGAGGGCCGGCGTCGAGGCGCTGGCTCGCTACCGGCGCTCCTTCGCGCGCTACACCGAGACCTCCCTGACCGTTTCGAGCTTCGCCTACAGCCAGATGGCGGCCTTCTTCCTCGCCGTCTTCCTCGTCAAGTACCGGATCGAGTACCTCCTCTCCCTTCCCTTCTTCACGCTGCTGTTCGTCAGCTACCTCGGTCTCGGCCTGCGGACGGACTCCCGGGTGCAGAGCCCGGAGACGCTCTTCCGGGATCGGGGCCTGGTCCTGTCGATGGCGCTCCTCCTCGCGGCCCTCGTCGTCCTCACCTTCGTCGACCTCCCCTGGCTCGACCGGCTGACCACGCCGCACTACATTCAGCTCGGCTGAGCCGCCGGCCGCACCTGTCGCGGACGCCGCCACCGCAACAGCCGGAACCGATCGCTCGGCCGCCCCTCGCTCCTGAGGAGGCGGATCCCGGCCCCGTCGGCGGAGACCGGAAACCGCTCGCTGGCCAGCAGCAGCCCGCGATGACTCCGCTCCACGGGGTGGAGGGGGACCACCTCGCCTGCGACCTCCAGGACCGGGATCGAGCGGGACTCGCCGGGACCCCAACCGAGCCAGACGGAGAGGGAGATCCAGCGGCTGCCCGTCACCCTCGGGACACGGGCGCAGACGGCACGCCCGCACGGGAACGTCGCCAGCGAGCTCGTCTCCGCGAGGCGCCAGGGATGGCGGACCACGGTCACCGCGGGACCGCGCAGGGTGAACGGATGCGGCGTGAAGGCGGCCACCTGCTCGGCCGGCCGCCGGACGGCGTCGGCGTGCCGGGCCTCGGCCGGCGCGCGAAGGACCACGGCGTCGAATCGATCGAGGGACTCCGGCGTCCGCTCCCCTCGAGCGACGTTCACCGCTGCAGCACGCACACGACCCCGCACCGCCGCCTCCCAGGAGGGAGACGCCGGGGGGACCGCCTCGAAGGCCACGAGACGACCCCCCGGCTGCACCCAGGAGGCCGCGAACCGGAGTGCCGCATCGCGAGTCGAGGGCACGAGGGACCTGTACGTGTAGGTCCACCCGAGCCAGGCGACCGGCCCGAACGCCACCAGGCTCAAAGCCAAAGCTGCGGCCGGCCGCCTCGTTTGCCGGCCCAGCGCCACCGCACCGGCGGCGAGGGCGAGGGCGAAGACCGGGATCAGGGGGAGGAAGTTGTTGGCCTTGAAGTAGGCCGTCTGCAACGCGTAGACCGTGGCGTAGAGCGGTGGAAACGCGAGCACGGCAGCCATTCCGGCGCGATGGGCCGGGCCGCGAGTCCCGCCTGCCCGGAGGAGGCGAGCCACGAGCCAGACGTAGGCGACGACGGCGGCCGTGCCCGCGACCAGCCCCAGGCCGGTCGACCCGGTCAGCAGCCGGAGGAAGCGCTCCGGAACCTGCCAGCGGGTCATCCCCTGCTGGTGCGCACGCATCGCGTAGTCCCTTTGCAGACCACTGACGAAGTGCGGATAGGCGCGCCAATAGGGATTGACGAGGATGAAGAGAAGCGCGCTCGACGCACCCGCAACGACCAGCATGAGCCAGTGGCGGACCCGGCGTCGCCAGAGCCAGAGGGCAGACGCCGCCAGCGGTACCGCGACCAGGGCTCCCGTCAGCTTGGCGCTCGCCGCCAAGGCCACGCCGGCCCCCACCGCCAGGGCCTGCTTCCAACCGGGCCGCTCGAAGAACCAGGCCGCGGCCGCAAGGGCGGCGAGCACGCCGAAGCTCAGGAGGGCGTCGGGCTTGAAGATGCCCGAAGCGTGCACGTGCCACGGGACGAACGCCAGGATGGCGCTCGCGAGCAGTCCCTCGCGGGGACCGAAGAGCCGGTTTCCCAGAAAGTAGAGCATCAGGAGCCCGAGACCTCCCGCCAGGGCCTGGAAAGCGCGGCAGATCCGATACGCCCAGGCGCCGAACCCGCCGGTCGCGGGGTCGAAGAGCCGTTGCTCGCCCTGACCTTCGAGGGCCCGGATCACCAGCGCCGGAGGGAGGTTGAAAACCGGCGAAGGGTAGTAGGCCTTCGCCGGCCGCAAGGTCTCATCGACCAGCACCGAGCGCACGTTCTCGAGCGCGTAGCCTTCGTCCCAGAATCGGCTCCGGTCCGGCCACTGCCATCCGTACCAGAGCCGCAGGGTCACGGCCGCCGCGAGCGTCGCCGCAAGCAGCAGACGGCGTGCCGACGACGACTGGACCGTCGTCGTGGCCTTACCGGTCATCGCCCCCCACCAGCACCTCCCCGGGCGCTTCGGGCACCCAGACCGAGCCGGAACGAGACCTCAGGAGCAGATCCAGGAGCTCCTTCGCGCCGCTCTTGTCCAGCGGGCGGTTGCCGTTCCCGCACCTCGGCGACTGGACGCAGGCCGGGCAGCCCTCCTCGCAGGGGCAGGCCTCCAGCAGGGACACCACACGCTCGAGGAGCTCGGGCAGGAGCCGGAAGGTGCGCGCGCTGATCCCGACGCCGCCGGCGTGACCGTCGTACACGAAGATCCCGCCGCACGGAAGCTGCGGATGCCGGGGCTGGGAGATGCCTCCGAGGTCGCCCCGATCGCAGACGGCGAGCAGCGGCACCAGGGAGATCGCGGCGTGCTCGGCGGCGTGTAGCGCTCCCATGAAGTGACGTCCGGAGACCTTCAGCGCCTCCTCCACGGGCGTCGGAGCCAGCCACCAGAGCCCGACCGTCTCGAAGGAGACGGGCGGCAGGTCGAGCTCGAAGACGTCCAGCGTCTCCTGGCCCTGAAGGCTCTTCCGCTCGAAGCCGACCACCCGCTCGGTCACCCGCAACCGTCCGAGGCCGGCGCGCAGGGGGCCCGCGGAGAGCTCGTCGAGCAGCTCGAGGATCTCGGTCTCCTTCTCGGTCTGCGGGGTCGTGAAGTAGTCGACCCGAACGGGCTCGGCGTGGACGGTTCGCGCGCCCAGGTCGAGCTGCCGCACCAGGTACTGGCCGCCGCGATGCAGATAGATCGCGCCCGGGTGGCATTCGAAGAGCACCCGCACGCCGTCGACGGTGCCGATCAGGCGGCCGCTGCCGCTCTCCAGGATCAGGACGGTCCGGCCGGCGCCGCGCAGGCCTACCTGACGATGGGGCCGACCCACTCGGGCCCGCCACCGTCCGTCCCCGGCCCGGCGCAGCTTGCCGTCGGCCTCGAGCTCCTCCAGGCGGAGAGCGAACGGCTCCAGGTAGCCGGCGTCGGCCCGCGGATCGAGGGGCCGCTCGGCGGCGGCGCAGACCAGGTGACCGCGCGCCACCGGGGCGTTGGCAGGGTCCACCACCAGCTCCTCGCAGGGGCGCTCGAGCAGCGTCTCCGGGTGGTCGACCAGGTACTGGTCCAGGGCGTCGGGCAACGGCACCAGCGCGGTGACCGACTCGCGGCCCGAGCGGCCGGCCCGGCCCGATCGCTGCCAGGTAGCCATCACGCTGCCCGGATAGCCGACCAGGACACAGGCGTCGAGGCCGCCGATGTCGATCCCCGACTCGAGAGCCGAGGTGGAGATGACTCCCTCGAGCGCGCCCTCGGCGAGTCGAGCCTCGATCGCACGCCGCTCCTCCGGCAGGAACCCCGACCGATAGCTCGCAATGCGACGCGCCAGGTCCGGGCGTTGCTGCTCGAACCAGGTGCACAGCAGCTCCGTGATGCGCCGGGCCTTGGTGAAGACGATGGTCTTGAGGCCGGCCTCGAGGAGGAAGGCGAGCAGGCGCAGCGCCGTCGTATAGGGACTCCCTTGCGGGCGCATCAGCAGCAAGTGCCGCACCTCCCGCGGCGCTCCCGACTCGCGGATCCAGTGGAAGGGGCGCCCGGTCAGCCGTCGCGCGAACTCCCCGGCGTTGGCGGCGGTGGCGGACGAGGCGATCAGCCTCGGCTCCGCGCCCTCCGCTCGGCAGATCCTCAGCAGGCGGGCCAGCACGTGGTGGAAATGGCTGCCGAAGATCCCCCGGTAGGTGTGGAGCTCGTCGAGGACGATCCAGCGCAGCCCGCGCAGGAACGGCACCCAGTCCGGCCAGTTGCCGAGCAGGGACAGGTGGACCATGTCCGGATTGCTGATCAGGACCCGCGGCGGCTCGCGGCGCACCCGCTGGCGGGTCCGCGGCCCGGTGTCGCCGTCGTAGACCTCGGCCTGCCGCGGCAGGCCGCAAGCCCGGGCCAGCGCCTCGACCTTGCCGAGCTGGTCGTGGCCCAGGGCCTTGAGGGGGTAGAGAAAGAGGGCCCGGCCCGGACCTTCCCGGGCCGCTTCGACGAGCGGCGGCAGGTGGAAGACGAGCGATTTCCCCGACGCGGTCGGGGTGGTCAGCAGCAGGTCGCGGCCGGCGGCCAGGGCCTCGAGCCCTTCGACCTGATGACTCCAGAGCCCGGAGATCCCCGACTGCGCGAGACCCTCGACGATGGCGATCGGCAGCCCCTCCGGCAGCTCGCCCAGGCGCGCCGGCTGCGGGGGGAGACGGAAGGTCGCGGCCGTCTCGGGCCCGAGGAGCCGCTCGCCGCGGAGCCGTTCCAGCAGAGCCGCGAGGTCGCCCGACATCGCCTCGCATGATAGCCGCGTCTCCGCCGGCGGCGACACCCGGACGGCGAGCCCTACCTGCTATCGTTCCGCCTCCGAGGTTCCCGTCCACTGCAGAGGAGAGATCCACGACATGCCGATACGCAAAGCCAACGCCGTCTGGAACGGCGAGCTCAAGGGTGGAAGCGGGACGATGAAGCTGGGGAGCGGCGCCTTCGAAGGCTCCTACTCCTTCGGTACCCGCTTCGAAGAGACCCCCGGCACCAACCCCGAGGAGCTGATCGCCGCCGCCCACGCGGGGTGTTTCTCGATGGCCCTGGCGGCCGGGCTCGGCCGCGCCGGTCACCCGCCGGAGAGCGTGCGCACCAGCGCCACGGCCCACCTCGAGAAGGGGGAGGCCGGCTTCTCCATCACCCGCATCGAGCTCGACACCGAGGCCTCGGTGCCCGGCATCGAGCCCGACGCCTTCCAGGAGCAGGCGCAGGCCGCGAAGGCGAACTGCCCGGTCTCCAAGGCGCTGGCCGGCGTCGAGATCAGCCTCAACGCCCGTCTGTCGAGCTGACCGTCGTCTCCGCGGCGGTCGGCTCGGGTCCGGCGGGCTCGGGACAAGCCGGCAGGCGGGTCGCGACGACGGCCTGCCGGCGCTGCCCATCGTTCCGCGTCAGGGTCACCCAGGCGTAGAGGAGGTCCTCCCCGCCGAGCCTCAGGGCGGACCCGTGGCCCGTCCCCTCGAAGGCGGTGACCGTCTCCCTGCCTTCGACGTAGACCGGCGCACGCGTCCGGAGCAACACTCTCGACTCCCGGAGCGAGTCGACCGAGCAGCTGAACAGCACGTACTGGCGCCCGAAGCCGCCGGTCGACCAGAGGTGCGCGATCCGCCCGCGATCGTCGATGTCGACGGCGGCGATGGCGGCCTGGGGGGCGAGCTCGACGTCGTCGAGCCGGTCCCCCTCGCGCAGCACGACCTCGCCGTCGTAGGCGAGAACGGTGTCCGTCGTGCTCGGGCCCGAGGTCTCCCCGCCCAGGAGCCAGTGGCCCTGCGAGCTCACCGCGACGTTGCGGAAGCGCTCCCAGCGCTCCTCGGCTCCGCTCTCGTCTCCCGCCCGCAGCACCACCTCGCCGTCGAGGAGGACGGCTCCCACCGCCTGGCTTCCGGCGCCGTCGAGTGTGACGATGTGGGCGTGGTGCGCGCCGTCGCTCGCGACATCGTAGGCGAGATCCAGGCCCCGGCCCTGGGCGATCACACCGCCGTTCACGGCGTCCCCGGAGCGCAGTCTGACTGCCGTTTCGCCCTCCGGAGAGCGCGTGAACAGGGCACGGCCGGGGCCGCCGGTCCCTCGGTAGAAGGCCAGCCAGTAGGCCCGACCGTCGGCGCTGAGCAGGGGCCGGCGCAACAGGCTGATCGTGGCTCCTTCCAGCAACGGCTCGGGCTGGCCCGCGCGGGCGACTAGACCCTTCTGTGACCACAAGGCGTCCTGCTCCTCGACGAGCGCGCGGTAGAGGAACTGCCCGCCGTCGCCGAGACCGAGCTGGGGCGCCGCTCCGAAGAGGGTGACTCCTTGCGCCGAGCTGTTGCGCCAGATCACGCGCCCGTCGAGCCAGACGAAGCCGTCGCCCGCGACGCCGTCGTCCAGTCGCCCCGTGAAGGCTGGACGGCCGGAGCCGTCCAGCGTGGGCAGCCCGAGGCTGAGGACCGGCAGACCGCCACCGCCCTCGGGGACGGCTCCCTCGGCGAGCACGACCCGAAATTCCGCAGACTCCAGCACCTCGACCACGGTCTCGCCGGCCCAGGCGAAGGCGCCGTAGGGCCAGCCGCTCGCCGCCGCCACCGGCAGCCAGCCCAGCAGCACGGCCGCTCCGGCCCCGGCGGCCGACCAGCGCCGCGCGACCGGAGGGCTGTAGGTGCCGTCTTTCCGCGAGCCCATGCTCCTCAGCCTACCAGCCGCGGCTCCGCGCTCCGCAAGACCTCCCAGGCCCTCAGGAGGGCGCAGATCGTCTTGGCGTCGGTCAGCGAGCCGTCGAGGGCCATCCTCCGCGCCGTCGCCAGGGGCAGGCGGACGACCTCGAGAACCTCGTCGGCCTGCGGCGCCGCGGGCACGGCAACCAGATCACGGGCCAGAAAGAGCCAGATCCGCTCGTCCGTGAACCCCGGCGTCGTCCAGATCCAGCCGAGGGGGTCGAGCCTCGACGCCCGGACACCGGCCTCCTCCTCGAGCTCACGCAGGGCGCACGCGCGTGCCTCCTCGCCCCCGTCGAGCTTGCCCGCGGGGACCTCGAGCAGCCAGCTCTCCCGCGCCGCGTGGCGGTACTGGCGCACGAGGATCACCTCTCCCGACTCGTCCACCGGAACGACGGCGGCGGCCCCGCGGTGCCGGACGATCTCGAGCCGCAGCTCGGTTCCGTTGGGCAGGCGCACGTCCTCGACATCCAGCCGCACGACGCTGCCGTCGTACACCGTCCGCAGGGTCATCCGCCGCCCTCCAGACCGAGCAACCGGCGCTCTCCGCAGTAGACGTTGAAGCGTCCGTCGCGCAGGAACCCCACGAGCGTCATCCCGAACTCCTCCGCCAGCTCGATCGCCAGGCTGCTCGGCGCCCCGACCGCCGCGAGGCAGGCGATCCCTCCCATCACCGCCTTCTGCACCAGCTCGAAGCTCGCCCGGCCGCTCACCAGCACCCAGCGCTCGTCGGCGGGGAGGGCGTCATCCAGGAGGAGCCTGCCCAGGAGCTTGTCGAAGGCGTTGTGACGGCCGACGTCCTCGCGACCGAGCAACAACTCGCCGTCGCTGCCGAAGAGCACCGTCGCGTGCAGGCCCCCGGTGCGGCTGAAGACGGTCTGCACGCCGCCGAGCCTGCCGGCCAGCTCGGGGAGACGCGCCGCCGCGATCGGGATCTCGGCGATCGGGCGCCGGCTCGAGGCCGTCGCCACCCGCTCGAGCGCTGTGCGACCGCAGATGCCGCAGCTCGACGACGTGTAGACGTTGCGCCGCAGCCGTTCGACGTCGACGACACAGTCCGGAGCCAGAGTGACCTCGACGACGTTGCGGCCGTGCTCCGGATCGCTCTCGCAGTGGGCCACGTCCCAGACCTGCTGCGGACGGGCCAGGAGCCCCTCGGAGAGGAGGAACCCCACGGCCAGCTCGAGATCGTGCCCCGGAGTCCGCATGGTGACCGCGATCGGATCGACTCGCCGGCGCCCGGCCCGTTCCTGCACGACGCGAATCTCCAGGGGCTCCTCGACCACCACGACGTCGTCGCGCCGGGCCGAGCCGTCGGCGCTCCAGGATCGGGCGCTGACGCGCCGGGTGGCGCCCGCTGGGGGCGAGGCTTCCTGCCGGCCGCTCACGACCGCTCGCGGGCCGACCGCTGCCCGGTCGTCCAGCGCTCCCACTCCTCCGGCGTGTTGACGTTGACGAGACGGCCGCCGGCCTCGACGCGGGTCACGCCCAGCGAGCGCAGCAGCGAGCGGGCACTCCGTTCTCCGCGGTCGAGGGCCGCCGCGACCACGGGAGCGCAGGTCGCCGAGTAGAGGGCGCAAAGCGGCTGGGACGCGTCCGCGTCGACCGCCACCCGCGCCTCGGGGCCGGCGGCCCCGAAGCCGTCTCCACAACGCGCCAGCTCCGCGATCAGCTCGTCGTCGACGGCCGGAAGGTCGCACGCGAGAAGCAGGACCGCCGCTCCCGCGGCCACCTCCAGGGCCGCCTCCAGACCGGCGAGAGGGCCCTCACCGGGCCGCCGGTCGGCCACCACGGGCACGCCCGGGACCGGAGACCTGCCGCTCCCACCGACCAGCACCACCGGCTCGCAGACGGTTGCCAGCAGCGCGGCCTCGCGCGCCGCGAGACTGGCCCCCTGCCAGCGCAGGCGCGCCTTGTCGCGACCCATTCGCAGGCTGCGACCACCGACCAGGACGGCTCCCAGGGGTCGACGCACGACGCGATCGTAGCAGCGGCCCCATTCCGCGGTGCTAAGATCCCGCGGCTGGCCCGCGGCTTACCTTCGTCGTCTTCGACGTCCCTTACCGTGCAACAGACCCGAGAGCAGGGCGAGGCCTCCGCGACCTCCATCGACGGGCCGCGGAACGGGGAGAGCGGCACCGGAGACGTCCCGGTCTACGACTCCGCCGCCCAGCCGCACGCCTTCCTCGAGGAGTGGCAGGAGCTCTGGCGCTACCGCGACCTGGTCTTCCAGTGGAGCGGCCGCAACATCAAGCTGCGCTACAAGCGCTCGGCCCTCGGCGTCCTGTGGACGCTGCTCGAGCCCCTGATGCTGATGCTGATCCTCACCGTGGTCTTCTCCACGGTGTTCCGGCCGATGGAGGCCTTCCCGGTCTACTTGCTGGCCGGCCTGATCCTCTTCGACTTCTTCAATCGCAGCACGCTGCTCATCGTCGAGGAGATCATCGCCAGCCAGAGCCTCGCCGAGCGCGTCCACGTGCCGCGCAGCGCCTTCGCCGTGGCGGCGGTCCTCACCTATCTGACCCACTGGGTGATCGCCCACGTACCGCTCCTGGCGATCATGCTCTTCTTCGGCAGGCCGTTCTCCTGGGCCCTGCTGACCCTGCCCCTCGGCCTGCTGCTCACCGCGCTCTTCGCGCTGGGCGTGGGCCTGATCGTCGCCACGCTGGGCGCCTTCTTCCACGACATCCGCCTCACCTACCAGGTGCTGTTGACCGGGTGGTTCTACGCCACGCCGGTGATCTACCCGCTCGACGTCGTGCCCGAGGGGATGCAGGTGTACTTCCGACTGAACCCGATGTACGTCCTGTTGCGGCTGGTCCGCCTGCCCGTCTACGACGGGGCGATGCCACCGGCGTCGCTGTGGGCCGCCGGGACCGCGATCGCCGTATCGACCCTGGTCCTCGGCTGGTGGACGTTCACCCGCTGGAGAAACGCCTTTGACTACCGGAGCTGACCGCCTCCCCGCCATCCAGATCCAGAAGGTGAGCGTTCGGTTCTACCTCCCCGCCGAGCGCATCGTCAGCTTCAAGGAGTACGTCCTGCGGCGGCTCTCGGGGCGCATCGGCCACCGCGAGCTCTGGGCTCTGCGGGATCTGGATCTGGAGGTGCGCCGGGGTGAGATGCTGGGTATCATCGGACGCAACGGAGCCGGCAAGAGCACCCTGCTGAAGGTGATCTCCCGGGTCCTGCGCCCGACCTCGGGAAGGGTCGTGGTCCGCGGCCGGACGGCGCCCCTGCTCGAGCTCGGAGCGGGCTTTCATTTCGACCTCACGGGGCGCGAGAACGTCTACCTCAACGCCACCCTGTTCGGATACAGCCGAGAGCTCGTCACCCGCCACCTCGCCGACATCGTGGCCTTCTCGGAGCTCGAGGAGTTCATCGACTCACCGATCCGCAACTACTCGAACGGGATGCTCGCCCGCCTCGGCTTCGCCGTCGCCACTCAGTTCCGGCCGGACATTCTCATCCTGGACGAGATCCTCGCCGTCGGCGACACCGGGTTCCAGGAGAAGTGCCTGCAGCGGATCGAGCGATTCCGCGACCAGGGGACCTCGATCCTGCTGGTCTCCCACGACCTGGATCGCGTCCGCGAGTCCTGCGAGCGCGTGGCGTGGATCGAGCACGGTCGCCTGGTCGACCACGGCGACCCGGACGCGATCCTCGGCGCCTACCGCGAAGGCTTCGCGACCGCCCTCCCATGAGCACGAACGCCGGCGTCGCGGTCTGCATCGTGACCCACGACTCGGCGGCCGACCTGCAAGGCTGTCTGGAGGCCGTCGCGGCCCTCGACCCGACCCCGGCCGAGGTCGCGATCGTGGACTGCGCGAGCTCCGACGGCAGCGTCGAGGCGGCACGCCGGTCGGCTTCCGGCCTCGCCGGCGTCTCGATCGAGCCGCTGTCCGCGAACCTCGGCTTCGCGGGAGGGATGAACCGGGCGGTGGAGACGACCCGGTCGCCCTGGGTGCTGAGCCTGAATCCCGACGCCCGGCCGGCGCCCGACTACGTGGCGCGCCTGCTGGCGCGGGCCGCCGCTGCACCGGCCCGGAGGGTCGGGGCCCTGACCGGCCGCCTCCTCCGTCCGGACGGACGGATCGACGCCTGCGGCATGCGCCTCACCTGGACCTGGCGACATCTCGACCGCGGATCGGGCCAGGCCGATCGAGGGGGCTGGCGCCGACCCGAGCGCGTGTTCGGCGCCACCGGCGCGGCCGGTTTGTTTCGCCGCGAGGCCCTGCTCGACGTGGCGCTCGACGGAGCCGTCTTCTGTCCCGAGCTCCACTCCTACCGCGAGGATGCCGAGCTCGCCTTCCGGCTCCAGGAGCGGGGCTGGGAGGTGGTCTACGAGCCGACGGCCGTGGCATACCACGTTCGCGCCAACCTCCCCTCGCGCCGACGGGCGATGACGGCGGAGGTCAATCGACACTCACTGAAGAACCGCTATCTGCTGCGCGCCTACCACCAGGGCGGCCTGAACCTGCTCTGGACGCTGCCGCCGACCCTGCTGCGCGATGTCGGCGCGTTCGCCTGGGTCGCGCTGCGAGAGCGCTCGTCCGCCGGCGCCTACGGCTGGCTCTGGCACCACCGGCGGCAGATCCTCGCCCGGCGGCGGCAGATTCGCGCCCGGCGCACCGCTTCGCAGTGGGCCGTCGACCGCTGGTTCTTCCGCTCGGGGCGTCCGCTGTGAGCGCCGGCGCGCGGACGGCGCGGCGACCCCGCGTGGCGCTCCTCGGCAGCCGTGGCGTGCCGGCCGGCTACGGCGGCTTCGAGACTCTTTTCGAGGAGCTGGGCAGCGGCCTCGTCGAGCGCGGCTATGACGTCACCGTCTATTGCCGGTCGCGCTACACACCGCGGGCCCTCGACAGCTACCGCGGCATGCGGCTCGTCACCCTCCCCACCCTGCCCACCAAGTACCTCGACACGCCGATCCACACCTTCCTCGCCGCCCTGCACTGCGCCGGCGAGGCCTTCGACGCCGTCCTCCTGGTCAATGCGGCCAACGCCCTGTTCGTCCCCCTGCTGCGCAGCGCCGGCCTTCCCGTCGCCCTGAACGTGGACGGCATCGAGCGCCGTCGTGCCAAGTGGGGGATGCCCGGCCGGCTGGTCTATGCCCTTTCCGAGTGGCTCGCCACTCGCCTTCCCGACGCGCTGGTGACCGACGCCGAGACGATCCGCGCCCACTACCTGCGGCGCTTCGGAGCGGATTCGACGGTGATCCCGTACGGCGTCACGCCTCGGCCGCTCCCCCCCGGACCGATGCTCGAGGGCCTCGGACTGACCAGCCGGCGCTTCCTTCTCTACGTCAGCCGATTCGAGCCGGAGAACAACCCTCACCGCGTCGTTCAGGCCTACCGGGACGTGCCGGGAGATCTGCCTCTCGTGATGGTGGGCACGGCCCCCTACGCCCGCAGGTTCATCGCCGAAGTGCGCCGGGCGGCCGACGGCCGGGTCGTCTTCCCCGGGGCGATCTACGGCGACGGATACCGGGAGCTCCTCTCCCACGCCCTGCTCTACATCCAGGCGACCGAGGTCGGAGGCACGCATCCGGCGCTGGTCGAGGCGATGGGCTACGGCAACTGCCTCGTGGTCAACGACACCCCGGAGAACCGCGAGGTGGCTGGACCTGCCGCTGCCTACTTCCACGCCCGCGAGCCGGCGACCCTGACCCGCGCCCTCGCCCGACTGCTCGCCGACGTCGGACAGCAGCGCCGCCTGGCGGCGGCCGCCAGGGCGCGCGCGGCCGAGAGCTACCGGTGGGAGCTGGTCGTCGAGTCCTACGCCGAGCTGCTGAGCCGGCTGATGTCACGGTCCTGAAAGGCGGTTGTGGCCTAGAATCGGCTACGCCCGGCTCGCGCCGGCGGGAACAGCCATGCTCAAGGAACGCGCTCGTCTGATCGCCAACGGCATGCTGCTGATGGACCTGGGAGCCGTCGCCGCCGCCTTCTTCGCCTCCTACTGGATCCGCAACTCGCTCCTGCCCTGGCTCGGCCTGACGCCCCGCTTCCTCTATCCCCTCCCCCAGTACCTGCCGCTGCTGCCGTTGGCGCTCGGCCTCTGGGGCATCCTGCTGAGCCGTTCGGGAGCCTACCGGTCGCACCGCGTCGTCTCCCTGATGGACGAGGCATGGTCGATCGTCAAGACCTCCGCCCTCGCGCTCGTCCTCCTCGTCCTCGTGGTCTACGGGATGCGCCTGGACGAACGGCTCCTCGGCGACCAGCTGAGCCGTCTCTGGCTCGCCTTCTTCGCCCTGCTGGCGACGCTGCTCGTGCTCGCCCATCGCACCCTCGTCCGGGTGGCCTCACGGTACCTCAGGGCGCGGGGCCTCAACTACCGGAACATCCTCGTCGTGGGTACGGGGCCGGGAGCGCTCTTGATCCTGCGCACCCTCGAAGAGCACCGCCACTGGGGGTATCACATCGTCGGCGTCGTGCGCGGCGACACCGCCGGTCCCGGGTCCGAGACGGCGCTCGACGGCTACCGCATCGTCGGCACCGTGGACGAGCTGTCCGACATCGTCAACCGGCTGGTGGTCGACGAGGTGATCTTCGCCGTCAGCCGCGCCGACCTGGAACGCCTGGAGGCCCTGCTCCTGGCCCTCGAGGAGCAGGGCGTCCTCGTACGCGTGGCCCTGGACCTGTTCCCCAGGACCCGGGCCCGGGCGCAGCTCGACGACCTCGACGGTACGCCGCTGCTGACCTTTTCCACCGCCCCCTCCAACCCCCTCCTGCTGGGCGTGAAGCGAGGCATGGACCTGGTGCTCGCGGCGGTGCTGCTGCTCCTGGCCCTGCCCGCCATGGGCCTCATCGCGCTGCTCATCAAGGCGACCTCCCGCGGTGACGTCCTGTTCCGGCAGGTTCGCTGCGGGCTCAACGGCCGCCTCTTCACCCTGTACAAGTTCCGCACCATGGTCGAGGACGCCGAGCTGCACCGCGCCGACCTCGAACATCTGAACGAGATGACGGGACCGGTCTTCAAGGCGCGCGAGGACCCACGCGTGACACGGCTCGGCCGCCTGCTGCGGCGCTTCAGCCTCGACGAGCTCCCCCAGCTCTGGAACGTCCTCTCCGGCTCGATGAGCCTGGTCGGACCGCGACCGCCCATCCCCGACGAGGTCGCCCGCTACGAGCGCTGGCAACGGCGCCGGCTCTCGATGCGTCCGGGTCTCACCTGCCTCTGGCAGGTCAACGGCCGCAACGACCTCGATTTCGAGCAGTGGATGGAGCTCGACCTGGAGTACATCGACTCCTGGTCGCCGGTCCTCGACGTCAAGATCCTCCTGCAGACCATCCCCGTGGTGCTCAGTGGCCGCGGGGCCTCCTGAGCCGGGTGGCGGTGGGACCCCGACGCAGCTGAGCGTCGTGATCCTGAACTGGAATGCCTGGCAGCATGCCCGGGACCGCGTCCTCGAGGTCTCGGGCTGGAACCGGCTGCGGCCCGACGTGTGGGTGGTCGACAACGGGTCTGAGGGCGGCGAGATCTCCCGACTGCGCGCCGCCCTGCCCCAGGCGCGGGTCCTGGACGCCGGTCGCAACCTGGGCTTCGGCGGGGGCGCCAACCTCGCCCTGCGCGAGGTCGCGACCCCCTTCGTGCTTCTGCTCAACCACGACGCCGGCCTCGACGAGTGGGCGGCGCTCGAGCTGATGGCGCTGCTGGAGCGACGCGGCGACGCCGCCGTCGCGGGGCCTGCCCTGACCGATCGGTCAGGAAGGATCGAGGCCCTCGGCGGGCGGGACATCGGGCGCCATGTGCGAACCCACCGGCGACCGAGCGAGCACGACGACGCCGCGACCGATCCCATTGCCGTCGACTACGTCCCCGGTACCGTCGCCCTGCTGCGCACCGAAGCCGCGCGACAGGTCGGGTGCTTCGACGAGAGGTTCTTCTTCTCCGGCGAGATGGCGGACCTCTGTCGTCGTCTCGTCGACCACGGCTGGCGATGCCTCGTGCTGCCAGGGGCCCGGGCATGGCACGATCGCGGCGACCGCGGGGCCCGCCGCGAGGCCCTCGACGCCTACTACTCCCTGCGCAATCGCTTCCTCTACCTGCACAAGCACCCGGCCACCGGCCGGCGCGCGCTCTGGGCGCTGTACGCCGTCGCGTCGGCCCTGAGTCACCTGCTCGGGGGGCGCCCCATCCACGCCCGGGCGCAGGTCCTGGCGCTCGCCCACGGCCTCCGCGGCCGCTTCGGCGACCGCCACCGGGAGCTCGGTTGGTGACGGCCGACGCACTCGAGGCGGTCACGGTCGTGGTGCCGACCTGGAACTCGGGACCCTGGCTTCCGGACTGCCTGGAGGCCCTCGGACGGCAGACCCTGCAGCCGCGAGAGATCCTGGTGGTCGACAGCGCTTCGACCGACGGCTCGGTGGCCGCTCTCGCCTCCGCGGGCTCACCGCGGTTGCTGGCGCTCCCCTCCAACCGAGGCTTCGCCGCCGCGGCCAACGCCGGCTGGCGGGCCGCGGCCACGTCGTGGGTCGCCCTGCTCAATCCCGACACGCGGCCCGAACCCGACTGGCTCCGATCCCTCGCGGATGCGCTGGCCGCCGCCGATCCGGAGGTCTGGGCCATCGCCTCGAAGATGCTGCGCATGGACGATCCGGGGCGCATCGACGACGCGGGAGATCAGCTCTCCCGCTTCGGCGCCGCCGTCAAGCGCGGTCACGGAGAGCCGGAGAAGGACTGGAGCCGGGCCGACGAGGTCCTCAGCCCGTGCGCCGGCGCCGCCCTCTACCGCCGGGCCGCCCTGGCCCAGCTCGGTGGCTTCGACGAGTCCTTCGAGAGCTACCTGGAGGACCTCGATCTCGGTCTGCGCGCCTGCCTGGCCGGCTGGCGCTGCCGCTTCGAGCCGCGGGCCCGGGTCCTCCACCACGGCGGCGGCGCCGGCCTGGCCCGCGCCCGCTACGTCCGGCTGGTCACCTGCAACCGGCTCCTCCTGCTGGGCAAGAATCTGCCGGCGACGCTCCTGGCCAGGCACGCGGCGCGGCTCGCGCGCGGACAGCTCTACTTCCTGGTCGCCTATCATCGACCGCTGGCGTCGCTGCTCGGATACCTTCGCTTCCTCTACCGCCTTCCCTCGACGCTCTCCGCTCGCCGCGCGATCCAACGGACTCGGAGAGCCTCCGCCGCGCAGGTGGACGCGTGCCTGCTGCCGACCCTGGGAGCGCCACCGCTCCGTCAGCTGTGGCGCCGCGACCGATGAGCACGGCCTACTACTTCACGATGCCGGCACCTCCCGACCCGGAGCGCGACGCCATCCTGCGCGAGGCGGACCTGCTGCGGGTCGAGTACCCCGGACCCCGTCACTTCCTCTCGCCGGGGCGCCGCCTCCACGGCCGCGTCCCCGTCTCCTGGAGAGTGGTCCGGGAGCGCCGGACGGCGGAGTCCCTCGACCCCCGTGTCGACCTGCACCATCTCTTCGCCGACGACCTGCGCTGGTGCGCCCTCTTCGACCGTTGCGCCGCGCCCTACGTCCTCTCCCTCAACACCGCGCTGCGCACTGGCGGGAGGGTGGAGCCGCC
>Ga0302046_10002096_pt1 | contig 18725 bp, 16 predicted proteins | sample RVTome_11_FD_200261 | JGI IMG/M metagenome (GOLD analysis project Ga0302046, IMG submission 200261) | Soil microbial communities from uranium-contaminated site in the Upper Colorado River Basin, Wyoming, United States - RVT147D111 (version 2) ...
GTCGTTGACCGGGGTGATGGTGATCGTGCGCACGGCGGTATTGCTCATCATCGACGGCGGCGGCACCCCGTCGTCGGTCACCTGGAAGGTGATGTCACGCGGACCGGCCACGAGCGCTGCCTGTGTTTGGGTCCCCTTGGAGGGGTTCATCGAGGTGTTCTCGTAGGTGACGCTGCGCAGCAGCGCCTCGTAGACGGCCACGGAGGCCGTGCCCGAGAGCGTGAGCACGCCGGCGGCGGCGCTGTAGCTACACGTCGTCACAGGGCACGAGGGTACGGCAAGCACGTCCTGGCTCGTCTCGAAGCCGGCGGTGATGGAGACCGTGGCCGTGGCGATGGCGCTGTTGTCGCTGACGGTGAGGGTGCCCGTGACCCCTACGGCGCCGTCGCCCTCGGTGTAGGCGATAGGCGTCGTCTCGATGGCGGCGAGCACGGGAGCGACGTTGGTGAGCATGACGGTGACGGTGGCGACCTCGTTCGACGTGGCGTTGGAGCGGCCGGAGTCGTCGGTGACGGAGAACGTGAAGGGGTCGGTGGGCGCGGAGGGCGAGGCGGGGGCGGTGTAGTCGACCGTGGCGGTGATGGGCCCGGTGGGCGTGATGGCCGAGAGGGAACCCTGAGCCGGGGGCGAGATGATGGCAAAGGTGAGGTTGTCGCCGTCGGCATCGGCAGCGGAGAGGGTGATGGTCTCGGTGGAGGGGGGCGGGACGGTGGCGGCGTTGTCGAAGGCGATGGGGGAGGCGTTGTCGGAGCCGGCGACGAGGGTGGTGTTGGGATCGACGGTGTCGGAGAAGGCGACGCTGGTGGCGTCCATGGCGCCGGGGTCGTTGGCAATGACGACGGCGTATCGGATGGTCTCGCCGGGGTCGGCGAGTCCGTCGCCGTCGTCGTTGAGGAGGGTGTCGTCTTTGGTGACGGAAAGGACGGGGGCGAAGGCGGCGACGAAGGGCACGCCGAAGAGACCCTCGACGCGTGCGCGCCGACGCGGGCCGAAGGTCGTGCGGGTCTCTTTCAGGGTGGTAGCAACGGCAGGATGCTCGGGTGCCGTGCCTACGAACGGACGCGCCGAGGCATCGAAAGGCACCCAGCCACCAAGTAATAAAAACAACCCGGAGAGGCATACGACCATGCCTGCTGTGGCACGGCGACGTGCCACCAGGGGCTTCATAGGAAGTACCGAGAAAACGGTGGACATAAGCTCGATCCGGGTAGGTAAGAACGCCACTGCGATCTACGCACACAGCGTTGGCCGATATACCGATGCAATCCCTGCCGTCCTATCCATCCTATCTCCTTCCTATCCGCTCGGCCCCTCAGGGCCCCTCATCTATGCTTCACACGGCACGATCAATGCTTTATATGCTTAAGATACGGGTGGATAGGGTTGTAAACCGATTAAGGAAGGCCCCTGACCGCCTCTCCCTTCGTCTCCGGTCGCCACTCCATCAGTACGGAGATCCCGTGATCCTCTTTTTGTACGAATCCGAGGTCTCCAAACAGCGCCTGGGCGCGCTGCTGATACGTCTCGACGAAGATACGGACGCTTTTGTCTGCAGCCTCTGCCTCGGCCAGCAAATCCTTCAACACGGCGCGTCCGATCCCACGGCCCTGATGTTCAGGCAGGAGGGCGATGTCGAGGATGCGGATCTCGTCGTCACGGCGATCCACATACAGGCGGCCCACCGGGGCGTCCCCGTCCAGGACGACGTCATATGCGGCGTCGGGGAAACGTTCACGATAGGTCTGATGCTGGGCGTTAAACTGAAAGGCGAGGAAGGCGTGCTTCCGGGCATCGTCCCAGGGTACCTGCGCCATCTCGTCATTTCGCGCACCCGCATAGACGGCGAACAGAAAGGCTTCGTCGCTCGGAAGGACTGGGCGGAGGGCTACAGCCCTGTCGTTATCCCTCTTCCGCAGCCCGGTTGAAATAGGCTTCGTAGCGGTATCCATCCTTTTTCTGGTCGACGGGCACGAGGAACAGATCGAGCCGGCCCATCGCGGGATGCTCCAAGGGGTAAATCTGCTGGGGCAGGTAGACGTCGGGCGGCCCCCTGAAGATCAACGAAAACTGTTCTCCCTCGAACCGTTCAGGCGTCCTGTCGCTCGCCTCGATCAGTTCGAGGTCGAGGGCATCGGCACCTTCCAGGGACACCCGAAACGTCGTGTCGACGTGGGTTTCGAACGAAGCGAGGGTCAGCTCATCAAGCATGGTTATGAAGGGCCGTTCGGATCCTTGTTTCGAGCGTGCGTTAACTCCGCGAGGGATACAGCCCGACCAGAGCAATGATGAAGTTGATAGCCAGGAAGGGTTGGGTGTTGTTGTGCGGCTGGCTGCCGCCCGTGTTAGCCGGCGACGTTGGGGCCATGGTCGTGTTTCCCGTAGAAAGAAACATGTCTGTACCGGCACCGAGATAATGGCCCACAGGGTTGTTATTGTCCCCACGCTCTTCCGAGCCTTGCATCGTATGCGTGTGCTGTGGCATCTGCGCCGCCGTCAGCGTTGCCGTCTCGTTGCCGCCGCCCTCGCCTAGCCGGCGGGCAGTCAGGCCGGGGCCACGGCCGGGGTGCATTGGCGCACGGCCTTGCAGGTTGGGCAAGGCCGTAGTGGTGCGGCCATCGCCGCCGTAGGTGGTACCGATGAGTGAAAACAGCGCTGTGTTCTGGGAAACGGGCAGCAGTTGCCCGTTGCAAAAGGCCCACCCGCGCGGCGCAAAGTTGCCCGCGAAGATGCGAATTTCTGCGATAAATGGTTCAGACATGATGACCTCCTTAGTGTTGAGACGGGTAGATGCCGAACAACGCAATGATGAAGTGAATGCACAGGAACGGCATCAGGTTGGTGTGGGACTGGCTGCCACCGACGTTGCTGACAACGCCCGTATTCATGGCAACGGGTGTGAAGTCCGTAGTGAAGACATCACCCACCGACCGAGCAAAAACACTACTTTGCGGATTCGGCGACGTGGAGAGATCGGCTGAAGCCTGAATAGGATGCGTGTGCGACGGAAGCTGATTGACTGTAATGGTTTCCTCCTCCGCTCCGCCTTTCTCTCCCAGCCTACGCGGCGAGAGGCCCGGCCCCGAGCCGGCATGAATAGGAATGCGCCCCCTCAGGTCGGGCAGGCCGAAGGTCGTTTGCCCGTCGCCGCCGTAGATCGTACCGAGTAGCGAAAAGAGGGCGTCGTTCTGGGAAACGGCGAGGAGCTGCCCGTCACAAAAAGCCCACCCGCTTGGTGCAAAGTTTCCGGCGAACATGCGAATTTCGCCAACAAAAGGTTCAGACATAACCCACCTCGATTAATTGCGGGAGGGAAAAAGCCCTTGCAGGGCAATGCAGAAGTTGAGCGCAAGGTACGGCTGCATGTTGTTGTGCGCCTGCCCACCCCCAGCGTTGTTGATGGTGCCTGCGCCCATAGCACCTGCGTTCGAGAGAGCGCCATAGGTGTTCTCGGCAGCACGCGCCGGAAAGCCATTCGTGGGATCATCCGACGTGCCGACGCCGGTATTGGCGTTCACGACGTGCGTATGCTGCGGCATCTCGTTTGCCGACAGCGTGTGCGTCTCCTCGCCGCTTTTCTGGCCCAGCTGATGGTCTGTGCCATTGGAGGCCCCGACGTGGATGGGCGTGCGACCCCGCAGGTCCGGCAGGGCGAAGGAGGTGCGCCCGTCGCCGCCGTAGGTGGTACCCAGAAGCGAGTAGAGCGCCTGGTTCTGGTTGATCGGCAGGATCTGCCCGTCACAGAAGGCCCACCCGCGCGGCGCGAAGTTGAACCCAACGATGCGGACCTCTGCCAGGAAAGGTTCCGACATAGCAATGCCCTGTTTGGATAGGAAAGCTGATTTGAAAAAGAGGGGGAACGCAGTATAGGAGAATCAAGAGATAGTTAAAACCCTATTGCCACTGCTCGAAGCATTTTTTTTACACGCTCACGAATCAGAACCGGCATCATTCTCCCTGGACAACGTATCGCCGGAGGAAACCTCGGGTCGCCATTCCATCTGGGCATACACGGCATCCTCTCCGAGCGTGGCGAAGCCCAGGCGTTCATACAGCCGCCGCGCCGGGTTGGTCAACACGACCTGGAGCCGGAGCGGGCAGCCCCGCTCTGCGGCCTCGGCCTGCAAGCCCTGCAACAGGCGTGTGCCGATGCCGGCGCCGCGCACCGCCGGCACCAGCGCTACGTCCACCAGCACGAGGGCGGTGCCGGTGCGGTCGACCAGGATCCGTCCTACGGGGCGGTCTTCTTGCAGGATGATGTGATGATCGGCCCCGGGAAAACGCGCCCGGTAGGTCCCCTGACGGCCGGCGACCTGCAGCGCGAGCATCTGGTCCAACAGCGCGCCCTCCAGGCCCCAGCCGGCCATCTCGGCGCGCCGCGTGCCGGCGTAGAGTTCGAACAGGAAGGCTTCATCCTCGGGCCGGGCCGGGCGCAGGGTGTACAACACGGAGCCCCTATAGTTTTTGTTAGCAGCGCTCAAGAACAAGGCCGTGCCCTCAGTGGGAGAGGGCACGGCCGGTTTAGCACATCGCTGCACCGCGTACCGCGGTGCAACCGAACCACAACCCTGCACACCGACGCGCGGCATACAGGTCGATGGGCCTTGCTCAAGGGCCTCCAGCATATCGGAAAATCTGCGATTTTCCGATAATTAGTCCATCATCTTACGCAAGAAAGCCGGCGTATCGGTGTTGTCCTTGCGGATGCGTTCGGCACGGCCGTCTCCGTCGTCCTTGTGCATCCGCTTGATCTTATCGTTGGGCAGGTCGTCCGCTTCGTCGTCTGCCTCGTCGAGCGAGGCGACGAACGTGCCCCGTCGCTCGTAGGCCGGAATGTCGAGATACTTGAGGCTGTGCTCGCCCTTGTAGTCGTAGATGGGGCCGTTCTGGGCCAGCGGGATGGTGCGGCGCACTTCGCGCCGGGGATGCTCCTTGTCGAACCCGGTGGCGATGACCGTCACGCGCAGTCCCTCGCCCATCGCGTCGTCGATGACGGTGCCGAAGATGACCTCGACGTCGTCGCCGGCCTCGCGCTGGATGATGCTCGTGGCGGCCGTCGCCTCGCGGATGCCCAGCGTCTTGCCCGCCGTGATGTTGACCAGCACATTGCGCGCCCCGCTGATCGACAGGCCGTCGAGGAGCGGGCTGGAGATGGCTTCGATGGCGGCCTTCTCGGCGCGGTTTTCGCCCGCGGCCGTCGCGGCGCCCATGAGCGCGGTGCCGCCGTTCTGCATCGTCGTGCGCACGTCGGCGAAGTCCAGGTTGATGAGACCGTGGACCGTGATCAGGTCGCTGATGCCGCGCGTGGCGTTGTAGAGCACCTCGTCGGCCTTTTGAAAGGCTTCGATGAGGCTCGTGTTGTCGTCGGAGATGTCGAGCAGGCGGTCGTTAGGAATCACGATGAGCGTGTCGACCTCTTCCCGCAGGCGGTCGATGCCGTGCATCGCCATCTCCAGGCGGCGCTTGCCCTCGCACTCGAACGGCTTGGTGACGATGGCGACGGTCAGGACGCCGAGCTTGCGGGCGATCTCCGCCACGACGGGCGCGCCGCCGGTGCCCGTGCCGCCGCCCATGCCGGCCGTGATGAAGACCATGTCGATCCCGTTGAGCAGGGACTCCACCTCTTCGCGGTCTTCGTTGATGGCTTCGGCGCCGACGTTCGGGCGGGCGCCCGTGCCGAGCCCTTTGGTGAGGTTGTGGCCGGCCTGGATCTTGTGCCGTGCCAGGTTGACGCCGAGGGCCTGCGCATCGGTGTTGATCGCAATGAACTCGACATCCTGGATGCCTTTGGCGATCATGTTGTTGACCGCATTGCCGCCGCCGCCGCCGACGCCGATGACGCAAATCTTGGCGGTATCTTCCGCCGTGTCGTCAAACATGAATCGAGCGCTGAGTTCCCTGTCCCTGTCCATACCGTTGCCTCTTCCGTGTTGTGGTTCGTGGTGTGCTGTAAAGCCCCCGGTTGAGCAGCCCAGGGGATGGTTCTTCGTTCGCGGTTCGTGGTTCGAATTTGCCCACGGCACAAACAGACCACGGACAACGGACCACGGACGACTCACAATTCGTCAAACCAGCCTTTCATGCGGCCGGCGATTTTGTCCATGAGCGAATGGCCGTTGCCGTTCGCGTTGAGGGTAACGCCGTCCAGCGCGCGCGCGCTGCCATCGCCCAGCAACGGGGCAGCGCCCAGGATGTCCGGCTGGAGCCCGTACAAGACGAGCCCCACGGCCGTGGAAAACTTGGGATCGGTCACTTCTTCGACGAGGCCGCCGGCCAGGCCGGTCGGCACACCGACGCGGGTATCCATCCCCAGCACCTCGGCGCCCAGCGCAGCGGTGCCGTCGATGAGCGACCCGCCGCCGGTCAGCACGGCGCCGGCTGCCAGGTGACGTGCATAGCCGCTGCGCTTGATCTCGATGGCGGCGATCTCCAGGATCTCTTCCATGCGAGGCTGGATGATCTGCGCCAGTGTGCTGCGGCTGATGCCTTTCTCGGGCCGGCCGCCGATGCCGGGAATCCGGATCTCGTCATCCTCATCGACCAGGTCCGTCAGCGCCAGGCCGAAGCGACACTTGAGGATCTCCGCCTGGTCGCGCATTACGCCGAGGCCCTTGCGGATGTCGTCGGTGACTTTGTTGCCGGCCACGGCGATCACGGCCGTATGCCGGATGGTGCCGTCCTCAAAGACGGCGATGTCGGTCGTGCCGCCGCCGATGTCGATGAGCACGACGCCGACTTCCTTCTCGTCGGCATGGAGCACCGAGAACGACGACGCCAGCGGCTCCAGGACGATGTCGGCCACCTGATACCCGGCCTTTTCGATGCACCGATAGACGTTCTTCGCCGCCGAGACCAACCCCGTGATGATGTGGACGTTGGCCTCCAGGCGTACGCCGTTCATCCCGACGGGATCGTCTACCCCGTCTTGTCCGTCGACGATGAACTCCTGCGGAATGACGTGCAGGATCTCGCGGTCGGCAGGCATGGCGACGTGCGTGGTGTCGTCGAGCAGGCGCTGCACGTCGCGCTGGGTGATTTCGTGGTTGCGGCTGGCGATAGTGACGACGCCCCGGCTCTGGAAGCTCTGGACGTGGTCCCCGGCGATGCCGACGACGAGGTTACGAACCGTGACGCCGGCGGCGCGTTCGGCTTCCCGCACCGCTTCCTGTACACCCGCGACGGTCTTGTCGATGTTGACAACCACGCCCCGATTGAGCCCTTCCGACTCCGCTACACCCACGCCCAGAATATTGATGCGGTCGAGGTCATCGGCCGCGGCGACGACGGCACATACCTTGGTGGTGCCGATGTCCATCCCAACAACGATTCGTTCGTTCATGGTTTTTTCCGGCTTTCAGCCTTCGGCGGTTCGCTTCCGGCTTTTCTGGTTGACAAAATCTGTTGACTACAAGCGGCTTCGGTCGTCGTGGCAGTCCATCTTTCGGCTGCTCAGGGCGGACCGCTTGCCGCTTCTTCCCTGGTCACTATCTGGCCGTCAAAACGAAGGTCAATCACGCGAAAGGTTTTCTCCGGTTGCGTGAGGACGGCCCGGTTCCAGAAGGTGCGGAGCCGGTTCAGCTTTTCGGCAAAACCGTCTTGCCCCAACCGTACCGGGATGGACCCTCGGGCATCGAGGGCAATCGTTTGAAGCACCACCTCGCCGCCGGGCTGGATCGCCAGTTCGGAGACGAGCGCATCCGTCTCCTCATCCAGCGTCGCCACGGCTGAGAGCAGCGACCGCAGCCCCTCGTCCTGCACGGGTTGGACGGGATGATAGGGCTCGCGCAGCCCGCGCAGCAGCGGCACGTCGTAGGCGGCTCCTGGGGCCAGCGGCATGAAGAAGCCTTCCCGGTCCAGGTAGTGCGCGGGCCGCCCTTCCCGATCCAGCGCGATCACCGCCGGGGTGCGCTCCTCCACGACGATCTGCAGCGTGCCGGTCGGAAAACGCATCACGCGGGCCGCCCGGACCCACGGATGCCGCTGCACCCGGTCCGCGACGAATGCCACTTCGATGTCGAAGAGGGCCAGGCTGGTATCGACCTGCGCCAGTTCGAGCACCTCCGCCGAATCGGCATGCTGGACGCCGACGAGGTCGACGCGCTCGCAGCGTATCGACGACGTCCAGCGCGTGCCCAACACGACCACCAGCCCCAGGCCCACCGCCCCGAGCACGAGGGACAGCCTGCGCAGGCCACGCCGCTTCCTGGGTTCTTTTGGTTCTTCTTTGCGTTTTCGCGCCATGGTGTCGAGGTCCTAGGCTCCTGCCTGGAGCCGTTCCAAAAGCTGGTGTGCATAGCGCCAGACGTCGCCGGCACCGAGGAAGACGACGACGTCGCCCGGTTCCACCAGGCCGGCCAGCGTCTCCGGCAGCAGCGTCTTGTCGGGCACGTAGTGCACGGCGCGATGACCGCGCCGGGCGGCGAGGTCGGCGATGAGCCGCCCATCCACGCCCTCTACGGGATCCTCGCGGGCACCGAAGATGTCTGTCAGGACGAGCACGTCCGCGTTTAAAAACGACCGGGCAAACTCTTCGGCGAAGTCCGCCGTCCGCGAGTAGAGGTGCGGCTGGAAAACGGCCACGAGCCTCCGGTCGGCAAAGCCGTCGCTGGCTGCCTGGAGCGTAGCGACGATCTCGGTCGGGTGATGGGCATAGTCGTCGATGACGAGCACACCGGCGGCCTCCCCGATCGTCTGAAACCGTCGCTGCACTCCGGTAAACCGGCGCAGCCCGGCCTGGATCTTCTCGAAAGCAATGTCGAGTTCGAGCCCGACGGCGGCCGCCGCCAGGGCGTTGCGCACGTTGTGCAACCCCGGTGCCTGCAACTCGACGGTGCCGAGCGTCTCGTCGCCGGCCACCACGCGGAAGCGGGTCTCCATCGCCACCTGCTCGATGTTTTCGGCCCGAATCATGGCCTGCCGGGCGGTACCGTACGTCACCAGCCGGCGCTCGAAGTCGCCGACGATCTCCTGCACGACGGGATCGTCCAGGCAGACGATGGCGGCGCCGAAGAACGGCACCGAGTTGGCAAACTGCAGGAACGCCGCCTTGATGTCTTCGAGGTCTTCGTAGATGTCCAGATGCTCCTCTTCGATCGTCGTGATGACGGCCAGCGACGGCGTCAGGCGGAGGAACGTGCGGTCGTATTCATCTGCTTCGATGATGATGATGTCCCCCTCGCCGGACACGGCGTTGGCGCCGAAGACTGTTACCTTGCCGCCGACGATGATGGTCGGGTCGAAGCCGCCTTCGGAGACGACCAGGCCCGTCATCGAGGTGGTGGTCGTCTTGCCGTGGGTGCCGGCGATGCCGATGCCGAATTTCATACGCATCAGTTCGCCGAGCATCTCCGAACGCGGGATCAGCGGGATGCGGCGGCGTTCGGCCTCCAGCGTCTCCGGGTTCTGCTTGACCCGGACGGCCGAGGAGTAGACCACGACGTCGGCCTCGCTGGCCTGGTCGGCGGCGTGCCCTTCGTAGATGACCGCGCCGAGTGCCTCCAGGCGGTCGGTCACGTCGCTCTTCTTCAGGTCCGACCCCGTCACCCGGTAGCCCCGGTCGAGCAGCACGGCGGCAATCGAACTCATGCCGATGCCGCCGATGCCCACCATGTGGACCCGGCGGATCCGCCCGAACTGGGGTTGTCTGCGTCGTTCTTCTGCCGTCATCGTGATCGATAGCTGGGGCCAGGCATGCCGTGCCCTTACGGTGAGCTACCCTCCTCCTTTTGCCAGCCGACGAGCCGCAGCACGTCGCGGGCAATGTGTTCGGCCGCGCCGGGGCGGGCGATGGCGCGGGCGGCCTCGGCCATCTGCCGGCGCCGCGCTTGATCTCTCAACAGGGCCGGAACTTGCCCGACGAGGGCCTCGTCGAGCGCTGCCTCGGGCACGAGCACGGCGGCTCCGGCGGCATCCATGCTCCGGGCGTTTTTCGTCTGGTGATCCTCCGCCACGTTGGGCGAGGGTACGAGCAGGGCCGGCGTCCCGGTCACCAGCAACTCGCTGCACGTGATGGCGCCGGCGCGGCACAGCACCAGGTTGGCCGCCGCATACGCCTGGTCCATCCGGTCGATGTACCGGCGCAGATCCAGGCGCGGATGCTCCTGCACACGAGCCCGCAACCGTTCGTAGTAGAGCCGCCCCGTCTGCCAGAGCACGTAGACGTCCTCCTCGGCAAGCAACGCGGCCACATGCTTCTCCATCGCCGTGTTGAGCGCCAGGCTACCGAGGGAACCCCCGAAGACCAGCAGCAACGATGCCTCCTCCGGCACTCCCAGGGCGTCACGCGCGGCGGCCCGGTCGGTGTGCAGCAATTCGGCCCGCGTCGGATTGCCGCTGAGGCGGCATTTCTCTTCGGGAAACCCCTGCTTCGCCTCGGGAAAGGCGATGTGGATCTGCGCGGCCCGCCCGGCGAGGAGTCGGTTCGTCACCCCCGCATAGGCGTTCTGCTCCTGCACCACCACGGGCCGGGCGCGCAGGCTTGCCGCCATCAACACGGGACCGGCCACGTACCCGCCCGTACCCACCGCCACGTCGGCATCGAAATCACCCACCAACCGCCAGCTCTGCATCAAGCCTTTCACCAGCTTGAACGGGAAACCCAGGTTGCGGAACAGCTGCCGGCGATGAAACCCGCTCACCGTGATCGGATGGATCGCGTATCCTGCCTTCGGGACGGCGTCCCATTCCAGGTGATCCTGCGTCCCGGCAAAGGCGATGGCCGCTTCGGGCACGAGGGCGCGAATCGCGTTGGCGATGGCGATGGCCGGGTAGACGTGCCCGCCGGTGCCGCCGCCGGCAAACAGAATGCGGGGTGCACGGATCATGGGGATACACGGGGGATAGTCGCGAGGGGCCCTTGCTACGCCGCCGGGGTCTGTCTCGAAATATTCAGCAGGATGCCGATCTCCACGCCGGTGGCAATCATCGACGTGCCGCCGTAGGAAACCAGGGGCAGCGGAAGCCCCGTCACCGGCAGCAACCCGCACGCCACGCCGGCGTGCACGAAGCCGTAAAGCGCCACCAACGTCGTATAGCCGACCGCCAGGAACAGCCCGAGCGGGTCCGGCGCGTGCCGGGCAATCCGCAGAAAGCCTCGGAACAACAGCGCCACAAAAAGGCCCAGCAAGCCCAATGCCCCCAGGATGCCGTACTCCTCCGCGACGATGGCGAAGATGAAATCGTTGTAGGGGGCCGGCAGAAAGTCGCGTTGTACGCTCTTGCCCGGCCCGCGCCCGGTCAGCCCACCCATCGCAAAGGCGATACGCGCCTGCCGCGCCTGGTATCCTTCGGCCTGGGCGTCGAGCACTTCCTCGGTGGTATGCGGAAAAATCTTGACGCCCAGGTAAGCCTCGACGCGGGCCGCGCGGTTGGGAGAGACCATCAGCAGCATCACGGCGCAGGAGAGACCGGCTACCGTCATGCCGCCCAGGTGCAACACACTGGCCCGCCCCACGAAGCTCATCAGGCATACCGCCGCCATCACCAATGCCGCCGTCGACAGGTCCTCCAGGCCGATCAGCACGATCGCGAGGAAGACCCAGAGAAAGATGGGGACGAACGCGCGGCTGAAGCTCTTCACGTACTCTTGCTTCCGCGCCAACAGGACGCCCACGTAGAGCACCATCGCCACCTTGGCCATGTCGGACGGCTGAAAGCTCACCGGCCCGACGCGCAGCGCGCGGGTGGCCCCGCCGTGGGTGACGCCGAAAAGCTGGACCAGGACCATCAGTACGAGCGAACCTATCAGCAACGGCCGGCTCCAACGGGCCAGCTTCCGGTAGTCGATGATGCTAAAGAGGGCCAGCGCGCCCAGGGCCAGCGCGAGCCGCAGCACATGCCGGAACAGAAACCGCTCCGTGTCGCCGTCGGCCTTGGTCTCGGCCAGGAATGAGATGGCGCTGTAGACGGCCACCACGCCCGCTGCCGCCAGCACCAGCACCATCCAGAGCACGTATTTATCGGCCGGCCGCTTTGTCAGAAGGGCCAGCTTTTGACGCAGGGTCTTGGGTTGTTTGCTCATACCGCGTGGAAGTCAAGGTTCTACGTTCACGGTGCGACGGGTGAGGATCCTGCCCCCGTCGCTACCCGGCACGGGGAACCGCTACAGGCTCATCACCAATCGTTTGAAAGTGTCGCCCCGGTCTTCATAGTTCTCGAACATGTCGAAGGAAGAACAGGCCGGGCTCAGCAGCACCACGTCGCCCGGCTCGGCAAAGAAGTGGGCATAGCGAACGGCCTCCTCCATCGACGCCGCCTGGGCGCTCTGTTCGGCCACGCTGCCTAGTTCCGCCATGACCTTGGCGGCACTCTCCCCGATGGCAATGACGGCCCGCACCTTGTGCCGGACGAGCGGCTTCAGGCTGCTGTAGTCGTTGCCCTTGTCGCGCCCGCCGGCAATCAGGACGATGGGCTCCGTGAAACTTTCCAGGGCGTACCAGACGGCGTTGACGTTGGTCGCCTTGGAGTCGTTCACGTAGCGGACCCCGTCGATCACATCGATGTATTCGAGCCGGTGCCGCACCCCTTCGAAGCCCGTCATGCTCTCGCGAATGACGTCACTCCGTACCTCCATGATGCGTGATGCCATAACCGCCGCCAGTGAATTTGACAGATTATGCCGCCCGCGAAGGGCCAGCTTTTCTGCTTCCATGAGGACTTCCTCCTGTTGCTTGATCCGAAGGACAATCACGTCACCCCGCAGAAACGCCCCTTCATCGAGGGGGACCTGCTGGCTAAAGCCGACGGCCCGCAAGACACGCTGCGTCGTCACCCACGCCACGTACTCGCGGACGAGCTCATCGTCGTAGTTGTAGACGAGCACGTCGTCGTCCCGTTGATTTTCGAAGATGCGGAATTTGCTCTGGGCGTACTGGTTGAAATCGTAGTTGTACCGATCCAGGTGATCGGGCGTGATGTTGAGCAGCACGCTCACACGCGGCCGGAAGGTGTCGATATGGTCGAGTTGGAAGCTGGAGACCTCCAGCACCACCACGGCCTCCAGCGTCAGGTCCCGCACGTAATCGGAAAACGGATACCCGATGTTGCCGGCCACGACGGTCGGCCGCCCGGCCCGGCGAAAGACATGGCCGAGGAGGCTCGTCGTCGTCGTCTTCCCATTCGATCCGGTGATGGCTACGATGGGCGCCGGGCAAAACCAGGATGCCACCTCGATCTCGGAGTATACCTTCAGGCCGCTACGCGCTGCGTGCTGCACGAGGTTGACCGTCGACGGTACGCCGGGGCTGATGGCAAAGAAATCGGCCTCCAGCGCCCGCCGGGTATGCCCCCCGAACTCGTAGGCGATACCCGCCTTTTGGAGGGCTTCCTCCAGCCCCTGCGACGCTTCGCCTTTCTCGGTGAGGAAGACGGTCGCGCCCGCCGACGTCAGCAGGCGGCTTACGGCCAACCCGCTGCGTGCGCCGCCGATGACGGTTACTCGCTTGCCGTTGATCGCCGAGGGATCCATCCGTTGAGATCGAATGCAGGTAATGAGGTCGGTGTAAAGTGTTCGGGTGTTAAAGTGTTTGCGGTGATAGACCTAAAACACCCAAACGCTTTACCACTCGAACACTAACGAATCCGCAGCAAGAGCAGCGTCGCGATGACGGTGATGACGGTGATGATCCAGAACCGGATGACGATTTTGACTTCATGCGCACCGCCGGCTTCGAAGTGATGATGCAGGGGCGCCATCCGAAAAATCCGCTTGCCTTCTCCTGTCTTTTTCCGGGTGTACTTGAAATAGGATGTCTGCAGAATCACGGAGAGCGTCTCCATGAAAAACACCAGGCATAGAAGCGGCAGCAGCAGCTCTTTTTTGACCATCAGCGCCAGGGTGCTCACCGCAGCGCCGAGCGCCAGGGCCCCCGTGTCCCCCATGAAGACGCTGGCCGGATACCCGTTGTACCACAGGAAGCCGAAGCAAGCCGCCGCCATGGCCGTCGCAAAGATCGCCAGCTCGCCGGCACCAGGCAGATACATCACGTTGATGAAGTCGGCCAGCACGGCGTTGCCGGAGAGGTAGCACAGGGCCAGGAGACCGAGCGACACGATGGCCGTCACCCCGGCCGCCAGGCCGTCGAGGCCGTCGGTCAGGTTCACCGCGTTCGACGTAGCCGTGATCACCACCACGACGACGGGAATGTAGATGAGCCAGCCCAGGTCGACGCCCCCGCCGCCGCCGAGGTCCGCGCCCTCGCCCAGGCTTCGGAACACGTTGTAGTCGAAAGCAACGTCGCGCAAAAAGGGCAGGTACGTCAGGCCCCGCAGCTCGGCGAACTGGGGATGGAAGTACAGCACCGCACCGACGAGCACGCCCAGGCTGACCTGGCCGATCAGTTTGACGCGTGGGGCCAGCCCCTTCTTGTCCTTCTTGAAGACCTTGATGTAGTCGTCCGCGAAGCCGAACGCGCCCATCCAGGCCGTCGCCAGGATGATGAGCCAGACGTAGACCTGGGTGATGGCCCCCCAGAGCAACGTAGCCCCGAGAATAGCCAGCAAGACGATGACGCCGCCCATCGTGGGGGTACCGGCCTTGTGCGAATGATCCACGGCCCCTGCCGCGCCGGCCTCGCGCACACGCTCGCCGATCTGCCGGCGGCTCAACCAGTTGATGATGCTGCGGCCGACGAACAGCGTGATGAAGAGCGCCGTAATCGCGGCCAGCGCGGCCCGGACGGTGATAAACTGGACAGCCTGAAAGCCGGGAGGCTGGAACTGTTGCTCCAGGTAGGTAATCAGGTAGTAAAGCATCGCGACGTCGAATGGCGAGTGTGAAATGCCGTATGACAGGGGGTGGAAGAGCCCCGTCGTCACACGACATTCGTCCCTCGAAATTTGAAATATTTCATGGCCTCCTCGCGGTCGTTGAACGGGAACGTCTCGGTACCGAGAATCTGGTAGGGCTCGTGCCCTTTTCCGGCGATGAGCACGACGTCGCCCGGGGCGGCCTGTCGTGCGGCGGTCTCAATGGCCGCCCGGCGGTCGTCGATCCACTGCGCCTCCTCCGGGTGCTCCATCCCGGCGCGAATGTCGTCCATGATCTGCGCCAGGGGCTCGGTGCGGGTGTTGTCTGCGGTGACGATGACGTGGTCCGCATAGCGCTCTGCGAGGGCGCCCATGAACGGGCGTTTCGTCGGGTCCTTATCGCCGCCGCAGCCGAAGAGGCACCAGAGCGAAGCCGTGTCGGGTTGGGCGCGGCGGATCGTCTGGAGCACGTTTTCGAGGGCATCGGGCGTGTGGGCAAAGTCGACGATGACGATGGTGCCGTCCTCGAACCGTATTTGCTCGAACCGACCGGGAACCGGCGGCGCTTCGGCGAGGGCGGCGAGCACGTCGTCGGGCGCGTAGCCGAGCGCACAGGCAGCCCCATACGCGGCGGCCAGGTTGTACGCGTTGAAACGGCCCACCAGCCGGAACGCTTGCTCACGGCCGCCGAGGCGTAACCGCAACCCGGCGAAGGCATCGGCCAGCACGGTAACCGGCACATCGGCGGCTTCGGAAAAGCCGTAAGACATCACACGGGCTCCTGTGTCGGCCACGACCTGCGATCCCGCGGGATCATCGCGGTTGTAGAGCGCGGTGGCCCGGCTCGGCAGGCCGTCGAAGAGTCGCTTTTTGGCGTTGCGATAGGCTTCGAGGGTGCCGTGATAATCCAGGTGATCGTGCGTGAGGTTGGTGAAGATGCCGACGTCGAAGCGGAGGGTACGCACGCGTTCTTGGGCCAGCGCGTGCGACGACACCTCCATGGCGCACGCGGTGCACCCTGCATCCACCATCTGCCGCAACATGCGGTTGAGGTCGAGGGTGTCCGGCGTGGTGTGGGTAGCCGCTACCGGCGCACCGCCGAAGTAATATTCGATCGTTCCGATGAGGCCCGCCTTACGCCCGAGCGCCGTCAGGAGGTGATGCACGAGATAGGCCGTCGTGGTCTTCCCGTTGGTACCCGTGACGCCGACCAGGGTGAGGGCCTGCGAGGGATCGCCATAGAAAGCGGCAGCCAGTTCGGCCAGCGCCGCCCGTCCGTCTTGTACTTGTGCAAAGGCAACGCCGGGGAAGCGGTGAGGCGCTCCCTCCGGCATCGCCTCACACACAACGGCGATTGTTTCGTTTTGAACAGCCTTGTCAATGAACAGGTGGCCGTCGGCTCGCTCACCGCGAAGGGCAATGAAGAGACCGTTCGGCCCGACCTTCCGGCTATCGTTAGCCAGATGATCGATTACAAAGTCGGTATCCGCAGGACCTTGCGTTGCCAGCAGGAGCCCTGCCTGTTCGAGCCGTCTGCGTAAGACGATCCAGGATATCATGGTGGCCGCCGTCGGTTAGAGGAGGTTGCATGATTGCAACGCATGGCGACGGAGTCACCGTAACGTCTGCCAGCCTTCCCTCCCCGGTCGCTTCCGCGACGGATACGCCTGTGTTGCCCATGCATGATGTACCATGATCCCCTCCTTCACTGAAAGCGTAGGACGACTTCGCCGGGCAGGTCGGCGCCTGCACGCGGCGACTGGCTCACGACCATCCCTTGCCCTTCGAGGCGGGCTTTGATGCCCTGCGTTTGCAACCAGAACAGGGCCTCGCGGGCACTGATTCCGGTCAGGTCCGGCATCTTCATCGCCGTCGTATCGGTCTCCTCGGCGAGCGTGAGCCGGACGAGCGCGCCGGGGCGCTTCAGCATACCCGCTTCGGGCGCTTGCCCGACCACAGGCGCCAGGGACGGCGCCTCGGCCGCGACGCGATACCCGGCGGCGCGCAGCCGATGGGCCGCCACCGTAGCCGGGCGGTGCGTCACATCCGGGACCGGCCGTTCTGCCACATCCGGCAAGGCACCCGTAGGCGCTACGCGTTCGGCGATCATCGGAAACGTCCCGACCCATCGCTCGGCGATTTGCCCGAAGACGGGCGCGGCGACGGCTCCCCCGTAGATGCTTGCACCCGGCTCATCCATCACGACGATCATCGCCACCTGCGGCTCGTCGGCCGGGAAGAAGCCCACAAACGTGGCGCGGTAGCCGCCCCCGTAGGAACCGCCTTCCACCTTGCGGGCCGTGCCGGTCTTTCCGCCGATCGGCAGGCCGGCGACCTGGGCTTTCTGGGCCGTGCCTTCGTTCACCACACGCTCGAAGACGGGCCGCAGCATTTCCGCCGTCTTCCGCTTGAAGACGCGCCGGACGGAGTCTTGCCGGGCCGGGTCTTCTTCGGCACGCCAGATCGTCTGCCCCGTCAGGTCGCGTCGCTCGGCAACGAGGTAGGGCCGCACAAGCAGTCCTCCGTTGGCCAGCGCGGCATAGGCCATCAGCAGTTGCATCGGCGTGACGTCGACCTCATAGCCGATGCTGATCGACGTCAGCGAGGTGCCGCTCCAGCGCGACGGCCGCTTCAGCAGTCCCCCTACCTCGCCCGGGAGATCGATCCACGTAGGCTGGCCGAAACCCATGTTGCGGGCATACTGGTAGAGGTCGCCGGGCTTCATCTTCTGCGCCGTCTTCGCCATGCCGATGTTGCTGCTCACCACAATCACCTCGGCGAAGGGAATGACGCCGTGGGCATGCGTGTCATGCATCGTCCGACCGTGAAAGACCGCCCAGCCCTGGCCGGTATCTATGGGATCCTCCAGCGTCGTGACGCCGCGTTCCAGCGCGGTGACGGCGCCGACGAGCTTAAACGTCGAGCCCGGCTCCATCCGGTCGGTGATGGCGCGGTTGCGGCGCGCTTCCGTAGCGAACGCTGCGGGCCGGTTGGGGTCGTACGTAGGCACGTTGGCCATCGCCAGGATCGCGCCTGTGTAGGGATCGACGGCGATGGCTGTGCCCCATCGGGCCCCGCTCTCGGCCACCCCCCGCGCCAGTTCCTCCTCCAGTATCGTCTGGCGGATCAAGTCGAGGGTCAGGACGAGCGTCTCGCCATGCCGGGGTTCGACGACGGCTCCGGCGACGTCGACCTTGCGCACGCCGCGCCGGTCGCGCAGCACAGCGCGGCGGCCCGATATGCCGCGCAGATAGGCGTCATAGCGCAATTCGAGGCCGTCCTTGCCTGTGCCGTCGGCATCGACGTGGCCGAGGACATGGGCCGCCGTGGTGCCGTAGTTAAAGCGACGCTCAAACTCGGGTTCGAGGATCAGGCCCGGCACGGCCCAGGACTCCACGGCGTCTTTCTGCGCCTCGCTGAGGCCGCGCGCCAGTTGCACGTATTTCTCACTCGTACGCTGGCTCACTTTCCGCCGAAGCGCCCCGACCGACTGCCCCGTGAGGCGCGCCATTTTGCCAAGGAAAGAGGCCTGCACACCGCTAAATCCTTCAACCGTCGGGTCGAGTGCTACATCGTAGCGCGGTGCGTTGACGACGAGGGAGCGTCCGGCCCGGTCCAGGATGGTGCCCCGTTTGGCAGGCAAGACAACCTGCGAACGCGCCTGCCGCTCGCCCTGGGCATAGAGATCACCCCGTTCGACCAGATAGATCCAGGCAACCTGCACGACGACCAGCGCCGGCAGCAGGCTCAGCAACGTCAACACGACGTACATCCGGGTCAATATCTGATCTTTCAATCCCACGGGATGCTGAGGGTAAGCGTTGTTCGTTTTTTGAGGAGCGCGTGTTGGGGGTTATCTGTGTGGGAGTATGGGGGTGTGGACGCAGGGAAGGTTGTCGTTTCGTCCTCCGCACGTCCATACTCCGACACATTATTCGTCTTGAATCGTCGGGCCGTATGCGATGCCTTCTTCAAGGCCCACC